>Ga0209780_1000008_pt1 | contig 114795 bp, 110 predicted proteins | sample WorMetexBAHAMAS2_FD_187384 | JGI IMG/M metagenome (GOLD analysis project Ga0209780, IMG submission 187384) | Marine gutless worms symbiont microbial communities from Max Planck institute for Marine Microbiology, Germany - Inanidrilus exumae... | ecosystem: Host-associated > Annelida >...
CGTTGGTCATTTTGGAGATAGAATGGCTCATATTCATTATTATATCAATAGCTTAATTTATAACAGGACGGCATTTTAGCCGAAAAAAACAGAAAAATCACCCTCGTGACCCCGGGCACGAATCGGGATTACGGGACAGGCTCTATAGACGATGCCGACGTGGACCTGACCGAATCCGACCTGGACACCGGGTCTAATTTTGCCAACTCGACCACCTATTATGTATATGCCTGTCAGCCAATCGACGGCAGCCTGACGCCGGTGTTTAAAATCAGTCTCAATTCCACCTACCCGACCGGCGGGTGGACCGCCGACAATTCCCGGAAAATAGGCGGATTCGATACCGACGGATCCGGAAACGTCAGCGAGTCGACCCTCTGGGACCTGCGGACACAGGACATAAGCGGCGCCGCGTCCAGCACCCACGCCAGCGCCCACGCCCGCGGCGGCAGCGACGAAATAGACGGTGACCACCTGGACATCGACCTGACCCCGTCCAACTACAGCCCGGACACCACCCCGGCCGAAGCGGCCAACGCCGACGACCTGGCCGCCCACCTGGCCGGAATCGACAACCGCCTGGGCCAGCCGCTACTGCAGGTCAACCAGTTGCCCAATTCCGGCCTGGGCGTCTGGAGCAAGTCGACGTTGGCACAGGGCACGACCGGCAGGCAGACCGACTTTGAGGTCGGTACGGCTATCCATAATGACGACATGGAAGACGACGACACCGCTGATTACACCTTGAACGACTGCACTATGGCCTTCACATCCGATGCCGGCAACGGTGCAGGTGGGTCGAATGGCTATTACACAGTTACTGAGACCTCCGCTTCCCAGGCTGTTGGGATTACCTTGAGTGGGCTAACTGTTGGCAGGCTTTATAAGTTCAGCATCCATGTCAAAGATGGCACCCATACTTTGACATCTGGTGATTACTTAGAGGCGACTTCTAACGATGGTGCGACGTCGCTGGGGACGACGTTGCTGGCTGGCTCTGTTGCTTGGCAGGACTTTGGCTTGATATTTAGGGCCACTGAGGCGAACAATAAAGTAAGAATGGTTATAGTTGCTGGTTCCTCTGAGACAGTTTTGATAGACAACTGGCACGTTTCCGAAGTCACCCCAGGCGTTATTGACACGTCCGGAACGGGCCAGGATGGCTGGAATAAAGACTCCACCTTGAAAGTGCTTAGGTGGCCCGACGACCTGCCAAATGGCGCCATGTATGGCTTGAAAATGATCCCAGGAGCGGCCAGCGACTATGTGACGTGTACGCCCGGCGATGTTAAATATTTTGCCGGCCGAACTGTTACCTTCGGCTGTTGGGTTAAAACGTCAACGGCCAATCATGTCAAGATACGAATATATGACGGCGCCGTTACCGCGTCGGAATATCACACCGGCGGCGGCAATTGGGAGTGGTTAACCGTTACCGCCACGGTAAACAGCGCCGCCACATCGTTTTATATATCAATTTATTTAAGCCTGTCGTCTGGCGACGTGTATATCAGTTGTCCTATGTTGGTTTTCGGGTCCTACCTGCCAGAAGGTGGCTATGTGCCGATCCCGAACGAGGTTATCCATTTTGAGAAATATGTTTCTCTTGCTGAATACGCTTCTGTTACGGTTTCCGCGAATGCAACCATTCGGCCATTAGGGCAAAGTTCCGGCAAAATCCCCGCTAATGTAGATGCGATCTATGTAAGGCTGAGTGGTTCTTGTTCTAATGCTGGTAGATATTTACAGCTTGCGGACACAACCTCTGGGCTTTCTTACGGTCCCACCCTATTCTCCCAAGTGAGCAATATTATTGCAACTACACAGGGATGGTGGAATCTGGCATCGGGCGCTACTGGGGGCATTCTTCGGGATGATACTTTTGGTAGTGTTATAGTAGATGTGGTGGCGGTAAGGCTTAAATAGGAGGGGAAATGAACTTAACACTTACAAGCGTTAAATACGGCGATAGGATAGACAGCACAAAAAGCTGGATTCATCCGGTCGTAAACATTGACGGCACAGACCGCGAGTTCAACTACACTGCGCCAAGCGGCCTATTCCAGGCCGAGCTTGAAGCCTATTGTTCTGCACGTTTGGAGAAGTACAGCAGGGAGATCTACCGCAACCTGTATCCCGACGCCCCGGATTATGCCAAGCAGTCAACGGATGCTTTCGAAGCCTGGATTGCAGCCGGGCGCTGGGTTAACGAGGGCACACCGGAGGCCTATCAAGCCACCCTCCAGCCCTGGAAGGGCGCTCACCCGGTTCTGCCGGTGTCCTTGGGCCACCTGTTCGACCCGTCCGACGAAGACAAGGCCGAATATCAGCGCATCAAACAGGCCGCCAACACCGCCGGCGAAAGCAACCTGGTCGACTTCATGGTCCTCATGAAAAACTTTTTGCTGAACGCCTGAAAACCCCACCCCAGGCAGCGCCACCGTGGCACCATAAGAAAACCGAGCCCGCCTGGGCCCGGTTTTCCGTTTTGTATGATTCTAAAAAAACCATCAACGTTGAGCATGTGCGGTGGCTGAAAGCCGGTGAAGGCCGTCTGAACCATGAGTTGGCTAAGTGACCGCATCATGAAACCAGAGAAATCAGCTTTTTAATAGACTCCAAAAGTTCAGATTCTAAAAAACGATCATTATGACGGTTCTCAGGATGATGGATAGAATTGCGGACATAGCTGCATAGCGTTATATCGTATGGCGGTTGCGTTGATCCATCCCTCTCTCTAACCCATTTCTTAGACTGCTTCATTCCACGAGAGACGAGATGCAATTCAATTTGTGATTCGTTCGCAAGATCGAACTTTTCCTGCAACCAGCCGTAAAGTTCATTGTGAAATTCGACGGTTGCCATGCCGTATGCACGAAAGTTTACTTCACCCCAAGAGGGGCTCCAGGGGAACAATTTCTGTGCATTTGAATCAGCGTAATGAATCTCCACGTTACCAATTGAATCCCGCTTGAGGATAACCTTATTAATAATCGGGTCCATGAATCCACGAATGATATATGGTGAATGAGTGGAAACGACGATTTGAGTGTGGGCGGATTCGGATACCAAATACTCGGCAAGTTTCTGTTGTGCAGAGGGATGCAGGTGCAACTCGGGCTCATCAATCAAATAAACGATCCCTCCTTTCGATTGTGACGCGATGCTGCGAAGCAGCAGTATGGTCAGAACGATCTCAATCCCTGAGCCTAAATCTTTTGGGGCTACTTGAGTCATCTGACCATCTGGTCGAATGGCGAAGAAGGCTTTCGTGAAGGGATGAAGGAGGTCAATGATGTCAATCTTTAGATCACGATATTGGTTTTGACCAAAAAAATCCGCCATTTCATTTGCAAGTTTTTCTCCAGTGCCTTTTTGGGCAATCTCAAGCACTTTCGCAAAATATTCTCCAGAGACGTTCTCAAGTAGTTCACCAACGTCGCTATCTTCAATGTTCTTCAGAAATTTCCAGTTTAGATCATCGCAGATTCGTTCAAAAGTAGTCTTGTAGGTACCTGCCGATAGTTGCCGGGTCCGGTTCTTGTCGAAGTAGAAAATATTAAGTTCACTGTCTTTAATAGAACTATTTGAGAAAGTTGTTGCCAGCGCGGGTATGTCGTTGCCTGAATCGGCTCCGTTTTTTTTCTGATAGGTATCTGTTTTGGTTTTGAATGATATTCTGACGCTAAATGGACTGGATAAGAGCTTCCTTGGTGTTTTTCGATTGCGGCTACGTGCACGAAATTCGATTCCCTCGCCCTCGAACGTGCAGCCTCTATATAGATCCGGCATCTTGCAAGTAAAGTCATTTGTCAGGGCCGTGATCAAAATTGGTTTTTCATGGTCCTGAAAATCGTTTATATTCAACCTGTTTCCCGCAGCATAACTGCTTTGATTCGTGTAGTTAATCGCCTCTAAAAGGGCAGTTTTTCCGTTTCCGTTCTCGCCTATCAATACATTCAGCCCACTGCCCGGGGTTTCATCGTTCGGGAGGTTTAGCTTGAGCCTGTGATCTGGAAAACATTTAAAGTTCTTAATTTTTACCTCTCGAATATAAATGCCGCTCATTTCAATTCCCTTTGAGACACATAACAAATAAATTATATTGATTATGCCTCATCTCCATTTTCTGCGGTAGTCTGTTGCTTCAGGTTCGTCGTTTTTTGGCTTGCTTAAGGCTGATAACATTGTTTCGATTCTTGTTTTGAGAAGAATCATCATCCGGATCCGGTAGAGGCGGCACAGCTTTCACTACCCGCCGGTGACATTCCCGCGTGACATGCGGGCTGGATCCGACGATTTCCGACAGCGCCTTAAGATCGGCGCCGGCGTCCAGGGCCGCGGTTACAAAGAAATGCCGAAAATCATACGGGCGCAACCGGCGGGAAATACCGGCATCCTTATCAAAGTAAATCCCTTTGAGTCGGCGCTTCCAATTTCTTGGGATCTATATGTTTTCGGACCGTAGGGTCTCCCTTTCTTTCTTTTTTGGCTCTTTTGAAGGTTGCGTGGAGCGGTGGCATGTCAACTGTTTTTCCATCGAGCAGCTCTTTAATTGTAAAAATTTGAATTTTGGGGTAGTCCTGTTCCCAACCATCGGAGTGATAAAAACCTGACGATACAGCTTCTGTCTTCATGTCTTTAGTTGGTGATTCTAAGGTGATAAAAACACCTATCGCGGCCTTTTCCCTCTCAACAGTGCCTCGTAAGTCGCGGATATCAGGGCTTTTTACCTTGCCACTCTTTACCTGGACCAATACTCGTTTAGGTTTCCCGCTGTCATCATCGATAAAGAATATGACACCATCAATTCCCTTGTCCTTACCTTTTTTCCCAGTCTTACCGCCCGAAGTCGCCCCAAGAGGCTTTGCACGAACTAAAGAAAGCGCCCACCATTGGAATTGGTACCGGTTGTCTTTTGCAAGCTGCTTTGCTGCGCCTAATACAACTGGTTCGCCTATTACCTGATATTCATCATGTTGTGTTATTTCGAACATATCCTTAAGGCGATATTTTAGCAGAGCAATGGAAAGGTGAGTTATGTCAATTCCAATCCATCTACGGTTGAGCTTTTGGGCTGCCGCTATGGTTGTTCCGCATCCACAAAATGGGTCAAGAACCAAATCGCCTTCATTACTGCTTGAGGTTATAATTCTTTCTAGGAGGGATATCGGCTTTTGCGTAGGATAGCCAAGCCGTTCTCCTTTTCGGTGTATCCCCCTCAGCATGCTAATATCTACCCACAAATCTTGCATCTGGACGCCCTTGCTTTCATCAAGGTACCTTTTCATATAAGGCCTACCACTTTTCGAATATACAATCCTTCCCTTTTCCTCCAGCTCTTTCATTTTCTCTCTACTATACGCCCAATACCGGCCAGGCGGTGGTTTGATGCCCTTCCATTCATAAAGCGTGTCGCCCCCAGGTTTTGCTGCTGTTAAATCGGCCTTGTTATATCTGCGTCCAGTTCCTTCTTCGACATTGCGATACCATTTGTCGACAGTCGTTTCAGGCAGTGGTAGGTATTGTGGATTAAATATGTGTGAGTTAGACTTTACATAAAATAATAAGACGTCATGGATTCTACCGAAGTGTTTTGCCCCCTGCTTTGCATCACTATGAGCATCGCTTCTCTTCCAAATCACTTCATTGATGCAGTTTTTGACCCCAAAAATTGAGTCCAAAACTATTTTTAAATAGTGGCTCGCCGTAGGATCACAATGAAGATATAGGCTGCCTGTATTTTTTAGAACCCGTTTCAATTCTATTAACCGTACAGCCATCATTACCAGATAGGCCATCATCTGATTTGATCCAATAAATTGACGCAGAGCACCTATCATCTGGGCAACTTCCGGGCTCCCTTCATTGATCAGTTCGTGATAAATCGCCTCCGCGGTTTTGTCCCAGTGCCATGTATCCTCAAAGGCAGCTATCTGAGCCTCACTCTCCCGGCCGTTCTCTTCTTTATAGAGAACGTTATAGGTTCGCTTGGAGTTGAACGGTGGATCTAAATAGACCAGGTCAACCGATTCGTCAGCGATATATTCTCTGAGTATTTTTAGATTATCTCCGTAGAATAAAGTATTTTTAGTGATTCGGGTCATTATCTTTCCTCTTCAGGTTTTTTGAATCCCTCACCCCATAATATTCAACGTGATCGAATCGATCCGATACCGCTCCGGAAACATCGGCATGCCGCCGAACCGCTCCTGGCGGTGCCACTCCTTGATCTTTTCGGCCAGGTCCGTGTTTACAGCATACAGCGATAAGACGCATGTCCCGGCCGGGCCACCCTCGTACACCGAAACCTGAAACGCCGTGTTCGGCGCGACAAACGGCAGCTTCGGCCAGGTCAGCCCGAGCCCGGGCACGTCGACCGCAAGGATCACATGCGCCCTTTCCGGAGGCAGGTTGCGGGTTACGCCTGAAACCGTAATGACCCGTAGCGCGCTGTCCCCATGGGCGGGTGATGTGATCTCGCCGTACCGGCTCCCGTGCTGGTTGTTGCCTGGAAAAAAATATATCAATGCCGCCGTCGCGGCGACCATCGCCCCGATGGTGGCTAATAGTATGATGGCAGGGTGAGGTCTTTTCCGTTTTCGTATGGGCCGTGCTTTATCCAGGAGTTCGAAAACCTCCTGATCGATGTCTCGGTCACGACTATCCATGATTCAGTAAATGTCTATCGTCGGCTCATCGGCGACGAGTGTGAGATACTGTTGGACGGTATCGAGATCCACTTTTTTCCCGGTTCTTAAAAACCGTTCATAAAGAAGGGCAATCAGCTTTGCCTGCCTGCAATGTGTTGCCCTGATTCCGTTTGCCCGTATCGCATTGTGGATACATTCGATCGTTTCTGACATCAGTTCCACGTCCAGATAGCTGGGATAACCTGTTGGCTCTGCTTGCATACGGCTGCATCCTCCTTAACCTGTGATCGTTTCCGGTGAAGGTAAAAGCAGGATCCATGCCGAATGCTAACCCTTTGGTTTTTAAAGAACTGCCAATATATGCGGATCGTTAACTGCACAGGTTTCTGTGCAGTTGTGCCCTAAGAATTGTGCAATGAAGATGGAATAAAAAGACAATTAAAAATATTTCATGCTGCTGCTAAAAGCTTATTGCTTATTTTTGTGACGTCGCCAACGTTGGGAATCTGCAACGAATCACAAAAGAACATAACTTCGGCCCCCCTATAATGATGACCCGCACTATAGCTAATTCCATAAAAAAATTTTCTGAAATTTTTGTAAAGGGGTAGGACTCGTTTGGTATTGTCGTAAGATACAGCCCAGTAAAACGGCGATTTCGTAATAATCCTTGAAATCTTCAAGTGATCATCGTGCAAATAATAGTTTTGATACAGATCTTGGCCTTTCGCATAATAGGGGGGATCCAGATAGAAAATGCTTCCCGGAGGCAACTTCTTTTCTATTTTCCTGATGAAATGTAGCGCATCTTGTTTGTAAAGGCTGATACGATTGGAAAATCGGGCAATCCTTTCGATGCGTCCGATTAAATCATCCTTGTTGTATCTCGCATCTATTTTCCATTTACCGGTTTGTTTTTGCCCACCGATGACCCCCCCTTCTATTATGCCAGATCTGTTTGTTCTGTTCATGAAAAAGGTAGAAAATCCAAGTTCTATGAGATTGACCGAGTCGTTCTTTAGTTGAACATTTTTTTGTTTATGCCACTCTTTCATGGATACCGGAGTGTCTGATATCTTTTTACATAGTGCTTCTGTTTCAAAAAGAACTGAATGCCAAAAGGCAAAGATTGGACTGCTGATATCATTGATGTGGATGTGGGAAACGTATTCGTCGAGAAGCAAAGCTAATGCCACGGAGGCACCGCCTGCGTAAGGTTCCACGTAGTGGGCAGAGATGCCATTTTGCTGAACCAGCAGTTTGAAAAATTTGGCCAGCTTTCGTTTGCCTCCTGGGTAGCGTAGAGGGCTGCAGTAGCGCATTGTTTTAGGCTCCGTTGGCAGGTGGTTATTCCCACAAGGCTTCAAAAAAGTGTTCCAGATTGTCCCACGCGGTGATCAAATCACTTTTCGATGGGGTGAAATGCTTGTTGTGAACATACTGGTTGAACGTCGTTATGTTGGCTGCAAAGAAGTGGTCTTTTTGGCAGGCGCGGCGAACCGGAACAAGCTGTTGTTTGGTGAGAATTTTTGATTTTGCCATGTGATCGGCAACTGAAGTGAGCTTTTCTCTCAGGGAGGCATCCACCGCAGCCGCACCAGTGAGATCACCGCCCTTTCGTTTTACCGTCAGTGAATTTTCTGAAAAATAGTGATCCAGGCAGAGTTCGAGAAACACCCTGAAAAGAACGGATATGGCGTTGTGGCCTTTGTCAAACGGGATGTTTCTAAGCTCCCAGTAAATATTGTTGATTCTGTGCTGGGGAATACGGAGTGAACTGCTGGTGGGAGCAAGGGTGTCGCGATCGGCGCTGGGTTTGATGCGCCTTCTTCGGATAGCTCTTTTCCTTGATGGTTTTAGTGTGTCACCCAGTGGGCGGAAGTCCGGATACGGATTGGCTGTTTTAGGCAGGTGCTTCTGGGGGATCTTGTCGGCATATTCAATTCGTTTTTCGCGTGTATAAATATCCTCTACTTTTGACTTGCCAGATGCAAAATCTTCGACCACCCATTTCAGCCCCTTAATAATTTCAGCATCGTCAAAACGCGTGTTGATCTCCCCATTTTCTTTATCGATGCCGAGTTTGATTCTAATGTACGGGGTGTTCAGTAACCGTTTGATATTGGTGATCGGCACCTTCCGTCTTGTCTCCGGTGTGATTGCCCCGTGACTTTCAAGATAGTCCAGAACCTGCAAATAAGGCTCTTTTTTCCCGCTCCGGGTCCTGAAACGGGCGGCCTCTTTTGAGCCCCACGGAAGTGGTCCCGCTCCTTTGTGGCCGGTGTTGTGCTTAATGTCGATCCAGTGGTTGGCTTCGTCACGGGTCGACATGATGACACAGGGAACTCGCGGGATCGGTGAACCCAGATATGGCTGGTTAAGTTTTTTTATTCTTTTCAGAAGCGCGGGTTTTACAGCGCCGTTTATCAAATCAGGGTTTTCCAGGCATTTTATTGCTGTGAAACGCCGATTGCCTTCCAGGACAATGTATCGGGTTTTTTTCTTTGGCGGGCATCACGATAAAAGCCACAGATGGGTCGAGGCCGAACTTAACGATATCCTGAGATAGGTAAAAAAGCTTGTCGTTTAGGACCGTGGCCATCGCACGAATCGCTTCCCGCTGGGTGGTCACATCTTGTTCAATCCTTGGATTTCTGAGGTCGATCAATAGCTTGTCGAAATCGACAGCCTGAACCGATTGCATATACCCCCCCTATTGGCTTCACGCCACCAGCTTCAAATAACTGGCGATAGTCTTTTCGTTCACCGGTTCGTCCGTGCTGGCGAACCGGTCGTAGAGCAGGGCCACCAGGCGGGCCTTGGTCTCCGGCTCCACCTCCTTTTTAGCGGCCTTCAGGTATTCCTCCACGCCTTTGATCACTTTTGACAGTATTTCAAGATCAACCGGACCCTCACCATAATCAGTGTAGTCCAAAGACAATAACTGTGCCAGCTTTACAATTCCAAAAACTTCCCCGATTGCTTTCAAATGAAGGGCATTCACTGGTTTGCCATGTTTTAACTGCCCAAAAAAATATGATGGTTTTCCATATATTTTTGATAGGTTAGCTTGTCTTCCTCGCTCTTCGTCTAGGAGCGCTATGACCTTTTTCGAGAGCTCGTCCTTAAACTCTTGTATGTCTATAGTTGTTTTTTTGCTTGACATAAGCTTCTATGGTAGTTTATCTGGTCTGTCAAGGAATTAACTAATTAATCCCACCGAAAAGGAGCGAAACCATGGATCAAAGCCAAGGCCCGGAGCTTCTGGGCCACAAAGTTCGGATCATGATCCTGGCCGCCGATCTGCACAAGCGAAAGCCGGATCTTTTCGGTGGGCGGCTATTTGCGACGAATCGGAATAGGGTCGGCAGTAGCGCCCGCGCTAATTGTCGCCCTGATCTATTTGTTCATAGATTTCGACGATCTTTTTATAGCAACGATCGATTTTTTCGTCGGGTGTACTGTTGCCGCCCCTTGCTGATTCTTTCGCAATCTCTATGGCGCGTTTCAAAGCCTCGAGTTTCTGAGATTTCGTAGCCATCAAAGCCTCCATTTTATGAGTTGTCGGTAGAGAAAATTTGGGAAAACGGTCAGAATCATGACCCCTAAAGAAATCAGAATCGAGCTTTTCAAGGCCGGCGTGCCCCAGCGGGCCATCGCACGGCGGCTGAAGGTTAGTTATCCGGCGGTCTGCCAGACCATCGCCGGTGAAATGGCGTCGGTCCGGATCCAGGCCGAGATTGCAAACGTTATCGGAAAGAGCCCGGCGGCGGTGTTCCCGGACCGGTACGACGACAGGGGCCGGCCGGTGAAACGGTGCCTGAAGCGGTGCGCCGGGTAAGTCAGTGGTTAACTAATTAACCTCAAACTGTTTTCAAAGTCAATTACAGGCGGGCAAGGGGTGTTCGAATTTACCTATATTTTTTTGCCCCGTCCATTTCCACAATAAATTCAAAGGGATTTTCTTATGCCAAAGGTGCGGACACTGCGGGAGATCAGCGAGCAAATGGAAGTTGTGATGGACCTGATCGATGCCTCTGCAAAACAGTACCCGATCAAAGCCCTGGCCTACGAGCTGAAATCCGAGCTGACCCGGGGCCGGGCCGAGTCCACCCTGCGAAACGAATTAAACGGCCAGCCCGGCTACAAGCTGGGCCTGATCACCGCCGTGCAGATCATGTTCAAAACCGGCGACCTGTCGCCCCTGGACCGCATCGAGGCCCTGTTTCACCGGGTGGCGTTTCCCCTGCCCCATGCGGTGCCCGACGACCTGGTGCCGATCCTGGGCCACGTGTCAAAGGTGAGCAAAGAGTTTTCCGAGTTCGTCCAGGAGACGGCCACGGCCATGGAGGACCACGAGATCACCCTGGCCGAGGCCCACAAGTGCCTGGGCGAGCTCAACGACCTGATCGCCGCGGCAATCGAAACCAAATCGACCCTGCTGCACCTGGTGCGGCAACTGGAGGACGAGTCATGACCCAGAGTCAACTGATGAGGACCTTCGACCGGCTGCCGGCAGTATTCGGCAGCTGCAGGACCAAGGCCCAGCTGCTCATTGCACGGCGCTACGCCCAGTTGTTTTTAGACGAAGTGTCGGCCCGGTGCGAAACGCGACTGTCCATCCGGCTGCACCTGGACACCACCCATCTGGCAACCGATGCAGCGTTCCGGATCTTTGCCCCGGGTGGCGGCGGTTGAAATTCGCGCCCGCGCCCGAGGCGCCAATATCGGCGGACTGCTTGAACCGCCCGGCCGCCAGGACGGGTAAAGTAGCTATCGGCATGGCGCCTTCCCCCTTCCCGGCGCCTTTTACGGATCGGCCGGCCGATATGCGAACCTGGCACCCATAAGCCCATGCCACTTGTTAATCGCCAGGTCCGGCCTGTTTTAGACTTTGACCGCAAAGTCCATCGCCTGGTCCGTTTTGTGACCGTTGACCAAGGCGGCCGACCGATCAAAAAGGCTCGTTCGTTAGTCGTTTTGGGCCAGCAGTTTGCAACCATCGATGTCGACGTCTACCGGCCCACCGGCGAAAAAAATGCCGCTGGCCGTTTCGAATACCACTACAGTCATACCATTTTCGGAAAACATGTCGGCTGATACCCAGCTCGACAGCCCAAGGGCCATGAGCAACGCCGTAACCATCGTGGAGATATCCGACATCGTCGCATCCAACGACCGATCGGTGACCGTGCGCCTGGCCTCCGGAAAGGAAATCCCCCTGCCCCGCAAATGGCATGACCGCCGGGGCAGGCTGTGCGAGCTCGATTTTTTACTCGGCCGGGTCCTGGTGCCCCACTGGCTGTATGAAAAGATCCGGCCCCACCTGGAGCCATGAAACAAGAAAGGGCCAGCCATGAATGAAATCAGACAAATACCGCTGAACAAAATCCGCCCCAGCCCCTTCAACCCCCGCCGGAAATTTTCCGGCCCCAAATTTAATGAGTTTACGGCCAACATTGCCGCCGTGGGCGTGCTGCAGCCCATCCTGGTGCGGCCCGTCGCCGTTGACGAATATGAAATCGTTTTCGGCGGCCGGCGGTATGCAGCCTCCTGCCGGATCGCAGACAAAAACGGCGGCATCGAGGCGGCCGCCATACCGGCCCAGGTGCGGGACATGGACGACGACACGGCCCTGGACCTGATGACGGTGGAAAACCTCCACCGCCAGGACCTCACCCCCCTGGAAGAGGCGGCAAATTTCAAGCTGTACGTGGACAAGTTCGGCGAAACCGCCATCGCCGACCTGGCCGAGCGGGTCAACCTGCACCCGGTCTATATCCGGCGGCGCCTGGCTTATTTGCGCCTGCCGAAAGCGGCCCTGAATGCCTGGGACCAGGGCAAGCTCCAGACCGGGCACCTGCAACAGCTCTGCCGGCTGAAAAATAAAAAGCAGATCCTTGGCTACGTGGAAGAGATCCTCGAGCGGTTGACCGATCCCGGCTGGCAGGGGCCCATGGGCGTGTCCGAGCTGCGCCGGGAGATCGACAGCGAGTCTCCGCCCCTGAAGTGGGCCCGGTTCGACATGGAATCAGCCGGCTGCCCCGGGTGCCATTTCAACAGCGATGTGCAGAAAAAACTGTTCGATTTCGACGCCCCGGAAAAGACAAAATGCCTGAACCCGGTGTGCTTCAAGCAGAACCAGAACAATCATTATCTCTCCCGCTGGAAAAAACTCTCCTTTTACAAACGCTACCACACCAACGGTTTCCGGTTCGATAGGGATATCGATCACGGTGAGTTTCAGCTCTTCTACGGCATGACCCCGTCGGACGAATGCCGCCAGTGTGAAGAATTTATCACTATCCTCAATCTGGACGGCACTGCATTGTACGAGATCGCCTGCCGGGGGCCGGCGGACTGCTACGAGCGGATCCGCAAGGCCGCCGACCAGAAGAAGAAAAAGCAAAAGTCCGCCCCTGCCCCGGATGCCGCCGCCGGCGAGGTCGATCCGGACCAGCCGAGGGTGGCTTGGCACGGAGAGCACTTCCGGGAAGCGTTTTTCCAGCAGCGGATCCCCGAAGTCTACGCCGACCAGGAAGCGGACAGCGAAGAAGTGGCCCGGATGGCCATCCTGGCCATGATCGAGTCCAATTGGGAACTCAAAGCTCGGTTTCTTGCCACTTCGGGCATCGGAAAATGCGAGCTGGACGAAGAGGACGATGGCGAACCTGCCTACAAATACTGCGGACATGTGCCGGACCACGAGGTGTTCAATGCCCTGTGCGACATGGATCTGGGTGCGTTGCGGCACTGGCAGAAGTTCTGTGCCGAAGAGGTGATCATGGATTCGGCCAAAGTGTCGGCCCAGGCCCGCCTGAAGGTGGCGGTTCACCTGGGCATCGACATTTCCGAAGAATGGGCCATCACCCAGGAGTACCTGGAGAAGAAAACCAAATCTGAAATGCTGCACTTCGGTGAAACGCTGGGCATCTTTTCCGATCCCAGGGCAGAATCGTTTATTTTCGAAGTTCTGGGCAAAAAGCGGGGTGCTTCGCCCAAGTCCCTGAAGGTTGGCGAGCTCCGACGTGTGTTCCTGGAATCCGGAGTGGAGCTGAAGGGCAAAGTGCCGACCGAGGTCTTGCCGAAGCTGATCGACGTGTTCTGATAATCATCCATAAGTGAGGTGAGACATGCCGGAGGGAACGAGATATGAGGATGGCCCGGATGATGCCTACTCCATCATCCAAAATTTGATCGACTCCGAGGATCATAGGTGGGCCCTGCTGGCCGACGCCAGGATCAAGGTCATCTTCGACACGAAGATGAAGAAAACCAAGGGCCGGGTACGACTGGCCGAGATCCGGACACTCAGTGACATGCAGCGGTTTCTCACCCGCAAAGAGGTCGACGAGGGCTATCACTATTTTGTGATCATCGACAAGCTCGTATGGGAAAAGTGCTGCAGCGGGCAAGACAAGATACGTTTGCTCCGCCACGAGCTCTGCCACACGGATGTCGACTTCGAGGCTGCCAAGCCCTTTAAGTTGCGTGGCCATGAGCTGGAAGACTTTTACGGCGAGGTCGAAGAGAATCGGGACGATCCCAGATGGGCGGACCGCCTGGCCAGTGATGTTGTGCGGGAATACATATTGCTCAAATCGCCTCAAAGAGAACTTCCAATGAGCCGCCGAGATCGACCGGCTGACGCTAACTGACCATAACGCAATGGGGGGTGAAGACATGACCCAGGAACTGGAAACCGCCGCAAAATGTCAGGCCTGCAGCCTGTCCGCCCCGAATGGTGCGGCCGCACCCAAGAACCCGGAAACCTGGACCTGGCCGAATGATTTCGAATGCCTGCCCGGCCAGTCGGAATTCCCGGACGCGGCCCACATTTGCCCCTGGTGGACACCGGAGGATTCAAACCATTGAATGGTAGGTGCAAGCCCATGGGGAAGATTATTGACAAGCTGGTTGTCTACTGTGGTGCGGCTGTTTTTGTTCTGTTTTACGTGGCAGCCGTCCTGCTTTTCGCGATCGTCCGTGCCATAGACCGGATCTGGGAGCGCCACGGCGAGGGCCTGACCGACATAAAGGACACAAGGCCATGGCACCGATGAGAATGTGCCCCGAATGTAACGGCGCCGGCGGTCATGTCACCACCGATCGCGAGGCCTGCGCCTTGGGCCCGGTCACCGTCGTCACAATTTGCGGCCGCTGCGAGGGCGCCGGCCGGGTCCCGGATTATGCTCGGACCATGGCGTCGATGCAGGTGCCGGAAACCACCATGGCCGATGGATAAACCGTCCAGCCCGTGTCACCACTGCCGGCGGCATTTTGACGCGGTGGACAAGGAGACGCACCCGGATTGCAGGGAATGCCATGCAGCAAAAGCATATTCAGAGAGCATCGGCCCCATGGTGGCCGGCATCGATGGCGACATCGCAGCACCGGCACCGCCGTTTCCCGTGGATCCGGACCAGTTGCCGACCGAAATCGTCTACCCGTTCGATGTGGTGTCCGACGTGTGTGAGCAGTACCGTATCGACCCGGACCGACTGACCCAGGGTGATCGTCGCAAACCGATCATCCTGGCCCGCGCCGAAATCGTCCGTCGGCTGTGGCAAACGAGATTGACGCACTCGCAGGTGGCCCGCCTGGTCGGTGTGGCCGAAGGCACGGTCTACCAATTACAGGTTCGCTTGGGCCTGAGACGGCCAAAGAAAAAAGGTAGTAAAACGAAATACTAATTTTCAGATCGTCGGTTTCAAATAGGTATTTGAAGGGATCCGATATGGCCGCCAAAAGCCCCTGCCTGGAATGTGACATCCATTTGCAGGGCCGGAGCAAAAGCAAAGCCGGGTGCCCCTGCCGGGCAGCCCAGGATTATGCCGCCGGCATCCACGAAAACCACCTGGTCCAGCGGTCCGGATATAACGCCGAAGCAAAGGTGACTGCTGGGGATTTCGGCGGTGTGAGCACAGCGGCACAACCAAACAGCAGCGCCGAGCGCACCCGGCCGCAAGAGATGGTGCCGCCGGCCGGGACCCGTGAAAACCGAAAGGACAGGACCATGGAAGAGTATGATCTGTTAAATATTCTGGATAAGATGCACTTGACTCCGCGCGAAAAAGAGATGATCCGGGATCTCGTCGAGTCTGCATGCAAGGCGCACGACATCGAGCCCGATGAGCTGGCAAAAAGAGAACGCGGCCTTGTCCCCCTGAATCGCCTAAAAGGCGAACTGATCGACGGGCTGGCCAAATTGAAAAAATCGCAAACCTTCGGCGGCGGCCCCTTGCTGAAAAACAAAGACATCGCCGCCATTGCCAATACCCAGGAAAAGTCGGTCGCCCGGCGCCTGTCCGGTGGCCAGAAGAAAACGCCGGATCCGGATCCGCCCAAAGATCTACGAAAATATGAGGCCGCCGAGAAGATTGCTGCCAAAACCCAGTCCGCAGAATCGTTAACCGACAGCCCGTCCAATGGCGATGGCTTGGTCCTGGTCAATTTCAACCTGTTTGAAGGTGGTGATCAATTACTGCAGCAGATCGAGAAATCCGCGGCAAACCATTTCCGAACCGTTGATGCCGAAATTCTATACCTGGCAAAATGCCGTTGCGAGCAGTTGATGGCAGACAACGTGATCCTCAGAAAGTGCGACTGAAGTATTTTTCAAAATGACGGATTTGACCTCCCCCCATACAGATAGTAATGATCACCAGAGAGCCGGGGTCTGCTCCGCGAAAGACATTCAGGCCGCAGTGGGTAAATCGCTCGGCTGGGTATATCTTCACGCGTCAGAGCTCGGAGGGACGAAAATCGGCCGATCCTGGATTTTTACCTGGGAGGGTTTCAGCCATGCCGTATCGAGAGGGCAAAGAGTGGCGCGCCAAGGTGACGTTCGAGGGGCGACGCTACACCAAAATGCGGAAAACCAAAAAAGCCGCAAAGGACTGGGAGGTAAAAAAGCTCAAGGAGCTGAAGAAGAACTCCGAGAGCTCGCCGAGCGTGCAGGTCTTGCTCACCATTTGCAGTAGGTACACGATCTATGCTGAGAGATATTCAAAAGATACCTACGATGAGAAGAAAGCCGCCTGTGAACGACTGCTGGCCGCTCTCGATCCCATGCGGGTGGTGGAGCCCCTGGATGAAGCCGGCCGGGTGGAGCTGCTCCAGGACATCGAAGCCTATCTCAAAGAGCAGAAGGATGTCCGGACGGCCAACGCCTCCAACAAGGACCGGAAAAACCTGCATGCCATGTGGAACAAGGCCCGGAAATGGGGTGTCCGATACAATCCAGTGGCCGACACCGATCGGTACGCCCACGACCGCACACCGCAGTACACGCCGCCTAACGAAGATGTTCTGGCCGTGCTGGCCGCCGCCACCCGGCGCGAAAAGGTGTTCCTGCTGGCCTACATTTTCACCGGAGCCCGGCGGTCGGAGATCTTTCGCTGGACATGGGACGACGACATTAATTTCGACCAGCAAGCCTATCGCCTCGGCACCCGAAAGACCAATGACGGGTCGATGGTCTACGAGTGGTTTCCCATGCCCCAGGAGCTCTACGAGGAGCTGTGGTGGCTGTATAACAATCGGATTCCTTCGAGCTGGATCTTTAAAGGGAAGCAGCGGAAGAGAAAATACACGCCGGAGCAGCGCAGCATCCTGCAGCGCAGTCCCTGGGTATTTCCAAACACCCATCCCCACCAGACATTCGGCGGTCGCTTTACCCAGCGCCGATGGTTTATGCATGTTCTGTGCGATCGAGCAAAGGTCAAGCCGTTCGGCTATCACGCCTTGCGCCGCTTCTTTGCTAGTCGACTCAAGGACCTGGGCAAGGGCACAAAGACTATCCAGCGAATGCTCCGCCACAAGAATCTGCAGACCACAGAGCGGTACATCCAGGCACTCAACGACGACCTGGCCGGCATCACCAACGGCCTGCTCGAAAAACAAAAAGGCACGGAGGCCAGGCACGGAACCAAAAAAGGGTCACGACCAAAATAGCCGTAACCCCTTGATATCATTGTGGCGTCCCCAAGGGGATTTGAACCCCTGTTGCCGGCGTGAAAGGCCGGTGTCCTGGACCAGGCTAGACGATGGGGACGCAAGTTGTGGTGGGCCGTGCTGGGCTCGAACCAGCGACTCTCTGCTTAAAAGGCAGATACTCTACCGACTGAGTTAACGGCCCCAATAAAGACTTGGAAATCTAACTTCATCAGAATACCTTGTCAAGCGAAATTCGCGCCTCCCGCGACACTTAATGTGATTCATTAGTTGAATGATTTTTCCGTTGGCTCGTGGGCCCGTTGGCCCGTCTGCCCGTTAGCCCGTGGGCCCGTTAACCCGTCAGCCCGTTAGCCCGTCTGCCCGTTTGCCCGTTAACCCGTCAGCCCGCTTGCCCGGCGACTTGTAGGGTCGAAGCCTTTAGGCGAAGCCTGAAGCTCCCAGAGCAGAGTCGGAAGCATGTCGTTCTGTTAGAAAACAACAAGACCGACACAGAGCAACAGGGTGGAACCGAGAAGAGTCCAGTCGGAGCGATTTGATTTCAATTCGGCATCGGTTCGATCGTCCGAGTAGCATCTGGCTTCCATGGCCAGGGCAAGTTGGTCAGCGGTGAGAAACGTCCGGCGAAGGACAGGTATGGAGAACCGTATGACCCGGTAAAACGGATTCTTCCGATTTTCGATACCGCGGGCACGCTGTGCTTCTCCGGTTTCTCGAGCCTGATCAAGGACATGGGGCAGGAATCGGACAATCAGGCTGAGCATGGTGCCGACTCTTTTTTCCGGGACCCCGGGAATCGGTTTTAAATACCATTCCGCAGCCGATTTAATCTCGGTCAATCGTGTGGATGCCATCACCGTCACACCGGCAAGCATTACCAGTAGTAGACGGCCGCAAACAGACGCTCCGTCAACCACGCCCTGTTGAGTCATCGGCCAGGGCCCCAATAAGAATATCGGATCTCCGGAGGTGGATAGAGCACGGGCCAGGAAAATGAGAAAAAGTAGAAAAACAGCCGGTTTCAGGTCCCTGAAGAGTGCGCTGGGTAGGACACCAACCCGGAGAACGAGAATCAACAACAAAAGGCAGGCCACAGACAACGCCAAGAGACCTGCGCCCAAGCTGGCCAGACTCACTAAGATCAGTGATACGATCTTAAACCTGGGATCCCAGCGGTGAAGCCGACTACTGCCGCTGATGAAACCGAGTGCCGTCAGTCCAGCCACGATGGAACCTCCCCGCCCAGACGGGCGGCACAGGGCTGCCTCACGCCAAAGCGTTCCGTTTCTTCCAATAGAGCCGAAGGAAGACCGTCGCGAACGACTTCTCCGTCGAACAGGATTACGAGGCGTTCCGCATGGGTGATAACTTTTTCAAGGTCGTGGGTGGTCACCACCAATGTTTTTCCGTCTTGGTGCAGTGTCAGCATCTGTTTCAGCACCTGTCGAATCCCATCGTAGTCGAGATTGGAAAACGGCTCATCAAACACCACCACATCCGGCTCCATTGCGAGCACGCCGGCGATGGCCAGCCGACGTTTTTCTCCGCCGGACAGGACATGGGGCCGCTGATCGGACAACCGCTCCAGATCGACAGCGGATAAGGCATCCGTAACCCGCTGACGGATCGTCGGCCTATCGAGTTTCAGATTTTCCGGCCCGAAGGCGGCATCTTCATAAACGGTTTCCCCGACGATCTGACTATCCGCGTCCTGAAACACCATGCCGACCATTCGGCGCGCGCGGCGCGGGTCTTTTCCCACTGAAATGCCATCGAGAACTACTTCACCTGCAGAAGGTGACAGCAAACCGTTGAGATGACGAAGAAGGGTTGTCTTTCCGGAACCGTTCTTTCCCGCGATGACGACAAATTCACCTTTATCTATGGACAGATCGATCCCTTGGATTCCCTGGGTTCCGTCCGGGAAACGATGACTCAAACCCTTTATTTCAATAAAAGACATATGCCGAGAAAGGTTTTGTATTTTTAGTGAAAGGCATCGGCTTGCTAAACTCGAAATACGAATATCGAAATTCGAAACAAATTCAAAAAATGAAAAAGAAATAAACTTTCAACAAGAGTAGTACTGTCTTATACGGTATTTACTCCTGTTGGAGGCGTTAATGTTTTAGTCATTTGAATTTTGAGAATTGTCAGTTTGTTTCGTGCTTCGTGCTTCGTATTTCGGATTTCCTATCGCAGAACGGTACTCTTTTTTCCTACAGTGGTTATCTTCGATCAGTTTTTACTTACAATAGGCCGCAACGCCTTAGCGATAGGCACGGCTGCGGCGATTTTCAGGGCATCACCGATCAGAAACGGAAGCATGCCCACTGCCAGGGTTTTCTCCCAGCTCATACCGGTCAATACCTTCAGCCAGGTGACTCCCAGAGCATATATCACGGCGGTCCCCGCAATCATGGCTAAAACGTCAAAAATCGCCTTCCCCCTTCCCCTGGCTGAGATCCAACCGATTAAAAATACCGCCGGTAGAAAACCGATCAAATACCCTCCCGTCGGTCCGACAATCCGTCCGATCCCGCCAAGGCCGCCGGCAAAAACCGGAAGCCCTAAGGCACCGGCCAGAAGATAGACGCCGACGGTAGCCAGGCCCCATCGCCATCCAAGAAGCAGGCCGGCCAGGTAGATAAACAGGTTCTGGAGAACAATCGGCACCGGTCCAATGGGGATCGCCATGTAAGCACCGGCCGCCGTCAATGCCGCCAATAGGGATGCATAAACGGTCATCCTGAGTTGTCTTCCGCCGGTATTTGTATCCATGATCTCCTGTCGAGATATTGTTTGTTCGTCTGCGGTCATGATTTTTGTTCCTTTTATTTTTTTCCGTCTGCCCGTTAACCCGTCTGCCCGTGGGCCCGTTCACCCGTCTGCCCGTTGGCCCGTTCGCCCGTTAGCCCGTGGGCCCGTCTGCCCGTTAACGGACTGATCCCTGTTAGAATCGCTCTCCTAAATGTAGATCAGGATCCAAGGCAAGGCGCGTGGCGACGAAAAAGCGGAGCGTACACGGTAGTACATGAGCATTTTTTGTCGGCTCGCAACGCGGCATTGGGCCCTTAGACGCACCTTTGAAAACGGTTCTATTGGTGGAAGCAGTCGCCATAGATTACCCTCTGCTGGGATCCGTCGTCCAGGTCCAAAACCAAAGCGCCGTTTTCGTCCACGTCCACGGCGGTTCCTTCGTACATATCCCGGACGGTTTCCACCCGCACCCGGCGTCCCAGTGTGTCGGTACAGGTTTTCCATTCCAGGATCACGCCCCTGTCTAGCCCATTGTCCAGTCGGCTCCGGAATCGTGTCAGAAAGTCGGTCAGAATCTCCTTTCGCGACACCTTTGTCCCTGTCACTTCCTTTAAGGATACCGCATTGGGCTCCCTGCGGCGTGGATTGTTATTCACATTGATCCCCACACCGATGTTCAAGTGATTGATCCGATCGGCTTCTCCTTCCATCTCCGACAGGATCCCCACCAGCTTGCGCCCGTCCAAGAGGATATCATTGGGCCACTTGACGCGGGCATCCACATCGCAGACTGCGGCGAACGTCTGTGCCAGTTCCAAAGAAACGGCAAAATTAACCCGTGCTACCTCCATAGGAGCCAGTGCCGGCCGGGTCACCATCGTAAAGTACAAGCCTCCGCCAGCGGACTGCCAGGTTCGGGTCAGCCGGCCTCGTCCCTTGGTCTGTCGATCGGCGACGACGACCGTCAGGTGGGGGCAACCTTTTCGAGCCAGATCACGCGCACCATCCATGGTCGAAGCCACCTTCGGGTAATAGTGGATCCGCTCTTCCCACCCGGGTATCTCCCATGGGTAGGGGATGTCCGGTCTCTTTTTTAGGTGGTAGCCTTTTGGGCCGGCATCGATCCGGTAACCCAATTCCTGGAGCTGCTGAATGTGCTTCCAGACCGAAACCCGGGATATTCCGAGCCGTTCGCTAAGCTGCTGTCCGGAGACCACACCCCCTGACTCCGACAGTATGGTGATGAGTGCGCCTTTCATTTTCGTTAACCTTTGGGATGGAGATAGTTAACGACATGTTTTCAAGGTGTCAAGATAAAAAAAGATGGCAGAATCTGCCGACCGGGAGTTTGGTGTATAACTAGCGTGGGTTGTCCATCATAGACCGAGATTACATATTCAGGGTCCGAGGGTTCGAGGATTTGGGGCTTCGCACTACTTGCTACGACCCCACACGCAAGGGGCCAAGGGAAAAATCAAAAACAAAGAGTGCCGCTTTTAAGAACAATCACTTGAACCCTTGAGCCCTTGACCCCTTGGATCCTCTTCTCCAACCAAGTTGGAGAAAAGCTTTATTACATATCCGTAGCTTTCAAAATGGCCGCCGAGCCATTATCTTTCAGTTAACGCCGAGCGCCCCGCCGACTCGCATAGACCCTTTGAAATGGGGTCGCTCCGTCGATTCCACACACTGTCCAGATAAAAATGGCCTAGAGGTTGCTTAATCGTTCAAGAGCATTTATGGTCACACATAATCACCCGTAAAAATCAAACACCTTAAAACGCCTCTGCAAAAATGGACCTTTCAGGATATCTAACAGAAGACTTTTACGATGAGCTGTTCCTTCCCTCCGGTGAACCCCGTCCCGGGGCGGAGCCGTTGATCCGGCGTCTGGAATCGTTTGATACCGGACGCGTCCTGGATCTTCAGCGGACCGCCGAGACGGCACTGCTTCAGATGGGAATTACCTTCAATGTGTATGGTGATGAAGAAGGGACAGAGCGGATATTTCCGTTCGACATTATTCCGCGGATTATCCCGGCAGACGAGTGGGCCGATATTGAACGGGGACTGAAACAGCGTATTTATGCTCTGAACCTGTTTATTCAGGATGTCTACAACGATCGAAAGATCATAAAAGACCGGGTGATTCCCGAGGATCTGATTCGATCCAGCCGGTCTTTTCGTGAGCAGTGCAGCGGTTTTACACCACCCAAAGGGATATGGTGCCATGTCACCGGTACGGATCTGGTCAGGGACTCGGATGGTAAATTCTACGTCCTGGAAGACAACCTGCGATGCCCCTCCGGAGTGTCCTATGTCCTGGAGAACCGACAGGTCCTGAAGCGCACCTTTCCCAAGGTGTTTGGCCAGTCACTGATCCGTCCGGTGGAAGACTATCCAAACCGGTTGCTGGAGATGCTTGAATATATCACTCCGGGATCAGTGTCCGCCCCTGTGGCGGGCGTGCTCACCCCGGGTGTGTTCAATTCCGCGTATTTCGAGCATTCGTTTCTCGCCCGTCAGATGGGAATAGACTTGTTGGAGGGCAGAGACCTCGTCTTCCTCGACGGGCAGGTCCGCATGTGCACCACAAAGGGCATGGTCCCCGTCGATGTCCTGTATCGGCGTATCGATGACGATTTTCTGGATCCGAAGGTGTTTCGTTCCGATTCTTTGCTGGGTGTGCCCGGCATCATGGATGCCTACACACAGGGAAAAATCGCCCTTGCCAACGCGCCGGGCACCGGAATTGCCGACGATAAGGTGATTTATGCCTATATCTCTGAAATCATAAAATATTATATGAATGAAGAGCCCATAATTCCCAACGTCCCGACCTATATTTGCTGGGACGACGCCCAGCGGGACTATGTACTCGACAACCTGGACAAACTGGTGGTCAAAAGCGCCAATGAATCCGGGGGATATGGGATGCTCGTCGGCCCCCACGCGACAGACGCCGACCGCAAGGTGTTTGCCGAACGGATAAAAGCAAAACCCAGGGAATACATGGCGCAACCGACATTGATGCTGTCCCGGGTACCGACCATTGTGGAGGATCACCTTGAAGGACGCCACGTGGATCTGCGCCCGTATATCATATACGGCAAAGAAATCCACGTGATGCCAGGAGGCCTGACCCGCGTTGCGCTTCGAAAGGGGTCCCTGGTGGTCAACTCCTCCCAGGGCGGGGGAAGTAAAGACACCTGGGTACTGGCGGACAGCCCTCAACAAGCCAATGGAGGTCCGTCATGTTGAGCCGAGTGGCCGAAACCATCTACTGGATGTGCCGTTACATTGAACGGGCCGAGAACGTGGCCCGATTCGTGGACGTCAATCTCCATCTGAATCTGGATATGCCGGATACGGCGGGGAATCAACAGTGGGAACCCCTGGTGACCATCACAGGGGATCACGATGTGTTCCGAGAACGATATGATGCACCCACATCGGAAAATGTCATCCAGTTTTTAACCTTTGATGCCGCCTATTCAAATTCCATTTTAGCCTGCCTCCGGATGGCCCGTGAAAACGCGAGAATGGTACGGGAAATCATTTCGACAGAAATGTGGGAGCAGGTGAACCGGTTCTACCTTATGGTCACCCAGGCCGCCCGAACCGAAAATCCAGGGACCCTGTCCCATGAATTCTTCGAGCAGGTTAAAATGGCCAGTCATCTGTTCACCGGCATTACCCAGGATACGATGACCCACGGCGAGGCCTGGCACTTCGCTCAGATGGGTCGGCTGCTGGAGCGGGCCGACAAGACGTCCCGGATTCTGGACGTCAAATACTTTATCCTGCTGCCGAGAGTGGAATATGTCGGCACCTCCTATGACAATATCCAGTGGGCAGCCGTGCTAAAATCAGTGAGCGGGCTGGAGACATACCGCAAACGATACCGACGGCTTCATCCTTCGAAAGTGGCCGAATTTCTGCTGTTCGACAGCAGCTTTCCACGGGCGGTTCGTTACTGTCTGACAAGAGCCCAGGAGCGTCTTTGCGCCATCAGCAACTCTCCGGAGGGATCCTATCAGAATGAGGCGGAACGGACCCTTGGCCGCCTGCGATACCAATTGGGGTATGCCGACATCAAAGAAGTCCTTGACACCGGCATGCACCAATATATCGATGAGTTGCAAATAAAATTGAATCAGGTGGGAGACGCGATTTCAGGCACGTTTTTCGGATCCTGCTACCTTCCCGAATCAACGCCCACGTCAAGTCAGACCCAGATACAATAGCACCTAGCCGTTTATTCCAGAGGATATCGCGGGAAGAATGGTGTTGATCTGTGGCGGCTGGAGAAACGTGGCCTACAGAAAATCCGAAATTCGAATATCGAAATCCGAAACAAACTACACATCTCAATTACCAGATCCATAAAGGAAAAAATGAATCAGAAGTGGCTTCAAAATCTCAGATCACATCGAAGATCAAGGCGCGGGTCGACGAAAAAGCGGAGCGTACACAGTAGTACGTGAGTATTTTTCGTCGGCTCGCAACGCAGAGATTCGATGTTAGATGGGGTTTTGAAGCCACTTCTAGATGGGTTCGACGTCTACGGATACCCTCATCTCATGCTTTCCGCTGCTGAAGAGTACCCCCTTTAGGGGCGTGATGTCTCCGTAATCTCTTCCCCATCCGATCACAATATGGCGCTCCTCGGGGGCGAGATCGTTGGTCGGATCATATTCCAGCCATCCGAGACCCGGCACCCAGGCGGCGAACCATGCGTGGGAGGCGTCGGCACCTAAAAGCTTTGGCTTGCCCGGTGGGGGAAGGGTTTCGATATAACCGCTCACATATCGGGCCGCCAGACCCAGGGATCGGAGACACCCGATTCCCAAATGCGCAAAATCCTGACACACCCCTCGGCGAAGTTCCAGCACCTCCTCCAGAGGGGTGGATACCGTCGTGGCATCCGGAACAAATTCAAAATCCTGGTAGATCCGGTGCATCAGATCTTCCAGGGCGTCTAATATCGGTCGGTTGGAGGGAAAACTGGTCCGGGCATAGGTCAACAGCTCCGGGGACGCGGGGGAAAAGGGAGAATCCAGCACAAATTGGCGGGCTTCCAGACCATCCGGAGTCGAATCTGAATGAAGCGTGTCCCTGACCGATTCCCAGGGGACCTGGGGCCGGTCTCTGAGCGACCGGGGCGTTCGGGTGATGACGACATCACTGCTGGCGGTCACCGTGAGTTGTTCGTGGGGATGTTCGATGGCAAAAAAGACCACCCGGTTCCCGAAATAATCAATCCGTTCCCGAAGATCGGTCGGGGCCGGATCAATCATGAGACGGCACTGATTGCATTGTTGTCCATCCATCTCACGGGGTAGCAGCCTGGCCTCGTTATGGCAGAGACTCACCGGCTCGTTGTATATGTATTGGGTGCGATGGGTGATGCGGTAATTCATCAAGCCCCCACCACCAGGCGGGTGGATGCCAGTTGACGGGGCCGCTGGGCATGGCTGAAATAAATGCGGGTCAGTTCGTCGGAAGTGCGGCCCAATAGATCTTCGAGAGCGCTGAGCAGCTCATTCAGTTCTCGATGGCATTTACCTTCCGCATCGATCCGGCCTAATCGATGCATGTCGGCCAGGCGAACCATCGCCACAGCCTCCAATACAAGACGTTCTTTCTCCGTCATCCGCTTGGACACCCTGTCGGTGGGCAGTCGTGTGACATGCTTTTCAAGCCGGCGGAGTTGATACAGCAGACTCCTCGGATTTAATGCATCCAGAAGCACCTGGTCCAAAACGGCTTCCAGGTCCATGTATGAACGGTAACGGTGTCGGTAGGTGATGATATTCTCGGTGGTTGTCAGGACCGCATCAAGCAGCGGATGGGACACCGACGTTGGGTGGACCTCCACAAGAGCGTTTTTTAAGAATCCGGCGAGAATTATGCTGCGCTCGATCCGACGGCCGATGTCCAGGAGCAGCCAGCCCTGCTCACGGGTCATGCTTTCACTGTTAAGTCCGGCGAAGGCCATCAAGGCGGTGATCAATTCGTCCAGTATCCCCTTGAGTCGACGCATCGGCATCCGCTCCCGCTGTGTAAATGCGTCGGCAAAGGCTTCGAAGCTATTGATGACACGCCATGAATCGTTGGACCAGAGATGTCTGACAGCATAGGCGGCATTGAGCATATATCGCAGTGACGCCAGAAGGCTACCGGACCGGTCTTCGGCAGAAACCACTGCCAGGAGTTCTTCTTCTGGAGAAAGCCGGCAACATCCGTTGCCCGGCTCACTCCCACGGGTGGAGGTGTCGGTCAGACGAGTCAGCGCACGCAACAGAATATGGACGCTTTCCGCCTCAGGGGTTTCGCTGGTCAGGTTGATCCTCTGGTGGGCTCGAAGAATGGTTCGCAGTAAACGGGTAACCCCTTCGGCCCGTTCCGCATACCTTCCCACCCAGAAAAGATTTTCGGCCGCCCGGCTCGGCAGTACACTGGCACTCTCCAGGTTATGCTTAATCTGATCCGGTTGCTGCCATAAACTGATGTGCATTTGGGGTTCTTCGGCGATGATCCATGTATCTTTGCTGACACCACTGCTTCGGGCAGCGATCTGTAGCGCCCCCTCGTCGCCTGAGCTCAGGGTAAGTCCACCGGGCATCACGGTATAGGTATCATTCCCAGCGGCCAAAAAACACCTCAACGTCGTGAAACGGGGCACGAGTCTTGCGCCCGACAACGCCGGAGCTGTGCTGAACCGCACCGCGGCCTGCCCGACAAATTCCCGGGGCCGGGAGCGGATCACCTCACGCCATTGCTCTGTGTCTGTCCGGTCTAGCCGGGCACCGTTTATCGCCTTGGGTAGCCCCGGACTGGATACGGGTTTGATGATCAGCCGGTCCAGATGTTCCAGCACGTAGGCCCGATCGTCGGAATCCCCGCACCACCAGGTCGGAACGGACGGCAGAATGAGATCCTCACCCAGGAGGTGCCGCGCAATCCCGGGTAAAAAGGCCGCCAGTCCCGGGTTCTCCAAAATGCTGCTGCCGATGGGGTTGGCAATGGTAACTTGACCGCGCCGCACAGCTTCCAACAAACCGGCAACGCCGATCTGGGAATCCTCGTCAAGCTCCAATGGATCACAATACCGGTCATCTACCCGACGAAAAATAACGTCCAATGGCCGAAGGCCATCCAGAGACTTTAGCCACACACGTCCCTTTCGGACCGTCAAGTCCTCCCCTTGAATCAGCGGATAGCCTAAGTAGGCGGCCAGGTAGGCATGCTCGAAATAGGTATCATGCCCCGGCCCGGGCGTCATCAACGCGATACGGGGATTCTCCTGGTGGTTTGGGGCGATCTCCTCCAGTCCGGACCGAAACGCCCGGAAAAACGTCGACAACCGTCGAACATGGCAATCCCGAACCAGGTCCGGAAAGAGACGATCCATGATCAAGCGGTTCTCTACGGCAAATCCGGCTCCGGAGGGCGCTTCGGTGCGGTCGGCCAGGACCACAAGCCCATGATCCATGTCCCTGGCCAGGTCGGCAGCGTACAAGACAAGCTGTCGCCGCCCGGCCTGTCGAATACTGCTGCAAGGGCGGCAAAACTCGGGACTGTTATACAGTAACTCGGGTGGGAACAGACCTTGCCGGACGAGGTCGCCGGGGCCGTAAATATCCGATAGAATTAGATCCAGAAGGAGTGCCCGTTGGATCAGTCCCTTTTCCAGTCGTTCCCAATAGGCGTTGTCAATGAGCAGGGGAATGGGATCGAGCTGCCAGGGCCGACTGATGCCTCCGGTGTCCCCATGAACATTGTAGGTCACTCCGTTTTCCCGCAGCAAGCGGATGATCTCCTGCTGCCGCTGCTCCAACTCATCTATTCCGAGACGCCGAATAGATTCAATAAACGACGACCAGTGGCTCTGGATCGTCCCGTTATGGAGCATGGCATCACGACGACCCTCCAGGAGTTGATACTCCCGACCGAAGTCGATCTCCGGAGGAGCCTCGGGCTGAATTATGCCGGCATGATCCGTCATCTTCTAAGAAACTCTTTTCTATCCAAGGGAATCCACCGGACGCCTGAGATCAAGTGTATAAGGATAATCGGAATTCATCTCTTCGACCGGTGGCGCCATCACACCGAGCGGATGGCCTTCGGGAACAAATCGTCCAATGTCGCTCACCGGTGGAGGCGGTTGCAGGACCCCGGCTGTGTGCCCGTAATTCCAGAACCGGTTTACACGACGCGATTCGGCCTCATATGCATTGACCGGAAACGTGTCGTAACTTCGCCCACCCGGATGGCTGACATGATAGGTGCATCCGCCGATAGCACGCCCGTTCCAGGTATCAATGATATCGAACACCAGCGGAGAATCGATACCGATGGTCGGGTGAAGGGCTGAGGTCGGCTGCCAGGCTCGATAGCGGACACCGCCCACATACTCGCCATGGACACCGGTGTTACGGAGCGGTACCCGTCGGCCGTTACAGGTAACAACATAGCGGGAGTCGGTCAAGCCCTGTACCCTTATCTGCATGCGCTCCATAGAAGAGTCGACGTATCGTGCCGTTCCAAAGCTTGTGATCTCCTCCCCCAACACATGCCAGGGCTCAATAGCGGCTCGCAGTTCAAGATCGATATCTCTTACGTGGACCGCTCCGTATTTGGGAAATCGAAATTCAAAAAACGGATCCAGCCAGGACATTTTAAACCCGTAACCCGCCTGCTGGAGGTCCTCCACCACGTCGGCCAGATCGGCCCGCACGTAGTGGGGCAGCATGAACCGATCGTGAAGTTCGGTGCCCCATCGTACCAGTCGTTTCCCATAGGGCTTCCGCCAGAATCGGATGATCAAAGTCCGCAGAAGAAGCATTTGTACAAGGCTCATCCGATAGTGGGGCGGCATATCAAAGGCACGAAGCTCCACGATCCCCAGGCGTCGTCCTCCCGGCTCCAGGGGATAGAGTTTGTCAATTGAAAACTCCGAACGGTGGGTGTTCCCCGATGCATCGATCAGCAGATTACGAAGTAACCGGTCGGTCAGCCAATAACGGTCTGTCTCTCCCCGGGGCATCTGTCCGAATGCGACTTCCAGTTCGTAGAGCTGTTCGTCACGTGCCTCGTCCACCCGGGGTGCCTGGGACGTTGGCCCCACAAAATGACCCGAAAACAGATAGGATAGCCCCGGATGATGCTGCCAACATGTGATGAGGCTTCGCAGCAATTCCGGCCGGCGCAGCATGGGGCTGTCCCCCGGCGTGGGCCCTCCCAGCGTCACATGGTTCCCTCCGCCGGTGCCCGTATGTCTCCCGTCGACCATGAACTTTTCGGTGGCAAGCCGCGCCTTTCGGGCTTCTTCATACAGCATCTCGGTATTGGTGACGAGGGACTCCCAACTGTGGGCCGGGTGAATGTTCACCTCGATGACTCCCGGATCCGGTGTCACCATCAGCTGGGAGATCCGATGATCGTCTGGAGGCAAATAGCCTTCCAATACGATCGGCTGCCGTAAACGGGCCGCGGTGCGCTCCACAGCCGTCAGCAAAATGAGGTATGCTTCCAGGTCGTCGGCAGGCGGCATAAATACATGGAGGCGCCCGTTTCGAGATTCCACACACAGCGCGGTATGGGCCACGGACGACAGGTCCGGCCTGCGACCTGTTTCCCGGGATTCCCGTTTCTCAGACGTCCTAATCGAGGAGGTGTCCGGCCGGCGTCCTTGCTCAAAATGTTCGGCGAGGGGGGGCAGCACTGGCGGTGGCCCGACCTTTGCCGCTATTTCTTCCACGGTGGGCGGGGTCTCTTCATCCACAGCATCAGAGGATTCCCCATCTTCCGGGTGCCGGGCGGTCCAGGGAAGAGATTCCAACGGCAAGCGAAACCCCATGGGAGAGTTGCCGGGCATCAGAAACATTTGTGACCGACGGAAACTCCATGGGCTGGTTTCCCATCGAAAGGATTCCGGCATCCATTTCAAGGGAAGGGCGAAACCGACGGGACTGCCCAATCGACCGTCTAGAACCATGGCCAGCTTCCGTCGCTCAATGGGATCCTCCAGGTCATAGGCCAGGGGATCGACATCCGGTGGCAGATTCGACTCTTGCCAGATATGATACATCGCATCTTCGTATCCGGCCCGAATGTGGGATGAATCAACACCCAGGTCCTTTACCAGTTCCGCAATCAGACGTTCGGCGCGGGTCTGGTCAAAATCGGTCTTATCGTTGGGATCGGCTAGCAGATCCGGATCCCGCCACAGGGGAATGCCATCGTTTCTCCAGACACAGGCCATCTGCCACCGGGGCAACTGCTCTCCCGGATACCACTTCCCCTGCCCGTAATGCAAAACCCCGCCGGGGGCGAACGCCTGGTATAATCTCCGAATCAAATCTTCGGCGCGTTCCCGCTTGTGTGGACCGTCCGCAGCGGTATTCCACTGTTCCGATTCCATGTCATCGATGGAGACAAACGTCGGTTCCCCGCCCATGGCCAATCGAACATCATGCGCTTTCAGTTCTGCATCGACGGATTCGCCAAGAGCCTGTATCGCGTTCCATTGGGATTCACTGTAAGGTTTGGTGACGCGGGGATCTTCATGAATTCGCTGTACCGAATTGTTAAACTCAAAGGTCACCTCGCAGGGATCGGTAGCGCCGGTCACAGGAGCAGCGCTCTTCGGATCCGGGGAACACGCCAGGGGAATGTGCCCCTCCCCGGCAAAAAGCCCGGACGTTGGGTCCAGACCCAGCCATCCCGCCCCTGGAAGGTAAACCTCGGCCCAGGCATGCAAATCCGTAAAGTCGGTATCCGTGCCGACGGGACCGTCCAGGGATTTGACATCCGGTGTTAATTGAATAAGATACCCCGAGACAAAGCGTGCAGCCAACCCGAGATGCCGTAGGATTTCCCCGAGCAACCAGGCCGAGTCCCGGCATGATCCCCTGGCCTTTGAAAGGGTCTCTTCGCAGGTCTGGACGCCCGGTTCCATGCGAATGGTATAGTCGATCTCCTGATTCAGCGCTTGATTGAGTTCGACGAGGAAATCGTTAGTGGGCCGCTTCCGGCGGTCCACCCGGTCCAGACGCTCGAGGAGTCTCGGACCATTCTCAGTTGCTTTCAGATACGGTTTCAATTCTTCGGCCTGGGAGTCTGAATATTGGAACGGACAGGTTTCGGCCGATTCCTCAAGGAAAAAATCGAATGGGTTGATGACCGTCATGGTGGCAACAAGATCCACCTCGACGGTCAAGGTTCGTGCTTTCTCCAGAAATACCACCCGGGCCAGATAATTCCCGAAAGGATCCTGTTGCCAATTGATAAAATGGTTTTCGGGTGTGATCCTGAGAGAGTAGGCCTCGATCGGCGTTCGGCAGTGTACCGCCGGCCGAAGTCGGAATACGTGGGGAGAGAGAGCTACCGACTGGTCGTAAATGTATTCTGTCCGATGGTTGATTGCCACCTGGATGGTCATGAAACATCTCCGTAAATTCTGCTGAGGCCGCCACCATAGGAAGCGGCCGGATGGTTGGTAAACGTTACATAATAAGTGTCTTCAGGGTTCTGCGCAACCCGGGGAATGCTTAGTGTGGAAGAAATGTACCAAAAAGTAATTATTATTAGTTTAAGAAACGTTTATGTAACAATAAAATCGTAAGCCGATTTTATGAAACGCGACGATGTCGCTGCCAAGGACGAAAGAACTATCCGCCGTTACTGTGGTGGTTAGACATTTCTATCCTCGCGACGTTTAAAAGTTTGTTGAATTGGTAAACAATGGCGCTTATCTTGCAACGCACATGGGCTCCGGTAAAAAACCAATACTAAAACAACAACACAACAGGTCAAACACAGAAGAGCAGTTTCAACCATGATGTCAATAGACAACCAAACTGCATATCATCCGTATCGACAGCCAAAAGGACTTTATCACCCGGCCTTTGAACATGACGCCTGCGGTGTCGGTCTGATTTGCGACCTGAAGGGTCGCAAATCCCATAACATTATTTCCAGCGGACTGGACATCCTGCTCAATCTGTCCCACCGCGGGGCGGTAGCATGTGATGGATCCACAGGTGACGGTGCGGGCATCCTGATGCAGCTACCCCATGCGTTTACCACGAAAATGGCCGGAGAGGTCGGGATTCAGCTACCGCCGGAAGGAGAGTATGCCAGTGGTCTTGTCTTCTTGCCAAGAGAATCGGCAGAACGGGACCGATGCATGGCCCATATCGAACGGGCGGTCGAAGAAGAAGGCCAGAGGCTTCTCGGCTGGCGAAGGGTCCCTGTCAACAGCGAGGTTATCGGAGAAATATCGCGGCATGCCGAGCCATCCGTTCATCAGGTCTTCATCGGAAGATCCTCTGATTGCGAGGACATCGATCACTTCGAACGCAAACTCTTTGTCATCCGAAAGCTGGCTGAAAATTCGGTCCGCGCTGCAGACATGAGCCAAGGCCACTATTTTCATATCCCCAGCCTGTCGGCAAAAACATTCATTTACAAAGGCATGTTTCTGGCGCACCAACTCAAAGCCTATTATCCGGATCTTCAAGACCCGGATATGTCCAGTGCCCTGGCGTTGGTCCATCAGCGCTACAGCACCAATACATTTCCCTCCTGGGATCTGGCGCATCCATTTCGCTTCCTCTGCCATAATGGCGAGATCAACACGTTGCGCGGTAACATCAACTGGCTGAATGCCCGGCAATTTCTTTTCCAATCCGAGCGTTTTGGAGAAGATATGGCCAGACTGTTTCCCATCGCCACGCCCGGGGCCAGCGACTCGGCCACCCTCGACAATGCGCTGGAATTGCTGATTCACACCGGCAGGTCCCTGCCCCATGCCATCATGATGCTGATCCCCGAAGCCTGGCAGAACCACGAAACCATGTCGGACGACAAGAAAGCCTTTTATGAGTATCATTCCTGTCTCATGGAACCCTGGGACGGACCGGCCTCCATCGCCTTTACGGACGGTAAATGGGTCGGTGCGGTGCTGGACAGAAATGGCCTTCGGCCTTCCCGTTACACCGTGACCAAAGACGGTCTTGTCGTCATGGGTTCGGAAACGGGCGTTCTTGACATTGATCCTGCCAATGTTCTGCACAAAGGCAGACTCCAGCCCGGGCGGATGTTTCTCATCGATATGGAAGAAGGCCGAATTATCAAGGATGAGGAAATCAAAGAAAAGATCAGCCGGCGGCAGAACTACCGGAAATGGCTGGATGCGCATATGATTCAGATGCCTTCTGCCGACACGACATCATTTCAAGATACTCGATCCGGGGCTTATCTGCTTCAACACCAGCAGCTCTTTGGGTACACCCTTGAGGACCTGAATATCCTCATGGGCCCGATGGCCAAAGATGGAGGAGAGCCCACGGGATCCATGGGCGATGACATACCCCCGGCGATACTGTCCCGCAGGTCTCGATTGCTGTTCGATTATTTTCGTCAGCTCTTCGCCCAGGTGACCAACCCTCCCCTGGACGCCATCCGGGAGCAACTGGTCACCTCGCTTGAAACCACCATCGGTGAAGAGCAGGATCTGTTCAAGGAGACCCCCCTCCATTGCCGGCAGGTGCGCATCAAACAGCCCATTCTGTGCGAAAACCAGATGGCTTTTCTCCGCGATCCGAATCGGGTTGGATTAAACAGTGCCACATTGCCGATGCTGTTTCCGGCGAACTCGGGTGGATCGGGACTTGAGCAGGCCATGACCGGGTTATGCGAAGCCGCGGCGCGGGCTGTGGACGCAGGGGCCCAGCTCCTCATCTTGACCGACAAGGGGGCGGATCGGGAAAACTCCCCCATCCCGTCCCTGCTTGCAACAGCCGGCGTGCACCATCACCTGATTCGCAAAGGATTGCGTACCCGGTGCGGCATCGTCGTGGAAACCGGCGAAGCACGTGAAATTCATCACTTCTGCTGTCTCATCGGATATGGCGCCGGTGCCGTCTTTCCCTATCTGGCATTCGAAACCCTGGCCGATATGATTGCCCGCGATGAACTTCCGGAAATTAGTTTGGAAAAGGCCGCCGCCAATTATATCAAGGCTGTGGGAAAAGGCCTTCTGAAAGTCATGTCAAAGATGGGCATATCCACGCTTCAGAGCTATCGGGGGGCCCAGATCTTCGAGTGTATCGGCTTGAACGAAACTGTTGTCGAGAAGTATTTTACGGCCACTTCATCCAGAATTAGCGGGGCCGACATCCACATCATCGCCAGGGAAATCGAACAGCGTTTCAACCGCGCTTACCCCCAGGTGGAAATTCCGGGAAGTCAAGATCTGGAATTGGGTGGTAAATACAAATGGCGGCGGGATGGAGAAGCCCACCAGTACAACCCCCAGGCCATAGCCAAAATACAGCAGGCGGTCCGGAATAAGGATCAGGCCGCCTGGGACGAATTTTCCAATCTGGTCGATCGACAGAACCAGGAGGAAGGATTCATTCGAGGCCTGTTCGATTTCCACTTTGCCGAAACACCCGTCCCCCTGGATGAGGTAGAGCACTGGCCGGAAATCGCGAAACGCTTCAAAACCGGAGCCATGTCCTACGGCTCCATCAGTAAAGAGACCCATGAGACCCTTGCAGTGGCAATGAACCGGATCGGCGCCAAGAGCAACAGTGGAGAAGGCGGTGAAGATCCGGACCGATACGATCCGGACCCCAACGGAGATTGGCGAAACAGCGCCATAAAGCAGGTGGCATCGGGTCGGTTCGGTGTTACGGGCGCCTATCTGGCCCACGCCACGGACCTGCAGATCAAGATGGCCCAGGGCGCCAAACCCGGCGAGGGCGGCCAGCTACCGGGGTTCAAGGTCTATCCCTGGATTGCCAAAACACGTCATTCTACGCCGTACGTGGGGCTCATTTCTCCGCCGCCCCATCATGACATTTATTCCATCGAAGACCTGTCTCAGCTCATTTATGACCTTAAAAATGCCAACCCGGAGGCCAATATTAACGTCAAACTGGTGTCCGAGGTGGGTGTGGGTACGGTGGCGGCCGGTGTTGCCAAAGGAAGATCCGATGTCATACTGATCAGCGGCGAAGCCGGCGGTACAGGTGCATCCCCGCAGACGTCAATCCGACACGCCGGCCTCCCTTGGGAGCTGGGACTGGCTGAATCCCATCAAACTCTCGTCATGAACGGGCTTCGGTCCCGAGTCATCCTTGAAACCGATGGTCAACTCAAAACCGGCAGAGACCTGGCCGTGGCCTTCCTGCTGGGTGCCGATGGAGTTGGATTCGGTACGGCCGCACTGATTGCCTTGGGCTGCGTGATGATGCGGGTCTGTCATTTGAATACCTGTCCTGTCGGCATCGCGACCCAAGATCCGGAATTGCGAAAAAAGTTCACCGGTAAACCGGAGCATGTGATCAACCTGATGCGGTTTGTCGCTGAAGACCTGAGAAAACTCATGGCACGGCTGGGCTTTCGGACGGTCGCCGAGATGGTCGGCAGAACGGACAAACTCATCAAACGGCAGGCCGTCGATCACTGGAAAGCCAAAGGGGTCGATGTGTCGAATATACTCTACAAAGCGGAGACCCCCATTTCCATCTCGGATGTCTGCCGGATCAATTCCCAGGATCACGGTCTGGAACATGCCCTGGATCATCAGCTTATAACGGACTGCCGCCCGGCACTGGAACGCGGGGAGCCGGTCACACTGGATCTGCCGGTTCGAAACGTGCACCGAACGGTCGGTACCATGCTCTCTTATGAGATATCCAAACGGTACAAAGACGACGGCCTACCGGAAGACACCATTGTGATTCATGCAACCGGCTCAGCAGGGCAAAGCTTTTGTGCGTTTGGGGCACGGGGCATCACGATCCACCTTCAGGGAGAGGCCAATGATTACTTCGGCAAAGGCCTCTCCGGAGCCCGGCTCACCATCCGCCCGCCGGCTGGCAGCGCGTTTGCTGCGGAAGACAACATCATCATCGGCAATGTCGCCTTTTATGGTGCCACCAGCGGGGAAGCTTACATCCGGGGCCGGGCAGGAGAGCGGTTCTGTGTTCGCAACAGTGGTGTAACAGCCGTGGTGGAGGGCATCGGGGATCATGGGTGTGAATATATGACGGGGGGCCGTGTCGTCGTGCTCGGATCTACCGGCCGTAATTTTGCAGCTGGAATGAGCGGGGGTATCGCATATGTGATGGACACCGACGGCGAGTTTCGACGCAACCGGTGTAATATGGAGATGGTTGATCTGGAACCGCTGAGTCAAATAGAGGATATCGAATTTCTAAAGCGCATGATCGATACACACTTTAGGTACACTGAGAGTCCAGTGGCCAGGGGCATACTCGATGGATGGGAACATCGCTTGAATAACTTTATCAAGGTCATGCCGGTGGATTACAAGCGGGCACTGGAACGGCTGGAGGCTGAGCAGTCAGCCGCCTAACATGCATGCTGTTCGATTACCGTCTCTAATATCAGGAGATCCCCTCATATTCCTGTCTCCGGGAAGTAAAAAATCTTCCCTCCCCTGGGGGGAGGGATAGAGGGAGGGGGAAAAGCGAAGATATAAAAATGGGAAAACCAACAGGATTCAAAGAATATAACAGGGAACTGCCGAAAAAGCGCGAGGTGAAAAAGCGGACGAAGGATTATAAAGAGTTCTATCTGCCGTTTCCGGAGTCGAAGCTTAAAGCCCAGTGCGCCCGCTGCATGGACTGCGGTGTTCCGACCTGCCACTCGGGCTGTCCCCTCGGCAATCTGATTCCGGACTGGAACGACTCGGTGTATCGGGGCCAATGGCGTCGGGCTGTAGAACAGCTTCATCGAACCAACAATTTTCCGGAATTCACCGGAAGACTCTGCCCGGCCCCCTGTAAAGAGGCGTGTGTGTTGGGAATCAACGAGCCTCCCGTCACCATTGAACAAATTGAAAAAGAGATTATCGAATACGCCTTCGCGCAGGGATGGATCGTACCCGAACCGCCGGCCCAGCGGACCGGACACACCATAGGCATTGTCGGATCAGGGCCCGCCGGTCTGGCTTGCGCCCAGCAACTCAACCGGTCCGGGCACACCGTGACCGTTTTCGAGCGGGATGATGAGATCGGCGGTCTCCTTCGTTATGGGATCCCGGATTTTAAGATGGAAAAATGGGTGATCGACCGACGAGTGGATATCCTGATTCAGGAGGGGATCCGATTTGAAACCGGAATCCATGTGGGCGTCGATATCACCCGCGACGATCTTGCCAAATTTGATGCCGTGGTCTTGTGCTCCGGTGCCACCGTGCCCAGGGACCTGCCGATACCGGGTAGAGATCTCGAAGGCATCCACTTTGCGATGGACTTTTTAACCCGACAGAACCGACTGGTCGCTGGCAAAGACGTGGATTGTTACGGGCAACCGGTCATTACGGCCAAAGGTAAGCATGTCGTGGTCATCGGCGGTGGGGATACCGGCAGTGACTGCATCGGCACCTCTCACCGGCAGGGGGCCCTTGGGGTGGCCAATTTCGAGCTGCTGCCGAAGCCGCCGGTGGATCGTCCGGACCATCAACCCTGGCCCTATTGGCCCATGCGGCTTCGCACCAGTTCGTCACACGAAGAGGGCGGAACCCGGCATTGGGAAATATTGACCAAGGCCTTCATGGGGGAAGCAGGATGCGTCAAAGAGGTCATCACCGTAGATGTCGAGTTCGCCGACACCGATGGAAAAGGAGCGAAGATAACCGAAAAACCCGATTCGGAAAGATCCTGGCCGGCGGACCTGGTGTTGCTGGCATTGGGTTTTACCGGCCCGGAACCGGATACGGTAGTGGCCCAGTATGACCTTTCGTTAACACCATACGGAAGCATCCAGACCGATGAGAACTACATGACGAGTGTGGATGGTGTCTTTGCAGCCGGTGATTCCCACCGGGGCCAGTCTTTGATCGTCTGGGCCATTTCGGAAGGCCGGGAAGCCGCAAGATGTGTCGATGTGTACCTCATGGGCCGATCCGATCTTCCCACCAAGGGCCAAGGGGATCTACCGCGGGCGTAGCCATTCCAGAGCTGATGGATCACGTTTGCTACGTCCTTGTAAATCTGTATTTGTTTGCGGTTGGGCGATATTACTCATCGGTTCGGTTCAGTCATTTAGCCCGAACATTGCATGAACTCTTTTCAGCGGCTGGCTGAAAACATATAATATCTAGGTGTTATCATATTTACTGGGTTATTTCAGTTAACACACAGTTTGTACCCCTCGATAACGGATAAATGAGCTGAAAAGAGTTCACCCTCCGGGCCAAAAGGAGAAGCCCATGGACTGCGTTATTCGAGGCTTGCGGTAGGTGGACTACAGCGTCGCCTCGTAGTAAGCAGCGCATCGCGAAACGAAGCGCCTTGCCGGCTCCGCGTAGCGGAAGGACGGCAAGGGGTACGTCAGTACCTGCCCCCGTCAGGAAATGCCTTGCCCATGAACTTCTCCTTTTGGTGCAATGCCCGGGTTAGGTGGATGTAGATGCCTCCCAATCCCCTCGCAGAATGGCCCACTGGGCCACGTCCTCGAACTGCCCCCACTTTCGAACGCACTGGCGCAACAACCCCTCCTGCGTAAACCCATTCTTCTCGAGAACCCGACCGCACGCCGGATTTCGCATCATGTGGTACGCATAGAATCGATTCAGTTGAAGCGCTTCAAACCCGTACTGAAGTACCACCTGGATCACCTCGCTCATGTACCCCCGTCCCCAAGCCGCCACGCATAACCAGAAGCTGAGTTCAGCATGGGAGTGCTCGCGATCAATGGAACGGATTTCAATCAGACCGTTAAACGTTGTTTCGACTTTCTGCTCTACGGCGAATGTTACCGAAACACCTTCTTCCCGCTCGTGCTCCTGACGGGCAATATATCTCTCGGCTTCGCCGGGAGGATAGGGATGGGGAACAGAGATCATGGTATCGGCGATCTCCCGGGCGGAGGCGGCCCTCTGGATTGCTGCCGCATCGGATGGCTCGAGGGGGCGAAGCCGAAGTCGATCAGTGACCAAGGTGGGTTGCTCAATCATAAAAAAACATTCTCACTATAGAGGAATCAGATACCTGGCGAGCCAAGTTTCACGGCCGTTCCGTAAACCAGTAATTCCGCAGCGCTGCCGATCACACTTGTCGTCATGTACCGAACATTGATGACGGCATCTGCTCCCAACCCAACGGCCCTTTGGGTCATTCTCTCCGTAGCGGTTGTCCGGGCGTTTCCCATCATTTCGGTGTATTCCGTCAACTCACCGCCAAGGATCAGCCTGGCGATAGCAGACAGGTCTTTGCCAAGCCATATGGCAAAAACAGTGTGTCCCTGAACCAGGCCAAGAATCTCGGTGATTTCCCGGTCCGGCACGTGTTCTGAGTTGGAGAGCAGTAATTCGTGATCGGTGGCGATCGTCGCTGGTTCTTCCGATGTAGGCTTGATGGCTCTTTGCTCCAAAGCTAAGGTCACCAGGACCACAAGAAGACCCCCCAAAACACCGAACACCGCAATTCTTAACCACCAGGGTACCAGAGGATCATCTGCTACCATGATGTGCCAGGGTATTCCGGCAAAAATCGCAATGAAAAGCCCAATCACAAACGCCAATGAGCCGATATGTCGGATTGCTTTCATGGCTTTCCCCTTTGATCTCTATGTGAAAATGCCCGATCACTTGATGGGCAGGCTATTCGGTGGTGGTGACGATGCTCCACTCAGAATCAATCTCTCCCTGTTCCTTCTTTCTGCATTTCCTTATCAATCATCTTCTCTGTGATTCTTGAGCCCCTCGCGAACACGAGGACACCCAATCCATGAAACACCACGTCAATTCCCCATCCAATCAGGGGCCACTTGAACCATAAATATTTGTCAGATGAGTGCGGTATGGTTCACCGGATGTTCCATTGCATCAAAACCACTGATCCAAGGCAAGGGTATCGATAAAAAAGATCAAGACAACTCAAAGTGCCATGTTCGGGGGCGCCTTGCACTTGGTCAGGTCCGTTCTATATTTGTAGAAGTATTTCATAAGGACAGGCCAAAATATTAAAATCCAGACCCATCTCCCTATGCACCACATTACTCACCGGGTGCCAAGCGACTCAATCCGGGAAAGGAGGGCGACATGAGCCAGCGAGCCAAAGATTTATCCGATCGGCTTCAATCATTCAGTGATGAAGTGATCGCGTTTGTTGAAACTTTATCCGACGAGGACTGGGGCAAAGTATGTGAGTGGGAGGAATGGTCTGTGGGTGCCACCGCCTATCACGTAGGCGCCGGGCATTTTGCGGTTTCAGACCTGGCCGGCATGATCATTAAAGGGGAAGATCTGCCGCCGTTGAACATGGATCAGATCAATGAAATGTCCAACAAGCAGGCACGGGAGCATGAGGGCTGCACGAAAGCAGACGCCCTGGATCAGCTCAGGACAAACAGTGAGAAAATGGTGGCCTTCGCCGCCGGACTCACCGATGAGGAACTCGATTGCAAAGCGAGCATGCCCGCCTTCGAAGGCGAAGTGAACACTGAGCAGTTCATCGGATTCATTATTTTTGAATCCGCGGCTCAGCATTTCAATAGCATGAAGGAAGCGGTCAGCAAATAACCTGGAATCCCTGGATACCTGGCAATCCTACTGGGTTTCTAACGTTACGGCGGCATATAGTGATAAACGCCGCCGTGTTAGAGGAACACCCTTTTGCCCAACTTCAATGGGGATACATCCCCATCTCATAGACTTCGTATTCAGTTTCCCCATCAAGATATTGCTGGATTTTCTTGGCCACTTCCACTCTCTCTGCACTGTTTTTCCACTCATTCCACTGTTTGAGCGTTCTCCAATTGGAGGCCACCACCACCCGGTAGGGGTCTTTCGCATCCCATAGTGTCTCGGAGGATATGTAACCTTCCTGGTTCATGGCACCGTATCGATGTTCCTTGATGATTTCATCGATTTCCTTGAAATGTTTCTCCTTGAAGCGTCTCTTGATCAAGATTTTGACGGCCATGATGCCCTCCTTTCGCTAAGCGATTAGGAACGAAAAGCGGCTTTTACCCAAAACCCATTTGTACATTGTTAGACGAGACTTATTTCTCCCTCCGGTACCGCTACCTCAGGGGAGATCAATTCAAAGAAATTTCGGGAAGTACGAGAGCAGATTGAAGAATAACGCCTTAAGCTAGATTGATATCAGAAGTGAGGCCAGTGCGTGTCGATTCGCTGAAAAGCAACCCTGTTGTAGAAGAGGTACCGTGTCCCAGAGGAGCAATAAGTGATTAAAGACTATCAGCGGTGGTTCAGCCTGTCAATGAGAACCTTTACAGCGCCCAGCAGCGTGATTGGGGTTCCTGACGAAGTTAAAGTCCCCGTGGAAACTACATAATTCGGCTAGCACAGACGATGAGCGTCCCGCCACGTCCAAACCAAGTTTCTGTGACAACGGCCGGCAACGACATTCCGGACAGGATTATACCCATTAATAAATTGGATGCTCTGATGGATAAGCTGACGTCTTTTTTTTTGCCCGTAACGGTATTAAAAAAAATGTTGGGTTCTCGAAAAAGGTAATTCATAGCACTCTGGGACCAACCCATGAGATCATATTCCAGTTCCTGGTGCCATTGGTTTTCGATATGACATCCGGAACGACGGAGACAGAAGGATAAGGAGAACGCATCAAAATGATATAAATGACGGGGAACATCCAAATGGAGCCACTTGCGTCGGAAAGCCCTGGCTTGAAGACTGCCATTGTCAGGCACGGCGATCAGCAGTCTCCCTGTCGGGGCCAGCAACTCTGATAATTGAGATAACATAGACCCGACATCCTGCATGTGTTCCAGAGTGTGCCACATGGTGATGCAATCAAAGGGAGCGAGATCGGACACCTGTTCCACGTTTTCTCGCACATCAAGACCCGCCGCCCGGGGCAGCTCCGCATTAATTTCCGTTCCTACCACTTCCCAGCCGGACTCCTGTGCCGCAAGCAGAAAGGATCCGTCACCGCAACCGACATCCAGCAGTTTTTTGCCTGGCGTTTGACCAACGGCGGCGTGGACAAATTTTAAGCGTCGTCTCGTACAAAACCTGGCTGTAAACCCGTGCCGGTTTCCATAATACACGTCACCATAGTACCGGCTCAGGTTTTCAGGCCGGGGAACCGTATGCCCAAGTCTACATTTAGTACACCGGTGAATGGCAAAGATCTCGTTTGTTAATGGATCAACGACCTCGGGAAAATGGGAGATCAGCGGATTCCCGCACACATGGCAATGTTGGGTCATCAAATTCCTCGCTCTGTTCCGGAATACAAAACCTGCTCAAATGGGCTCGTGGCGTATCGATAGGTTACTATGGAAGGAAGTTTATCAGGAGGGATCAGTTCTGGCAATTGGAACTTATTGAACAAAAACAGAATGAAGCGCGTGGGGGCGTTTCGAAAGTTCATTCATGTGCGGAGAGCTCTATGGGCAATCCAGTTTCAGCCGAATCATAACAGGCATCCACGACTTCCAAAGTGCGAAGATAATCCGGGCCGTTGGTCTCGAATTCCTCGCCGCTGATCATACATTCGCAGAAGTGTTTCAGGGTCGCATAGCAGCTGTCTCCGGCAAAGCCTCTCAGTTCATAATCGTAGGCATGATGATAGGAGTCCTTTCCGAGGGGTTTGATGATCAGGTCCCCGCAGCACTCCGAAGGTGTTTCTCGGACTGCAGGTGTACAGATTTACCCCACTTTCGTTTTCGTTATAGCGACTGGCGTCAAGGATCGAACGGATGCCATTGCAAAATTGGAAGAACACCTGACCGCTGTCTTCACCCTTGATCACGGGATTCAATCGAGAAAGCTGGGCAAAAACCCGCTCAATCTCCCCAAACAGTAATCGGAAGGTGTCGATAAAATGAACGCCCACCTCATAAATCAGGAGTTTTTCGTATTCCCGGAAGAACGGCTGTCGATCCAGGTAGGCATCCTCTCCCCAGCCGTCTCCCATGCGCATTTGAAAATAGGCCAAAGAAACTCGGCCCAATTGATCATCGGCCATTATCTTCTTGATTTCCCGGTACCATGGCTGCCACCGCCAGTTCTCGTTCACCATAAACCGCACGTCGTTCGACTCGGCTATCTCAGCGATTTGCCGACTCTCTTCCAGGGTGGGCGCCAGCGGCTTCTGGCAAAGAATGTTGACGCCGCTTTCCGCGGCGTATCGAGTGATATCGAGATGGGTGGGCGGCGGAGTGATAATATCGATAAAATCAGGGCGCTCGGCGTCGATCATCTGGCGAAAATCACTGTAAAAGCGTTCGATCCCGAATGAAGTCATCTTTTCTTCGGCGAGTGCCCGATTCACATCACATAATGCCGTAATTTCGACTTCCCGAATTCGATTCCAGGCATCGAAATGATAGTCGCTGAAATAGCCGGCACCGACGCTAACGCCTTTTAGCCGTCGAGACGTCATGATCCGTATTCTCCAATGCTCACAGGTGGTTGAGACGATAGTAGGATAAAAGATCGATCAGCATTTTTGAAGTGCGCAACCGATGGTTGCGGTGAACATCCCGGGCCGTCTTCCAGTCACCTCGGCGGATTGCCTCGAAAACCTCCCAGTGCTCCTGGTTGGATTGTTTCGGTACCGGGCGCAACCGCAGGGTCATCAGTCGAGCTCGTTGAAGCTGGACGGACAGCGTGCCCACCATGGCGATCAGGCGTTTGTTTCCGGAGGCCTTTACCAGCAGTTCATGGAATCTGTCATCTGCCGCTGCCCAGGTTTCCAGATCTGCCGCTTTCAGTGCTTGGTCCATTGAGGTCAGGGCGCTTTCGAGGTCACTCAATTGTTGGTCGCCCATCTCTTTTCGGGTGGCAAGTTCCACCGCCGTCACCTCCAGGCTGGTAATCACCTGGTAGATTTCTTTCATATCCTCAACGGAAAGCGGCACGACGCGCATCCCCTGGCGCGGGATCACTTCCACCAGTCCTTCCTCCTGAAGGCGTATCAGTGCCTCTCGAATAGGGGTTCGGCTCACCCCGACCTCATCCGCCAACTGCCGCTCCAGAACCTGGTACCCCGGTGGGTAATGGTTCTCCACAATCTTGCCTTTGATCGTCCGGTATGCCAGGTCGACCGCGGTTTCTCTGGTCGGCTGTCTGATTCTTGACACGTCGATAATATCGCCCTCCCTCGTGGCCCTATTCTGCGTTGTGGCAACAACGTTGATCATAACGCGCATCAATCACCAGACGTCTTACTGTCAATGGTCATAGTGCCAGTGCACCGGGGGTCTTCCCGGAACCGGTGATCGAAAGGTTGCCAAGGCATCACCCAACAGACACCCGAGAATAACCGTCCGAAGGTCCTGGCCACAGAAAGCCAGACTGGAAATATTTTTCAGCCGCCGGCTTTTCACGCGATCCAGATGGGGTCGGCCCATTGTGCCATTCAAGTAAGCCTCTTCGACACGCGCCACATGTTCCATGTCAGCGTCTTCAAGAACCACTTCGGGCGATCCACCCGGAGGTATCCGGATCACCCGGTTGCTGACAATGCTGGTCACCCAGATACCGCCTTCAATATCAAAGGTGAGCCCGTCCGGGTACACGCCGTGCCCGAATTCCGTTACAGTCTCCCGATCAGTAAGACGACCTTCCTGCCGGACCCGAAATCGGACAAGCCGCCTCCCGAAGGTTTCGTTCACGTAGAGCCACCTTCCGGTATCGTCAAACTGGATTTCGTTGGTATACCCCAAGCCGTCAGCAACTATTCTGGCGCCGTTGCCGTCAATCAAAACAATATAGCCGTCATCCACGTCCGGCCGGTATCCCTGTGCCCTAGGCGTTCTTCGGGTACTGATGGTAAGCCATATCCGGTCTTCGGCATCGACCAGTACAAAATTGGCCGGCGGGAGGGGAGTGCCGTCAAGGTCGGTAAGTACCGGCACAAGATCCCCGTTTCTTCCAAGCCGGAACAGGCCGCCTTCTTCGCCGAGATTGGCCAGCAGGAATGACCCATCTCGGCACATGGCAATGCCGTTGGGTTTGATCTGAAAGGGCGGATTGCTGGGAAGGATCAGATGGTGGCTTCCATCCGGTTTGAGCCACGCGATACCGCCGTTCCAGTCGGCTGTGTAAATGTTCCCCTTGGCCGTACATAGAACGCATTCCGGGCGAAAGAGCCCCTTCCCTATGAAACGGATCTTTTCAGGATCTACCTCGAATCGTTTCATGGATCATCCCCCCGCGCCTTGCGACCGTTTCAGGCGCGGATTCATTATTCTGTCGACACGCTTGACCTGATTGTCATTATGTATACATTAATTCATACATAATTTGACGTCAACAGGGAGGGACTTTCAGTGAACATTCTTCTCGGATGCATTTCCGACGATATAACCGGCGGAACCGATCTTGCGTTGATGCTGGGCAAACACGGCATGCCGGTTACCCAGATAGTCGGGTTACCCAGTGAAGAGGACAATCTTCCGGAAAGCCCGGGGGTGGTCATTTCCCTCAAAACCCGGACCGCACCTGTTCGAGAAGCCATCAAGAAAAGCACGGCCGCCTGCCGATGGCTGCTGGCCCGGGGCGCCCGCCAGATTTTCTTTAAATACTGTTCCACCTTTGATTCAACGACAGAAGGAAACATCGGCCCGGTGGCGGAAGCTCTTCTGGATGAAACCGGGGATAGCCTCACTGTGGTCTGTCCGGCGTTTCCCGACAACCTTCGCACCGTCTATCAGGGGCACCTGTTTATCGGTCGACGACTCCTGTCAGAATCCGGTATGCGCCATCATCCGCTGACCCCCATGACCGATCCGGATCTCGTCCGGGTGCTTGGACAACAGGTGCGCTCTGCCGATACGGTGGGGCTGATCTCTTACCCCGTTGTCGACACCGGCCCGGAGACCGTGGGCGCCCGTATGGCGCAGCTTGAATCCGCCGGGAAACGCTTTGCCGTCACCGACGTACTGAACAATGAGCACTTGGTTTACATCGGCAGAGCCTGTAGCGAACGGAGACTGATCACAGGAGGGTCCGGTGTTGCCATGGGACTGCCCGCCAATTTTCGACAGGCAGGTCTACTGGAACACGGCGAAGGTCTCCTCCCGTTGAAAAGCACCGACGGCCCGGCGGCAATTATCGCCGGCAGCTGCTCCGAGGCCACACGCGCTCAGATACATGAGCTTGCCCGCAAACACCCGGTCTTTTCCCTCGACCCCATCGCCATATCTGAAGGCCGTCAAGGCATTGAACACATCGTCGGATGGGCAAAAAGGCACCTGCCCCAGGGGCCTTTGGGCATCGCATCCACTGCTGCCCCGCAAGAGGTCGCGGAAATTCAGAAGGCATTGGGAAGAGAAAAGGCAGGACCCATGATCGAGACGATCCTGGCGGAAACAGCGGCCGCTCTCAAAGATTTGGGGGTCACAAAATGGATCGTGGCCGGAGGAGAAACCTCCGGAGCTGTGTTGGCATCGCTGGGCATCCGCTCCCTGCGTATCGGGCCGGAAATCGAACCGGGTGTGCCCTGGACGGTGAGCACCGGCCCACAACCTCTCTACCTGGCGCTTAAATCAGGAAATTTCGGTGGCATCAATTTTTTTGAGAAAGCTCTGGAGATGGTATCATGAATGAGGAAGAGATCCGGCAACAAATGGTGACACTGGGTAATTTTCTGGCCATGCGAGGTTACTGCCCCGGAAGCTCGGGCAATATCAGCGCCCGGCTACGTGACGGCTTTTTGATGACGCCCACCAATTCGCGCTTGGGCATGCTGAATGCCGACCGGATTTCACGACTCGATGCGGAGGGGGGCCACATTGGCGGTGACAAAATGTCCAAAGAAGTGGTCGTCCATTTGGCTCTGTATCGTCAGCGTCCCAGAGTTAACGCAGTGGTCCATCTGCACTCTCCCTGGTGTATGGCGTTGTCCTGTCTGCCCGACCTGCCGACAGAAAATGCGCTGCCGCCCCTGACACCCTACTATGTCATGCGCATCGGCACACTTCCCATGATCCCATACTACAGGCCTGCCGATCCGAAACTGGCACGGGAGGTCGGCCGGGCAGCGGCAGATCACCACGCCATTCTGCTAGCACAGCACGGGATGATCGTCGGCGGCAAAGATCTGGACGACGCGGTGAATTCGGCCGAAGAACTGGAAGAGACCGCCCGGCTTTTTTTTCAGCTTCGGGGCAGGCCCTACAACGAATTGGCCCAGGATCAGGTGGCCGAGTTGGAAAGAATATTTCCCAACAAACTGTGAAGAGCGGAAGGAGACGTCATGTTCGTGGTAACGGTAGAATTTAGCGTCAAGCCACTCCACACCGATGCCTTTCTAAAGGCGGTGGCACTCCAAGCCCGACATTCCCTCGAAAAGGAAAAAGGATGTCGCCGCTTCGATGTCGCGGTAAATTCCCAAAAACATGGGCGGGTCTTTCTATATGAACTCTATACTGATGAGGCGGCATTTAACGCTCACCTTGAAACCGGTCACTTTAAAAACTTCGAGGCAGCGGTAAGGGACTTGCTGGAAAGCAAAACCGTGGAAACGTGGAACATGATCGCATAAAGGAAGGCTAATGAGGACATTTACCATCGCTGCCCTGGCAGGAGACGGTATCGGCAGTGAAATTATGCCGATCACCATCGAGCTACTGAAGAAAGTTGAAAACAGGGTCGGAGGATACCACCTGGACTTCAACCATCTGGAAGCCGGAGCGGATCTCTACCGGCGGACAGGCAATGCCTTCCCGGAGGAGACATTCGATGCGGCAACCCGGGCGGATGCGATTCTCCTCGGGGCCATGGGCCTGCCGGAAATCCGTTATCCGGACGGGCGCGAAATCGCCCCTCAGCTAGACCTGAGAGAAAGGTTGGAATTGTATGCGGGACTTCGCCCGATAAAGGCTATTCCAGGGCTGCCTCGTCCTCTGTCGGATCCAAGAGCTGAGGCCATCGACCTGATCATTGTCAGGGAATCCACAGAGGGTCTGTTTGCCTCGAGAAACTCGGGTGAAGAGGTTGATAACCGTATTGCTCGGGATACGATGGTGATCACCCGCAGCGGGTGCGAGCGCCTTTTCGATTTCTCGTTTCAGTTGGCGCGAGAGCGCAAGACCGACGGTAAACCCGGAAAAGTCACATGCGTCGACAAGGCGAATGTGCTCGGTTCGTTCGCTTTTTTTCGAAAAATTTTCGATGAGCGATCCAGAATCCATACGGACATAGAAACAGAGTACAGCTATATCGATGCCATGGCGTTGGGCATGGTCACACGCCCTTGGGATTTCGATGTGCTGGTCATGGAGAACATGTTCGGTGATATTATCTCGGATCTGGGAGCCGCTCTTATCGGGGGCATGGGAATGGCCCCTTCCGGGGACATCGGGGACAACCATGCGGTGTTTCAGCCCTGCCACGGCAGTGCACCGGATATCGCAGGTTCCGGGAAGGCCAATCCCACCGCCATGTTTCTCTCCGCCGCCCTGATGATGAGATGGCTTGCGGAACGACATGGGATTTCAGAAGCTGCCCAGGGCGGCCAAATACTGCAAGACAGTGTTGAAACCGCCTATAGCCACGGAAACCTAATCCCCATGGAGCTCGGCGGGACGGCCGGAACGGATGCCATTTACGAGGCGATTCGCCGGCAGATGGATAGTCAGTAGGAATCAGTCCTGAAAGATCGCGATTCCCACCTCCTCAGCATTCAGGATGCTTGGCGCCGCCTTGGGAGACTCACCTTCGAGAAAGGAAGAGATGTCCGGACGGTTCCAGGCCGGATATCCACTGAGCAAGGCGGCCACGTTGCTTCCCGCCAGAGTGGCCATCCCCTGCCGGGTCCAGCTGGTGGCAGACGCAATATGGGGAACGATGACCACGTTTTCCAGATCTGCAAGCCCCGGTGACAGATCCGGCTCATCCTCGAAAACGTCGAGTCCAGCCCGGAATTCCGGATGGGCCTTGCAGTGCTCTACCAGGGCGGCTTCGTCAATAACCGGACCGCGACTGGTGTTGATGAGCACCGCATTTTCTTTCATCAGTTTCAACCGCGATCCATTGATCAGATGGTGTGTAGAGTCGTCGAGCACGGTGTGAACACTGACGCAGTCGGCCACTTCCAGTAATTCTTCCACCGTATCGGCACGACGGCAGGAAACCGGCGGGTCTCCCCGGCTTTCCAGAAAGGTCGAATAGGCATCGGCAAAGGCCTCCAATTGATCGGCAGGGAAAAGATCGAAATAGACCACATTCATTTTATGCCCTTCGATCATCATGCGTGCATAGGCCGAACCGATACGGCCGGCGCCGATAACCCCGAGCGTCCCCCGCCACAGCAGGTTTCCCAGAAAGAGTGTCGGCAGCCATCCGTCAAACAGACCGGCCCGTAAAAACCGCTCCGCTTCTCCAACCCGTCGTGCCGCGGCAAAGGTTAAAGCGACGGCCATTTCGGCTGTTGTTTCGGTCAACACGCCGGGCGTGTTTCCCACCGGGATACGGTATTCCGTGGCCGCATCCAGGTCCACATTGTTGTAACCTACGGCATAGTTGCTGTAGGCGGTCCCGCCGGCAGCCCTCAATGCGGCAAACAACACCTCTCCCCACGGTTCAGTAAGCTGGCCGATGGCGCCGTCGCATTGTGTTCCAATGGCCGCCTGTATCGTGTCGACATCCAAGGCCGCCCCTGATGAGCATATTTCGACACGGCAGTCGGCGGCCTCCAGAGCATCCAGCCACCGCTGCCCCGGCAGTTCCTTGGTTACGATCACCCGTTTGGTGCCATTCGGATTGAAAACTCTCCACTCTTTACGTTGCATGGCTCACCTCCCCTTCGGTGTCCTGCAGAATATGAAATTCTGTAAATGCTTCAGTCGTTTGGAGAGAACAACGTGTCTGTAAAAAAATGCCTTAAATGAATAATTGCCTAAAAGGCCTAAAATGTAAGATTCGAGCCTCCAGGTCCCGGAGGTAAATCACAGTAAAGAGGTGTAGTCTGTCATTGATGCTTCCTTGGATTACTGGAGTAGTGGAGTGGTGGAGTATTGGAGCACATCGATTGCAAGCTTTTTTTTCCGCTCATTTTAGGCATTTTAGCTCATTTTAGGCAATTTAGGCATTTCAGTGCACTTTAGACACTTCAGGCAGTCCACCCTGTTAGTTCTTACGGACGATGACTTCCTCCACCGCGGTGATGATGTGCGGTGCCGACAGCCCGTACTTGTCCAGCAAGTCCAGGTAAGGTCCGGATTCGGCGAAGGTGTCCCGCACACCGATCCGCTTCATGGGCACGGGCAGGTTCTCTACCAACAGTTCTGCCACCGCACTTCCCAGCCCGCCGTAGAATACATTGTTTTCTGCGGTTACGATCGCCCCGGTTTCTCTTGCGGCTTTCAGGATCAGCTCTGAGTCCAGTGGTTTGAGGGTGTGGCAGTCGATCACCCGGACGTCCATTCCTTTATCTCCAAGAACAGCGGCAGCAGATAAGGCGTGGGCCACCAAATCCCGATTGGCGATGATGGTAGCATCCGACCCATCACGGACTTGGACCGCTTTTCCGATTTCAAAAGGAAAATCGTTCTCGTATATAACCGGGACCGGATCGCGGGTAAAGCTCAGGTATACCGGCCCTTCGTAATCTGCCGCCGCCATCACCGCCAACCGGGTGGTGGTTGGATCGGCCGGTGCGATGATGGTGGAGTTGGCAATCGCACGAAGGATCGAGAGATCTTCCTGTCCCTGGTGGGTAACCCCATCGGGTCCGGGGGTAATCCCGCTGTGGCTGGCGGCTATTTTGACATTCAGTCTTGGGTAGTGAATGCTGTTTCTCACCATGTCCAGCGCCCGCATGCTGGCAAAGACGGCGTAGGTGCTGGCAAACGGAATCAACCCGCTGCTCGCCATCCCGGCCGCGGCCGCCATCATGTTCTGCTCGGCCACGCCAAAGTTAAAAGACCGCTCCGGGAATTTGGCCGCAAAATTATTCGTCCCGATGGATTTGGAAACATCGGCATCGAGGACTACTACCTTCGGGTTCTTCTCCCCAAGCTCAATGACCGCTTCAGCATAGGAGGCGCGTGTCGGCTTCTTTTCAGTTTTTTCGAACAGCTCATCCGAGCCCAATTTGGGTACAATATCCGATTTGATGTAATGATACGATTGATTACGATTCACAGACGCACCTCCTGATTTCATCAAGGGCTTTATCCGCTTCCTCCTGGCAAGGGGCCTTGCCGTGCCATTCGCAGACATTCTCCATAAAAGAGACGCCTTTGCCCTTTACCGTTTTGGCGATAACCATGGTTGGCTCGCCTTTTCGGTGTTTTGCTTCTTCTAGCGCAGACACCACCTGCTCCATGTCGTGTCCGTCGATCTCCTCCACGTGCCAGCCAAAGGCGCGCCACTTGTCGGCGATGGGCTCAATGGGCATGACTTCGTCCACATACCAGTCGTTCTGAAGGTTGTTTCGATCCAGAATGGCTGTCAGATTATCCAGTTTCCATTTGGGGGCTGCCATGGCCGCTTCCCACACGGACCCCTCCTGGACCTCTCCGTCGCCCACGATGACCCAGGTGTGGTAACTCTTTCCTTGCACCCGAGCAGCAAGCGCCATCCCTATACCGGCTGACAGCCCATGACCCAGCGAGCCTGCCGTCATGTCGATACCGGGCGTTTTATTCATATCCGGGTGGCCTTGAAGAATGCTGCCAAGCCGTCGAAGAGTTCCCAAGTGGGTTTTATTGAAATACCCCCGTTCGGCAAGGGTTGCATACCAAACCGGGCATGCATGACCTTTGGAAAGAATGAAACGGTCCCGGTCCGGCCATCGGGGATTGGACGGATCCACCTGCATCACCCGAAAGTACAACGCGGTTACAATGTCGGTGGCCGACAGGGATCCCCCCGGATGACCTGCCCCGGCCGTACAGATCATGTTGATGATGTCGCACCGGATGGTAGCGGCCATCTCCTTTAGTTCGTCCACGGACATGGGTGGTTGAGGCATAGTTATTCTCCTTCAACGTACGATTTCTGGCTATTCTCTTGTTAAGCTTCCCTTGATCGTTTGGAGTAAAGGGGCCAAGGATCCAAGGGGTCAAGCGTTCAAGTGTTCAAGTGTTCAAGTGTTTATTCCGCAGCTTGCTGTGAATATTACACATAATATCGTGCAACGATTTTATGTGAGTGAAAAAACCATAGTTTCAATAAACTTCCATGTCTCCAGGTAGTCCCCTTTGGTCATCAATCCTTTCAATTTGTTCACATCGATCTGGTCTAAATGATCCCAAATCTTGTTAGTGATCCGACTGTTGACTTCAAATGTGCCCCTGATATCCCAGCGGGTCGGTGAGGTGTCTGAAGTCAGGTAATCATTATATCCGTATACCTTCAGGTAGTAGAGAAACTCGACGTATTCGAGAAAGTGCTTGGTTCCGCAAAAGTAATCCCAGTCCCACCGCCCGTCATTGTCGTTGACGTGGATGTAATACGGGTACCGGCTTTCGGCCAGGAGCATTAAGGCCTCTGCCGGATTTTCATTACCGTACAACGAATGCCCGAAATCGAGGGTCACTCCGATATCACTGGATTGGATGTCATTAAGCAAGCATAGAGCTTTTGCTGCCGTGTCGACAAAACAACGGCCCCGGGTTTCACTCGGTTTGTATTCGATAAACAGGGGAATATCCGTGCGGTGTGCGCCGGCTTCTCCGAAGGTTTCCACCAAATGCTTCCAGGCCAGGGCATAGTCGTACTGGAACGCAAACTCGTAGCCGTCTCCGAGGGGGCAGCAGGTCACTTTGTCGGCGCCGAGGGCGGCGGCAAAATCTTTTGCTTTCTTGATGAACCCTACGGCCTTGTCCCGGACGGATTTATCCGTAGACGTCAGGCCGCCGTTGCGGAATTCAGGTTCCGCCTTCACGTTGACGTTAACGGCCGCCACACTCAATCCATATTCATCCAGAGAGTTTCGGGTAAGCGTTGGATCGCTGACTTCGTACGGAAAGACGATTTCAACCCCGTCATATCCTTCGATCCGGCTCATCAATTCGAATTTCTGATCCAGCTCGAGGGGTTCATTGTATTCGTGGAACCGGTCCTTTGTTCGAGATAAAAATCCCGTAATGATGGCCATTTTTAACATGAAAACCTCCTACTCGGCGGGCTTCCCACCGGGATTGTCCGTTTCAGAGGTGACAGGTGTCGGTTTTTCCTTCTTCCGTAAAATGAGCAGTACAACTTTTTTCTTTATTCTGTCGTAAAATTCAAATTGACTGACCACGGTCCAGACGATGATCAGAAAAAGAATCAGGGCAACGGGGCGCTGGAAAATCGGCATGAAACTTCCCTGGGAGACCATCAGGGCCCGTCTCAGATTCTCGTCAGCCATAGGACCGAGGATGACGCCGATCACCAAAGGTGCGATGGGATACCCCATCTCTATCAGGAAATAACAGATGATTCCCACCGGCAGCATCAGGAACAGATTAAAGATATTGAGTCCCAACGAATACGACCCAATAATGCAAAGCAATCCGATGATGGGCATAAACAGTTGGGGCGGGATTCTCAGAACCTTGACCACCTGTCTTGCCAACAGCATACCGGTAATCCACATGGCACAGGAGGCCAGCAGCAGAATAGCGGCTACCTCGAGAATAAATGTCGGGTGTTCAAAGGTGATCATCGGCCCTGGCGTCACACCGTGAAGCATGAGTGCACCAAGGAGCATGGCTGCCGGGGGACTACCGGGGATTCCCAGGTTCAGTAAAGGGATCATGGCCCCGCCCACGCAAGCGTTGTTGGCTGTTTCACTTGCCAATACGCCTTTCAGCTCACCTTTGCCGAATGTCTCGGAGTGCTTGGAGGTATTCTTTGCCGTGCCGTAGGAGACCCACCCGGCAATGTCTTCACCGATACCCGGAACCGATCCTATGCCCACACCGATCAGGGCTGAGCGGACGATCGCTGGAATATTCCGAATGACGGTACCGATCTCCGGGATGATGCGTTGCAGTTTCTGGGCTTCCGCGATCTTGAACCGATCCTTAAGAACCTGGATAATTTGCGGGATTCCGAAGGCCCCGATGAGCACCGGAACCACCTCGACCCCGCTCTCCAATTCCATAATGCCGAATGTGAATCGCGGATAAAACTGGAGCAGATCGCGACCCACACAGGCCAGAAAGAGGCCCAGAAACCCGGAGATCCAGCCCTTGATCACCAGATCCGGGCTTGTGAGGGTTCCACTGATGAGGATGCCGAAGAAGGCGAGCAAAAAGAATTCAAACGATGTAAACTGCAGAGCAAAATGGGAGATGATGGGCGAAATGCTCACCACAAATAGCATGCTGATGGTTGTTCCAATGGCCGAGGCGGTGGTGGTCAAGCCGATGGCCCGGCCGCCTTCCCCCTTGCATGCCAGAGGATACCCATCCAATGCCGTTGCGGCGGCAGCGGCGGTGCCGGGAATGTTGATCAGAATGGACGCATAGGATCCGCCATAGGTCCCGCCGACGTAGATGGCCAGCAGGCAAACCATAGCCAGAGCCGTGTCCATCCCATAGGTTAATGCGGTCAGCAGAGCCACTCCGAGCGTCGAAGTCAACCCAGGCATGGCCCCGAACATGATCCCCAGCAGGACCGAGCCAAAAAGAATGGCGAGGTTCAGTGGATCCGCGGCAATGCCGAAGACGATACCGAAAAAGGATCCAATGCGTTCAAAAATCAGCATTAACGATTATCTCTTTTCTCAAAATAGTTGGTACCAAATGGCATCCAAGAGAGATACGACGAGGCCTTCCGTCGGCATGGGAACCAGAAGAAAATATTTAAATATCGGGCCGATCACAAACGGCGGGGCTACAGATAGGATTAGGCTAATAAGGTATTTTTTTTTCAATCCCGGGGTGCCGCGAATGGCTGTAAAAACATAAACGGCATAGATGACAATGAAAGCCGAAGTCAGCCAATCAGAGGGGTACTGTGAAACCGGTTCCAGCATGGCTGGAATTCCCATCGCAAAATAGAAGATTAGAATGATTGATCCCGCTAAATAAAAAAAGAAGAATTTCATCAGCAGCCTGTCATCATCGAAATAGAACATGGTGATGAAGGCAAGAAGGAAGAGCACGGCGCACAAAAAAAAGTCGATTCGAGGGATTTGAAGATACACAAAGCTAAGGAACAGAACAACAATGGCATAAAACCGCATCGTGGCGGGAGATTCCAGAAAACGGAGCAGGTCCGTACTCGTCATCCACTTTATGATGCGTTTGAATTCATCGAAGCCAACCCTCTTCAGGGCCGTCCGTGTCAAAAGGACCCCTAACAGGGTGATCATGGCGCCTACAAAGAGGGGAAATAGCGCCGGTGAGACAAACCAGACATTTTGCACTCCGCCCCAAGAGTCTTTCATGGGCATTTTCAGCCCCTGGCTGATGATCCACAAACCAAAGAGTGCGATGACTCCACCGGAAAAAATATCCGCTTTTCGGAGTTTATCTTTGTCCAACATAACTATAGATACCGTCTAAGGGTAATCAGGGGGCAGGCGCTGTCTCTGCTACCTGCCCCCTGATCTAATGTCATAGGCACCATGACTTAATATCGAAGCACGAAATCCGAAATACGAAACAATTATAAAAATTCAAAAAAGAAGAATCCCAAACAAGTTGCCGTTTTCGGTCATTCGAATTTATTGTTTTGTTTCGAGCTTCGAATTTCGGATTTGAATTATGGATGTAACGATAATTTCAGGCAAAAACTAAGATTTTGAAATTATCATTACACTCAGATCGACATACTATGGTTTGGGGATGCCCAATTTTGACGGATTCACCGTTGCCGCACCCAGTTCCCACAGGGTCCATGCAAAATTGGATTCCAGGGCGTTGAATATGGCCTTGGACTCCGCCCCGGTGGCACCGGAGAGCAGATAGTAATTCTCTTTGGCCCAGTTTTTCACCTTATCCGTTGCCATGGCTTTTCTGAATGCCGCCTGCAGGGCTGCTTTGGCTTCCAGCGGCGCGTCCGCCGGTACGGCAAAACCGATAGCCTGGGAAATGGGCAAATACTTTGACAGGCCCGGATAGGAATCAAACGACGAGGGAATCGTTCCCAGTCCCTGAACCTCAAAAGAATCCGGGATCAGCATGCCCAGTGCCCGCAGCTTCCCGCCCCGCAGCAGCTGCTGTTGCTCGGCCAGAGACGTGACCACGACCGAAACTTCACCGGCCATGGCGGCATTCTGGCTGGGGGCGGAACCTTTGTAGGGGATAAAGTTGAAATCCGCCCCGGAGCCTTTTTCCAGGGCCAGCAGGTTCAGATGGTGGATGGAACCGGCACCACTTGCGGCTGCCTTAATCTTACCCTTGTTTTTCTTTGCGGCTTCGATCAGGTCTTTCAGGGTTTTATACGGTGTATTGGGAGTCACCGAAATGATGTCCGGAGACCCTCCCACGATAAATGTATCCCACACGTCGAATTTCTTGTTCCAGCCGCCCTGGACTCCGGCGGTGACATTGGATTCGGACAGACCGCAAAGGGTGTAACCGTCATGTTTTCTGCTGTAGGCGTAACTCATACCCACAGAACCGGCCACACCGCCAGTCTTATTGATGACATTGACATTGACACCTAGGAATTTTTGCATTTCCGCGTGGATTATCCGGTTGCAGGTGTCCGTCCCGCCACCGGCCCCCCACACGACCGCAACGGTGATGTTTCTCTTCGGAAAATCTTTTGCGAAAACGTTTCCTGCTACCATGCCGGCAAGAAATAACACCAACGAAAAGACCAGAATTTTTCTCATTTTTCTTACCCTCCAGTTGCTTTGTGGTGTTCGAAGAAAATGTTGATTAACCAAGAATAGATCGCCGATGCCGGGATCAGCGTAGACATCATCCCAATGAAATCACCATATCCCGGGTTTTCCTGAACCTGTGAATCCCCCTCCTTTCCGCCTGCTTTTTCCTCCCGGCCAACAAAGACCGATGGCAATAATGCGCCCGCAGTTTATCGGTCGGGTGACACTACCGTTTATGCTGCCGACCCATCCAGAGGATGCTTTTCAGGTAACGGTATTCCGTTCGGCCCCCTCTGAACTTCCCCCTTAAGCGCGGCCTTTGAGCGCTTCAAGTGTCGGCGCATAAGATTCTCGGCGGCATCCGGGTCTCTGTTGCAAAGGGCCTCGATCACCGAAAGGTGTTCCTGAATCGTTTCATTAGGCGGTCGAATCAATCCTTCCCAACCCCGCCACTGATAGCTGTAACTGATGATGTTGTAGGTGTGGAGAATGCTTTTGAGGAACTCCTTGGCTCCGACGGTAATCACAAAATTGTGAAACCTCCGGTCTTCTTTGGCGTATGCCCGGATGTCTTCGATATTTCCGGTCTCTTTAAACTGCGTAAAGAATTGCCGGAGCTGTTTTACCTGGTCATCGGTAATCTGCTTTGCCGCCCGTCTGGCGGCCAGACCTTCCAGGACCTCCCGGAGTTCGAAAATGCTGACCATTTCCGTTTCGGTAAAAAGCCGAACGTAAAACCCCCGGCGAGGCTTTGCCTCCACCAGCTTTTCTTGAACAAGGTATTTAAGCGCGTTGACCAGCGGAGTTCGGCTGATTCCAAGTTCACCGGCAAGCTTCTCCTGGGGGATTTTATCCCCTGGGAAGAAACGACGCTCGATGATCATTTCTTTGAGGATGGCATAGGCCTTCTGGTCGAGGTTCTCATGCTCCGCTCCCAGATTGATCACACCATTATCGGCATCCGGTGCCCCCATGAAACGTCTCCGTGAGAAATGAAATAATACGTGGAAGGATGGATTTTAGATTTTGTATTCAAAATTCAATAATCAAAGCAAGTGCCTGTGTCAAGAACTAATTACCTTTTCTCCCTTTATTGGAAAACACTTTCACAAACACCCCTGTCAAGTTCCCGCGCCTTAGACAGAATTTTTCAATACTTCCATTTGTTTAGAGTGGAGAACAGCATTGGCACAACTGATGCATTGGTCCGAATTGTGAGGAAAGAGCTTATGAGGGTACTTGCGAACATCCCCATATATTGCGTCAGATTTATCGTCAGGCCCATGAGATGGGCGGTTATGACGTTCAAGGAGAAAATCATCGCAAATCTGACGATTCGAACTCATTTCTGAAACGGGTTCCTTCGCACTGCCAAGCCAGGGCGGGTTTACCGACCGTTATCGACTGGGATGTGAAAGGAGGCTGCCATGGATAGATTTTTAATCAACAGGATCGATCGGAATTTGGAGATTTACGCGAAGATAGCAAACAGTTTCGTCAGCAAACATGGGTTCGGCGTTGAATACGATAAGCGTATCCATCGGGTGGATTACATCGGCAGCGATCAATGCAAGGACCTTGTCGCAGAACTCATGCCAACCCATCTTATCGTGGATTAACACGCTGTTTAGGAATCCGTGGGAAAGACTCCTAAACTGCGCTGATCAGGAACATCAAAACGGGAAGAACCACAATCAACAGCGCTGTGGTCACAAACCAGCAGGAGTTGGCAAGATCCAGGTCCAGATCGTAAATGGATGGCGGAATGAGCGCATTGAACGCCACGGGCATGGAGGATAGGATGAGCACCACCTTCAGCGGCAAGCCATTATCGATGTCTCTAAAACCGAGCAGAAAAGCGACCGTTGTGGTGGACAATGGGACAAAGAAAAACTTGATCAGGGAAACCGATATCGACTCCCGAAAGTAATCCCGAACCTTCCGGAATCTCAGGGCCAGTCCGATCGAAGTCAGCAACATGACGGTGGCGACCGGTACAATAACGGCATTGACGGATCCATAGACCGTGGGGCGATGGATTCCGGAAAGATTCAGAATGCCACCGATGCAGATGCTGGATACTGCTACAATGATAAACGGATCCCTTAGCAACCCTTTTAACCGGGTGCTAACGCCGACATCGTTCCGGTCACTGGTGCTGTAAGACTTAGCGATCGGGAATCCGACCGAATAATAAAAGGTCTCTTCAAATAGCTTATAAATGGATACGAGGGCAAATCCTGATTCATCCAGGAAGATGAAACAGACGAGGGCTCCAATGGACCCGATGTTGGTAAATGAACCGCATCCAAACATCGCTCCTGTCTTCCTGGGTTCCAAACAAAGGATTCTGGCTGTCGCCAGGGCCAGCAAGCCCCCGGCCATCAGGGCGAACAATCCGGTGAACGGCAGAGCCATCAGCCGCGGGCTGCGAAGTTCCACAATCCAGACCGCCCCGATAATCGCAACAGGGTTGAGCCCCAGTAACGCAATTTTCTGTAAGAGTTTTCTAAGGTTATCGATGGGGATGGGCAGGGAAATTCGCCCTCTTTCCACAAGCAGCTGGAACAGGTATCCAAGGGCCAGGCCAAACCCGATGAGACCAAGGGAATACAGTATCTTCGACATGCGGGCTAACCTTACAATACTTCCAGAAGCCGCTCGTGGATATTGTCGAATCCGCCATTGGACATAACCAGGATCAGATCCCCCCTTTGGGCTTCGGCCGCCAGAAATTCGATAATGGTCTCTGTGTCGGAGAAATAATGGGCATCCTGTCCTCCCTGTTTCAGATCGTTGACCAACCGTTCGGAAGAAAATCGTTCCCCTTCCGGAATCTTGTGCAGGAGGGAGGGTTTCCGGATGCACACCAGGTCAGCCTGCACAAAGGATCTGGAATACTCGGTCTGGAAAATATTGCGCATACTCGAGTTGGTCCGGGGTTCAAACACGGCGATCAGGCGCCCGTCCGGGTAAAACGGCCGCAAGGCGTTGATGGTTTCCCGCACAGCGGTCGGGTGGTGAGCAAAATCATCCATCACGGTGATGCCCTGTCGGATTCCGCGGATCTCCTGCCGACGGCGAACCCCTTCAAACGTCTCGAAGGCTTCCGCGATCGCGTCGGGGGAGAGCCCCAATTCATCGGCAGCGGCCACAACGGATACGGCATTCAGCAGGTTGTGGACCCCTGGCAGGCGCATACGAAACTGCCTGAACCGCTTGCCACCTTTTAACACCTCAAACCGGCTCCATGGCGGCTCCAGGGTGATGCCCCCTAGTTGCCAATGGCCGTTTCCATTTCTTGAGTATCGGACCACTTTGGCCCGAGATTCCCTAACCACGTCATCAATATTCGGATCGCCGTCCCAGGCGATCAATACCTTTTCTGAATCCATACCGCACACCAACGCACGGAATGATTCTTGGATATGACCCAAATCCCTGAAAATATCGGCGTGGTCAAATTCGATGCTGGTTAGAATGGCGATGTCGGGGTAGTAGTGCAGAAACTTGGGCCCCTTGTCGAAAAAGGCCGTGTCGTACTCGTCTCCTTCCAGGACAATATGCCGGCCGCCGCCGACCCGGGCATTTGCCTGAAAATTATTCAAAATGCCGCCAATCAAGAAGGACGGGTCGAGTCCACAGGAAGTTAAGACCCATGCCAGCAATGACGCGGTGGTGGTTTTCCCGTGGGTGCCGGTGACGACCATCCGCTTCTTTCCTTCCGCAAGGAACCGGTTGATGGCTTGGGGCATAGAGCAGAAAGAAAGACCTGCAGTCTCGATACCAACGGATTCGGCATTGTCTTTGGTTACCGCGTTTCCAACAATGACAAGGTCTGGATGATGGGAAAGGTTGTCGGAAGAAAAACCGTTAAACAGCCGGATCCCTTTTTCTTCCAGGAAGGTACTCATGGGCGGGTAGACGTTCTGGTCCGACCCGGTAACGTCATACCCCATCTCCTTGAGCAAGACTGCCAGAGCACCCATTCCGGTCCCGCAGACGGCAATCAGATGAATCGATCGGACCGTTTCGGGAATGCTGTTCCGTATCATGTCCATATCGGCGGCAGCCGGATCTCAGGATTCGTTTTCAGAAAGTCTGTGGGCTCCCATTCTTTCTGCCGGCACCGCAATCAGGGTGACCATCGCTTTGGCAACGAGCGCTTCACCGGCGTCCCGCACATCATACACTTCGGACTCGACAACGATAATCCGATTGCCACCCCGCAAGACACGGCCCCGGCACCGCAGCACCCGGCCATAGGCAGGTTTCAACATGTTGATCTTGAATTCCACGGATAGAATTCTCAGCGAGTCATCCACGGTGGTATAGGCGGCATACCCGGCGGTATGATCGGCCATGGTGGCCATGACACCGGCATGGACAAATCCGTCCTGTTGACGGTGGTGCTCCTCAAGCTGGACTTCCGATTCGAAAAAACCGGGTCTGATTTTTTTTGCACGGAATCCGCAGAAGGCGATGAAGCCGCGTTTGAAATCTTTTGCCAGAAACTTAACCCGCCCGGGTGCCAACTCCTTTTCCATGAAGCGTCCCTCCACCAATATAAATTGCGCAAGGATATCATTTATTTGGCGAAATTGCTAACATATTAGCTATTGCCGGGAAGCCAAGAATTTGGCGACACGGGAAAAAGAATGAGGATGTGCCATAACTTCTCCCAGGGAGGATTGAAATGGATCTGGAACTCAAAGACATACTAAAGAAAATCGCACGGGGAAACAAACGGATCACCGCGCTCACTGGTGCCGGGATATCCGCTGAGAGCAATATCCCAACGTTTCGCGGGCCCGAGGGATATTGGACCGTAGGATCCAGAGAATACCATCCCCAGGAAATGGCCACCTTATACATGTTCCAAACACAGCCCGAAGAGGTATGGCGCTGGTACCTTTATCGGTACGGTGTCTGCCGTAGCGCGCGTCCCAATCCCGGTCACCGGGCTCTGGTTGAAATGGAGCATATGTTCCAAGACCGGTTCACGCTGATTACTCAAAACGTGGATGGACTTCACCTGAGGGCCGGCAACAGCCCGGACAAAACCTTCCAGATCCACGGCAACATTTTTTTCATGCGCTGTTCCCGGCCCTGCTCAGAGACACTTTATCCGGTTCCGGAAAATATGCGGGGAAAGCAAAAGGACGAGCCCCTGACCGATGCGGATCGCGCTCTGATCCGTTGTCCGGCTTGCGGCGACTATGCGCGTCCCCATGTGTTGTGGTTCGATGAGGCCTACAACGAAGAGTACTACAAGTTCCACAGCTCCCAGAAGGTAGCTGCAGAGACAGAACTGCTGCTGATCGTCGGCACTTCGGGTGCAACGAACCTCCCCAACCAGGTGGCATGGGTCGTCAGCCAGGCAGGCGGCTGCATCATCGACATCAACATCGAACCAAACCCATTTACCCGAATGGCGCTGGACAGCGGGCGGGGTTTCTTTATTCAGAAACCAAGCGGAACGGCCCTGCCAGAGATATTGAAGGTGATGAAGAAAGCGATAGGTTAACTAACGGTACGAATTTTCTCGTAAGCAAAAATTCGAATATCGAAATCCGAAATCCGAAACAAATTCGAATACGAAAATGACCCCCAAAAAAAACGGTCCTATAAACAAAAATAAGGAATGAGCCAATCTTACCCCCTCCCACTATCTCCCTCCCGCCAGGGGAGGGAGAAAATATAGTCCTCCCTCTTGATGGGGGAGGCGCGGTGGGGGTGAAATAATTGCTGAATACCGTATCCTTAGTTTTGTTTATAGGTCCGAAAAAAAACAGAGTACCATTACCCAGGAGGACTAGTTTAGTCGTTTGTTTGTTTTGGTCATTCGTGCTTGCTTCGGATTTCGTGCTTCGTGCTTCGAATTTATGATTCCACTGTAATTAAACAGAATTTGATAACTTACAGCCTTAGGCAAGCTCCCCCATCACTTCCTTCGCGGCCGCTATGGTTTCATCGATGTGTTCCAGATTGTGGGCCGATGAAACGAACAGCGCCTCGAATTGGGATGGCGCCAGGTAAACACCCCGCCTCAACATGGCCTGGTAGTAATCGGTGAACCGATCCAGGTCGCTGGTCTTGGCCTCGTCAAAATTGGTCACCGCACGCTCGGTGAAAAACATGCCGGCCATGGATCCCACACGGCCGATCTGCACCGGTATACCGGCTGCTGCGGCCGCAGCCTGCAGACCGTCGGTTAAGCGTTCGGCCTTTTGGTCGAGAGCATCGTAGAAGCCATCGTGGCTGACCTCATTGAGCGTGGCGATGCCCGCGGCCATGGCCACCGGATTGCCCGACAGGGTGCCCGCCTGGTAGACAGAACCCTGGGGTGCAATCTGCTCCATAACCTGCTTTCTGCCGCCATAAGCTCCGACGGGAAATCCACCTCCGATAATCTTTCCGAGAGTCGTTAGATCCGGTGTCACACCATACAAGTCCTGAGCCCCCCCGTAGGCCACGCGAAAACCCGTCATGACCTCATCAAAAATCAACAGGCTCCCATACTGCTCCGTCAACTTTCGAAGCCCTTCGAGGAACCCCTCTGCCGGCGGTACGAGCCCCATATTCCCGGCCACCGGCTCAACAATAACGGCCGCAATTTCAGCCCCTCGAGTCTCGAAAACTTCCCACACCGCATTCAGATCGTTGAAGGGCAGTGACAAGGTATGGCCGGCTACGGACTCCGGCACACCCGGGCTTCCGGGAATCGCCAGGGTTGCCACACCTGAGCCGGCGGCCACCAGGAGCGTATCGGCGTGGCCGTGATAGCACCCGTCAAATTTCAGAATTGTATCCCGTCCCGTGTATCCTCTTGCCAATCGGATGGCACTCATGGTCGCTTCGGTGCCGGAATTGACCATCCGGACCATGTCAATGGAAGGAACCGCCGCAATCACCCTCTCCGCCAGTTCGACTTCCAGATCCGTCGGGGCACCGAAGCTGGTTCCCCGCTCCAGAACCCGTTGAACGGCATCAACAATGGGTGCCGGTCGATGACCGAGGATCATCGGGCCCCAAGACCCCACATAGTCGATGTATCGGTTTCCATCCGCATCAAAGATAAAACAACCAATGGCCCGATCGATAAAAACCGGATCGCAACCGACTGATCGACATGCCCGAACCGGACTGTTCACCCCTCCGGGGATCACTTCGACAGCCCGTTTATACAGCTCCTGTGAATGTTCAAGTTTCATAAGACCCGTCCTTTCCGTCGCCGGTATCTTGATTGTCAGAAGAACAGAGAGTATTTATGCTAAAAGGCACAACAGGGTCAAGAAAATGGGTGATTAAAGTCTCAGGATACAGGATGCAAGATTCAGGTAGTAGGGATCTCCTATTTTTGTATCTTGCATCTTGGATCCTGCATCCTGGATGAACAGATACTAAAAGCCCGTTTTCGTCGTTTTGATCCGCACGAATCAATGAACCGTCGGTGATAAGCTCATGGACATTCGAAAATCGTCAAAGCGGTTGGCAAAATTGCTGACCTATATGCTGGGCCGACAGCCCGATGAGTTTGGTTTGGTGCCCGATGAAAACGGATTTGTCCGGGTCAAAGAGCTGTTCAAAGCGATCTGTGAAGAGGACGGATGGAAACATGTCCGTCGGCGGCATCTGGACGAGATTCTGATCACGTTGCCGAACCCTCCTGTCAACATTGAAGAAGGTCTCATCCGGGCGGTTGATCGGAGTCGCTTGCCCCATCCCGAAGTGGTAACGGATCCACCGAAACTGCTGTACCATTGGGTGCGGCGCCGGGCCTACCCTCATGTACGGGAAAGAGGCATCCGGCCTTCCGAGAAAAAGCCGGTCTGCCTGACGGCCGACCAGCAAATGGCCCAGCGGTTGGGACGCCGGATAGACCCTGAGCCGGTTCTGCTGACGGTTCATTCAACCCGGGCTCGTCATCATGGAATCACATTCCGAAAATATGGGAATCTGCTCTATCTTTCGGGACCCCTTCCAGCGGACTGTTTGACCGGTCCCTCCCTTCCCAAACCCAAAGCAAAAGAGGACAGACCCGCTCAGGAGCCGTCACCGCCTCCCGGCAGTTTTTTCCTGGAACCGGATCCCCAAAAACGCTCCGAAAAACGCCTTCGAAAGAAAAAAGAAATTGCCTGGAAAAAGGAGAGGCGAAAGCGATCCCGGCGATAAAAAAAATTTGACAAGGTATTGTGAAACTGTTAGAGAGGCGGGTCTGCTGCAATGACGGGCCGTTAGCTCAACTAGGCAGAGCAACTGACTCTTAATCAGTAGGTTGAAGGTTCGATTCCTTCACGGCCCACCAAATAGACCGCCAGGTTAGCCAAATTAAGGGGCTAACCTTTTTTTAGTAAACTCCGGCGGATATTTCCGAATTCCGCTGGATAGTTTAACCGGAATTCACCCGAACAGGAGCATGAGAAGGAGGAAACGCGGTACTCGACATAGATTGAATCGGACATAAAACGTTCAAATCCATTCAGCATCGCAGACGTTCATAACATTGTGAACCGATTTTATTCTTCCTTGCTCTGGGTCGGACCAGGGCTTAACAGCCATAAGGAGGATGTATGAGACGTTATGAAAGTGTAATTATTGTAGACCCTGACCTGCCGGAAGAGGACCGCGACGGTCTCTTCCAAAAACTTTCCGATCTGATTGCCCAAAACAGCGGCTTCCTGGTGGACATCGACGCCTGGGGCAATCGCAAGCTGGCCTACGAAATTCGAAAAAAACCCCGCGGATATTACGCCCGTTTCGATTATTGCGGCACTGGTGCGCTCGTCGATGAACTGGAACGGAACCTGCGCATTGACGACCGGTTCCTCAAGTACATGACCGTACTGCTGGATCGGGAGATTGACCTGGACGCCCTGAAGGCTGCTAAAGCCGAAGCGGATGCGGAGAAAGCCGCTGCCAAAGAAGCCGCTGAAAAGGAGGCCGCCGCGAGAAAGGCCGCAGCTGAAAAGGCTGCTGCAGAAGCGGCTGCTGCAGAGGCCGAGAATGCCGCAGGTGAAGCGGACGAATCTGCTACGGAAGACTCGATTTCCGAGGCCGCCGACACCCCGGAAGCAGCAGAGCCCTCCGAGGAGACGGCACCTGAACAGGCATCACCGGAAGAAGACCAGACAGGTTCAGAGGAAGCTGCCTCCGCTGCTGCTGAGGAAGCTGTGGCCCCTGCCGAGGAACCCACCGAAACTGAAAGCAAGGAGGCATAAACCATGGCCTATACAAAATCCCGTGGTCGAGGACGAAAAGGCGGGAAAAGACGTCGCCGCATCTATCATCGAAGGAAGGTTTGTCGGTTCTGTGCAGATACCAGCCTGAGCATCAGCTACAAGGAGCCCAGAACCCTGAAGTACTTTATCACGGAACGGGGCAAGATCATCCCCAGGCGAATCTCTGGATGCTGTGCGAAGCACCAGCGGTCACTGACACTGGAAATCAAACGAGCCCGGTCGATTGCATTGCTGCCCTATGTCGGGTCTGTAGATCTCTAATAGAAAGGGATTAGAGGTGTTTTTCAGCAGAACGGTCAGCAGGGTTTGTCCGGACTGCACGAATGCCATTAGAATTGAGCCGTGAACGCGAGTATTGAATCGAGGGATGTAGCCGCCGGGGTTGTGACGACCAGCCTAATCTTTCTGGTTGTTCTCTATTTGCCGATCCTCGGCTTTTTCTGTTCGCTGCTACTGCCCCTGCCGGTTCTGTTTTTCCGATCCAAAGACGGCCGGAAAACAGCCGGCGTCATAGCCGTGTTGTCGTTAACCGGCATGGCAATGATTATCGGATCAGTATCTGTGGATCTGTTGTTTTTTCTGGAGTTTCTGCTGATCGGCTTTATCCTCGGCGAAATGTTCGAAAAAAATCTCGGCGTGGAAATCACCATGCTGTATACCGCCGGATCGGTAATCCTTGCTGGATTGGTCGGCCTCTTTGTTTACAGTGGGTGGAGCAGCCGGGGCGTCATGGAATTGATTTCCGAATATGTAGCGGCAAACCTGGAAATGACCTTAGCCGTGTATGAAGGAATGGGCGTTTCTGAGGAAAGCATCCACCGGATTGCAAGCTCTCTGGATCAAATACAGTATGTGCTGATCCGAACGCTGCCGGCGCTATATGTGGCGTCCACGATGTTTGTGGTGTGGACCAGTCTGCTCCTTTCAAAACCGATATTCCGGACACGGTCTGTACCTTACCCGGATTTTGGTGCCTTGAATCAGTGGAAAGCGCCTGAATATTTGGTTTGGGTCGCCATCGCCTGTGGCATATTGCTCTTTCTTCCCGGCAAATCGCTGAAAGTAATTGGGCTCAACGGCGTGATCGTTATGATGATGGTTTATTTTTTCCAGGGCATTGCGATTGTGTCGTTCTATTTTGAGAAAAAGCAATTCCCGATGATGCTCCGGGTATTTCTCTACAGCTTGATCGCCCTGCAGCAATTTCTGTTGATTCTCGTGATTGGATGCGGCTTTTTTGACATGTGGATCAATTTTCGAAAACTGGAAACCCCCGGCAATAATTGAAACTGTAAATACAGATTGAGAGTTTCAAAATGGGAAGTTCGGTTTAAACCAGATATGCACCCTGCCGCCATCTCTGCAGCAGGGGAAGGAGGAATCATAATGCGAGTCATTCTAAAAGAAACCATCGAATCCCTTGGTATTATCGGCAGCGAAGTCGAGGTGAAAAACGGGTACGCCCGTAATTATCTGCTGCCCCAGAAAAAAGCGGTTCCGGCCACTCCCCAGAATCGCAAACTTCTGGAGCAGGAAAAGGCCAAGGTCGAACTGCAGATTGCCAAAGAACGGAGTATTGCCGAGGAGATGGCCAAACGCCTGGAAGGTGTGTCGGTCACCATTTCTGCCAAAGTCCATGAAGAGGACAGGCTTTACGGCTCTGTCACGGTGCGTGAAGTGCTGGACGCCCTGGTGAAACAGGAGATCGACGTGGAACGCCGCATGATCTTGCTTAAAGAGCCGATCAAATCTTTGGGAACATACCAGGTGCCGATTCGTGTCTATAAGGAAGTGGAGCCGGAGATTACCGTCGAGGTGGTCCCTGAGTCGTAGCCCGGGAATTCCTCTTGATGTCAGGGCCTGCCTGATGATCCGGTAGCCGGTTTGAAATGCCTAAATTGCCTAAAATGCGCTAAAATGCCTAAAATGAATAGATCCGGTTCCATTTTTAATTTTAGGCATTTTAGGCATTTATAATTTCAGGCATTCTTCCATATTTGATCTCCCGAATGGGTTACGTTATAGTCCCTCCCATAACCTCGCAGCTCTCAGAATGTTATGGCCAACCATCCGCAGGAAAAAAGCGTAGATCCGTCGCTTCATCATTTACCCCCCCAGAATCTGGAGGCGGAAGAATCGCTGTTGAGCGCGATTCTGATCGACAATACCACCTTGCTGGACGTCATCGAAATTCTCTCTCCGGACGATTTTTACCGATCGGCGCATCAGAAAATTTTTGCGGCCATGGGCGAACTGTTCACCCGAAACGAACCGGTGGACCTGGTAACACTTAAAAATATCCTTGAGGAGAAAGGGCACCTTGACGCCGTGGGGGGCGCCAGTTATCTGGCCAAACTCGTGGAAGTCGTACCGATCGCCATCAACGCCCGGCATTATGCCAAGATCGTCTACGACAAGTCCGCCTTACGGAACCTGATCGCCAAATCAAACGAGATTTCCAAGCGCTGCTTTGAGGATGGCGGCAATGTGGATGCGCTCATCGACTTTGCTGAAAGCGCGATCTTCATGATCGCGGACAGCAAGAGTACCCAGGCATTTCATCCCATCAGTAAAATTATTGAGCGCAACATCGATGCTTTGGAGGAACGGCAGGGAAATAAGGCGCTGGTGACCGGAATTCCATCCGGTTTTATCGATCTGGATCACCTGACATCCGGATTTCAAGACTCCGACCTGATCATCATTGCCGCCAGACCGAGCATGGGTAAAACCGCCCTGGCGTTGAACATTGCGCGCAATGCCGCCGTCGACTCCAGTGTGCCGGTGGCCGTATTTTCACTGGAAATGTCCAAAGAGCAGCTCTCCTTAAGAATGCTTTGCTCCGAGGCCGAGGTCGATTCTTCCCGCCTCAGAAGCGGTTTTTTCAGTCAGGAAGACTGGGTCAAACTCACCGATGCGGCCGGAACGCTGTCTGAAGCACCGATATTCATTGATGATTCTGCCAACATCTCTGCCATGGAAATCCGGGCCAAAGCCCGGCGGCTTAAAATGGACAAAGGACTCGGAATCGTTATTATAGATTATCTGCAGTTAATGAGAGGACCGGTTACCGCCGAGCGCCGGGACCTCGAAATTTCAGAGATTTCCCGCTCCCTCAAGGCCCTGGCAAAGGAGCTGAGCATTCCCGTGGTCGCCCTGTCTCAGCTGAATCGAAAGCTGGAAGAGCGCAGTGACAAACGACCGCAACTCTCCGATTTGAGAGAGTCCGGCGCCCTGGAACAGGATGCTGACCTGGTTGCCTTCATTTACCGGGATGAAGTTTACAACAAGGACGAAAACAACCCCAATCGGGGTACTGCGGAACTGCTATTGAAGAAACAGCGTAATGGCCCCACCGGAGATATCAGGTTAGCATTTCGAAATGCATACACACGGTTTGACAATTTGAGCACTCGCGAATGAAAAAGCTCTACGGAAATACCCGGGGGCTAAAGGCCAGTCAGTTACGCAAACTTGAAAAGCTTTACCGACGCCGTATCCCGCCCCAGTTCCCCGTCACCACCGATCTTGTCCGAGAAATCAGCCATCTGACCAGCGATATACGCCGTCAGGTCGGACTGCTCATCACCCGCAGTGGCCGTATCGATTATGTCATCATCGGGGATCGCCAGGGTATTGTCATTCCAGACATCAGCCACTACCGCATCGCTCCCGGGCGATTGAGAGGTCTTCGCTGTGTGCATACGACATTCAAGGCGGAGGGCCTATCCCAGGACGATCTAACAGACCTGGCTCTGCTGCGGCTCGATCTAATGGGGGTTGTCACCCTGACCGATGGGATCGAACCGAAAGCCGTGCACATGGGTCACCTGCTACCGACCGATCAAAACGGGGAGGGCTTTGAAACTCTTCCTCCGCGAAAGCCTTTCGATTTGGATATCGGGTGCCTGGAGTTGATCCGCTCCCTTGAAAGCGAGATGGGCCACTTGAAACAAGCCCAGGCCGCAGACGGGGCAGAACGGGCGTTGCTGGTCAGCGTTACCACTCGATCACGGACCGAGGCCGAGGACTCTTTGGAAGAACTCAAAGAGCTGGCCGAATCTTCCGGAATTCAGGTTCTCGGAACCGTACTGCAGCAACGACGAAAGGTAGACCCGCGCTTTCTACTCGGTACCGGTAGACTACGGAATCTGATTATCGAAACCCTTAGAAAAGGAGCGACGCTGCTTATTTTTGATCGGGAATTGACCCCGGCACAGATACGCTCCATTACCGATCTCATTGACTTAAAGATTATCGATCGGACTCAGCTCATCCTCGATATTTTTACCCAACGGGCCCAAACCCGGGAGGGGAAACTCCAAGTTGAACTGGCCCAGCTCAGATACCTGTTGCCGCGCCTGGTCACCAAAAATACGGCCATGTCGCGACTAACCGGCGGTATCGGTGGCCGGGGCCCGGGGGAGACAAAGCTCGAAATTAATCGGAGGCGGGTCCGAGAGCGGATCGGCCGTCTGGAAACCGCACTGGCCCATGTCAGCCGCCATCGAAACCAGCAACGAGCGAAGCGGGACAAACGAAAGCTTCCGATCATCTCCATCATTGGATACACCAATGCCGGTAAATCCACTCTGCTCAATACACTGACCCACAGCCGCGTGCTGGCCGAAGAGCGGATGTTTGCCACTCTGGATCCCTCCAGCCGCCGTCTCAGGTTTCCGAGAGACATCGAAGTGATCATTACCGATACGGTCGGTTTTATCCGCGATCTGCCCCGTGACCTGATATCCGCATTTCGAGCCACCCTTGAAGAACTGACCCACGCCGATCTGCTGCTGCATGTAATCGATATACATAATCCAAGATTTGAGGATCAAATCGAATCGGTGGAGACCATACTGACTGAGTTAGACCTGCAACATATTCCCCAGATCCGGGTATTAAACAAAATGGACCTGGTCGACCCGGAAGAAGCCACCGCCCTGGCGCGGAGATTCGATGGGGTGCTGATCTCGGCGACCACCTCGCGCACCCTCACGGGTCTGGTGACGCACCTAGCCCGTGCCATAGAGCGAATTCGGTCCACCCCAAGCGACGCCGATAAGGATGATGTAGTGGCTAATCCGAAGGTCGCATGACTGGATAGAGGGTCCATGACAACTCCGTGTATGGGATTACCGGCAGATGGTCAGTCAACCCGTCCATTACCTCCGAAGGTGGGTCGTATCTTATGGTTGACGTGACAGGGGCAAAGACGGTAAAAATAGGGTCACATGGATCTGGCTCCCATACGACGTATCGCTGTCGCGGCCGCACGGGAAGGTGCGGCCGTGCTGCGTTCCCGGCTTGGCCGTGTGTCAGATATCCAGAAAAAAAGTCCGACGGATCTGGTCACTGAAGCCGACAAAGCCTCAGAAGCACGGATTCTCCAGACCATCCGTTCGGCATTTCCAGATCACGGCATCCTGGCCGAAGAAAGCGGCATCAACGGCGGGGCAACGAATATGCAGTGGATCGTCGATCCATTGGACGGAACCACCAATTTCGCTCACGAATTGGGCGTTTTTTCCGTTTCCGTGGCTTTCGCGATGGATGGTCAGGTGGTCGTCGGGGTTGTATTGGACCCCATGCGGGAGGAGCTGTTCTGGGCGGTGACCGGGGGCGGTGCTTGGTTGAACAACCACCGGATTTCAGTTTCCAGTACCGAATCGGTTGCAGACAGCCTTCTGGTAACGGGTTTCCCATATAACTTCAAAGAAGACCTGGATGCCATTTTGAGACGGTTTACAAACTGCCTGAAGGCCGCTCAGGGCATGCGCCGGCTGGGATCAGCGGCCCTGGACCTATGCTATGTGGCCTGTGGCCGTGTGGATGGATTCTGGGAACAGCAACTCAAAGCCTGGGATACCGCTGCAGGTATCCTCATTGCCAGAGAGGCCGGAGCCCGAGTCACCGACTTTCGGGATCGGTCATTTACACCCGGAGGCCCGGATCTTTTGGCCACGAATGGAAAAATTCATCAAGACATGATATCCTTGATGTCTCTGAAGGGATCAGCATGACAAAAAGCAATCTTCTCAACAAACGTTTTGATGAGCACATGGGATGCTTCGGCAGTTTCGATATCGAAGACACCATCTGCAAATCACTATGCGCTCTGCGGATCAGCTGCTGTATCGAGCGGGATCATGCCGAGCGGATGGAAATTTTGGAAGATCTGGTGGAATCCGAGGATAGTTTGACCCGATACCACTAATCCTAAAATCGCGGAGCGATTTTAGGAATCGTTTATTCAAGTTAAAATCGCTTAATCTAAAGGGAGCGTGAGAGTTCCGGAAAAAACGGTCTGAAGAAAGACGCTAACAAGTGAAAAATTGGAAACGGTGGTCGAACTATCGACCGCCGTTTTGATGTTTATAATCCCCGGAGCGACAACTTGATTGTTCTCTGCCGATTGCAGTGCGGGGCTAAATCTTATCAGATTAACATCTTTATTTAAGCGACATCGTCGCGTTTCATAAAATCGCCCAGCGATTTTATTATTAGAACTTGCCGGGCTCAAGCTTCTGACAGAGAAATTCCACTTGGCGCCGCAGCTGGCTGTCCTCCCGCATCCCCTTTTCAACACACGCAATGGCATGCAAGGCTGTGGCATGGTACCGGTTGAAGCTCCTGCCGATGGACTGCAGTGATTGATCCGTATACTTTCGAGCGAGAAAAATAGCCAATTGGCGGGGTTTGACGATGGATTTCTTTCGGGATCGGGATACCAGATCGGCTTCGGAAATGTGGTGGTGTCGGCAAACCAGTTTTTTGATGGCATCGATGGTGATGGATTTTCCCCGGCGAACCATGGTTTTTACCACGGTCTCGGCCAGCTGAACATCAATCGGAGAACCGAGAAGAGAAGATTTGGCTGCCAGGCCGATCATTCCGCCTTCGAGCTGGCGCACATTCTCAGTCAATTCTCCGGCAAGGTACAAAATCACATCATCCGGAAAATGGTAACCGTTTCTCTGGACCTTCTTTTTAAGGATGCGAACACGCGTGTTGAAATCCGGCTTTTCAATGGTAGATATGAGGCCACAGGCCAACCTGGATCGCAGCTCGCTTTTGAGTTTGGGAATCTCAGTGGGAGGGTATGAACTGGAGAAGATAATCTTCCTTCCCGAGTCGATCAGGGTGTCCAACGTCAGGGCCAGCTCAATCTGTGTCCGCTCTTTTCCGCTGAGAAATTGCACATCTTCCAGCAGCAGTACATCACACTGGCTTCTGTACTTCTCTTTGAATCGGTCAATGGTGTCGTGGCGAAAGGCCTGTACCATTTCATTGGTGAAATCTTCGGCGGTAATATAGTAAACGCGCTCAGAAGGATGCTCCGTCAGAATGTGGCGCCCTACGGCCTGAGTCAGATGGCTTTTGCCCATTCCGGTGGCAGATAGCAAAAAGAGGGTGGACTGCTGTGATCTTCTGCCGGAGGCCAGTGATAATGATGCAGAATACGCCAAGTCACTATTGCCGCCAACGACAAAGTCTTCGAAAGTAAAATCTTTTCGAAGAAGTCTTCCGCTATGGGGCCGCAAATTCAAGTTAGGCAGCGGAAGTTGCATATGATTGTTCTCTATCAGCTGAACCCGTCCGGTGCCGTCGGACACCTTGAACTTCACCTTCAGGGAATGGCCGCCGGCATTTTCCAGTTCTTCTTCAATAATCTGGGCGTAATTATCGAGTACGCGACGCTTAGAGAAACTGTTGGGGCAGGAGAGTACCAGCTGATCCTCTTTTGATTCCAAGCATTGTATCGGATCGATCCACATCCGGTAACTATGGTTGGGCAAGCGTGTTTTAACGATGGTTTTAATGTCGTCCCAAACTACCTTCATTGAGTATCCAGAATCGGCTTTTTAGAAAATAAAAACCCCTGAGAGCGACCCGCTGCACGGGGACATATTCGGAGTAACTGTCACGAAATCAATTGGTCTGGAAGAATTATGTCAGGTTTTGCGATGTGCGTTAAAGGTTAGGCCGGTTTTTAGAGAAAATCCAGGGTGGTGTCAAACCCAATGAAAGAGGGTTTCATAAACATCTCCTAATGAAACACTAACATAATTAAACCCATTGAATTTATTATCATATTTTAAATATATAGTTCAATTGCTTTGAAATATTAGGTTTTTTAAACGAAGAGTTTTATTAGATATTTTAAGCAGATCGAAAGTTTTTGACAGACTATAAACAAATTCACTTTCTTTCAAAAACGTCTTATTTCTCTTAAATCCTTCTATTTTTAAAAATAATATGTTCTTTTATCGGGGGCTGGAGGATATGACTCCCGAAGCCTTACGGGCCGGGGTAGAATTCTGTTTGAAATCTTTTCACCAGGTCTGTAAATTACCCTGACTTTCATAATGGACCATATTGAAAAGAATGGTTAAGTGAAATGAATCACAAATTTTTCTGCGCTCCGACCGCAGAATAGATCATCGAGAATTAACGGATATGGATCAACCCTGCATCGTTGTAAGAGGGGCCCGGCAGCACAATCTCAAAGGCCTCGATCTGGAGTTGCCACGGAACCGTCTGATCGTCATTACCGGGTTATCCGGCTCCGGCAAATCAAGCCTGGCGTTTGATACCCTGTATGCGGAAGGCCAACGCCGCTATGTCGAGTCGTTGTCTACCTATGCCCGTCAGTTTCTGGAGCGAATGGAGAAACCCGACGTGGATCATATTGTCGGTCTGTCGCCGGCAATCGCCATTGAACAAAAAGCAGCCAGCCACAATCCCCGGTCCACGGTGGGTACCGTCACGGAAATATACGATTACCTGCGCTTGTTATACGCCAGGGTGGGGACGCCCCACTGCCCCCAATGCAACCGCCCGGTCGAGTCACAGACCCTGGATCAGGTCATCGACGTTATTCTGGCTCTGGCTGAGGGAACCCGGATGATCATCCTGGCCCCGATGATTCGGCATCAAAAAGGGGCACACCAGAAATTGTTAAACCGTTTAAGACGCGACGGATTCGCACGTGTCCGAATTGATGGCAAGGTTGCCGATATTGAAGACGTGGACAAGCTCAACCCCCGGAAGGCACATTCCCTGGAGGTGGTGGTCGATCGACTGGTGGTCCGCCCCACCATTCGAAATCGGCTCGCAGACTCACTGGAACTGGCCACCTCTTTGGCCGAAGGGCATCTTATTGTGGACGTCGAGGGTGGAACGCCGATCCTTTTCAGTGAGACGGCGATGTGTCCCCACTGCCATATCCGTTTTGACGATCTGACACCCGCCAGCTTTTCATTTAATTCTCCCCAAGGCGCCTGCTCCACCTGCGATGGATTGGGATCCGTTACAGAGTTTGATCAAGATTTGATCATTCCCAACCAACGCCTGTCTCTTCGAGAAGGCGCCGTGCTGCCCTGGGCGCACCGGAATTCGATGCATTTTGTGGAATTTCTGGACGCCCTGACCCGGAGATACGGGACCGACATCTATACCCCCTATAAAGATCTTCCCGATCGATTCAAAGACGTTCTCCTGTTTGGCTCCGGATCTGAAGAAATTCCATTTTACTTTGAACAGGGTAGTCGACGCTACACAAACAGTCGACCTTTTGAAGGTCTGATTCCCAATCTTCAGCGGCGATATACCGAAACTGAATCCGGAAAAGCCAGGGAAGAGATTAGACAATACATGACGTTTCATCCCTGTCCCGCTTGCAAAGGGGCTCGACTCAAAAAAGAAAGCCTGGCCGTCCGTATCGGTGATCGAACCATTCAGGAGGCGACATCGCTGTCGATATCCAAAACCCGGACGTTTTTCATGGATTTGGACATCTCCGGTAAAAAGGGCGTCATTGCCGACCGCATCGTACGTGAAATCATCGAGCGTCTCGCGTTCTTAGAAGATGTCGGTCTAGACTATCTGACGCTGGATCGATCGGCACACACGCTATCCGGTGGAGAAAGCCAACGCATTCGCCTGGCCACACAGATCGGTTCGAAACTGACCGGAGTTCTCTATGTACTGGATGAACCGAGCATCGGTCTTCATCAGAGAGACAATCAGCGCTTGCTCAAAACACTGCTACACATGAGGGATCTGGGGAACACGGTTCTGGTCGTCGAGCATGATGAGGATACCATCCGTGCAGCGGATTTTGTCGTCGACATGGGCCCCGGCGCCGGCATCAACGGCGGGGAAGTGGTCTTCGCCGGCGCCCCGGACGAACTCACCCGGGCTCCCCATTCTTTGACCGGGCAGTATCTGTCAGGGAAACGGTTCATTGAGCTGCCCTCGACACGGCGGCAAAGTGGCCAGAAGATGCTTTTACTCAACGGGGCTTCGAAAAACAATCTCAAACAGATCGATGTCGGCTTTCCCCTTGGCCGGTTTATATGTGTCACCGGTGTGTCGGGATCCGGAAAATCGACCCTGGTCATCGATACGCTTTACCACGCCCTTTCCCAGCGCCTCTATCACTCCCGTATCCAGGCAGGCGCCCATACGGATTTAAAGGGTATCAAACACGTGGACAAGGTCATTCACATCGACCAGTCTCCCATCGGGAAAACTCCGCGCTCCAACCCGGGAACCTATACGGGCGTATTTAACTTTATACGGGATCTGTTCGCCAGAACGCCCGATTCCCGCATGCGGGGCTATAAACCGGGGCGTTTCAGTTTCAACGTTAAAGGCGGACGATGTGAAGCCTGCGGCGGCGACGGCATACTTAAAATTGAAATGCATTTTCTACCGGATATCTTCGTCACCTGTGACGTGTGCCACGGGAAACGATACAATCGTGAAACACTGGAAATCCGCTACAAGGGCAAAACCATCGCGGATGTGCTGGACATGACCGTCAACCAGGCGTTCGCATTTTTTAAAAACATCGAAGCCATCCGGACACGTCTGAAGACACTGGTCGATGTCGGAGTCGGCTATGTCCGATTGGGACAGCGGGCCACGACGCTCTCCGGCGGTGAAGCCCAACGGGTCAAGCTGGCCCGGGAGTTAAGCAAGCGGGCCACAGGAAATACGTTCTATGTCCTGGATGAACCGACGACCGGGCTGCACACCGACGATATCCGAAAACTTCTTGAAGTGCTCAATCAGCTGGTGGATGCCGGTAATACGGTGGTGGTGATCGAACACAATTTGGATGTGATCAAATGTGCCGACTATCTGATCGACCTGGGGCCGGAGGGAGGAGACCGGGGTGGAGAAGTCATCGGAACCGGCACTCCCGAGCAAATTGCCGAGTTGCCCGGCTCCTACACAGGGCAGTACTTGAAGAAAGTACTGCAGCGCGAATCATCCTAAAGTCATGCCTTAAAAAACATGCCCCGATGGCCATCCTCTGAATGCAGGTGTGAGGCTATGATTCGTAAATCCGAATCACGAAATCCGAAATTCGAAACAATCCCCAAAAAAGATAAACCCCAAGCGCCAAAACGAGTTCTCCAGCAGGAGGTGATATCGATGGTTTGAAGGTTTTGTCATTGCAGTTTAGAATTTGTTTCGTGCTTCGGTATTCGGATTTCGTATTTTACTGACTTACCCTCTCGTTTTTAATACTGAAACGGCGATGACAATGTGAAATTCACTTGAAAGAGCGCTGTTAGACAAAGAAAAACGGGGGCAAGCCGCATAGCGGCCGCCCCCGTTTTAATCTCACGCAAGATGCCGGCTTACTGACCGCCGGTGAAAAGTCCTGCGATGGCGCCTGCCTGGGGATGCGCGTAAATCAGAATCAGCGCGATAACCAGTGCGTAGATACACAGTGATTCGATCATGGCAAGACCGATCAGCAGGGTAACGGTGACCTTACCGGAAGATTCCGGATTGCGGGCAATACCCTCAACAGCAGAACGAAGGCCGATACCCTGGCCGATGCCGCAACCAAAAGCAGCAATCGCGATTCCGAAACCAGCGGCGGTGACCGCAGCAATAAAGAATTGTAAGGCTTGTGCTTCCATACTCTACTCTACCTCCTTTAGAATGATGTTAACGGCTTCTTCCCTATATCCCATGAATGACATTCGGTTGTATGGGCTAAATTAGTGAGCGTGCTCCATGGCGCCGCTGAAATACATGATTGAGAGCAGGAAAAAGACAAAAGCCTGCACCAGCGCCACGAAAATACCCAGGGCCATGATCGGCAGCGGCGCAAAAAAGAGGCCGGCCAGGGCAAAGAGAATGGTAAGGACCAGTTCATGTCCCATCATGTTTCCAAACAGACGGAAGGAGAGGGACAGGATCCGGGCCGCATGCCCGATCAGTTCGATGGGCAGAATGATGGGTATCATCCACCACACGGGCCCGAGGAAATGTTTGTAGTATTTGGCGCCGTGATATTTTAATCCGATAATGTGGGTGAAAATCACCACAGTCAAGGCCATGGAAAGGGTTGTGTTCAGACTGGCGGTGGGCGGAAAAAATCCGGGTACCAAACCAATCAGGTTGCACACGAATATGTAAATAAAGATCGTGGCCACCAGCGGAAAAAGCCAGCGGGATTCCTCCCCGGCCACATCGACCATGAACTCTTCGATGCCGCTGATCAGGATTTCAAAGAAGTTTTGCCCCTTGGTTGGAATCATACTGACGCCCTTTGTGGCCAGAGCCCCTAAAAGGATGAGCAGAATCATCACGAACCAGGAATAGATTACCCAGGGGTAACTGTGGGCAAAATGCCCGAGTCCGATCACCTCAAAAAACTTGACGAGAAATAGAAAGGGATGTTCCACCTTACATGGCCTCCTTGAAGATGAGTTTTGTCACTTCACACACTGTCGCCAGCATGATGCTGGCGACCACGATGGAGAGCCCGACAAACAGGCCCAGTGGGTCAACAACTCGGTTAGCGATCAACAAAAATATGATGATGCCGCTGATGGTAAAGCGGACATAATATTTAGCGAGAATCTTGTGGTGGGATGCCAGATGGGGAGGTGTCAGTGCTTTTTTGAGGGTGCGGGACAGCAGATGGAAATTAATGGTAACGATGAGTCCGCCGAAGGCAACCCCCCGGAAGAACGCCGGAGAGAAAACCAACGCTCCGAACAAACTGGCCAGTATGAGTAGAATCCAGTTCGTGCGGGTAACGAATTGTAACAGACGCTGCTGAATCGTCAACTGCGGACCCCTTCCCCCTTCAAAACTTGCGCGACTTCTTGATGGCCAATCCGATATTTCGAAAACCTGCGGCGATCCCGAGCGCGAGAAATACAAATTTTAGATACGGGTGCGTATCAAAGCGATTATCCAGATAAACGCCGATGAACAGACCGATAAAGATCGAGAGTGCCAACGACATTCCGATACTGGCGTAAAACGCATATTCCCTGAGCTGGCGCCGGGTTTCTCGTTTCATTGGAAATTTTGGCCTTCGAAATCCAGCAAGCCCTCGAACGCGTTCGAAAAGACCGCCGATCCTCTAACACAGGAATTTCACGAAGTCAACGTTTTATGAATCCCTGCGACGTTTTTATGACCGCTTATTTTTACCGGACCAGAATACGTAATTTTATTTATGATAACAATATGTTAAACTCTTCCGTCCGGACAACCCCACAACGCTCGGATCATGTAGGCAAGCGGGGTATGGAACCGGGAGATCTTATAAAACGATTTTCCGGATGTCGAAGACGGGCCCATCCCGACATGCATGCAGATACCCCTTTTCTCCGTCCCGACGTTTTACAGCACAGCCCAGGCAGACCCCCATACCGCAGGCCATTGCCGTCTCGATGGATACCTCACATGGAACCGAATGGGCCTCCACAAAATCGAGGATACACTGGAGCATGTCGATGGGACCGCAGGCATACACCATATCCGGCGCATGCTCCTGAACCGCCATTTCAAAGGGATGGGTCACAAAACACTGATCTCCGGCACTACCGTCATCGGTCGTCAACGTGATCGGAAGCCGCCGTGACGCAAAGAATTCCCGGCACAGCAGGTCCTCTTCGGATCTGCCCCCGAGAAACACATGGATCCCATCCAGGCTGTTACGCTTTCTTTGAAGGGTATCGATCAGAAACGGCATGGGAGCCACCCCGATACCGCCGGCCACCACATATATCCGCTCTGTATCCGCCGTCACCGTGTAACCTCGTCCCAGCGGGCCGAAGATATCGACTCGATCTCCCTTTTGGTAGGTGGCGAGAATCCGGGTGCCTTTGCCGACAACCCGGTATAGCAGCTCGATGGTGACGCTGCCGTCGTCCTCTGGCCTGCATTGATGAATGGAAAACGGCCGGCGTAGCAAAGGGGTGGTATCCATGGCCGTTCGGACCATGACAAACTGGCCCGGCCGTGACGACGCATAGCTGGCGTCGCAGGCCAAACCCATGTGGATGCAATCCGGCCCCATCTCCCGATTCCATAAGACCTTTGCTTGTTGAAGGATCATGGGTGCCTCATTCGGTTAGCCCGTTCGCACGTTACCCGTTTGCCCGCTTGCCGGTGGCCTTCTCGCCAGTGGGTCTACCGAGTACGTCATTTGCCGCCTTGCGGCGGCGTCATCGGTCATTTGTCCCGCTCTGCGGGACGTCATTCGTTGACTCTCTCTTTATCCTTTCAGCCTTCAGCTTTCAGCCCTCCAAAGGCGGGCAAGCTTCGAGCTTTTATTTCAATCCAATGACGGCTGCAAATCGGCCGGTTTCGCCCTCTCCCCGATAGGAATAGAACAGATCCGTTCGACACCGGGTACAAAGGCCGGATAGAACGATATTCGACGACGACAGACCGGCTTCGACAAGCTGGTCCTTACTCGCCGCCCAGAAATCAAAATGATCCCGGCTATCCTTATAGCGCCAGAACGATCGGGGAATCTCGGTGCGATAATGAATGAATTCGGCACAGCAGGGTCCCAGAGACGGACCAATCGCCGCCACCATGTCCTCGGGACGGCAGTTATACTCCCGGCTCATGATCCCAATGGTGCTGCCGATGACGTTCTCGATGCTGCTCCGCCATCCGGAGTGGATGTTGGCGACCACATGGCGTTGAGCGTCATAAATAAACACCGGTTGGCAATCGGCCACCTGGATCACGAGCAACTGACCGGGACGATCTGTCACCATGGCATCTGCTATGGGCGGAGCATCGTTTGACGATTCTTGCCGGCCGTCTCCATCCCTGACCGCCCACACCCGGCGGCCATGTCGCTGCCGGGCAAAAACGAGATGATCTGCCCCCAGGCATTGAGCGATCCGACGCCGATTCTGTATGACATCCGTATCGCCGTCCCCCACCCCGTAGCTTACATTCAGGGATGCCCGGGGGCTCCGGCTTGTTCCCCCCAGTCGGGTAAATACGCCATGCAACAGCTCGGGATATGCTTTTAGAGCCGGAAACTGCACAAATGTCAGTCCGTCCTTCCGTTCAAGCATCATTTCCCGTGTCCTGCCGGTTTGAATATCTCTCGACGATACGCTGGATGATTATGGATGTAGAAATACCAGGCACCAGACGGATCCGCTCAACCCGGCCGCCTGAGGATGTCACCAGATCCGCTCCGACAATGGCGCTTTCTTCCCAGTCTGCCCCTTTGACCAGAATATCCGGTGACACCGCCCGGATGAGATGATGGGGATCCGGATCGTCGAAAAAGACAACGTAATCGACACACGTTAACCCAGCGAGCATTTCGGCCCGCTGGTCCTCAGTCACAATGGGTCTCCCGCTATCCTTGATCAGCCGAACCGATTCGTCGGAGTTCAATCCCACCACCAGAACATCGCCGAGGGATTTTGCGTGCGTCAGATATCGAACATGGCCGGCATGGATCAGGTCAAAACACCCATTGGTGAACACAATATTTTCACCGGACTCCCGATGGGATCGAAGCCGCGGGACCACCTGCTCGGTTGTGAGTACTTTTTCAACAGACATAGGCTAGTATGCATATACTAAAAACCCGACGATGTCATCCCTACCCGTCTGCCAGTTTGCCCGTCTGCCCGTCCGCCCGTCCACCCTTAGGCCCGTTTGCCGCCGCTCGATATTTGGTACTCGCTATTCGATATTTGTTGGGGGGTGAATCCTCCAGCCCTTTCAGGTTCTGGTTTCTACCAAATACCCGATACCTGTCCCATCACATCGCTCTCGCCAGGGTCAGCACATCGACCCGGCGGGCACCGCCGGCGAGCAGAACGCGGGCACACTCTGTCACCGTGGCTCCGGTGGTATAGACATCGTCAACGAGCAACACCTGTTTCGATGCCAGCGGTGGTCGACCCTGAAGGGCGAACGCCCCTCGCATATTGGCCTGCCGCTCTTTTCTCCGGAGCCCGGTTTGCGACCGCGTCCATCGGGTCCGGATCAGCCAGTCGGAGGTGGGCCGTCCAACGGTTGCCCCGTCCGCGTCGCTGGGCCAGTGGCCGATGAGCAGCCGTGACTGGTTGAATCCCCGCTGCCGAAGTCTTTTCGGGTGAAGCGGGACGGGGATGATCACGTCAATGTCGTCGGAATGCCAGTGAGCTTGGAAAGCGTCATAGAGAAGTATTCCAAGGGGTCGGGCCAGAAACGTTTGATGATGATACTTGAAGCTGTGAATAACCCGGAGCAACGCCCCTTCGTGTGCCCCCCAGGCACGTGCCTTTCGGAATGGCTTCGTAACCTCGATGCAGTCGCCACAAAGGTGATCGCCGACAATCCGGCTGGTATACATCCTTCCGCATTGAGAGCAGAGGGGTGGCGCTATGGGACGGCAGTCATCGAAGCATTCGGGGCACAGATAGGATGCCAGGCCGTCGATACGGCCAGGGGCGGATTCCATGCAAGGCTCGCGCTGCCTTGATGCATTGAGGAAAGACCTGCAGACCACGCATCGGCGGGGAAACAGCATCGCATCGATCGACGACAGGACCTGTTTCCAGAATGGGTATCGGTTGCCTCCGAGAGTGGTCTCAGCCATCAGTACACATCAGTGCATCAATTTTGGATTTGGGAATTTGGATTTTGGACTTTTTGGCCGTACCTCTTGAAGCTCAAAAGCTTCAGATGCTGTCCATTTTGATTAGTCACGATTCCTCTGCCTAAACGCTTCATACATCGCAACTGCCCCGGCCACGGACGCATTCAGGGATCCCAGCGGGCCAACCTGGGGAATGGCCAGCAGATAATCGCAATGCTTTTTCACCAGCGGCCGGACCCCTCTCTCCTCACCTCCCACTACCAAGGCCAGAGGGCCCGTCAGGTCGACTCGGAAAAGGTTCTCGGCACCCCGGCTGTCCAGCCCGACGATCCACATACCGTGCTCCTGCAGGGCTGAAAGGGAGCGGCTCAAGTTGGTCACCCGGGTGAGCCGGCAATGTTCCAGTGCACCGGCGGATGCTTTGGATACGGCCGGCGTTGCCGAAGCGGAGCGATCCTTGGGGAGTACGATCGCGTCGATTCCGGTACAGAGGGCGGTCCGGATCAGGGCACCAAGATTATGAGGGTCCTGGATACTGTCGAGGACCAGCCAGAGAGGAACCGGGTTATCCGGCGACAGGTTGTTCAACAGTTTTTCGAAGGGGGTGTAGGGAAACGAGGCCGCACGTGCACAGACGCCCTGATGTCGGGGTGTACCGGCCAGGCCCTTTAATCGGTCCGGTCCGATTTCGGCTACGGGAATCCCACTGGCATCGGCGGCCGCGACAATCTCCTCAATGCGCCGGGAGCGCTTTCCAGTGGCCACGTGAATTCGGCTAATGCCCCGTCTCCGGGCTGCAATCGCCTCAAGTACGGGGTGGATCCCATAAAGTATTTCGGTCATGGTATGGCCCTGTGAAATAGAAATGATCCGGACGTTCCACTAAGAGAGGGCGTTCATGCAACTTCGGGGTAGATATATTGCCGGATTACATCGAAGAGCTCGGCAATTGCCTCGGGCAGTTGATCGTTGATGACGACATGACGATAGATATGCCGCTGATTGATTTCCTCTTCCGCCGCCGTCAGCCGCTTTTCGATGGTCTCCGGGCGGTCTGTGCCGCGCAATTCAAGCCGCTTTCTCAACTCCGCTATATCCGGCGGCATGATGAATATCGTGATGCTGTCCGGATAGTGTTGCAGTAATTGGCGTGTCCCCTGAACATCAATATCGAGCAGTACATCTCGACCATGGGCGATCTCCCGGTCCAGAAAGGCGGCGGAGGTACCGTAATAGTGGTCGTGCACCCGTGCCCATTCCGCCCAATGTCCCGAGCGGATCCCTTCTTCAAAATCCTCACGGGAGATAAAGTGGTAATCGACCCCATCTGTTTCCCCCTTGCGGGGCGAACGGGTCGTATGGGAGATCGAATACCGGATATGGGGGAACTCCTCCCGCAACGCTCGCCCGAGCGTTGTTTTTCCGGCTCCTGAAGGCGCCGACAGAATAAAGATGTGACCGCTTCCGGATTCCATGGCTGTGTCCGGGCTATCCGGAATAGTGCTGAACCAGACGGATCGCCTGCATCATTGGGTTCAGCCGGATGCCCTGAGGGTTTCGTATCGCTGGGATATGGTCTCTGCCTGGATTGCCGACAGAATCACATGGTTGCTGTCCATGATGATGATCGACCGGGTTCGGCGACCATGGCTGGCGTCGATGAGTCGGTTTTCTTCACGAGCTTCGTCTCGGAGCCGCTTCATGGGTGAGGAATTCGGTGGAACGATGGCCACAACGCGGTCGGCCACCACAGTACTTCCGAACCCGATATTTAACAGCGTCTGTTCCATATTCCCCCTGTCACTCAACGTTTTGAACCTGCTCCCTCAATTTTTCCAGCTCCGACTTCACGGATACAATCGTGTGGGATATGTCTGCATTCCCCGCTTTAGAGGCCATGGTATTGAATTCTCTGTTGAACTCCTGGAGGAGAAAATTGAGTTTTCGACCCACCGGCTCGTCGGCCTCCAATAACATCCGAAACTGATGGAGATGACTTCTGGCCCGGACTGTTTCCTCGGATATGTCGCTGCGATCCGCCAGTATCGCCGCTTCTTGGGAAATTCTAGCCGGATCCAGTTCAATGACACCTTTTGTCAGCGTCGTAATACGTTCCGTCAACCGCTGCTGATAGAGGGCGGTCAAATTGGTGGCCGCCGATTCGATCCGATGGAGACTGGCTTCGATAACGTCCAGCCTCTCGCGAAAATCCCGTAAGAGAAACTCGCCCTCTCTTTCCCTCATGGCATTGAGTTGGATAAAGGCGTCGCCAAGACAGGACTTCAAGGCAGACCAGGCCCGATCCAGATCCCGTTCGACCTCGGCAGGTTTGATCACCCCATCGGCATGGGACAGCAGCTGCAGGGGAATGGCGTCGTCGATATTGAAATGGTCCTTTAGCTGTAGCAGTGCCTGATGATAGGCTTCTGCTCCGGTGAGATTCACCTCATAGGCCGATGCCCTCTCGGATTCGTCTCTGATTTTGATGTACAGCTCCACCCTCCCGCGATCCACAAATCCGGTCACCAAGGACTTAATTCTCTCTTCCAGTCCACGATGCCCGTGGGGGACGCGAAGCACCAGATCCAGGTGCCGGCTATTGTAGGACCTCACTTCGGCAGATGCCGTCAATTGTTCAACGGTTGCTTCCGACTGAGCATAGGCCGTCATACTTCGAATCATAAATCACTCCCCGGGGTGGGACGCACCGGGCACCCCCTTGAGATCCAGCAAGTACTTGCGCCGGATCTGAAACAGAAATTTCTGAATATCCGGCTGGGCATAATCCGGATAGGTCCACGGCAGGGTCCGGAACTCTCCCTGGGTGAAGATTAACGTCAAATCTGCATAGATGTTATTACCAATGTAGATCCGGTGCGTGTAATTCTTACCGGTGGCGAGAACAAAGCGCTCGGGTAGCAGGTATCCCGGATCGATATTGACCCGGCGCTGTGATGCCTCTGAAAATTCCGCCTCCACGTTGTTGGTGATCCGCTTGATCCCGGAAAGCTGCTCCTGATCGATGAGTCGCCTGAACGCCATCACCCGGCGAACCAAAGGCCGCCCCATCTCTGGTTCATAATATCGGGTGAAATCAAACGCCATCCATGGGCTGATGGCTTCCATCGGTCCGAATCGGTCGGTCAGCTTCCGAATCACCGGCGCCAGCAACGGTTTCTGCTTAAGTAGACATCCAATGACCAGTTTGGCCGGCTGGGGCGTTTTGGGAGTACTCATGGATATCTCCGGACCGACCCCGTATCAATCCTCAATCGGTCTGGCCTCATCAATGAGCATTATGGGAATATCGTCCCGGATCTCATAAAGCAGTTTGCACTGGTCACAGATCAAGCCGTCCTGGGTATCGTTCAGATGAATATCCCCCTTGCATTTGGGGCATGCCAGAATTTCCAATAGCTCCTTGCTGATTGCCATGATCTCTCCAAGTTGAATGGTGCCAGTAAGTTCACCTCATGTGGGTGGGTTCATCAGATGCCCCTGCATTGGCCAAATGTCACCGGCATCTTCCGAAAATCACCCAAGGCGGCTTCAAAGTAGCATATACCCCGAATCCGGAAAAGTTTAAATTTACCACCTCTACAATTCGAGAAACTCATGGATCATTCGATCCTGAATGATCCGGTTATCCAGATGACGGATACGGTGTCGTATCTCACCGGAAGACACAGCCGGGTTTTCCACCAGGCGTGCCAGGTTGCGAAAGGCCTCATGAACGCGATTCACATCTGAAACAGACGGCAGCCGAATACCTGTCACACCATCCTCGATCAACTCCCCGTACCCGGTCCGATCACTCACCAAAACCGGCAGACCCATCCCTTGAGCTTCTGCTGCGGCCAAGCCAAAAGGTTCGTAGCGCGAAGGGAGGACCATGGCGCAACAAAGCGCCGCATAACGCCATCCGTCTGGCCGGGGTCCCAGGATCCGAATCCGGTCGCCAAGCCCCAAACGATCCGCTTGCCGCCGGACAGGGGCTTCCTTCCCAGAGCCGACGATCAGAAGACGGTAGGATTCGGGAAGCGCGGAGAGCCCCTGAATGGCTATATCCAGCCCTTTTCGGCGATACCCGCTGCCTAAAAAAAGGAGCCAACGCGGATGGGGATCGAGATTCTCTTCACGGCCTATCCGGTCGGCGTTTTCCCGCCTGCGGTTGTAGATCTCTCCAATGTCTTCCCAGCGGATCCCATTGTAGATCACCTGTAACTTGCCAACCGGCATGTTGTAGTCTTTCCGAATATCGTTTGCCACCATTTGGGAACAGCAGTGAATCTTCCGAAGAATCGGGTTCTGGAAGCCTTTTCGTTCGAGTTGAAGCACATACCTGTGGAACAGACTGGTCTTTCGGAAGATCCGTTCCGGAAGAGAGGAGACCCGATCCTTGGTCGCCAAAAACGCTTTGTGGGTCCCTCCCCCGGCGTGCAGGTGAGTATAAGAGGTAACCCGGTCGATTGAGAAAACGATGTCAAACTGGTTGCTTCGAAGATATTGGCCCACGGCTTTTTCAAAAGACCAGGCTTCCAGCAATCGCTGCTTGCTGGTCACCGGTAAGAAAACGGTGGTCAGTAATTTGTCTTCCAGCGGCCATTTCTGGCCTCGTGCGGTCAGCAGATGTACATGGCAGGATGTCTTTAAAATGGCATGGATAAGATCCAGAGTCAGTGTTTCCGCCCCACCAAAGGGAGAATAGGTGCTTCGGATAACAGCGATCTTTTTGTTTACTGCGTCTGCCATGACGGTAGAATCGCCTTGTCGTTTAATGGATTGCCTCTAAAATCAAAAATTCTACGTCCCGATTTTATGTCCTGGCATCGGTTTCGTAAGCATCGATGATCGCCCGGTATTTTACGGTTTTCTCTTGTACCGCTCGACGCCCCGGTCGAAACAGCCCCTCGAGACGCAGCGTGAGAAGACGCCAGTATGCTTGCAGCCGGTTGGATCTTCTGATGGAGCGAAATCCTTTATCGGAGTAGTAGGTTCTGTAGAAAAGTATTTCCGAGCCGATCTTTTTCCGCCACACCTCGGCGGACGGGGTGCGCCGCTCGCTCTGTCCGCCCCAGTGAATGACCGTCGCGTCCTCCACGAAGCCGACAAGCCATCCCGCCTGACGGGCCCGGAGACACAGATCGATATCCTCTGCGTAAAGAAAGTATTTCTCGCTGAAACCACCCAGTTCCCCGGCAACCCGATCCCTGATGATGATACTGGCGCCGAGCAGCCATGCGATGTCGCCCTTTAGCCCCTGAAATCGGTCCGGCTCATGACGTTGGCCAGGGTATCGGTATTCGACGGAAGACTGCCTGGAACCGTTCGGATTGAGGATTTGCGTTCCTGCCAAGCCCACATCAGGATTCGCATCCATATACCGGATCATGGCATGAAAAGAGCCCGGCCTGACTTCCGTATCTGGATTCAAGAAGTAAATATAACGGCCTGAACTGATTCGGATGGCCTGATTGTTGGCACGACTGAAACCCACATTGGCATCGTTTGCTATCAGGCGAATCTCATCTCTTGTCTGCCGTACCACCGACAGAGAGTCATCGGTCGAAGCATTGTCTACCACGATCAATTCAAACGAAGGCCCTTGCTGGGCCAACACGGAGTCTATGCACCTACCCAGGAGTTCCGCGGTATTGTAACTGACCACAACGATGCTCAGATCAGGGTTTCGCTTTGTGAGTGACGATTCAGGCATCTGCTTTATTCTCCCCTGGGTTCGGGAGAGGGGGCGTGTGGCTCGATCGGGAGAACCCGGAAAAGACGAATAGTACCGGTATCCCGGTGTCGCCAATTGCCAATGAGGGTAAACGCCGGATGGTTTTCAATGGAACCGATCTCCCACCTCTTGTTGCGCCAGAGGTTCTCTTCGAATAGCAGGTAATCCACTGACGTTTCACGAACCTGCTCTAAAAACCGGTCTCCGGGAGAACGGGGAAGATGAAAGATCCTCGAACAGTGCCATTCGGCAATCTCCAGATTGCTGTAAAATCCCACCCATTCCAGGACCGGGGAAGAAATTCCGGCGACGCGCACGTAATGGCCCTCCGGGTTGCGGCTCCGGATGTTCTCGGCAATCTCCCGATATACATACTTATCCTGCTCACGCGCCTCAAATGCATAGTACAGACCAAAGACAAAGATCAGCGCGCCAATGGTACCGATGGCAATGGTTCGCCGGGGTATCCAACGGGCGTGCACCAACGAAACAAGCCTCTCGATGCCGAATCCGATCAGCACCAGAGCCGGAAAAATGACGATGGCGATAAATCGGTTGTGAATCATCCAGGTGGCCAGGATATTGGCATACAGCATAATAAAAGCACCGAACGCGACCCAAATCATATATGCCGTGGCCGGGGACCGGGCCATTCGGCCCTTTAGACCGTACATGCCAACAAGCGCGATGAGGAAGTAAGGAAAGTGAAAGGCTTCATAGGTATTGGTCAGCAAAGCACCCAGGGCCACCAGCCAGATTTGGTTTTTGGCCTTCTGAACAAAGAACCGTAGGCGTAGATCGACGGGGTCGACTTTCGAGTGGTCGATGTTCTCGAAGATGTCGACCTCCAATTGATCCAATCTCCTTTGGAGTACACCGTATTCGACCACCGGGGCGGTCAACCGCCCCTGAATGTCGTCGATTCGGGAGACTTTGGTTACCGGGTAGTCGGACAAGTGCGCAATGGCCAGCAGCCCTACGGTAACCACCATCGCCGGCATTAAAAAAAGCAGAAACCGCTTCCATTTACGGGAGTTCCTGGCAACGAGAAGGTAACCTGCCGTGAGCGCATAGACGACACCTATTTCTATTCGTGCCCAGGCTGCCAGCAAGAAACATATAGCGGCCAGAGGCAGAAACACTTTTTTCCCGTCTTGAATTTCTGAAACGACCAGGTAAAGACCGATGGACAAAAACAGCCAGGCAACGGAACCCCGCATGACATCAGCGCTCATATCGATGAGAAACGGCATCATGGCAAATACAAGCAGCCCAAGGACACTGATATGTCGATCGAAAAATCGTCGAAAGGTCAGGTAAACGGGGATTAACAGGGCCGTACCGCTAATCAATGACACGGCGATGGCCGCTGACAGCCAGTTCTGTGTGAGCGGATAAAGCATCGAAATCAAAAAGGGATAAATGGAAACAGTCGAAAGACCGCAGGATACCAGGGCATTCCACTTCCCGTCTGTGATTGCTCGCGCCTGCTGGATGTACAGAATTCCGTCGGGATTGATGATGTAGGTGTGGTAACAGGCATACATGCGTAACAAAAAGCCCAGGGTGAAAACGCCCACAGCCCACCAGGTGGCAGCGGGGATATGCTTTCGCTCTGAAACGTTATTCATGGGATGTGTGTTCATGCAGAAGGTTATCCAATTGCCGCTGAACTTGGGGCCGTACCTCTTCCCAGGTCAATTCGTCCAGGCACCGGCTGCGCTCAGAGTCGTCGCAGCCCTTTCTACGACAAGGCTGGCAGTCCAGTCCATTGACCACCACGGTGTGTTTGGGTCCCCTCGGCGCCCAAACCATCGGGGGCGACGGCCCGAAGATACCGACAATCGGAGTCCCCACGGCAGCCGCGATATGAAGAGCAACGGTGTCCACCCCGATTACCAGCGCTGATTGTTCCAGCAGGGCCGGCATGTCGCCCACTGTCGTGGTGCCCGCCAGGTTATGGGCCGGTGCTTCATATTTCCGAATCAGCGCTTCAGCCCTTGGCCGATCGTCCGGAGAGCCGGTGAGAATGATGTCATACCCGTAAGTATCTCGAATGAAGCGGATCATCTGGGACCAGTTTCCCAGGTGCCATTCCTTGTAGGCCCATAGCGAAAATGGATGTAACCCGATGATGGGCCGGGTATGGTTTACTCCGTGATGGGACAACAGATCCGAGGCCTTTCGCCGTCGATCTTCAGTAACCCTCAACGATGGCATGACATCGGCCGTGGCGATACCAAATGGCGATAGGATATTCAGGGCATGTCGGGCGGCGTATTGTTCGGTTTCCCCGATTGGGCGGACCAGGTGGGTAAACATCCCGTTTCGCCAAAACCCTTCGTCACCACTGTGACGACCGATGCGTATTGGTGCAGCTGAGAGAAAGGCGAGAAAAGCGCCTCGGGTACCGGTGCGGATTTCAATCGCCCATTCAAACCGGTGTTTTCTCAAGCTCTGGATAAATGCCGCCTGATAGGTCAATCCCTCCCACCAACCGCTCCGTTTTTTTTCGATGGATACCACGCCGTCTACCCACGGGCAGTCCTCAATCAGCTCCTTGGCTTTGCTTCTGACGGCCACACAAAGCCGATTGTCCGGAAAATGGTCACGCAGGGTGCGAATCGTCGGCATGGTCAGCACCACATCGCCGATATCTCCCAGCTGAATGAGCAGAATGGCCCCTTTGGGGGGAGGCAGATTCGGGGTGCCCTTAATCAGCATGGGGGTCACCTTCTGAAAAACCCAACGGATCCGGGCAGCCTTTAAGATGCCAGGCAACGAGCCGACGATAGAGAGCGAACCTGGCGTTCATTTTCGGTACACATCCGGCGGTTGCTGTCACCCCGATCATGTTTGAGACCGCATTGACCAAGAGTCTGCCCCAGATAGCCATAAAATAAAGTGGATACGTCCGGGGATGCCACTTTTTCAAGTATTGATAACGGGAGCGGTAGAAAAGCTTCCTGGATCGGGCACCGGCTCCCACGCTCTGGCCCTGGGCGTGATAAATTCGGGCATCCGGCACAAAAAACACATCCCAGCCGCTGCGGTGCATTCGAAGCGCCCAGTCGGTTTCTTCCATGAAAAAAAAATAGCGCTCGTCCAGCCAGCCGACCGTATCCATGGCCGCCTTGCGGATCATGATGCAGGCGCCGATGCAAGACTCTATCGGTATGGGAGAAGAATAGGTCTGCCGCTTGCTCGGAAATCGTTTGGGGAAAAGGAGGCGGAGCAGGGTTTCGTTGGCAAGAAGTGACAGCAGGGTCGGAAAATTCGCGATGGAGTTTTGCCGAGACGCATCTAAATTCAATAATTGCCCCCCCACCATCCCCGCACCGGGGGTTTTCTCCATGAACGCCAGGAGCCTGTCCAGGGCATGGGGTGTTAACACGGTATCGGTGTTGAGTAGAACGGCATGAGACCCGCTCATGGTTTGGAAGGCGATGTTATTGGCCGCGGCAAAGCCCAGATTCTCCCCGTTCTCAATGATCAAAACATCGGGAAATCGGTCTTTAACGGCGGCCACGCTATCGTCAGTGGAACCATTGTCCACCACGATGACCTCAAACGTTGCTCGACCCACCGTTTCATATACCGAGGTCAAACAGGCCAGCAGCATATCCCGGGTATTCCAGTTGACGATGATGATGGATAAATCCAACGGTGACGCTCCACCTGTTTCGTTGGTGCCCTGCTTATTTTGTCCTTCATGACCCATCAACAGAGACCTCTAATGAACAAATGGAATTTCTGAACAGTTTGGCATTTCAACCCCGTTCCATCACCATCTCTCTTCGCCAATTATTTCTTCCACTGCTTCCATCACCTGGCTCACCGAGATATTGATCATGCACTCCGGGTGGGCGCAATCTCTCTTGAAGCATGGGCTGCACGGCGGACCGGACCGGACGACCCGGTGGCCGCTTCCATAGGGGCCGGTCCGCCAGGGGGCTGTGGGACCAAAGAGAGCAACCGTCGGTGTACCGACGGCCGCCGCCAGGTGCATTGGCCCGGTGTCTGTGGTCACCACGGCGGCAACGCCTTCGAAGAGGGCCGCAAGCTCCATCAAGGAGGTGCGCCCGGCAATGTTGAGGGCCGAGTTTTGCATATCGTCAATAATGGCGTCCATCTCCGGACGATCTTCCTCAGCCCCTGTAAATACGATTCGGGCGCCGTAAGCCTCAATGATCCGGTCCGCCAGGCGGGAAAATTTCCGCGGATCCCAGAGTTTCGTTTCCCATTTTGCTGCCGGATTCATCGCGAGCAGCGGTCCGTCAGCGTTACCCGGGGCCAGGTCCAGGAAAGTCTGACTCCGCCGTCGGTCCGGTTCCCGGATGGGGAGCCGATATTCGACGGTATCCGCCGGTATGCCGATGGTGCGAAGCAGGTGGAGCCCCCGATCCAGTGCATGGACATCCATGGAGATGGGGGGGATCCGTTCGTTTAAAAACAGCCAGCTTGATTCCATATGCTCCATGCCCCGGCCGAAACCGACCTTGCGATCCCCACGCGCTAGGGCAATCCAGATGCTGCTTTTCAACAGCGCCTGAAAATCGAGGACCAGCTGATAACGGGTGTCTCGAATCCGCCCCACAAAACGGAGGACATCCCGGATGGGCTGTTTAACCCGCCGCTGGTTGAAGCGATCGATCCAGGTCTTACGAGGGACCACAATCACCCGGTCCAACGCCGGGTGACCGGTGACCAGGCCGGCAGCGGCCTCTTCCACCAGCCAAGTGATATGCGCCTCCGGATACTGCCGTCGAATCGCATTGAGAGCCGGAAGGGTATGTATGACATCCCCAATGGCGCTGAGTTTAACAATGAGGATGTTCACAGAAACTCCTGTATCGCTTCAAACACCATCTCCACCGTGATGAGATTCATGCAGTTCAAATGCCCGAGGGGGCATTCCGGTTTCAGACAAGGGCTGCACTCAATGGGCACACGGACGACTCGGCTGTTGACGCTTGCCGGTCCGGTGGCCACCGGGTCTGTTGAGCCAAAAATCGCCACCAGAGGGACATTCAAGGCGGCCGCCACATGCATCAGTCCGGAATCGTTGGTCACAAAGACACGGCACCGGCGAATTAAGGCAATGGCCTCCCCAAGACGGGTCTGCCCGCAAAAATCAATGGCGGATCCGTTCATCCGGGATGTGAGGGCGTGCCCCAATTCCGTATCGCCGGGTCCGCCGAATAGCAGAAGTTTCACCCCGGAGGTATCCTGAAGTAAATCAGCCAGGCGGGCAAAGCGATCCGTGGGCCACTGTTTGGCCGGACCATACGCCGCGCTCGCATTCAATCCGACCAGGCGATCCTCGGCTCCCACCCCATATGCACTCAATAATCGCTCAGCCCGGACGGCATCCTCCCGGCCGGTAAACAGCTCCAGATCTGCACGGCCGACCCTAAGCCCGGCTCCTTCCAGAATCCCCAGGTAGTACCGGGTCTGATGGACCTTTCGAATCGCTGGTGTCCGCCGAACCGGCTGGTTCAGGAGCATCCGCCGACCGTCGGAATCAAACCCGACTCGTAAGGGGATACCGGCCAGCCAGGTGATCAGGGCCGCTTCAAACGCGTTCTGGAGCAATATGGCGGCATCAAACCGATATCGCCGGAGATCCTTAGCCAGCCGCAATTTTCCCATCCATCCATGGTGCCGGCCGGCATCCTCGTATACGATCCGATCATCGATGTGGGGACAATGATCGAACAGCGGCATCACCCAGGGTTTGGCGAGCAGTCCGATGCGTACACCGGGAAAGTTTTTTCGGATGGACCGGATCGCAGGGGTGGTCATCACAGCATCACCGATCCAATTGGTGGACCGGATCAACAACCGCTTGATGCTCCGTTTTTCAGACCATTTCATGTAGCAGCTAGTCGCTTTCCCTCGGCCATGGTTGGTATGGCGGGGTCTTCCATCGCTGGTGGACCCAGAACCACTGGTCTGGGTAGCGGCGGACAAAATCTTCAATGACGGCATTGTAACGCTGAGTATTCTCTTCCAGATCTTTAGTTTTATCTCCGGTTCGAATCAGCGGTACCTCGGTGCCCACCTCTACCAAGAAGCCTTCGGATTCCCGGACGAGAAAAATAGGTAGTACCGGCGCCCCGGTTTTCAAAGCAAGCAATGCCATTCCCTTGTTGGTACAAGCCCGATGGCCGAAGAAATCCACAAATACCCCTTCGTACCAGTCCACATTCTGATCCATGAGGATCGCGAAGATTTCTCCACGGATCAGGGCCTTAAGCACCTGACGGGCCGATCGCGCCGTGGGAATCATCCGGGCGCCAAATCGGGATCGCAGCTCGGTGATAAATCGTTCCAGCACCGGAGAGTCCAGAGGCCGATAAAGGACATTCACCGGCAGGTTGACCATGGCCCCGACAATCGGCAGCAATTCCCAGTTGCCGGCATGAGCGGTCAGCATGAGAACCCCTTTGCCCTTTCGGAGGGTGCGGATAAAATTCAAATGGCCCTTTACCCTGAAATGTCGTTTCAGTTCCTCGACCGGCAGGCGCATGGACCAACTGATTTCAAACAGTATCCGGATCAGGTTCCGGAAGACCGTCAGTGCGATTTCCCGATTCTCGGAAAGCGAGTGTGCTTCGCCGAAGGCCCGTTCCAGGTTGTTTAAGGCGATGGCGCGATGCCGCTTATCGATACGAAATAGCAACCAGCCCAAGTGATCCGCTATCCTACCGGCAGTCTTTCGGGAAACACACCCCAAACATCGGAACAACCCCTTAAGCAGGGTGTACCCTAATTCTTCTTGAATCTTTGACATCGTTCCAGGCTAGAAAAGAGCGTAAATAAAGGGTGCCACGGCGCTGCCTTCCGTGAAAATAATCAACGCGCTGAGGAGTCCGAGAACCAGGAAAATAGGCAGCAGCCAGTAACGTTTCCGCACTTTGAGAAAATCCCAGAATTCCCGAATCAGAGATGGGTTTGAATTATCCATAAAGACCTCTTGGCTATATGTTAGTATCGGCGATGGAAGCGCCCCTTGGGTTGGGCCGGTTCTGTGCGATCAATCCAGTAGGAACTCTTTTCAGGATCGGGGGCGACGGGCAATGGACGACCGCCAAACAATCGTTTGAGCCAGGCAGACGGTGTGATAACCCCGTAATAGGTGATGGTCAGGACAATCGCGGTAACAGCCAGCCCGATTTTATGGGCCACCCTCATCCAACCCCGGTACAGGGGTGCCATTGGACCCGGAGCGAGCAAAAATAAAAATCCCAAGGTAGACAGGGTCCCGAAGAAAATCAAAATTCCGGCTTTATCTCGCCAGAGAGCGACTCCGGCCAATGCACCGAAAAACAGACACGCGATCACGCCGAAACGCCGGATATCCCGTTTGTCAGTCGAGGATGAGCTCATCTCTCCAGTTGTCTTTCTCTTTCCATTCCGGTTGTTCTTCCTTGAACAAAATGGTGTCTTCCAGCACCAGGGTGTCCATTTCCGTCCGCATAAAACATTGATAGGCCTCTTCCGGCGTGCACACAATCGGCTCACCACGGACATTAAAACTAGTGTTTACGATTACCGGGCAGCCGGTCAATGACTCAAACTCTTCAATGATGGCATGGTAGTCCGGCTTGACGTCACGATTGACCGTCTGAACCCGGGCCGAGTAGTCCAGATGGGTCACCGCCGGGATATCACTCCGTTTCACCTTGAGCCGTTCCATGATCCCCATCTCTCCGTCCACAGGCTGGGGTAGGCGACGATCTTCACGTACGTTAGCCACCAGAAGCATGTATGGAGACGGACGGTCCAATTCAAAATAGTCGCTGACCCGTTCCTCCATCACCGTTGGCGCAAAGGATCGAAACGACTCTCGATATTTAATCTTTAGGTTCATTACGCGTTGGGTGTCCTCACGACGGGGGTCCCCAAGGATGCTCCGGGCACCAAGGGCCCTCGGCCCGTATTCCATCCGGCCGGCCAGGTAACCGACAATTTTCCCGTCGGCGATTTCTCGGGCAATGGTCCAGGCCCGGGTGTTGCTGTCCAGGGTGTGATACGGATATCCGCTGGATTCGAGAAAATGCAGGATATATTCATTTGAGAATGCCGGCCCTAGGTAGGAGCCTTTCTGCTGATCCATATTCCCCGGCTCATCTCGTTCATTTTCCAGGAACCGGTGCCACACCGACAATGCGGCACCCAGGGCCCCCCCGGCATCTCCGGCAGCAGGTTGTATCCAGATATCGTCGAAGGGTCCATCCCGGAGAATCCGGCCGTTGGCGACACAATTGAGAGCCACACCGCCGGCCATACACAGATGCTTGAGTTTCGTCTCCTCGTAAACGTGGCGGGCCATTCTCATAATAATGTCTTCGGTGACGGCCTGGATGCTCGCAGCGATGTCCATTTCACGTTGGGTGATTTCTGTCTCAGGTTCCCGCGCCGGGCCACCGAAAAGTTTGGCAAACCGGCGATTGGTCATCTTCAGACCCCCGAGAAAATCAAAATAGGACATGTTCAGACGAATGGAGCCATCCTGTTTTACATCGATTAGCTCATCGAGAATCACGTCCTTATAGATGGGGCTCCCGTACGGCGCCAGCCCCATGAGTTTGTATTCCCCCGAGTTCACCTTGAATCCGGTGAAATAGGTAAACGCGGAATAGAGAAGCCCCACCGAATCCGGAAAATGGAGCTCCTTGCGAAGCGTCAGGTCTCTGCCCTCCCCATAGCCATAGCTGGCTGTGGCCCACTCGCCGACTCCGTCGATGGTCAGTATGGCAGCCCGGGAAAAGGGAGACGGGTAAAACGCCGATGCGGCATGGGCTTCATGATGCTCGGCAAACAGGACGGGGCCAGGGAAGCCGAGGCGATCACGAATCACTTTGGGAACATGCAGTTTCTGACCCAGCCAGAGAGGCATGGCTTCCAGCCAGGATCGGAGGCCTTTTGGCGCGACGGTAAGATAACTGAGCAGAAGTCTGTCGAAAGTCAGGATCGGCTTGTCGTAGAACACCACATGGTCCAGATCTTCCGGTCTGAGGCCACCGGCTTGCAGACAGTACCGGACCGCATGTTCCGGAAACCGCGGGTCATGTTTTTTCCGCGTAAACCGTTCTTCCTGGGCAGCGGCGAAAATGTCCCCGTTTCGTAGCAGAACAGCAGCGCTGTCGTGATAGAAACAGGAAATTCCGAGTATGTGTACCGGAGACGTCATATTTTTCAAAACATATCAGGCATCTGTGTATTTCATAAAACGGGCGCCCTGCTATGTATCAAGTTTGTTAGGTTTTATCAATTTTCATGTTACGCTACCGGACGTAGTGTTTATTCCGAATCGACCTGGGATAATGGTTGTGACCGGGCACTGGGTAAATACCTTTCCCATGCCTTGGAATGCTTGAGGAAGACATACCAGGACGAATTCATGGCGATGATCAAACCGGGGAGGCCGTCCAGAAGTCCCCTTTTCCACACATAGCATTCTAAGAACTTGCCCATCGCGTGAAAGACCCCTGCCCACACGAACCAACCCCGTTTTGGTCCTCGCCATTGGGCATACACATCTGAGAACCGGTCTATGGTCGCCAGTTGGTCAGAGATGTTCCGGTAGACGTAATGGAAGAGCGGCTGCTTCAGCTGCCCGGTGCGGCCGTCGACCCACAGTTGCTCGTGCAGGGCATCCTGGCTCCAACGGCCCTGGCCCCTGCGAACCAGACGCACCTTGCGATCCGGGAACCAGCCACCGTGGCGGATCCAGCGACCCAGGTACCGGGACAGTCGAGGCATGGAAAATCCGGCCACATCCGTATCGGCACTGGACGTCGCCTGTCTCATCTCAAGGGCGAGTTCTTCAGAAACCGATTCATCAGCATCCAGATTCAAAATCCAGTCGGCGTTCACGGCCTCCAGAGCAAACTGTTTTTGTGCCGAATAGCCAAGCCAATCCTGTTGAATCACCCTCGCTCCCATCTTGCGACACAGATCGGGTGTGCCGTCCGTGCTACCGGAGTCGACGACAACCACCTCATCGGTAAATGCGACACTTTCCAGCAATGTGCCGATACGATCGATTTCGTTTTTCGCAATAACGGCAATTCCGACGCTGGGTTTGCTCATGTTACCTCTCCAGAGGGCGAACCGCCGAGCTTTTTAAGAATAAACCGGTGGAATGTTTCGGTCTGGCACCCAAACGAAATGGACACGCCGGCCACGATAAGGGGAATGGGCCATTGGATGCCCGTCCCTAACCGGGCGAAATCTTTTTCCGTTGTCACCAAGACCGTAGCGTTCGCCCCACGGGCTGCCCGGATGATACCATGGATGTCGCCCTCAGAATATGGGTGGTGATCCGGAAAAAAGCGGGTTCCCACCACCGTATATCCCGCAACGTCTAGCGAATGCACAAGTTCCTCGTTGCGGGCGATAGCTGAAAATGCAAACACATTCATGGAAGACCCCTCACCGGCCACATGCCTTGTTATGGCACTGCCCTGGGAGGCCCAATGGGAGTCCGCCGGGATGAAACTCGGGTCATGCACGGTATGGAATACCGGCAACCGGCGGGCACGACGGTCGGGCGGGCGTGATGCCGTGGACGGTTGTGGCGGGATACCCCCGGTACAGCGGGTCATAATTATGGCATCCGCCCGGGACAAGGCGGAGATCGGTTCGCGAAGCGTCCCCCTGGGGAACAGATGCCCGTTGCCAAACGGGTTCGAGGCATCCAGCAGCACAAGATTGATATCCCGATGGAGTCGTAGATGCTGATAGGCATCATCCAGAATGATCACTTCCGGAGCGAATGCATCAAGGGCCATGCTCCCGGTATGGTATCGATTCTGCCCCACCAAGACAGGGATCCCCTTTAGGTTTTTAGCCATCATGTACGGTTCGTCACCCGCGTCTATGGATTCCATGAACAACCGGCTGCCATCGCTGACGATACCGCCGGTTCTTTCGGCCCGGCCGCCATAGCCTCGACTGATGACGGCGGTACGGAATCCCATGCTCTGGATCTGCTGTGATAAATAAATGGTCATCGGGGTTTTGCCGGTCCCGCCGAGTGCCAAATTGCCCACGGAAATAACCCGACATGGCAATCGGTTCACCGGGAGCCATCCGCGCCCGTAGACATCCGATCGAAGTTTGGTAATTCCACCGTACACGGCGCCTAGGACCGAAAGAAATCCCGACAGGGAAATCGTCGATCCGCCTGCCGGGCCTGTCATCACGGATTCGATTCTGGTGCGGAGCTGGGATCTCATGAGATCAACACACTGCCGATTACGTCCAGGGTTCTGTCTACAGCGCCCTGATTGGCCCGGTAGATCGCAAAGGCCCGCTGTCCCATGGTGGCAGCCTCTTCGGGGGCACCCATCAGGTATGTCAGCTCATTATGGATGTCGGTCGCTGTGCGCACTTCTATCGCCCCTTTTCCCTCCTTTAACTTCCTGGAGATGTCCGGAAAATCCGTCATATGCGGCCCGAACAGGATCGGTTTTCCGCATTCGGCAGCCTCCAGGGGATTGTGCCCCCCTCGCTTCACCAGACTCCCTCCAATAAAACTAATATTGGATAACCGGTATAATCCTCTGAGCACACCGATGACATCCACCACCCACACATCCGGGGAGGCAATCCCCTGCGGTTGCTCCGAATCACTCAGCCGCCCACAGGAGAACCCGGCTGCCGTAAACATCCTGTCAACGGAAGCGGCGCGCTTCGGGTTGCGTGGTACCACAATGAGACGTAGCGTCGGATAATCGCGACGGATCGCCTGAAAGGCATCGGCCAGGATGGCTTCTTCTCCGTTGTGGGTGCTGCCCGCAATCAAAAGAGGCGTCTTTTTACCGATTCCAAGACGCTTCGCCAGTTCTGAGACCTGCTCTTCGGTCACCGGAGTCTGCACCTGGTCAAATTTAACGTTGCCCGTAACCACCAGACGGCTACGGCCCACACCAAGCTGATAGAACCGGTCGGCTTCGGATCCGGATTGGGCGCAGATCTTTGAAATCCGCCTCAGGGTGGGGCCCATTATGGATCGAAGTTTCCGGTAACCGGAAAACGTCCGAGGCGACAGACGTGCATTTGCCAGAACAATTGGAATCCGTCGATGATGAAGATGGTAGACCATATTCGGCCAGATATCTGTTTCGACGATCACCATGAGTGCCGGATCAACCGAATCAATCATTCGGCTGACGACCAGAGGAATATCGTATGGGGAAAAAAAGACCTCCCATCTCGTTCCGGAGAGTCGGGTTTTGGCCAGTTCAAATCCGGTGAGCGTCGAGACGGACAATAGCACCCGTCGATCCTTATACCGCTTCTGCAGAATCTGAAGCAGCGGCAGAGCGGATAGAACTTCTCCCACGGAAAGGGCATGCACCCAAATCGGCCGCCGTGGCTTCCCATGTTGCGGGTCGCGACCGCCCATTGGCCTCGGCACGATACCCAATCGATAGGGAACGGTTTTTCGCCGCTTCTCCGATAGCAACACCATTGGCAGCACAACCGGCCAAACGATCCCCGCGGCGACGATCATCAATATATTATAGATAGTCCTCAATCCAACATGCTTTCCGTTATATGGAATGGAAATGCCCAAAATGCCTGAAATAGTGAGGGTGGATTCCAATTTTTCATTTTAGGCAATTTAGGCATTTTAGGCAATTCAGGCAATTTCTGGAATCATGGGCTATGGCTCCGGAAGCCGGATCAACACGCGGTTTATGCGGGGCCTCCGATCATTCCGCCCACTGCAGCAGCAGCCATCCCCCGCACAGGAAAATGACATTGGCCGTCCATGCGGCCACCCAAGGAGGAAGTACTTCTCCATATCCCAAGGAAAGGCAAAAACTGTAGAAAATCCAGAAGATAAAGGCCGCGCCGATTCCAGCGGCGATGGCCCCGGCCAGTCCCTTCCCGAAGCGGCCGCTGGCCCCGATGGCCATGCCCAGCAAGCTCATGACCACGCATACGAATGGAAAGGCCATCTTTGCGTGAAGATCTACCCGGTAAGCGGAGGCGTCATAGCCTTCCGACTCGATCCGCCGAATATAACGCAACAGTTCCCGGAAACTCATCTCTTCTGATTTTTTAACCACTTTCTTCAGGTCGGCGGGTTCGATGGACAGCACTTCGGATTGGCTGTCCCCATGGGCAACCTGGTACTGTCCGGATTCCATGTCCAGAGTCAGCTCCAGGACTCCGCTTAATTTCCAATGATCCCCATGAAAAACCCCCTCTTCGGCATCCAGACGCCGTACCAGCCGGAAGTCGTTGTCAAACACATTCAGTGTCAGTCCATGAATCGCCAGTTCAGTTGGATCGAAGAATTTTATATGGATAATTTGCCGGTTGCCCTTCAACCAGATGTTCTTCTCCTTGGCCGTCACAAGAACCGAGCGGCGGATCTCCCTACTTTGAATGTGATTGGCCTTGGCCATGGTCACCGGAGCAATCCCCTCAGAGAGTAGCAACACCAGAGCCACCGCACAGATACCGAATGCCAGTACCGGTTTGAGCAGGTAGTAAACGCTTACCCCGCTGCTCTTTAGCGCGACCAGCTCGTTGTTCTTGCCCATGAGCCCGAGGGTAATCAGAACCGAAAGCAACACCCCGACCGGAATGAACATCACGATCATAAATGGTATTTTCAGGAAAACGAACAAGAGGGCCCGTAACAGGGAAATGCCCGATTCGATGAACTCGTCCATGGTGCCCAGGTAATCCACGGCGACAAACAGGACCAATACGAGGATCAGGACAATGGCAAAATACTTGAGCATCTCCCGAAGCATGTATCGGTAGAAAATTGGCATATTCCGATCACCCGGATTTCTTCTGCCGCCTGGTGCGAACCCATTGCTGCCACAACGTCTGAACGGCAATCAAAATGGAGTCGATACGGATCGGACGTTCATTTGCCGTCCGAACCAGCATGATCAGTCCAACGACGCCGGCGATCACATTGGGTGCCCACATACCGATGGCCGGAGGGTAGACACCGGACTCACCGAACGACCAGCCCACGATGAGCATCAGATAATAAAGGATAAAAAATGAAAGTCCGAGAACCAGCCCCACGGATCGTCTCCCCGCCATAGGTTGCAGTCCCAGGGGAACCGCCAGCAGCCCGAGGGCGAAGCAGGCAAAGGGAACTGCGAATTTCTCATGGAGCTCAATTAATGCCGAATAATACCGGCTATCCTTTTCTGGTGCGGAGTCGATGAATTGCTTCAACTCCGTCAAGGACATCTCTTCCTTGTCTTTTGGGCCATCGCGAACCACCGTCATCATCTCCTTGAGATCCAACTGAAAATCGTAAATTTCAAACTGAATCGAATGGACGGTGCGACCGGCATGATCGACATTGTGAATCACTCCGTCAAACAACCGAAGGTGACCCGACAGCCGCTCCGGTGAGCGAAAGATGCGTCCCACAGGGGCTACAATCGTGCTGGTGACACCCGCTTTGCGCTGGTCCTCGATAAAAATGTCATGCAAAGATCGGCTTTTAATATCAATCTTGCTTACGAAGAGCATGACACCCTCGAAGGCATCGTTGAACGTCCGCTCCTTGAGCCCTATATCCAGATTGTTGGCTCCGATCTCAAGAAGTGTCTTCTTAAATGACGACTTTCCCCAGGGCAATCCGTATATGGACATAAAGGCGGTTAGGAAAAAACCGGCGACACAAAACACGGCGACCGCCGGCAGCAGCCGATAAAGACCCACCCCTCCTGATTTAAGGGCGACAATCTCGTTGTCTGCGGACATACGCAAAAAGGTCATGAGAATGGCCATCATGACCGACATGGGAATAATGAATTCGAGGAAAAACGGCATGGAGAAGGCCATCATCTTCAGAACGGTACCCACCTGAACCCGATAGTTGATGATCAGGTTGGTAATTTCCAAAAGATTGGTCATCATGAAGACAAACGTGAAGAAGACCAATGTTACAAAGAACGTCGGGAGCAGCTCTTTAAAAATATATCGATCGAGGATGGCAGGTGTCAGTGTCACAATCGTGTTTCTAACGTTTGGTTGTCAGGCAGATGCGTCGACCCATATTCTGCGTAAGCGCCTGCCCTTGAAAACGGATCGCCGGAACTCGGGCCCAATCGTCCTTAAAGCGGCGAAAGACCGAATATTCAGAGTACCTTATTGGCACCGCCGGGACAAGTCAAATGGCCCGCGATCATAATCCCCCATCCCAACACCGCAACAATCATAAAAATTGTCGAGCCCTTGCAGATCGTTCACCTTTGGAGGCGATTTACCCCTCGGTCCTACGGCTTATCCACTGTCATTAAATAGAGGCTTCCCCACAGGTATTGATAATATCTCTGTTAAGACCCGATCGTATCGAAATTAAAAATTGGAATACCTCATCCATTCATTATAGTTAAGAAAATTAAGAGAAGCCAGGAATTGACAGGCGGCAAAGGGATCTTATCCATACAGAAGGGCCCCGGAATAGGAGATGGACAGACGCGTCCATCACTGCCGGTATGACCAAACAAGAAGCAATGGCTGACGTTTCGGCCGTTATTGGAGGAAATGACTTTGGCTGTGTTGAAGATGTTCCAGAAACCGACGCTCACCGGACTTTCCAAGACCTGCGGTTGAGCCGCTAAAATCGACCCGGTCGGGCTCGGTAGTGCGCTAGCAAATTTGCCTCAACACAAGGATCCGAATCTACTGGTGGGTTTTGACACCAGCGACGATGCGGCGATCTACAAAATCAATGATGACACCGCTATCGTCACCACAGCGGATTTTATTACACCGCCGGTGGACGATCCCTATCGATTCGGCCAGATCGCGGCGGCAAACGCCATCAGCGACGTATACGCCATGGGGGGCCGACCGATCACCTGTCTGAATCTGGTCGCATTCCCTCTGAAAAAGCTTGGCCCTGAGGTTCTCCAAGAGATTGTGGCCGGCGCAGTCAGCAAGATCTCTGAGGCCGGCGCAGTGCTGGCCGGAGGCCACTCGGTGGAAGACGAGGAGCCGAAGTTTGGCCTCGCCGTCACCGGTCTCGTTCACCCGGAGAAATACTGGACCAACGTTGGTGCTGAGCCGGGTGACGTTCTGATTCTGACAAAGCCCATCGGCAGCGGTGTCCTGTTCAACGCGAATCTTAAGGGATGGGTTTCTACAGAGGCGATGGAAGCCTGTGTCGAAACCATCGCCGCACTGAACAACATCGCTTCGGATGTGCTCCGTGCTCATCATCCCCATGCCGTTACTGACGTTACCGGCTTCGGTCTTGCGGGGCATGCGTTTGAGATGGCAAAAGGATCCGGCGTCCAAATGGACATCGATATCGAGAGACTGCCGATCATGGCGGAATCCCTCGAGATGTACCGAAAAGGGATGTCCACCGGAAGTAATGACTTTAACCGGAACCTGGTGTCGGATCATACCGTTTTTCATCGGGTACTGCCCCGGTGGCACGAAGAGATCGTGTTCGATCCTCAGACCAGCGGTGGGCTTCTGGTGGCCCTGCCGGAAGGAGAGGCACAGCCGACGATTGATGCGCTGCATGATGCCGGGGTTACCGATGCTGTCAGAATCGGTCACGTGGCGCCCCTGAAGGATTCGCTCCATCTTGTGTTTCGATAATCCAGACACTGCATGAAATCGTTTCAGCCATTTCCTAAAAACAAACCATATTGATCCAATTCCGAGTTTCAAAACCCGGCACAAGGGAAGGAATCATCGTCAAGGGTAGGATGTCGCTCTGTTGGCCGGAATCGGGGTGCATTAGTCGGAGGATGGAGATGCGGAGGGGCCGTTTTCCAGATCCGCCTTCTGTTTAAGCAGATCTGCGATGGTGGTTCTGCCAAAAATATCCAGCGCTGAATCGCGGACCTCCTGCCAAACCGGAAAGAATACACATTCACCTTTCAGGGGACAGGGTTTGGGAGACGTTAAGCTCAGGCAATGCACCGGGCCGATGGTTTCGTCCATTTGTCGTATGATATCGATGAGCCGTATCTCTTCCGGAGCAGGAATCAGAAAATAACCTCCCTCAAAGCCCCGCTTTCCACGGACAAAACCCCCTTTTTTCAGTTTGTTGAGGATCACTTCGAGAAAGCGCAACGGGATCGCCTGAACACGGGAAATTTCAGAAATTTTCAGAGGGCCCTTACCATGATGCCTGGCTAACTCAAAAATGGCCCGGAGTGCATACTGGGTTTTTTGAGTGATCATCGTTCATCACCTGGCTGGCATGCATCGTCAATTCGAGCGGAGGGACATGAATGTGCCGCAAGAGGTACGGCCTGCAACGACTATCCCGAACATTGCATGAACTCTTTTCAGCGGATGGCTGAAAAGAAACAATATCAAGATATTATTGTATCTTTTGGGCTAATCCGTCAACATACAGTTTGTACCCCCTCGATAACGGATAAACGAGCTGAAAAGAGTTCACCCTTCGGGCCAAAAGGAGACGTCCATGGTCTGCGTTATTCGAGGTTCGCGGTAGGTGGACTACAGCTTCACCTCGAATGCCTTACCCATGAACCTCTCCTTTTGGTGCAATGTCCGGGCTGGATTAGGGAGCCCGAACCGGTGGTATGCCAGCGGAACGGAATTCTACAATTCGGTATAGCCCACCCTACATGAAAAACCGATGAATGGGAATCCCTTTCCGTGTATCCCGCCAAGTACAGTGGATTCACCCCAGACGACCCACGGTCACATGTTGAGTCGTTTAAAGATCGGTTCAGGTGTCGCACGGATCAACCCCATGATGATCTGCCAGAACCATTTGGTGTAGATGGTGTTCTTCCGTTTACGAAATCCACGGTAGATGTCGGCGGCGACCTCATCCGGGCCGGCGGTCAAAGCCCCGGGCAAATCCAGGGTCTCGGTCATTTTGGTTCGAACAAAACCGGGCAGCACGGTCATGACATGGACGCCGCGTTTACACAGCCGGTTTCTCAAGCCCGCAAGGTAAACCCCTAAACCGGCTTTGGACGCGCCATAAAGATAGTTCGACTGGCGTCCCCGTAGCCCGGCCACGGAACCGATGCCGATAATAAACCCGTGCCCCCGTCTTTCAAAATCCGCTGCGACGATCCCCAGGATGCTGACGGCACCGGTCAAGTTCGTGTCGATGAGAATGCGGCTTTTTTCGAAATCGTCGCCCACCTCGGACTGGTCCGCATAGGCACCGAACGCCAGCATCACACCGTCCGGTTTCGGTGTCACATCCGCGTAAAACGCCGAGTGAGACTCATAGTCGCAGGCATCAAAATACATCGCATCGGCGCGAACGCCATAGCGCATCCGTAAATCCGCTGCCCGTTTTTCGAGGATCTCCATGTCCCGAGATGCCAATACCACATCCGCGTGTTCCTCTTTTGCGAACACCCTGGCGGTGGCCAGTGCGATGTCCGAATTCCCTCCCAGAATAAGCAACCGCATGTCTCTTCCTCATCAACCTGTTCTATGACCATGTTTAAAGCGGCATTCAACCATCCGGGTGGTCTGTTTCCACCGCAGTTCGAATTGTGGTGCCGGAACCGTCAATACTGAAACCTGGTGGCTGAGATTTGGCTTAAATGCCTAGTCGCTGAGATTGTAACGATTGCAACTTCGATTTCAAACCGTATTTTTCCCGCACCGACTCAAATTCTTTCCAGCCCGGATAGCTCCGGATAAACATATCCCGTCCCATGCGGACGTCTTTGGTCAAATATAGTCGGCCTCCGTGATCCAGAACGATACGATCCAGTTCGTCAAGAAAAGGGAAAAGCCGAGGTTCAATTTTGAAATCAAGTGCCAGCGTGTATCCCTCCATGGGAAATGAGAGAAGATTGTCATTCTCCGGACCGAAGAGTTTGAGGACACCCAGAAAGGAACCGAGCCCGGCCGTGGCGATTCGCTTCAGGATCTCACGCAGGCCGGAAGCGCTGGCTTCTTTTGGTAGAACAAGCTGGTATTGTGTGAAGCCCCCTCTACCGTACATCCGGTTCCAACTGGATATTCGATCCAGGGGGTAGAAAAAAGTCTCTAGGGGCTTCAATTGACCTTCGGCATAGTCTGGATGACTTCGGTAGTATAATCGATTAAACAGGGCCACCGAATACCGGTTCAGGCAGAATCCAGGCAGATCCATCGGCATCGGAAGAGGTTCGAGAGGTTCCGGTTTCAGGCGGCCGGACGCAGAATGCTCTCCAAGCATCAACACGGATCGACCGATACTGCCGCCGCTGGCCAGGCAATCGATCCAAGCCACTGAATACCGGGCATCTCCATGATCTTCGAATCGGTGGAACACGTCTTCCAGATTGTGGCATCGTATGACGGTCTCCCGGATGAAACTGCTTGTGACCGGCTGAAGCTGAATCACCGCGGTTAAAATCACACCGGTCAATCCCATACCGCCGCAGGTCGAACGAAACAGATCGGCATCTTCATCCGGGCCACATCGTCGAACTTCGCCATCGGGAAACATCAACTCCAGATGACGCACATAGTTGCTGAAGCAGCCCGCATGATGATGATTCTTGCCGTGAACATCACTGGCAATGGCCCCACCGACGGTAATAAATTTGGTTCCTGGCGTTACTGAGAGAAACCAGCCTCGGGGAAGAAAAAGGTCGATGATTTCGGCCAGGGTCACACCACACTCAACATGAAGCAGGCCGGTCTTCGGATCGAAATCAAGGATCTTGTCAAACCGTCTGGTCCAGAGCACCTTGGGGTTCAAGGCTGAATCGCCATAACTGCGCCCCATCCCATGAGGGATCACCGGATCCGAGTCCCTCAGCAACCGCTCCAGCTGGGAGCGGGTTTCAAAGGTTCCCCCGCTGGCATCGATCTTCGGGTATCTTCCCCAAGCGGTAAGTTTCATCAGTAGGTCATCCGATAGTTAAAGATTCGGCGAAGCATTTTCATGGCCGTCCGGGCATGGGCCCGAAAATGCCCTGAGTGCTTCGACGTACCCCCGTGACGCTGCCGATAGGAGACCGGAATTTCGATAATACGACGCCGGCAAATCAGGACCGCAATCATCATCTCCGGAGAGAAGTCGGGCCCCGAGGCCGTCAGATAGGGTCGTATTTTCTCATAGCTTGTTTTCCATATTGCTCGATAGGTGCATCCGACATCCGTAAAACGCGGTTCCTGACCCCACCACAGCGCCTCAATGAGCTTTCCCACGACAACATTTCCCCAGCGCAGCAGGCCTTCCATGTTGGCCCCCTGTTCAATGAGCTGTCGAGTGGTCCGCGTACCGATGACCATGTCGCAGTCTTTGAGGTATTGAAGAAATTTGGGAATGTCCTTTGCCTGGAAGCTGCCGTCGGCTTCGGTCAGCACAACGATGTCGCCAAGTGCATCGTCAAGGCCTCGTCGCAACGCGCAGCCATAGCCCTGGCGCGACTCCGTGACGACCCTGGCACCAGCACGCTGTGCTCTCTCCCGCGTCCGGTCCCGGGAATTGTTGTCCACTACCAGGATCTCGTCGACTTCGCCTTGGGAGTCGAAATCCCGAATCACCTCTTCAATGGTTTCCTCTTCGTTGTACGCCGGTATGACAACGCTGACCCGGTATTGATCAAAATATCGCTCCCGGAGGAGGTAGTGCGCCATGTTCAGCTCATCGACGCTGTTTACATTGATGTAAGCCCCCTCCAGCATGCAGGCATAAACCGTTTCTTTTTGGGCCATGCGGGACAGGACATCGGTGATCTCCACTTCTCCCCTCAGTTCTGACGGGGGTGTGGTTCGGATATACTCGAACACTTTGCGATTCAACAGGTAGGTCCCCACTCCCATCAGCCGGGTCCGGGGTTCTTTTGGTTTCTCCTCCAGGGAGATGACGCGGGAATCCTTGATCACCCCGGTATAATTTTTGGAGATCCGGAACCTGTTCGGCTCATTGCGAAACATGAGGGCGGCGGCGCCGTTACCGTCTACATAAGCCAGTAGATCCCGGTGATTGGAATCCAGGTAGAATTCGTCCCCCAGCATGACGACAAACCGGTCATGACGAATTTCCGGCTCGGCGCAGAGCATCGCGTGACCAATGCCTTTCTGTCGGGACTGGCGAACGAAGGAGATGTTCTGGTCGATGCCCTGGGTTCTGAAGTAGTCGACAATCTGATCGCCCAGATAACCAATGACGACAACAATATCCCGGATACCGAGTTGCTGGCGCAAAATCTCGATATTCCGTTCAATCAGGGTTTTGCCGCCGACTTCCATTAGGGCCTTGGGAATGTATCTGGTGGCCGGGTAGGCGCGCACGCCCTTTCCTGCGGCAAGGATGATTCCCTGGAGCGGGTGATCAGTAGATGCTGAATTCATGGCCTTCCCTTATCGGCCTGTTCCGGAAAATACCAATCGTAGAAAAAGCAGCGCCCCACCGGGAGATAGTCGGGTATCATGTAGCAATCTCGTAAAATCTGTTTTAGAAACATTTCCCTGTATCGATCAAAACGAAATCCCTTCCCATAGACGACCGAAAATTCTGCTCCCCGAATGGGGAGGGTATCGACGGTGAAGTCATCGAAGTATTCAATATAGTCGCGGAGTTCGTCGGGTTTGATTGAAAGGGTCGACAGAATCAGAATGTTCTTTCCATCCAGATCTCTAAAATCGGTGACCTTGTCGTCGTTTCTACCATTCCGGTCGTCATCGTTGAAGACCAGAAAGCGCTGCCCGCTGTGATAGGTCATGAGTGCGGCAGTCGTATATCCCGGTGTGCCGAACACAAAATCGGCCTGGAAGGGTTCGAGGGCCTCGACAATTTCGTCACCATAAAAACCCATCACAATGTCGGCATAATAGCGGTGATTTTTCAGCGTTTCAACCGGCAGGGCGAGTGCCCCAATGACCACAAGCACGTGAAGACCGCTGAAGATGAGAGAAAGTCGTACAATCCGCCGGATGGCCGCTGTGTCGATGTAAACCAGGAGCAAATAGACGAAGGGGTAAAAAGAAATGGTCCAGTGCAGACTCGTGTCGAAAAAGGACAGCATCGCCAGCAGAGCCATGGGGATTATCGCAAGGTAGAAAAGCAGATTGTTGTCTTCCCGAACACCGCGATAAATCCTCCCCGCATTCCGCAGAAGATAGTAGGCCACCCACGGGGTGGCCAGGTAAACCTGGAACGCAACGAAAAGCAGGAAGGTGTCCAGCCCCAGACTGTGGTCCTTGTTCCGGTTGAAGACATTGAACATCAACGTCAGCCAGCAATCGTTGTAGTTCCAGTACAGATGCAAGAGGATCATCGGGGCGCCGCCCAGCGCCAGCAGAAATCCATACTTGATCGATTCCCGCCGCCAGGAAAGCACCAGGCAGCCGAAAATGCCGATCATCAGAAGCCCGGCGAAATACTTGCTCAGAATGGCCAAACTCAGAAAGAAGCCGGCGAGCAGCATTATAGCGGCACTGTCACGACGAACGCCGGCGTAAAAAGCCACCCCGGTCAGAAAAACAAAGAGAAACAAGGGGATGTCGGTTGTGATGGGAATCAGGAGAATGTGCAGTGGGGATGCCAGAAACGCCAGGGATGTCAACCAGGCTTTTTCCGGCTGATTAAAAAATCGTTGAATGACCAGTCCGATCCCTAAGGCCACCCCCGCACCGGATAGGATTGTAAACAACCGAAAGAAAAAAATGTGCCGACCCGGAAGTGAGAACAGGTGGATGATCCACGCCGTCATGGGAGGGTGATCGTAGTAATTCACATCCAGATTCAAGGCCCAGGTATAGAAATAGGCCTCGTCCGAGGTGATGGGAAACAGATACGCCAGGACCAGTTTAATCAGAAGAATGCCGGCAAAAAATTTCCGATAATGTTTTTCCACCGATCGCTTTTCCAGTCGGTTTGGGGATAAATTCGAAATTTTGTAAGCTACCAAAATCACCCGGATTTGTCCACAGTAGAGTCCGGCCGCACAAAATACTCATCCATCCGATTTGGCCATAAAGACGATAGGCTCAACAATGACCATCCGCCCCGGGGGTTGGCTGATCAACTACCGACCTTCCGCCGGCAAGGCGGTAAACAGTAGGATTCGCCCTCTAACCCGGACAGCTTGACTTTGATCAGGGTGACACGTATGGGAAGACCATGACGAGTGCGGACCAGAAATCCTACCTGGGACTGGCCTGGGCGTGGGTTATCGGCTTTACCCTCCTTCGAATGGTTTACAGCCAGGCATTTCTTCTAACGCCGGATGAAGCGAACTACTGGCAGTGGGGCCGTCACCTGGATTGGGGTTATCATGACCAGGCGCCGCTCATCGGATGGGCCATCCGGCTCAGTGTTTCTCTCTTGGGCAACACCGAGTTCGGAGTCCGCCTTCCCTCTATCATCGCAATGGCCATTGCGTCCATGTACATGATTGCCATCGCATATCGGTGGTACGGGGCTGAAGCCGCATTCGGTACCGCCCTGCTGACCCAGGCCATTTTCGAGTTCAATCTGGGTGGTCTTCTGGCGACGCCGGACGGGCTTCAGGCCGCTGCCTGGGCCGGAGCCACGTATCACGTGGCAAGAGGATATGAAGACAATGCAGGCGCCCAATGGCTTGCCGCCGGGGCGTGGTTCGGATTTGGATTTCTCGCCAAATTTACCATGGTGATCTTTCTCCCCTGCGCTTTTCTGTATGGGCTTTCAGCCAAGAGGTATCGATCCCGATTGGCCGGAATCAAACCTTACGCCGGAGTTGCTCTCGGGCTGGTCATGTTTTTGCCGGTGATTCTCTGGAACCATGCCCACAACTGGAACTCGGTCAGACATGTCGCCCATATCGGGGGTGCCGATGAACCGTTGGGAATCCACCTGAATTTTCTGGGTGATTTTATCGGATCCCAAGCGGCGTTACTGACCCCGCTCATCTTTCTGCTGGTGCTCATGGCATGGGGTCGCACGGTGACCAGAGCCGAACGGCAGCGGCGCTGGACCTCCCTCTACCTGTTTTTCACATCGTTTCCCATGTTCGCCGGGTTTGCTGTGTTGAGCCTCCATTCACGTATCTATGGCAACTGGCCAGGCGCCGGGTATGTACCCGCGGCCGTTCTGGCCGCTGCCTTTTATTACGGAAGAAAACGACCCGGATTTCAAACAATCGGCTTTGGCCGAAAATTGTGGCCATGGGCCGTTGGGTCCGCCTATCTGATCACCGCTGTCATTCTGGTTCAGGTGGTCTGGCCGGTCCTCCCGATTCCCCAACGTCTGGATCGGATTTCCCAGGAGCTCGCGGGTTGGGATTCTTTGGGTGCGCGTGCCCGAGAGGTGGTAGCCGGCATGCCGAATCCGGACCGGACGTTTCTGTTTGCATTGGCCTACCAGGAGGCCAGCCAGCTGGCGTTCTATACACCAGGCCAACCCAGGACTGTTGCCATCAACAAATGGTCTCGGCCGAATGTCTATGACTACTGGCGGCGGGACGAAGATATCAAGGGATGGGACGGGGTCGGCATATCCTACGGGTCTGAAGAACATGAAACACGATTCGCGGAAGTATTCGAACGGGTCGACCCCCCTGTGGCCGTACCCGTATACAGAAAGCAGGTGTTCTGGAGACAATCCGTTCCTGAACCGCCGCTCAAGGTATTCTATCTATATCGGGCCTACGGATTCAAAGGCGGGCTCAGATGGGTCCCCCCGGATGCCGACGACGTCAGGGTTTCCCAGTAGCAAATGCCTAAATTCGAAGCACGAAATCAGAAATCCGAAACAATTCAAAAATTATAATTCTTAAAAAATCCAAACGGCCCATTCCAAAATCCGTTGTCTTTGGTTCAGAGTTTTGGTCATTTGGGATTTTGGAGTTTGTTTCGTGTTTCGATATTGGAATTTCGGATTTTCCCCATATACCGAAGATAGTTGATTTTCTATGATCACTTACTAGCTTCAAAAAATTTCAGGAGAATAATTCGATGTCTGCTTACGAATTCTATAAGGTTGAGAAAAAAGGCCCTGTGGCATGGGTATATCTGAATCGGCCGGAGAAAAACAATGCCATGCACTTGCCGGCCTGGACAGAGGCGGTACCGGTCTTCGAATCCATAGACGCCGACCCGGAGATCCGGGCGGTGATCATCGCCGGCAAAGGAAACTGCTTCTGCGCCGGCCTAGATCTTCTGGAAATGGCATCCGCCGTGCCAGAGCTGGCGGAACCGAATCCCCAGGGCGGGGCCAAATGGCGGCTGGTACGCAAGATCCGCGAGCTGCAGGAAACCATGAACGTCATCGAGCGCTGCCGCAAACCGGTCATCGCTGCCATTCACGGTCATTGCATCGGTGCCGGTCTGGACATGGCCGCCGCCCAGGCGTTGGCCGAAACCATTGCCGCCAACGCACCGCTGGCCGTACAGGCTGCCAAGGATGTGCTCAATTACAGCGCGGGACGTCCGGTAGACGATGGGCTGCGGTATGTCGCGGGGATCAGTGCCAACATCATCCCCTCAGCGGACCTCATGGAAGCGGTATCGGCATTTGCGGAAAAGCGGAAACCGAAATTCACGGGGGAGTGAGTCCGTTAGCCCGTCTGCCCGCTTGTCCTGAGCGAGCAAAGCGAGTCGAAGGGTTGGCCCACTAGAAATGCCTGAAATTTAAAATGCCTAAAATTTTGGAATCGCTCCGCTCAATCATTTAGTATCCAGAATCACTGCTGTCCCAACGTTTTATAGAAAAACAGCTTTAACCTACAGAAATAACATGAATTAATTGATAAAATGGTTGTCGTCGACTTGAACGCTCGTCCTGCTTTGGCCTATCCTCTCGCAACCTGCGAGGAGGATATGAGCTATGTAT
>Ga0209780_1000010_pt1 | contig 103951 bp, 99 predicted proteins | sample WorMetexBAHAMAS2_FD_187384 | JGI IMG/M metagenome (GOLD analysis project Ga0209780, IMG submission 187384) | Marine gutless worms symbiont microbial communities from Max Planck institute for Marine Microbiology, Germany - Inanidrilus exumae... | ecosystem: Host-associated > Annelida > Digestive...
CTGGAGCTTGAATTTTTGACCACAACTCCATCGCCGCTTGCATAATTTTTCATAGAACGGCCGGACGAATCAGAATCCGAACGGCAAAAAAACCGAAAATAGCAGAATTGGGCTGCAGGACACCCTGTTAGGACATTCGCCATAAATCAATAGGTGATTCGGCTTTTTCTCCTTTTACGCTACTGCTTGGCAAACCGATACTCCTGGATCTTGGTTTCCTTTCCGTCCAGCGTTGAATAAGTCTCGGCGACCATCAGATTACTCCCGGACACACGAAATTCGATACGGACATTGGAGCGGATAACACCAGTGACCGTCTTACCATCCGCTGTTTGCGAGGGATAGAAATTATAGGAGTTTTTGCCCGGCAGATATTCTCCGACATAGGTCCGGGCCTGGGGAACCGTCGAAAACTTGTTCTCCAGGGTAAACCCCTTGCCGGAGGCGTAACCCAGAACCGATGATCCGGTCACGGCCTGATCATACCCAGGGGTTTGAAGATCCGAGTAGTCGATCCGTACGCTGTCCTTTCCGGACATGCTACCCTTTGCCTTTCCACTGGCGGTGACCTTTTTGCCCTCGGCATCCAGGGCCCAGATGGAAAGATTCCAGTCCCCCTGGAAGTCCTCGAAATGCCGCCTGCCGGCAGCACCGACGGTTTCTCCGGGCTTAGCCCCGCTTTCCGCCTCCTGCTGGGTGCCGCCCTGGCTTTTTCCGGCAAGGCCGTCGGCGATCATTTGTATCCGCTGATCCTCTCTCTTCTGATCGTATTCATACATGGCCATACTGGCTGCACCGGCAGCTGCGCCCACTGCCGCCCCGGCGCCGGGTTCACCGGCGACAGCCCCTAGCGCCAAGCCTAAAGCTGCGCCACCGGCCGCACCGAGTCCGGCCCCTCGGCGGATCCTCCGTTTTTCGTCCTGCGCAAACGCCATACCGACTAAAAGGGACACCATCAGACCGACACATAGGGCAGCAGGTAGTCGAAACGTCATAGTCCTCTCCTTCACAATTTGTCTAGCAGGAATAATAGAGTAAATGATATGGCTTCGAAGCAGGGTTGGCAAGGCGGCAATATCGCCGATTCGTCACAGCTTTTTTCGCATGCAAACCGCCGTATCCGGACAGAGCGTCCGAAACTCTTCGGTTTCCTGTATGCCTGGCGGTACCCCAGCGCGGTCATATTTTTTAAATCCCACGGAAGAAAAAAACGCTTCTGCGGTCCGGGTGAGCAGATATAGGTGTTTCACCTCATGGTCCCTGGCGTACTTTTCAATGGACTCTGCCAGCTGGGTTCCCAGGCCCTTTCGGCGAAACGACTCGGCGACCGCCAGGGACCGAAGAAGGGCATCATTTCCGGCCGGTTCGAGACCAACGGTCCCGACAATACGGCTGCCTTTTCTGGCGATGATGAAATGACGGAATTTTTCCGGAGTGAGATCCTCTATATGGAGACCGCACTCGGTGATAAATGCTTCAACCTGGGAGGTTTCTCCCTGGCGAAAGCCGCTCAGCATGATCGGGAGTATTTTGTCTAAATCCATTAGTTAACCAGATTCACAACCTGCTCCAGAGCGCCATCCAGACTGAAGCGCTCCATGTTCAAAACCATGTGATACAAAGACGGGCTGTCATAATCGGTTTTTCCCAGCTTCCGGTACAGATGGGTCCGCCGCCGATCCTCGAAAGTGACCACCTGCCGCGCTTTTTTCTCGGTCATTTCGTAATTGTCTATCATGAATTTTACGCGGTTCTCTAGATTATCGATCAACAGGATATGGAAGGCATCCGGATGGTCTTTTAGTATATACTGGCTGCCGCGACCAAGGATCACCACGTCCCCTTCGTCTGCAATCTGGGCGATGATCAGCACCAGGTAATCCAGATAGATCTGCTCGTCCAGATAGCCTTTTTCATCCTTGATCACGCGGTCGATCAAACTCCGGGATACCATACTGTTGATCAGCCGGGAAAACATGCTGCCAGCCTCTTTTTCCTGGGCGATCACCCAGTCCGTGGAGACATTTGCCTCCTTGGCCAGCCGTTGTATGATGCTGCTGTCGGCGAATGTGTAGTTCAGCAACTCGGCGATCATTCTTCCCAGGGTTTTACCGCCGGCACCAAACTGTCTCGAAATGGTAATTACCGCCATCTGTTCCTCCTATCCACTGCTCCTTAACTTCTCTTATCGGATGAAACGAATCACTTTCAACCTGCCGGCAACCCAAGCATTTCATGAAATGCCTGGGTCATGATTATTCCGGCGGCACCAGCAACGTCGGGTAGATCGACTTTTCGGCAATACGCTGCGGCGTGCTGCCGAGCCAGCGTTCCACAAATGCCGATTTGCCGGAAGAGCCCATCACGATCATGCTCGCCTGGCATTCCCGGGCCGATTTTTCAATCTCCTCCTCGGTGTCACCGATATAGACGTGGGGTTCGGCAGTAATGCCTTCGGCCTCGAAGATCTCACAAATTTCGTCCAGTCTTTGTCTTCGGTCCTTCCGGGTCTTCTGGATCTCCATGGCATTGGAGCCGGTCAACTCATCGTCGGCCACGACATGGACCACATGAATTTCCTGAATCACATCTTTCAATGGCTTCAGGTACTCGACGGCGCGCAAGCTGGCCGGAGACCAGTCGGTTGCCAGAACCACCCGTTCAAAGGGTTTCTCGGGGACCAGACTACTCTCGGCCATGTGTTTGTATACCAGTACGGGGATAGCTGCCCGTCGAAGCAGTTCCGTCACATCGGAACCCGAGTACAGCGTTTCCAGAACCCCTTTGTGGGGTCGGCCGATCACAATCAGATCGGCACTCTCATTCTTTGCAGCGTCGATGACTTTGGACACCATAGAGCCGACGGCAATGTATACGCCAACTTCCATGCCCTCGACGAATAGATTTTCAGCCCAGTCGATAAAACGGATATTGGCCCGCTCCTTCAGGCGAATCTCCTCTTCCTTCATGTATCCTGTACCTCGACGCATGGCCACGCGGTCCCGTTCGATAACAGTCAGGAACACCACATGGTCAAGAGCCGATTTGCGAAGCCCCAATAGCGACCGGAGCGCATCAAAACACAACTCTTCAAACTTGGTGACAAACAGCAGCTTTTTGATATCCATGATTCACCCAACGCCTGTATTCGCACGCGCGTCCACTGCGATCGTGATCTATCCCAGCACCTTCTTGACCACGCCGGCCAGTTCATCCGGCTCGACCGGTTTTTCGATGTACGTTTCCGGTGGGGGAACTTCTTCTCCCCCGAATTCGGTCAGGGCGTTCTGGGATCTCAAAAAAGTCTTTTCGGCGATCCCCGAGAGTATAATGACGGGGATGTTTTTCAATGCCTTGTCGGTTTTCAACTCCCGATACAGACGGATGCCGCTCTGCTTCGGCATCATGACGTCGAGAATCACCAGATCCGGCAGTTCTTTTCGGATCATCTCAAGGCCTTCCTCGCCGTTTGTCGCCACAAGCGGCGTATACCCGTTTTCTTCTAAAACCGTTGTGTTGAACAACCGAACATCCGGATCATCATCCACAACGAGCACTCGTTTACTCATAGGTCATCCTCCTTCACGAAATTACCCGATTACCAGAATTATGGCCCCTGATCGACGGCTGACCCGTGGGTTCCGGCCCCTTCCAGGGGAAGCCGCACGTTGAATGTCGATCCCTTTCCAGGTTGGGTGGATACGTCGATGGTGCCGTTATGTTCCTCAATTAATTTCTGTGTGACCAGCATCCCCAGCCCGGTCCCGCGATGCCCCTTGGTGCTGAAAAATGAACCGAACAGCTTTTCCCGGACCTCATCAGTCATTCCGGTGCCATTGTCACTGACTTCGAAACGGATCACCCGATAGTCTTCCAACCTCGTCTTGACGGAAACCTGCCATTTTTTGCTGGTATCCTCATCAAAGATACAGGCGTCAATGGCGTTTGTCATCAGGTTAAGCAGCGATGTGTGGACAATTCGCGGATCCATCCGGACCGTTCCGATGTCTGGGTCAAAATCAGCAGCCAGGGCGACTCCGTTTTCCTCGGCGGTATCCTTAACCGTTTCAATGACATCGGCGGCAATGTCATTGGGCCGGCATTCTTCGTACTCCGGCTCCCTCTCCTTGGAATAGCTCAGCAGGTCCATGACCAGATCCGAAGTTCTGGCAATGTTCCGTTTGACCATATCCCAACCGCTCGTGAGCTTTTCGGAATCCCCCTTGCCGATACCCAGATCAACCAGGTAGCTGCCTCCCTTGAACCCATGAAGCACGTTCTTTATGCCGTGGGTGAGTCCCGCCACGGTCTGTCCGATGGCGGCTAATCGCTCTGAATGGAGCAATTCTTTTTCCAGCCGTTTGATTTCCCTGAGATCTTGAAAAAAGGCGACGCTGCCCATGACCTGATCTTTCTCCCGTAGCATCGCTCCCGAGAAACCGACAGGAATCAATGAACTGTCCACGCTTTGGATGGTGGTTTCCCGCCACCCCAGGATTTCAGCATCCTGTATTTTCGAGTTCGCGGTCATGAAGATCTCTGCGATCTCCTTGGGAAAAATGGCATCGATCCGGACAGTGCTGATCACATCTTCAGCGGAACGTCCGAAAATACGCTCTGCTCCCGGATTGAAGATGACCACCTTGAAATCCGCATCGGTCGCAACGATGCCGTCGGTGGAGCTGCGGATCAGCCGGCTTAGAAAATTGGACTGTCGGCGCAGTTCCCGGGTGGCGATCCGAACTTCCCTTTCCAAATTCTTGGTATAGGCGGCAAGCTTTTCTCGAATCTCCAGCTTTTCTTCGGCCCGCTTCAGGGCAATCTCCAGAGACGCCCCCCGTACCGGCTTGTTGATAAAATCGGATGCGCCGTTCTGCAACGCTTCAATGGCCAGGTCAAGGTCCCCGTGGCCGGTGATGATGATGACCTCGGTATTTTCGGAGGACTCCTTTATCCGTTTCAGGACCTCGATCCCGTCCATCCCCGGCATCCGGATGTCGGTCAACACAATCTGGGGATGCTCGTTATCAAAGATCTCCAGTCCCTCGGCGCCGCTCAATGCCGTATGCACCTGATAGCCGTCGGCCCGAAGGGACATGGACAGAACTTTTAAAATATCGGGTTCATCATCGATGAGCAAGAGTTTGTTCATGGTTCATCCGTCTTTCGCCGGATCAGTGTTAAGTCGCACTCGGAAACGCCAATTCAAAGGTGGTTCCCTTCCCGAGCTGGCTGGTCACCCGTATCGTACCATCGTAGTCCTTGACGATGCCGTAACTGATACTCACGCCCAGCCCGGTGCCTTTGCCGACATCCTTGGTGGTAAAAAATGGCTCGAAAATTTTATTGATCACCTCCTGAGACATGCCCACGCCGGTATCGGTGACCGTTACAACGACCGCCCCATTTCTCGAAAAGGACTGTATGGTGAGCCGCTTTTCCACATCGCCCTGTTCGGAGATTCTTTCTTTCTCGTCCATGGCGTCCAGGGCGTTGGTGACCAGGTTGATGAATACCTGCTCCAACCGGTTGTGATCGGCCATAACCAGCGGCAGGTCCGGGGCCAATTCCAGGACCAGTTCGATCTGGTGCATCTTCAGCTGATGGCCCATCACTTTGAATACATCCCGGATGGGGGCGTTGATGTCAATTTTTGAACGAACCACATCCGATTGCCGCGCAAAATCGCGCATGTGCTGAATAATACTGGACGCGCGCTGCACGTTGCTCCCGATATCCTCTGAGATGGAAACCAGATCCTCCTCGGAAATCTGCTGGCCCCGCTTGATCATCTTCTGAAAAAAATCCGCACAGACCTGGATCACATTCAGCGGCTGGTTGATCTCGTGGGCAATGCCGGCGGCCATTTGCCCCAGGGTGCTCATTTTACTGGCCTGAACAAGCTGGGTTTCTTTTTCAACGCTCTCGGTGATGTCGGTGGTGGTCGCCACCAGGACGTTGGTTCCGCCGTAGCGGGCATAGCTGACATTGATGTTCACATAGAAGGGACGCTGGCCGTTTCGATAATGGCGCTTCTTTGAGAACAGCACCGATTCCCCTTCCGACAGCCGTTTCAATCCCTGAATGATTTCCTCGTCGTCTTTGTCCCCCAGATCGCTGAACGCCAATTCCAGAAATTCCGACCGGCCGTATCCGTAATCGTCCCGGGCCCGCTGGTTCATGTCGAGGATCTGGAAAGTTTCCGGCTCCAGGATAAATATGGGATTCGGGTCATTGTTGAACAGGGACCGGTATTTTTCCTCTGATTTCCGGGACTGCTCCTGGAGCATGGCATTTTCAATGGCGACACCGATGCGATTGCCGATCAGTTCGAGCACGTTTTTCTGATCGCGGGTAAATTGGTTCGACAGTCGGCTTCCGATGCGGATCACCCCGAAGGTATGCTTCTCTTTTGAGCTGATCGGAATGTAGGCCAGAGACTTCAGTTTTTCTTCTTCGAGAAAGCAGATCTCGTCTGAGCAACCGTCCGGAAGGTCCTCGAAAATGGTAAATCGATTTTCCTCCGCCACCCGGCTGATGATACTCGAATCGTCGACCACACTCAGCTTGGCGCAGGCGGCCTCTGAAAACCCATACCCGTATCGGAAGTGAAACCGTCCGTCTGGTCCTTCCAGGTACACGCAGACGCCGTCGGCATCCATAAAGTCGGACACTTCCTGAATGGCCTGATTGACGGCCCCCTCGATATCCAGCGAGGCGCTCAGGGCCGTATAGATCGTGCACAGGGTGCTCAGCTCCGTGGTGTGCCGTTCCCGTTCTTCCTCGGCCTTTTTATCTTCGGTTTTGTCCCAAAGGGTTTCGATGGCCCCGACAATGGTGCCATCCGGGGCCTTGATCGGGGCGGCGGTAAACCAGCACCATTTCCCGTCTTCTCCAAGGCGCGGGAAAAACACCTCGGCTTCGAATGCCCCCTCGATCAGGGCAGATTTTCGCCAATGTGTCGGGTACAGCTTTTCGACCTCCTCGGCCTGGATCTGATCGATGATGACATCGGCCATGGTCGGCCGTTCCTGACCGTAAAAGGGAGACCACTGGCGTCGCGTCCCGATAACCGTTTCCGCAGGCATTTCGGTGAGCCGTTCCATGGCCCTGTTCCAGTGCGTCACCACATGATCCTGGTTTATGACGAAGGTCGGAATGGTGCTTCCCTGGATGATCTGGCGGAGTGTTTTTTCATGTTCCACCAGATCCATCTCGATCTCCCGGGAGCGATTATTGCGCCGGATGATGATCCTTGCGAATCGGTCGCACAGTTCCTTGAGGATATCTTCTATTTTAACAACATCATTTTTTTGCTGCTCCAGCCGGTTCAGCGTTGTCTGTCGAACCACTTCGATTTGCAGCGAATCCGACAGGGAGCGGGCTTCAAAATGATCGATCAGGCGGATATGGGGCGGTTTCGTCTGAAGAATGATTTCGGCAAGATTAATGTCCCGGGTCAGCTCGATGATCGTATCGAGATCGTCAATGGTGTAGAATTCGGTGTAGTCATCGGTGGTCGGGATTCCCATGACCTGGGCCCATTGAAGCCCCGGAGCGTTTGGATCGGTGTCCGCCACGGCAATCACTTCAGGTTTCCGGTCCTCGAACACGTCGGTATGAAGGAATTCCAAAAGCGTCAGACAGAATTCCCCTGCTCCGACGATTGCGATTTTTGAGCCGAGAATATTGTGGTCCATTGATTTCCCTACGGTCCGAATACGGGTTTGTTTCTTCCGGTGGTCACATTATAAAAAGAAAATCAACGTCACCAGAGCGAAACAGGGAATCAGAAATACCAGCGAAAACTTTAAGATATAACCAAAAAAGCTCGGCATGGGGGTTCCAGCTTCTTCAGCAATGGATCGGACCATGAAGTTGGGGGCATTTCCGATATAGCTGAACGCCCCGAAAAATACCGCGCCGGCTGAAATGGCCTGAAGGTATATGGCGCGTTCCGTCATCAAAAGCGGCACCGCTTCGGCTTCACTCATTCCAGGATAGAAGCTTCCCAGCACCGTATTAAAGAACGTGAGATATGTGGGGGCATTATCCAGGAATCCGGAAAGGGTGCCGGTCACCCAGAAATAATGGAGAGGCTCCTTTACGGCATTGATCAAAATAGCCAGTGCGCCGTCGGATCCTGCTTTCAGAATCAGCAGGGCCGGGATCATGGTGATAAAGATTCCGATGAACAGATAGGCCACTTCGATAATGGGAAACCATGTAAAATCGTTGTCCTCGCGCAATGACATCGGAGTGGTCACCAGGGAGAGAATCCCCATCACAATGAGGAGGCCGTCCCGCACCCAGTCCTGAGTTGCCCGGTGAATTCCCAGGGTTGTCACTTCCCCCCAGTCGACCATGCCGCTCATGAGAACCGCTCCAACCACCCCGCCGAGGAACAAAAAGTTATGGATCCCTTCCAGTTTGAGGGGGACCTTTTCTCCTTCGGGCGGTTGGACCCCTTCCTTTTTATAGAAATAGGTGTCCAGCATGAAATAAATGGCCAGCAGTACACCGGCCACTACCAGCATGTGGGGAAGGATCTTGAAGGTCCAGAAGAAACTCACCCCGTGAAGAAAACCGAGGAACAGGGGTGGGTCGCCCAGGGGCGTCAGGGATCCCCCCACATTGGCCACCACAAAAATGAAAAAGACCACCATAAAGGTTCGGTTTTTGCGATGGCTGTTGGCCCGCAGGAACGGCCGAATCAGAAGCATGGCCGCACCGGTGGTGCCCATCCAGGAGGCGAGAAGAGTGCCGATCATCAGAATTACCGTGTTGACGATGGGGGTGCCCCGGAGGGTGCCGCGCAGCAGGATCCCACCGGACACGGTGTACAGGGACCAGAGCAGAATGATAAACGGCACGTAATCGGCCAATATAATATGAAGAATTTCGTATACGGCAAGCCCTTTGAAAGCGATCAGAAAGGGGATGGCAAGGCATGCCGCCCAGAAAGCGGAGACCTTTCCAAAATGGTGGTGCCAGAACGCCGGAAAGATCAATGGGCAAAGGGCAATGGAAAGCAGCATAAACGCAAACGGGATACAGCTCCACAGTGGAAGAATCTTCCCGAGATTCGGATGGCCGTGGGCGGTATCCCCGTGGGCATCCAAGCCATGCTCGGAAGACTGCTGCTGGCTTTCCGTCGTGTGGGGGGCCTCCTGAGAATGTCCATCGGGTTCCGAAGCATACCCTGGACCGGCAATCCATAGAAGTGAGAGGAAAACTACGGCCGCCAGCCGTATTTTGTGCTTCATGTAATTTTAACCTCCAGTTCCCGGCCGACACGACGGTTTCGCCGACAACGACCTTGTGCTGATGGCAAACGCTTCATATCGCCTGTCTATCGGCCCCTTTGGTATCGGCTCCGGGCGGAAAACCGGATATCGCATCACATGGAAGCTTCCATGCACGTTTCGAAAAAGCGCCGTTGCCGCTTCGGGTATCAACATGTCGAACGGATTGGAGCGCCGGCTCATATCAAATGCTAACCCGGACACGGCGTCCAGATGAAATCCTGCAGTGTTCGGGCTAAAAACCTAATGGCGCCTGATTCAGCTAACAAAAAACATTCACAAAAGCAAGATGGCATATTCCCTATTTTGCCGTAACCAAAAGACTTTTTTATTGTTCAAGCAGAGTTGACATCGTCATGACCATTGACTATTAGATAGGGTTTGACAATTTTAACCCTCTCTCATTTTGCAGAGGGATGACCCTGAATAACACATCGCATGGGCTTTCAGAAACGGCCCGCTGGCCGGAGAAGGAAAACTTATTAACGTCATACAGAGCATAACAGACATGCAGGGATATTCGGATCGTGTGCGCCATTCCGGACGCATGATCTCCTTCGTGCCGACCATGGGATTTCTCCATGAGGGCCACCTGTCGCTGTTTCGGATCGGTCGACAACATGGAGACATTCTGGCCGCCAGCATATTCGTCAACCCGGCACAATTCGGTCCCACAGAGGATTTTGATGAATATCCAAGAAATCTGGAGCGGGATCTCTCCCTTCTTGAAAAAGAGGGCGTTGACGTTGTGTTCACCCCGACCGAAGCAGAGCTATACCCGGACGGATATCAGACCTATGTGAACTTGACGCAGCTGCCTGAGCATCTGTGCGGGCTTTCCCGCCCGGTGTTTTTCAGGGGGGTGGCAACAGTGGTGACCAAACTGTTTTGTATCGTCAAACCCCATGTCGCCATATTCGGAGAGAAGGACTTTCAGCAGATTCTGGTCATCCGGCGCATGGCGGCAGACCTGAATATGGATATTGAAATCCTAGGCGGTCCCATCGTCCGTGAGTCCGACGGCCTGGCAATGAGTTCTCGAAACAGTTACCTCGATTCAGATCAGCGGCAGCCCGCGTTGAGTCTGTACCGGGCGCTTGAAACGGCAAAGGACCGGGTAGAATCCGGAGAAACCGATGCCGCCAAGGTCATTCGAGAAGCAAAAAAAAGCATTGGATCCTATACGGAAACGGACATCGACTATGTGACGATATGTGATCCGAACACCCTGGATGACATCGCCCAAATCAAAGGCCCGGCACTCATGGCCCTGGCTGTAAAGGTCGGTCAAACCCGACTCATCGACAACATGATGTTGACACCACCTGTAAAGTGAGTTTCTATCCTTCAGCGGGTGGCAACATATCCAACATACAAATCACACGGGATCTTTAAAACGATAACGAACCTTGACTAAACAGATTCGGGAGCCGGCGGAAATGGCCGCTTCCTCGAAAACTCCATCCGAAAAGGAGACTAGTTCATGGGCAACGAAACCTTTTACTTTACGTCTGAGTCCGTAACCGAAGGCCATCCGGATAAGGTAGCGGACCAGATTTCAGATTCTATTCTGGATGCCATTATGGCCCAGGATAAGAACTGTCGCGTGGCGTGCGAAACCCTGGTGACTACCGGACTAGCATTTGTGGCCGGAGAAATCACCACCGAATGCTACGTGGAAATTCCGGAGATCGTCAGAGCGACCATAAAGGACATCGGCTATCACTCATCTCACATGGGGTTTGACTGGAAGACCTGCAGTGTGATCACCAGCATCGATCATCAATCCTTAGATATTGCCCAGGGCGTGAATGTCGGTGAAGGCCTTTTTAAAGAGCAGGGGGCCGGCGACCAGGGATTGATGTTCGGTTACGCCACCGACGAAACACCGGAGCTGATGCCCATGCCGGTCACCTATGCCCATAAGCTCTGCCAGCGACTTTCCCAGGTGCGCAAGGACGGCTCGCTGGACTTCCTGCGCCCGGACGGAAAATCCCAGGTGACCATCGAATACGAAAACGGCAGCCCCAAACGGGTCGACTGCGTCGTCATTGCCGCCCAGCACAAGCCCGACGTGGATTACGAGGAACTTCGCGACGGAATCATCCAGAGGGTCATCCAGGAGGTCATCCCCCAGGAGTTGACCGACAATCGCACCCGATACTACATCAATGCCACAGGCCGCTTTGTCATCGGTGGTCCCATGGGAGACTGCGGGTTGACCGGGCGAAAGATCATTGTGGACACCTACGGCGGGCAGGGGAGTCATGGCGGCGGTTGTTTTTCGGGCAAAGACCCTTCCAAGGTAGACCGCAGCGCGTCCTACATGGCCCGCCACGTGGCCAAGAATATCGTGGCCGCCGGCATGGCCAAAAAATGCGAAATCCAGCTTGCTTACGCCATTGGCGTCGCAGAGCCCGTGTCGATCATGATCGACCTCATGGGCACCGGAAAAATCCCGAAGGATCGGGTAAAAGAAATCGTGAAAGAGGTATTTGACCTGCGCCCGGCGGCCATTATCGAATACCTGGATCTTCAGCGACCTATTTTCAAGAAAACGGCCGCCTACGGGCATTTCGGACGCAACGAACCGGAGTTTTCCTGGGAAAAGACCAATATGGCCAACATCCTGCGGGAAAAGGCGGGATTGTAACCGACAGACCAACTACCAGAAAAAACCGGGCTTCAGCCCGGTTTTTTTTGAGAAAATCTAAAACTTAAAACGATCGTGAGGAGACCATCCATGTCCTATGACGTGAAAGACATCAAGCTGGCAAAAGACGGGGCCTTGAGAATCGAATGGGCCAACCAGAGCATGCCGGTGCTCAACCGTATCAAGGAGCGCTTTGCCAAGGAAAAGCCCCTCAAAGGGATCCGCCTCGGGGCCTGCCTCCATGTGACCACGGAAACCGCATCCCTGATGCGCACCCTGAAAGCCGGTGGCGCGAAAGTCGCCCTTTGCGCCTCGAACCCGCTGAGCACACAGGATGATGTTGCCGCGGCACTTTCCAAAAAAGACAAAATATCCACATTTGCCATAAAGGGTGAAAATCAAAAGACATACTACAAGCATATCAATGCCGTGCTGGACACCAAGCCGCATTATACCATGGACGACGGGGCGGACCTGGTTTCTGTGCTTCACTCCGAACGTTCCGAACTGATCAAAGGGGTTCGGGGTGGCACCGAAGAGACCACCACCGGTATTATCCGGCTCCGAAGCATGGCGGCCGACGGTGTACTGCAGTACCCCATCATTGCCGTAAACGACGCACAGACAAAGCACCTGTTCGACAACCGGTACGGAACCGGTCAGAGCACCGTGGACGGTATCATCCGGGCGACCAACCGGCTGGTCGCCGGCACCCAGTTTGTGATTTGCGGATATGGCTGGTGCGGCAGAGGACTGGCCATGCGTGCCCGGGGAATGGGGGCCAATGTCATCGTCACGGAAATTGATCCCGTGGCGGCCCTGGAAGCGGTCATGGACGGATTCACCGTAATGCCGATTCGAAAAGCTGCCCGAGTGGGTGATTTTTTCTGCACCGTCACCGGCAACATCAACGTCATCCGCAAGGAACATTTCAAGACCATGAAGGACGGAGCGATCGTAGCCAACTCCGGCCATTTTAACGTGGAACTGGACCTGACCGGTCTCAAGGAGATCTCCAAATCGGTTCGGACGATACGGTCGTTTGTCGAGGAGTACCGACTGGAAAATGGCCGCCGGATCAATGTGCTGGGAGAAGGCCGGTTAATCAACCTGGCAGCGGCCGAAGGACACCCGTCCAGCGTAATGGACATGAGTTTCGCCAACCAGGCGCTGAGCATTGAATATATGGTCAAGGGGAAGCTTAAACTGGAGCAGGAGGTTTATCCGGTTCCCCATGCCATCGACATGGAGATCGCCCGGGTGAAGCTGGCGGCCATGGGTGTTCCTATCGACAAACTGACCCCGGAGCAGAAGAAGTATTTGGCGTCTTGGGAGATGGGCACATAAAAAGGTTTGCCGGTTTAGCCGGTTTGCCCGTCTTAAAGAAAGAAAAAAAGCCTCCGGACTCTCCGGAGGCTTTTTCTATTTCACGAAATGGCTAAGCTATGGCGATGAGACATATCGCCGCACCAAACCCCAGCAGCGGAAAGCCGACTTTCAAATCCAGCTCCGTCAATCCCTGTTTTCCGCTCTGGGCTTTTCCCCTTGCGTTATGTATCCGGAGAATGATGCTAAGGATGTAGAATGAAATCGTGGAAGCCGCCACCAGGAGAAATTCGCTGGCGCCCGGAAATTGATTGAACACGATAAACAGGGCGGAGATCAAGATTCCTGAAATCAATGAAATAACAATCCAGCTCTGTTCATTTCTCCAGGCAGTTCCGGTCAATTGTGCAGCCAGTTTCATTACCTTCCCCCTTTAAGATTTCCAACAACTATATCAGTCGACAAGCGCTCATGCAATATTTGCGCTTGGGCTTTTATTTCACGTTTCCCCTTTGTTTATTAGAAAGCTCTCTCAGTAAACCTGCAATCCCAAATAGTTGAAGAACCCATCACTAAATACCCCCTCCCTTTTATTCCCTCCCCCCAGGGGAGGGAGGTTCGGTGGGGGTGAAAGAACAGACAATCGCCTCAATGCTAAAATTATTAGGAGAGCAATACCGGAGTACATTTCTCAACCACAACGCGCGCCATCCGGCACCGGTGCTTCCGGTACCGCAAGCACCGGTGTGATGCCGTCTGCATACCCGACATCGAACAGCATCCCTTCAGATACTTCACCCATCATTTTACGCGGCTCCAGATTGACCACAAACAATGCCTGGGTTCCTTCAATTTCTCTGGGGTTGGGTCGTTCCTGTTTAATGCCCGCCAGGATGTTTCGTTTATGGTCGCCAAAAGAGACCACCAGACGAACCAGTTTGTCGGAGCCTTTGATGTCCTCGACGCGCTGAATGGTGCCTACCCGGATATCTACTTTGTCAAACTCATCAAATGATATGGTTGGTTTAACGGGTGCAGTGTTCATTTTTTGGATTCCACTTCTTTATGCTTTAAAAAGGTTCCCTGGCGATACTCTTCGAACGCAATCCGGAGTTCTTCCTGGGTATTCATGACGATGGGGCCCTGCCAGGCGACAGGCTCCCCAATGGGTTTCCCTGATATCAGGAGAATGCGGCCCGGTTCATCTCCGGTACTAACGGAGACTTGGCTGCCGTCCTCGAAAACGGCAAGTGTTTCATTATCGAGAAAGGCGCCCCGCTCCATATCGAAGTAATTGACACCTTCAACTTCATAGGTGAAGGCTTCCGTTTCATCACAGAAGCAGGCGCTCCCACTGATAACGTAAGCGATCACCGTGTGCCCCGGTTTTGTCGGATGAAGATAGTCGGTGTGTCGAGGAAGTGAAATATCGAGATATTCCGGATCGATGACGATATCCCGAACAGGTCCCTGAGTGCCAGCCACCATTCCGCTGATAATCGCAATCTCCACCCCGTTGTCCAATTCGACTTTGGGAATCTCTCGGGCTTTGACATCCCGGTAACGGGGCGGCATCATTTTTTGTGATGCCGGAAGATTGGCCCAAAGCTGGAATCCCTCCATGTTACCGTCTTTATTTCCTTTGGGCATTTCCTGGTGAACGATCCCGCTGCCGGCGGTCATCCATTGAACGTCTCCGGATGTGATATGACCCGTGTTTCCCATACTGTCGCCATGTTCCACATCGCCTTCCAGCACATAGGTGATGGTCTCGATACCGCGATGCGGATGCCAGGGGAATCCCCTCACGTAAAGGTCGGGATGGTCGGACCGGAAATCGTCCAACAGCAGGAACGGATCGAACATGCCGGTCTCGCTGAATCCAAACGCCCGTTTGAGGTGAACGCCGGCGCCTTCTATCACGGGTTTGCTTTTAACAATTTTGCGGATTTTTCTCGGGGATTGCATGGGTGCGACCTCCTTTCATCAAGGAAAGGAACACAAGAGGGGGTGCCGTTGATGCCACCGGCACGACGGGAGTTGCTATAAGCGATGCCATGGGGGGGGAATAAGGGCCAAGTATGCCATCGGGCAGCGGATGTCAATGGGAAAAGAATGCGGGTTGGTTGTTGATGTTTCCTCCACAGGGCCCGTAATGGGATAAAAAAGGACCGCTGCTCAATCGATATCGATGATACAATAGCCATGCGATTTTTTCCTGTAGATCTCAGCCCGATACACCATCACGGCTTCTTCTGTTTCTCTATGCTCTTTCCTTTTGACTGGACGATTTATTGTTTTGTTTCGTCTTCCAGCGTGAAGATTGACTTGAACACCACGATTCGGGTGCTAACCTTTATGTTCACGCCTACCATGGTATGGGTGTGTTACTGGGGTTCAACGAGAACAGATCGTGGGAGGTATTTTCAATGATTCATCCGGCAACTATCATCGATTGTCACGAACAATGCAAAAAATTCGAAGAAGAATGCCTGCAGCACGGTAAAAGCGCTTCAAAATGCAGGAAGGATAGACGCAGATGTGATGCAACCTGCATGTTCAAATAGCCCCAACCTACCGTTCAGACTGGCAACATATTACAATGAAGGTATTGTTTTTCTCCGGGGGAATCGCTCGGCACGGGCCGTTTTTGAATCGTGACCAACGGATTCGAGACCATGAAACTTCCGGACGGTTGAGAGACCGGGGGGCGGCATCACCACCTTGCTTTCCCTGAGACCGTTGCTAGGGTATGAGTGTTGGCCGAAGCTGCGCCGAAATGCATTACGAAATAATACAACGTATTACACACTGCAATGTGTTAAGGAGATTCGATTATGGAAAATATGCCGTCACGAGATACAACTGGAAAATGTGAAGGTGAATGCCGGGATCGGGTTCGTGAAGGCGAAGAAGAACGCCAGGCGAGCATCAAATCTCAGTCATACAACGAACCAAGCCCGAATAGTCCTTCCTGGACAAAGAACCGCAAGGAACAGCCTGCGGTTTGGGGGGGGCGAGTATAGCTGACGCGCGTGGAAACGGACCGTCGGCAGTGCCGATGGTCCGGGCAACAGCGTTTGAGATCTGACGTGTGGAGGAGGGGAGATGATCCCCTCCTTTTTTTTGGGTAAATGGAACTGTCCTCAATCACCGAATTTCCAGCAGATGAACCTCGAACGTCAATATCTGACCCGCCAATGGGTGATTGGCGTCTATCGTGATGTCCTCTGCGGCGATGGTCCGGCATTACTCAAACAACATGTGGGAAATTGCCACGTTAAGGGGACAAACGCATTCGGGCCATTACTGTTGAGCCAAGCCTGCGTGCCCATAATAAAAAAAACGGATACGGCCGAATTGTGAACATGTCCGGCACGCTGGGCTCCCTGACCGAAATCATAAATCCGGACTCACCTTACAAAGAAGTGGGCGCCCCGGCGTATCGCATGTCCAAAACACTGCTAAATGCGATGACGGTCCTGTTTGCCCGGGAGCTGCAAAGAAGCAACATTCTGGTCAATGCCGCCGCCCGGGCTGGGTGCGCATGGACATGGGAGGGCCCGAGGCCCCCGTCTTTCCTGAGAAGGCCGCTGAAAATTCGTCGTCCGCCGCCCGTCATTCCGATCCTCCGTTTTGACCGTTCCGACCCTCGGTGGACGCAATTCCGGTGGCAAATGGGTCAAATCGTGCTCCATAAGAGGGTTCGTACCATCTTTGATGAACAGGAAACAACGTTCAAGGTGGTACACGAATCGGCAGAATTGGAAGCCTGGATCATTCAGGTGCGGTGGACCTGGCTTCGCCTTCGATCTCGCATTGTGAAAATTCCATCTCTTTTCCGCAATTCCGGCACGTGTGCGGCCGATCGAATTCATCCGAGAAGATTTCCTTGGTTTCTCCGCAGTGATTGCATTTGCACATAAACGATTTCAGATTCTTGAACTGCTGAAAGCCGGGGCAATGTTTCGGTGTCGATGAAATGATGCTCATGATTCAATTCCTTTCCGTATGAGTAAGCTCTCCCCCATTATTTCGACTCTGCAATCTCACGCCAGGCACTTGTCGTGCAGCGCCTTGGCAGATTATTCGACCTGCTTTGTCTTTTTTAAATACCGTGGCTGCCATTCCGCGGCACGCGTGCCGTGGGAATAGCTTTTACAGGAATAGTGAATACATTATTTCCGGGTCGAAAAACGATATTCAGTCTATTGTTTACAACCTGGCATGGCCATAAAATAATTCCCATGTTGGTGTAAGTACAGTTAGAATGGAGGTTATCCGATGAGCACGAACGAAGAAACTTTGGTAGCAATCCAACAAATGGCAAGAGATTTGAAGCGTAAAATCGCGGATCTTCAGAAAGAGACCGAAAATCTGAGCGAACCTGAAAAGAGCAAGCAGCTAGAGTTGATCGCGGAGATGAAACAGAAAGAAACAATCATTCAACACTATGTCAAGCTGCTCGAATTTCCAGAAGGCCAGAACCCGAAAACAACAGCGGAACAACTGAAGCGGATGATGAAAGACATCGACGCAACATACCGAGAAGCTTTGGCGTACACATTTTGAAGCACCAGGCGGTCATTTGTTCAGGGAAGCGGAACACACGATGGGACGTTTTGCTCTCCATCCTATCTTTTCCCGTGTAGAATCTTTGGGATATCGAGCCGCCAGCTCCCGGACCAACGCATACCCTTTGGCCGGCAACCCGGCTAGCGCCAGATCTTTCAGAATCGATTCATTCTTGATCGTTATCCGCTCTTCCATATGTTCTGTCGCGCTAAGAGAAGGCGCTCGTTGATTTTTCGACCTGCGCGGCTTTCTCCTTAACCAGAAAGTGATACAGGACGTCACAGTATCGATCCATTTCCAGCATACCCTTGCCGGAGACGGCGTAGCGCCAGAATCCATAAAGCTTGGTTAAATTGATCAGACGCTGGCTGTAATTTCTCCAGTTAAAATGGGTTTGGACACGCTCGATCGCGTTTTTCGATATCATCTCCCATAGCCCGCTGTCTTCACGCATACGGTCGACAAACTCATCCAGACGCTCCGCAATTAATTCAGGTTTGCTCGTGTTCATCAAATAACCATTTTTGCCGAACTCGATAATCTCCAGCGGTCCCCCAAATTTTGGTGCAAAGGTGGGGAGACCCGAGGCCATGGCCTCGATAATCGTAAGGCCGAAGGCCTCGAAAAGGGCGGGCTGGACAAATATCCCCTTCCGGTCAGCGATGATCCGGTACACCTCACCGGTATCGAGTTTGTTGATGCTTGGCAGCCAGCGTACCTTTCCGTGGAGATTGAAGCTCTCGATGAGATCGTATGCTTTGGTGATTTCGTTTCGTTCTTCAATGTCCGATGAATTTTCGACATGAATCGTACCGGCGGCAAATACCAGGTTAAAGTGTTCCTGCAGCGTCCGGCTTAAACCGAAGGCCTGTATCAAACCGGTGATGTTTTTTATTTTATCGAAGCGGGCCATGGTGAAAATAGGCGGCTTTTCCGGTTCGTCCAATTCTCCGAAGATGTCATCGGAAATCTCGGTGAACAGCCGGCGTTCCCATTGCTGCCGCTTGCTCTGGAGCCGTTTTTCCTCTTCGAAATACGGAAAATACAGATCCTCATCCACGCCCGGCGGAATGACGTTAAATTTTGGGGCGAAAAGGTTTATGCCGTTAATCACCTGATACAACTGAGGCATACTGAAGAATTGGTAGGATTCATATTGACCCATGGAATCTTCAGTTCCGATGATCTCTTGCAGCGTGCTGGTGATAATAAAATCGGACTTGTTCATGGAAATAATGTCTGCGGTATACTGCATGGAGAAGTTATAATCCCTCTCCAATTCCTCCCAGTGCAGATCGGAAAAGGCATACTTGGTTTTCTCCAGAGCGTGGGCAATGGTGCATTGGGTCACGTCGAACCTGTCTGCAAGCAAGGAGGCCACCAGGTTCCCATCCGAATAATTACCGATGACCAGATCCGGGCGACCTCGGAACTCACCCATCAATTCCTTGTGTGCATCCTCGGCGAAGGTTTCCAGATAGGGCCAGATTTTAAACCGCGATACCCAGTGCTTGACCACATTGTACTGGGTGTCCCGAAACGGCACCCGCAGAATCCATCCGTTATCCGTATTATAGATTTTCTCGAGCCGCTGGTTGCAAGTCGTGTCCTGCGCTTCAGGGATCAGACGTGTCAGAACGATTATCTGGGGATCTATTTCCAGTCCCGTCAGCCGCAACTCCTTCTTCAAATGCGTTTCCAGGGCGCGGACCTGGTCAAGGATGTAAATGACCTGCCCCCCGGTATCCGGTTTACCCAGCGCGTTGGTCTGCCCGAACCACCCATGGGGAGAAATAATGGCGATCTTGGATATGAGAGGCATCGGCACCCGGGAAATGAATTTCTCCAAAAGATGGTCTGTGGGTTCACCCACCAGGGAGAGCAACGTTTCCATGGTTTCCCGTATCCGTCCGACCGTATCTCCCCATCCGACTTCGAATCCGGCTTGCTCCATGGGAGCCTTTACTCTGGAATAAGGTGCGTCGGCAGCCTTGCCGTTCAGCCAGTCCAGAACTTTTTCCATCTCGCTTAAAAATGTTCTGGGATCATTGAGAATGGCACCATTCACCAAGAGTTGCTGTCCGTGATATTGGTGCATTTTCAGGAAATTAAACGATTTCTCACGCCACTTTCGGGGGCGGCTGAAGATGTTGCTGCTCATGTAGCGGTTCAGGAAGCGAATGCCGTTTCCCACGGAGCGGATATCCCGAATGGTGGGAGTAAAGTCATAAAACGGCATGAAATCGAGCCGGAGTTGGAGGCCGTCTGCTTTGGATGGCAGGATGGTGGAATCCCTTAGATCGAGGTAATTGGAAAGCGATGTTTCCTCTATGTACTCGCCATCCTTTCGAATGAGATAATAACGATACTTCGCCATGGCATAGCGGTGCATCAACGCCAGGTGATCTTCGACAATAAACAGCTCCTGGGATTTTTTGATAAATGCAAAGATCGAAGATGTCGTCCGGAATTGGTCCGGCTTTTCACGTTCGTCGCAATATTTTCGGAACAACTGGAGGATTCCGTTTCGGAGAATGATGTCGGTCTCCGATTCGGCGATAAAAAAAAGCAATTCCTTGAACTCTTTGTGATCTTCCTCGGCAATCAGTGTACTGAGCAGGTTTTCCATGATCGATTCGCTTACCTTTTTGCTTTTTCAATGAATTTATAATGAGTTAATCCTTCGAGGATTCCACCGGCGCAGGTTTCCTTGGCAAAGTAGACATTTCGGAGCCCTTTCAGGGATTTAAGCTCCGGGCTGTAATTACCGACCACGACGGCTTTTGGCTCACCCCGAAGCATTTCTTCGTCATTTCCGGAATCGCCGCAAACAAGCAGATTGGCCAATGGTATATCCCATTTATAGCTGAGGTAACGGATGGCTTTTCCTTTAGAGGCTCGATAGGGCAATATGTCCAGATACTTATCATGGGAATAAATGAGATTGTATCGACACTTGTTGCGCAGAAGCCGGTCGTGAATCTTCGCTATCCGGTCCTTTTTTGGTTTCATGTTGTAGCTGACCTTGAACCGTCGCTGTGTGTCTTCTTCCTGATAGGTCAAAAATGAAAAATCCTTGAGCAACCGAACAATTTTCTCACGATCCCATCGAGCCGAAATGTGAGCCCCCCAGCCCCTGCCATAGTGTGTGTCTTTTCCGTAATAGATTTCCGACCCAACGGATGAAATGATGACATCCGGCGAATGAGCACCAAATTTTTTTAAATGCGCTATAGTCGATTCGATGGTTCGGCCGCTGGCCACACAAAATCCAATATGATCTCTATTTTCCTTCAACAGCTGCAGCAGTGCCTGCAGTTGATCGTTGTCTTCTCCAATTAGGGTGTTGTCGATGTCGGTGATGAGTAGATAATTGAGCTTCGTCAAACGCCTTCCAATGGCATCTGAGGGAACGGGCTGTTTCATTTTGGAGGTATAGAAATCTTCGACCGTTCGCTTGACCTGTTTCACGTACGTCGCCGCGTGGCTCTCCCATGTATAGTGCTCACGGATGTTCATGATACCGGCCTTGGAATATTGCTTCCATTTATCGCCGTCGACGATAATCTCCTTTACGGCGGCAGCAAGCTGCTCGGCGTCGGTGGTGTCTACCAGTACCCCGCATTTGCAATTTTCGATGATATCCTCGGGTCCCCCGTCGTTCGGTGCGACGACGGGAAGCCCACAAGCAGCAGACTCAATAAGGGTGATCCCAAACGGTTCGGTTAGAGCCGAGTTGACAAACACGCCACGTTTTTCTGCCGCGATACGATACAGTTCAGGCACTTCGTATTCGAAATCATGCCTCTTCGGAATGGCGATTTTTCCATACAGGTCATACTTGTCCATCAGCAACAGGATTTCAGTCAGAACATCCCGCTCGTTGTCCTCCATTTTCGAGATGTCTTTTCGAATGCCGGCAAAAACCGCAAGATTGGCCATGGATTGCAGTTCCAGATTTTCTCCGTACGCCTTGATCAATCCGGCAATGTTTTTGCGCGTATCCGGGCGACATAAGGAAAGAATCAGTGGCTTGTCCGGGTGTTTGAAGAAACGATTGAGTTCATCCAATACCGACGCCTGGGCATACATTTCCGTTTCACTTTTCTCGGATTCCGGCAATGCGTCATGATAAAATGGGTAGAACTTTTCAATGTCCAGACCCGGTGGAATGACGTTGTATTGAGGAACGTCTTTATTGTGGTACTGGCCGTACTGTTCCTTGATTTCCTGGAAGGTGCTGGTCACCACCAGATCGGCCCGCTTCAGAATCTCTTCTTCCATCTGGATGCGGTGGGCGATTTTAAACTTCTTGTTGAGCTCGTTCTCCGTCAGGCCTTCGTTTAACAAACGGCTCAACTTAGAGCGGCCGAGCGAGTGTCCGGTGTAAATCATCGGCACTCCAAATATTTCTGATAACTGCATGGCCACATAACCGCCATCTGGATAATGGCCGTGCACAATATCCGGGATGCGTTTTTTGCGCTTAATATACTTTATGGTTTTATCGACGTATTCATCCAGGTGGGGCCACAACAATTCCTTTCGCATGTATTTTCTGCCACCGCATTGAATTCGAACAATGCCACTTTTTTCGCCGACTTTTGAAAAGGACTGACCATAGTCTTCGGAGACGGTTTTATCTGAAACAAGCCTTGCAAACAGGTCCACCTGCTTGAATTCTTCGCGCTGATCGAGAGCCTTTACCAACTCAACGACGTATTTGATCTGACCGCCGGTATCGGCATCCCGGCCAAGTTCCATGTTTTCCGATCGCAGGAGACCGTGAACGCTGAACATCTGGAGGTACAAGCCGTCCGATGTCATCTTTTTACCCCTTGTCTCTCATCTGTTTGAGGATCGGTTCGTAAAAATCCGGCGATTCCGGGATCGCCCCCTCAATGGTGCAAAGACGTGAGGCAAACTCGGCCGCCATTGAGACTGTCTTTTGAGGCGACCAATTCTCGAGGATGCCGGCAGCCAGCATCGCGGCATAAGCATCCCCGGCCCCTACCGTGTCAACCATAGACGATACAGGCACAGGCGCAGCGTAAAGGTATTCATCTATGGTGTACAACTCACTCCCGTCACTGCCTCTGGTGACGGCAACACGGTCCAGTGTATATTTGGTCATCAGAGATCGAATGAACGTCTCAGTATCTCGCCCATTGCCGGCAATTGCCTTACACTCCTGCAGTTCATCCGTGTTTAGTTTGAGAACGTCGGAATAGAATAGAGACGTCTGGATCGCCTCAGTCGAATAACAGTCGGGACGAAGATTCATGTCGTACAGTGAGACGCAATTGGCCGGTTTTCGCTTGAGAAACTGCTGAATCTGACGAAACCCGTGGTCCGTCCGTTGCACCAGAGTGCCGAAATATAAAAGGCTTGAATTTTCGAGAAGGTTTGAATGGGTTTCCGGCAGGTACTCGATGAAATCGTAGGCGACGTTTGGAATGATATTAAAATCCGGAATACCCGACTCGTCAAGCTGCACCCGTACGGTTCCCGAGGGGCGGGCATCATCCATCTGTATATCATCGGGATTGAAGCCGGTTTTCGTGATGCGTTCCAGGAGTCTCCTGCCGTTGTCGTCAACACCGATCCTGGAGATAAACCGGACGGGGTAACCGAAATGCTTCAAATGGTAAGCAAAGTTAAAAGGTGCCCCGCCGAGTCTGCTGTAGTTAGGAAATATGTCGACCAGAACTTCTCCGATAACGAGTATCACGGAACCACCTTCCAGTTGTAATTATGTTATCGTAACAATCAGTGTTGAGGCGTTTTCAAAAAGGAAAGGTTTTTATTCAATCTGCAGAAGGCCAAGCTCTTTTTATATGCCCATCTAATGAAACGGCGAATTCACCATTCCTGGGCGCATGAAAAAATTTCCTTAATATTACAAATAGTTTACGCTTCAACGCCCGATTTGTCAAATTGGTCCGGCTATAAGAACAGCCAAAATCAAGATGTTATAAATCCGTTCCATGTTCTAGCTCGAATATTGCACCAAACGGAGAAGTTCATGGGCAAGACACTTCGAGGCGAAGCTGTAGTGCACCTGCCGCGAGTCTCGAATAACGCAGACCATGGGCTTCTCCGTTTGGCCCGAAGGGTGAAATATTTTCAGACTTTTTTAAATCTTGAAGATGACAAATTGTATCCTTGCCGAAAAGACTCTTATTTACAGTACCGTGCCGACATTGCTTCTTTTCAGTTAAACGCTGAAAAGATTTCATGCAATGTTCGGGCTAGTTCGTTGAGGGTGGATTCAATGATCAGGGAAGCGAATATGCGGCGTCATGTTGCTTTTGGTTTTGGTTCCGGCGTGGGGAGACCGGCGATCTCATAGGAGATCGCGTCAAATTTGCAGGACTCCTGGAGGCATTTGAGGCAACGGATGCAGTTGGTGTGGTTGGAGGTTTCGAATAATTTAACACCCATGGGACAGTTGCTGTAACATGCCTGGCAGCGGGTGCAGTTGTCCGGATGATGAACCAGCCGGAATGCACTGGTTTTGTTAAACAGGGAATAGATGGCGCCAAGTGGGCAGGCCGTCCGGCAGAAGGGCCGCCGGCTCACCACCATCCAGATCAGAAACAGGGCGAGGATCAACAGTTTGCTGAAGAATAACCAGCCGATTAATTCCCGGAGTTCCGGTTTGAGTATCATCATGGGAATTCCGGCCTCAAGGGTCCCGGCCGGACATACGTGTTTGCAGAACCAGGTCATCCCATATCCGAATTCGTCCATACCAGCAACGGAAGAAGAAACACGAACAAAACGAGAAAAACATATTTGAAATGGTTTAAGAACTTCGGAATTTCGAATTTCGGAGACGGGATTTTGTGCATCAGCTCCTGGAAAAATCCGAAGGGGCACACCCAACCACACGGCATCCGCCCGACCAGGCTTCCGGTAATTCCCAGAAACCCGATGACATACAGACCGAAATGATACCGCGCCGCTTCCAGGTTCGGCCGGAGGGTGGCCATGAACGACTGAATGGCACCCAGGGGGCAGGCCCCTGTGGCAGCCGGACAGGAATAACAATTCAGTCCCGGCACGCAGACCGACTTCAAGGTACCCTTGTACATCTTTCCGGTCGCCGGAAACTGCCAGTACCCGTTACTGACAAACGTCGCCAGGACCTGTATCCATCTCCTTAAAGACATACTTGTTAACCTATGCCGATACAGCTGAGGCAAAGCCTGGCGGCTTTTTCAAGCACCGCCGGCACTTCGCCCACGTTGATGCCGATGATGGCCAGGAGCAGAAAAACGAGCATGATGAAAAAAGGACGGCGTCGAGATCTGCCGGAGTTCTGAAACTCCGAGGTGTTGGATGCTGCGTTTTGCATAGCTGTCACCTGTTTTACGTTAGCCCGTTAGCCCGTGGGCCCGTTTGCCGGCGTAGCTCCGCAGGAGCGACAACGGGTTTGCCCGTGGGCCAATCAATTGGTATTCGGTACTGGGTATTCGTTAATTGGTATTTGGTGTTCGGTATTTCTGGTTTGATGTTTCGGTTTTGTCATTTGATATTTGTAATTTGTTTGTGATTTGTGATTTATTATTTGCGATTTTCACTTCAGCTTTTCGCCTGACACCTGTTTGTGGGGTCGAAGCCCGAAGCTTTCAGCTTTTATCTTTTCATTTTTAATTTTTAATTTATTGAATCCCTCAGTCATTCCCCCACCTTCACCGATTCGCCAACTTTAGGCACCACTACCGGAAACCCTGCTTCCTGAACACGCTTGGCAAAGGCGAGACACTGGTCTTCTTCTCCATGAACTACAGCGATTCGACCGACCTGAAGGTTTGACTGTTTCAGAAACCGCAGCATCTCGGTGTAATCGGCGTGGGCGCTGAATCCGCCCAGGCTTTCGACCCTGGCTTTCAAAGGGTAGTGTTTGTTGTAGAACTTGATTAAAGGCGGGTTTCCTTTTCGCCCGGAAGCCGCGTAGGCGGTACCCTCTTCCAGAATCCGCCGTCCCAGGGTATTCTGCGCCATGTAACCAACGATGAGGATGGTGTTTCGCTCGTTGTGAATCTTGTATCGAAGATGGTGCAGAATTCGACCGGCTTCACACATACCGGATGCGGATATCACAATGTGGGGCTGTTTCTCCTTCATCAGGTCGATGGATTCCTGGACCGAGGCGGTAAAGTGAACCTCATCGAACGCAAAGGGGTTATCTCCCCGCTGGAGAAAGGTTTCATGGGTATCCTCATCGTACACTTCGGGATGTTCTCCAAAAACCCGCGTCAGTTTGGTGGCCAGGGGACTGTCGACATAGACCGGCCGCTTCGGCACTTCGCCCCTGTCATACAGATCGTGAATCACGTATAGAAGTTCCTGGGTCCTTCCAAATGCAAAGGAAGGGATCAAAACAGTCCCCCCCTGATCAAAGGTCTCGTTCAAAATCTGCTTGAGCCTGGGCGCCATATCCACCACCGGCTCATGAAGACGGTCGCCGTAGGTGCTCTCCATGATCAACAGATCCAATTTTCGATGTTCCTCGGCGAACTGGAGCGCCGGGTCCTTTAATATCGGTTTGTCGAACCTGCCAAGATCACCGGTAAATCCGATGGTCAAATCCCGACCGTTTTCCTTCGAATGCAGCACGGTAATGGCGGAGCCCAGAATATGGCCCGCATCGTAGAGGGTACAGGTCACATCGTTTCCCACGGCCACCGGCTCGCGGTATGGATAACCGTCAAAATAAGTCAGGGCCGCTTCGGCGTCTTCCATCGTATACAGGGGGCGGATCCGTTCCAACTGGTGTTCGTGGAGCAATTCGTTGATCGCATCAATGTTCAAATCGTGACCGTTTGTTTTCAGGCGTGCCTTTATTTCTTTATTCCGATTCTTCTTATCCGATTTGCGCGACATCTTCTTGAGCGTGTCACGAGCCGTCTTGTAGTTCAGGTAGTTGGCATCCGACTCCTGGATGTGTGCGCTGTCCGGAAGGAGATATTCACACGCATGGGCAGTGGCCCTCGTGCTGATGATACGACCGTTGAAATTCTTCCGTGTCAGCATTGGAACCCGGCCCGAATGGTCGATGTGGGCATGGGATAAAACGATACTGGACAGAATGCCGGGATCAAAAGGGAGGCGCCGATTTTTTTCTTCCGATTCCTTTCGCCGTCCCTGAAACATACCGCAATCAAGAAGAATTCGATCTGATTCGGTCCAGACAAGATGCATCGATCCGGTTACTTCCCGTACCGCGCCATAAAATGTAATGTGCATGAAATACTCCTTGGTTTACCGGTTTGCCCGTTGGCCCGTCTGCCCGCTTGCCCTGAGCGAGTGAAACGAGTCGAAGGGTTAGCCCGTGGGTCCGTTGGCCAGAGGAAAAGTCATCTGCCACCATTCGGCGGCGTCATTAGGTCATTAATTCCGCTTCGCGGAACGTCATTCGTTGCTTTATTCTTTCAGCTTTCAGCTTTGAGCTTTAAACCCATGAACATTCCAAAATCCGCGATCCAAAATCCAAAATCGCACCAACCAGTATCCAGCCCCCCAGAGGCGGACAAGCATCCGGTATCGAGTATCCAGTATCCAAAGCGATGCTCCAATAAACACGCTTATAGATGTCATGGAACGATCTATTTAATTGCATCGAATAGCATCCAGACCGCCGATGCAACACCCAGGGCGACGCAGGCGGGTGTGAGAATGAGAAACGGGACCCGCATGATCCCAAACAGGGCCCGAAAACCGGGTTTCGACATGGATGTATCTCCGGTGGAATCAGCTTACTATCTGCTTTCCGTGAAATACCCTGGGATAGATTGTTGCGAAGGGGACTCTGAATGTCAAGGATGGTTTAGGTTTAGCGTGGGTGCGCCCCCGGTTCTAAGGTTTATGCGATGCCCCACACTGGAGAGAGCCTCGATAGCGGTCTTTAGATGCCGCTCCCGCACCAACAGATAATCGGTGTCAAATGTGGAGATAACAAAGATGGGGACATGTGCTTCTTTCAAGGGATCAGCGAGAGACGCGAGAATTCCGACTTCGGAAAAATCCAGAGCCCCTTTAACCGACATGGCCCGCCATCTCCGGCTGCTGGTCACACCGGCAGGAATGCGTCGCTCCGGACAAACGATCGATAGCTCACGGCTGGTCCGGGTAATGGAAACGAATCCCGAGGTCATGGCCCACTCCGGGATCTCTTCGGAAGGCCGAAACCGACAAATACCGAACATCTCCGGAAGCAGTGTGAGGGTGAGTTTTTTCATTTCCGTATTCCCGTTTGCCCGCCAATATTGATTTTGGATTTTAGATTTTGGATTGGAGGTATCGCTTTTCTCTATCTATTCGTAGTCATCCCTTCTTTCATGCCACCCCTCAAATCAATCATCCAGTATCAAGTAACCAGCATCTATTGTATTATTGGTGACCTTCGTGGTTCAATTGTATTTGGTGTTTTGTGATTTGTAATTTTTTCCTTCAACTTTCCTTTTGGGGTCGAAGCCCGAAGGGCGGAGCCCCAAGCTTTCAGCTAATTATCATTCCTTGTTTCGACTCTTATAGAATCCAAAATCCGCGATCCAAAATCCAAAATCAGACTAATCCAGCATCCAGCCCGCCAGGGGCGGCAAGCATCAAGCATCAAGACTCCCCGGATAGGGTTCGATGTGCCACTGGATCAGGGTCTTTGACAAGGTGACAGAGATTAAACAGCTATTGGTTCGAAAATGCTCCACCTGCCAGTTATGGCCCTCGAATGCAAGTATCAGATGTCTATCATCCGGAACATCGACTACCCGGCACTTTCCCATCCCCGCAAATCCAATTCCAAGTGCCTTTAGAACCGCTTCTTTTGCGGTCCAGAAACGAAAGAAGGTTTCAAGAGGGTCGTTCGAAGAGAGCGTCCACTCAGTCTCCTCTGCCACTCTGCCGTAAAGGGCCTCCGTCACCGGTCGGATGGTTTCGATATCAATGCCCACCGGATTGGGGGAAACCACACCCCCCACCGCCTCGGACTTATGGGAGATGGACCAGTGAACCCCGTTACATGGAATCGGTGCGCCGTTTTCCCGCTTTTCCAGTTCCCCCAGAACGGCTTTGCTCCGTTTCGCCGACTCAGCCAGTGCCTCCCGGGCGGCCCCACCCAGAAAACCGACCTTTTCTTTTCCTTTAAGTTCATGGAGGTCATCCGGGATTTCAAAAATAACCGGGTGTATGATTTCAAAGCGACTGCTCATGCTCACATTATTTTTCTAATGGCTCCAGAATAATCCGGCAATCGGCAATGGTGGCGCCTTTTCCCTCCTCATGAACTAGCACCGGATTGATGTCCAACTCCTTGATCTCCGGGTGATTGATGACCATGTCGGAAAGTCTGACCAGGTACTGCTCGAGGATTTCCAGATCGGCCCGGGGCGTGTCCCGGAACCCTTGCAACAGCTTGTACCCCCTGATCTTTCGAATCAGACGTCGTGCCTCGTTTCTGCCGATGGGAGCCAACCGGAATGCCACATCGCGGAACACCTCAACGAAGATCCCGCCGAATCCGAACATAATCAACGGGCCGAATATCGGGTATCTATTTACACCCATAATAACCTCTGAACCGGCAGGCGCCATCTTCTGGACCAACACCCCGTCGATCTGAGCCTCCGGATCGAAACCTTTGGCCCGGCGCACAATTTCCTCGAAGGCCTGGCGAACGGAGTCGAGACTGTCCAGCCCGACCATCACTCCTCCGGCATCCGTTTTGTGGAGAATCTGGGGGGATACAATCTTGAGAACAACCGGTAAACCGATGTCTTCACTAATGGCTGCCGCTTCTTCGGCATCAGTGGCCAATCGTGTGGGCAGGACGTTAAAACCGTAAGCCTGGAGAATTTCGTTTCCCTCGAGTTCTCCAAACCTGGTCCTCCCGGCGGCCAATGCCTCATGAATAATGGCCGATGCCCGGTCAACATCGTGCTCGAAGGAAAACTGGTCCAGGTGCCGCCGGCTCAGCCATTTTGCGTAACGATAAAGGGCGCCGAATGCCTTGGCGGCGTTTTCCGGAAACTTGAATACCGGGTAACCGTGGGCTTGCAGGTATTTTACCCCCGCTGATACATCGACAATTCCCATGAAACAGCATAGGATGGGCTTGTCGGAATTCTGGGCCACCCGAACGATCGCCTCTGCCGTTGCCAGGGCGTTTGTCATCGATTGGGGGGTGAGAATAACCAGTGCGCCATCCACATCCGGGTCATGAATCACTGCTTTCAGAGCGTTCTCATAGCGGTCGTAGGAGGCGTCCCCGATGACGTCCACCGGGTTGTGAATGTTGGCGGTTGCCGGGAGGTGTTGGGCCAGGGCATCGATCGTTTCCGGTCCAAACCGGGCCAGTTCCAATCCGGAAGATACGGTCATGTCGGTGGCCACGATTCCCGGTCCGCCGGCATTGGTAATAATGGCCACACGGCTTCCGGTAGGAATCTTGCGGTGGGTTTTACCCACCGCACTTTCCGTCTTGTAGGCAAAGGCACTGGCAAAATCGAACAACTCATCGATTGTGTCCACCCGAATCATACCCGCCTGCTCGAAGATGGCGTTGTAGACGGCTTCGGAACCGGCAAGGGCCCCGGTATGTGAAGCCGCGGCCTGGGCCCCCGCGGTGGTACGGCCGGATTTAATAACCAGAATCGGTGTCCGACGATAGCCGGAAGTGATTTTTTTGACCGCCTCGATAAATTCAGGTCCCCGCCGTAGTTCTTCCAGGTAGATCATGATGACCTCGGTGTCCGGATCCTGGTGAAGATATTCCAACAGGTCGAGTTCATCCACGTCGGCCTTGTTTCCAATGGAGATAAACTTTGAAAAGCCGAAATCCCGGTCCGCGGCAAAATCCAGGACCGCGGTGCACAGCGCGCCGCTTTGGGAGATGAAGGAGATGTTTCCCGGAGCCGGCATTCGGGCGGAAAAGCTGGCGTTGAGACACACGGCAGGTAGCGGATTGATCACCCCGAGGCAGTTTGGTCCCACTACCCGTACGTGCTGTTTCCGGCACATGGACACAATCCGCTGTTCGATTTCGGCACCTTCTCTGCCAACCTCCCGGAAGCCCGCAGAGACAATGACCAACCCTCTGACACCTTTTTCGATCGCCTGTTCGGCCGCTGCCATGGCGGCTTTCGGAGGAAGAATGAGCATGGCTAGATCGATGTTGTCCGGAATGTCCAGGATTGTGGGATACGCACGGACACTCAGAATCGAACGGGCCCTTGGATTTACAGGATACAAGGTCCCCGTATAACCGCCCCTGAGAATGTTGGCAAAAATATCATGCCCCACTTTTCCGGGGGTCGTGGAGGCACCGATCACGGCGACAGATTCGGGAGCAAAGATGGCTTCCAGATCAATCATTGGTTTCCTTTCCAGAATCAGAGAATTCATTATTTTGGTTGATCTTTTTCATTTTAAGAGCCTCCTCATAGACCATGGAGCGGGGTAACCCGGTATTCGCGGCGATTTCTTTGACCACCGCGGAAAGTTTTTTGCCGGGTGCTGTAAGGGCCTCCTGAATCATGCGGGTCACCGCCGCTGTGATTCGCGGCGCGTCAGCCTCCCAACCCGAAACAAGTAGCGTACACTCACCCCGAATCGCCGATCTCCGTTTCAGGTCCTCCGACAGCTCGGTCAGTTTTCCATGGAGAAATTCCTCGTGAATTTTTGTCATCTCCCGGGCCAAAACCGCCTGCCGATTGCCGAAGAGTCCAATCAGCTCTTCGATGAGATTGCCGATCCGATGGGGAGATTCGTAGAAAATAAGGGTGCGGGGCTCTTCTGCAAGCTTCCGGAGTTGATCGGTTCTGCGCTTCTTCTTTTTCGGTAAGAATCCAACGAAAATGAAGGTGTCGGTCGGCAATCCGGATCCGCTCAGGGCGGTTATGGCTGCAGAGGCGCCGGGGATGGGAATCACTCGAATACCGGTCTGGGCTGCGGCCTGAATCAGCCGATATCCGGGATCGGACACCGAGGGGGTTCCCGCATTGGATACCAATGCCAGGGAATGTCCGGCTTGAAGTCGCCGGACCAACTGGGGAGTGCGCTCCAGTTCATTGTGCTCATGATATGATGTCATAGCACCGTCGATGCGATGGTGTGCCAGCAGTTTTCGGGTATGTCGCGTGTCCTCGGCGGCAATGAGATCCACCGAGCCGAGGACATTCAGGGCTCGAATGGTGATGTCTTCGAGATTCCCGATAGGCGTCGCCACTACGTATAGCGTGCCGTATGGTTGTTTGTCGGTCATGATCAATTGTTACAGGCTTTACGAAAGTATTACCGCTGAGCCGCAGGGTTCGCGGAGATGTTTTTTGTTTCATTTGCCGCTGAGACGCCGGCAAATGAAACCCATCCGATCCTTCGGATGGCGACCAGCTATCAAAACACCCTTGCCCGCCCCACTAAGAACAAAGCGGCTTTTATTGAGAGGCCATTCCCCTTTGCCGCCTCTCACGGCAAAGGGGAATATAATCCATCTCTGCGTTCTCCACGTCTCGAGCGACTTGTCGGGTCGTAGCTCGCAGAGCGAAGCCTGAAGCGGGAGGTTATGTTCAAATAGCGGAAAAAATATGAAAAAGCTATTCAGGACGCCATGGATAAGCCAACTCAAACGCATTTTTTACCACTTCGATCCGTGGCATTTTTCCCTCATACCGAATGGAGACCACATCAAAGCGGGCACTGGCTTCCATTTGTCCGGATTCTTTCAGGTAACTGAGTGCGACTCTGGACAGCGCCTCCCGCTTTTTTCGAGTCACGGCTTCTTTTGGATTTCCAAACCGGCCGCTCCTGCGAGCCTTGACCTCGACAAAGACAATCGCTCCCTGTTCTTTGGCAACGATGTCGATTTCGCCAAGCCGATTCCGGTAATTCCGCTCCAGGATCCGATAGCCGCATCCCTTCAGGTACCAGACGGCCAGATTTTCACCGGTTTTCCCAGCGGATAGGTGATTCTCCATATAGAGCGTTCCGTATTTATATTGGTTCCTCTCCAAATTAGTTGGAGAAGAGGGTCCAAGGATTCAAGGGTTCAAGGGTCCAAGTGATTGTTTTCTAAAATTTTAATCAGCGCTTTTCGCATTCTTTCGACCTCTGCTATATCTTGTGTTGTCGTACCTAATTGCCCTTTCTCAATAAAACCTAAATCTCCTGCTAACAAAATCCGGGTTTCCAGTTCACAAATCGAGCCATAAGAAATGTAAAGCATCCGAACATAATCAATGGTTGTCTTTCTTCCATACCCTTGGGCTATGTTAGAAGAAATGGACACGGCAGATCTTCTGATCTGTGACGTTAGTCCGTAGCGTTCTTGCTTTGGGAATGTTGCGCTTATTGTGTCTACCCTTAAACAGAGGTCATATGATTTTTCCCATACCTTCAACTATTTGAAGCTTTTTAGCATTTCACTCGACCCCTTGAATCCTCGGCCCCTTGGACCCTGATGGATCACACCGACAAACCTAGGCTACCAGCGTTTGTTGTCCAAAAACTACAACTAATCGGGAGATGAGCCTTTATAGTATCAGGGTAGCGATATCTATTTAGAAACAAATTCACGGACACCCCGAAACGATTTCCGATGAATCGGGCACCAACCGTATTTTTGGATGGCCGCTTTGTGGGCCTTGGTGGGGTATCCTTTGTGACGGCGAAAGCCGAACTGCGGGTATTCCTCATCGTATAGGACCATCAGGCGGTCCCGGGTGACTTTGGCAATAATGGAAGCGGCCGCAATGGAAATGCTCCGCGAATCGCCTTTGGTGATTACCTGTTGGGGCAGTTCGGTGGGAATCGGTTTATTGCCGTCGATCAGGAGGCAGTCCGGTTTCGGGCTCAAGTTCTCAACGGAGAAGACCATCGCAAGCAGCGCCGCCTGAAGGATATTGATACGATCGATTTCAACCGCATCAACCATGCCGATACCCACCGACACCGCATGGCGGTAGATCTCATCATACAGACGGTTTCGTTTTTGGGGGGTTAATGTTTTGGAATCGGCAACATCGGTAACCGGAAAAGAGGTGGGCAGCACGACCGCAGCAGCCACGACCGGACCGGCCAGGGGACCACGGCCGGCCTCGTCGATCCCGGCGACATAACGCACGCCGCGAGCGTGGGCGTCTCGTTCAAAAAACCAGAAGTCCTCCGCCATCACCAGAGAACCCTGTCCGCCCGAAACAATTCGGGCTATCTAATGCGTTTTTCTCGAATGCGGGCGGCTTTCCCTCGGAGTTTCCGCAGGTAGTAGATCTTCGCACGCCGCACGCGGCCTCGGGTAACGACTTCAATCTTGTCAATGATGGGTGAATGAAGTGGAAAAATACGCTCCACACCTATGCCGTAGGACACTTTACGGACGGTAAAGGTCGCGTTGGTCGTGCCATTTCGCCGGCTGATCACAACACCCTGGAAGACCTGTATACGCTCTTTCTCGCCTTCTTTGATCTTGACGTGAACTTTGACTGTATCGCCCGGACCGAAATGCGGGTGGTCCAGGCGCATGCTTTCCCGTTCAAGTTGTGTAATTTCCTGCATTATCTGCTTCCTCCAGATTCTTTGTGTGCTTTTGGTGCCCGGATACCCCACATCTGCCCCGGGTTCTTAATCTTCCCTGTTGCCCAGCAGCCGGTCGAAAAGGATGGATGCCGCTGACCGAACAGACAAATGGTTATATTCGGATATTCCTTTGATCGGGTCAAGTATAAAATCAGCCGAATCAAAAATCTCTTCGGCCAGCCCCCAGGCCGTTCCCAGCAGCAACAGATAAGGAGCACCTGTTGCCATTTTTTCCTTCAGCATTTTGTCACCGATGCCGCGACTCCGCGACCGGGCAGTGGTGGCCACAGTCCGGGGCGTGCCGGCTCCCCTCCGTGCCATGTCGGTGAGAACTCCGTCCAGGCTGTCCTGAATCCGGATCAGTTCCAAGGCCTCCTTCCGCTTGGGGTTATACTCCGATCCGATACCGCTGACCCAATGGTCGATAATGCGTTCCGCCAAAACTTTCTGGTCCTCCAGCGGTGTTACCACGTAAACGGCCCGGACACCGTAGGTCCGGGCGGCCCGCGCAATGTCGTGAAGGTCCAGATTCGTGACCGCCGCAGCAGCGATCTCACCGTTTCGGTTCAACACCGGGTGATGAATCAGCGCCACGTACAGATTGGGCCCGGATGATCGCTTCAATATCTCGGCACCAGTTTTTTAGAGTTTCGAGCGTCTCCGGATCCAGTGGCTGATCTGTCAAGAGATCCGGTCTGCGCAGGAAGGTTCGCATTAATGCGGCCTCCCTTCGCCAGCGTTCGATCGCCTGATGGTCTCCGGATAACAGAACTTCCGGGACTGATTCTCCTTCGAATTCACGGGGCCGGGTGTAGTGTCCGTACTCGAGAAGATGGCCGGAAAATGAATCCGTTTCCGCCGAATCCTCGTTGCCGAGAACCCCCGGCAGCAGGCGCGTCACCGCATCGATGACCACCATCGCCGGTATTTCACCGCCGGTCAACACGTAGTCACCGATGGACATTTCGTCGTCGATCAGATCCTGGCAGATCCGCTCGTCGACCCCCTCGTACCGGCCACAGACAAATATCAGCGCGTCCTGGGACGCCATTTCACGGGCAATGGCCTGTCCGAAGACCCGACCCTGGGGGGACAACAGAACCGTTCGGGCCGTCGGCAAGAGCGCTTTGGCCGCGCGGATGGCACCGGCGAGCGGTTCGGGCTTCATCACCATCCCGGAACCCCCGCCATAGGGCCGGTCATCGGTCACCCGATGGCGGCCTTCAGCGTAATCCCGGATGTCCATGGCCGAACCGGAAATCTTTTCCTGTTCCAGAGCCCGTCGGATAATCCCGTGTTCCCAGAAGGAATCAAACAGATCGGGAAAGATCGTCAGGACAATTATCTTCATACGACTCCAGATATAAATGCCAAAACAGAGGTCGCCCTCTGTTTTCTGAGTATGCCCGCAGTTTAATTTTCAAACGCCCCGATGCGGCTGTCAGAGGCCGTCCGGCAGTTTTACCGTCATCCGACCGTCCTCGAGGCTGACTTCCGTGACCACTGAGGCCAGGGCCGGAACGAGGATTTCGCGATCGGCGTCTTTGACGACGTACACATCGTTGCTGCCGGTCTGGATGATCGAGGAGATCGTTCCGAGACAACCCCGCTCCTCGTCATAAACGGATAAACCGAGGAGTTCATGCCAATAAAATTCGCCGTCTTCCAAATCCGGAAGGTCCGCTTTAGGGATAAGAAACTGGCTGCCGATCAACAACTCGGCCGTCTCGCGGCGGCGTATTTCATTAAGGGAGACGAGCAGGATATTCTTGTGAGGTTTGGCCCACCTGACGGTGAAATTCTGGATTTTCCCCTGTCGGGTCTGAAGCTGTATGTTGCCGCCGGATGTAAACACATCCGGCGATTCGGCGAACGGATATACCTTCAGCGTTCCTTTAACCCCGTGGGTACCAACAACCTCCCCCACGGTAAGAAAAGCGTTCTCATCCATGCGTGCACAGACAATTACTCGATGATCTCCAGCACCGTCCGCTTCTTTATTTTAGCGGATGCGGCGCTTAAAATGGTACGCATGGCACGTGCCGTCCGACCCTGCTTCCCGATTACCTTTCCGAGATCCTCTTTGGCAACCTTCAGCTCCAGCACTGAGGTCTGATTTCCCTCAACCTCCGCGACCGAGACCTGTTCCGGGTTATCCACCAGAGCCTGTGCAATATACTTGATCAGGTCTTTCATCGCTCGTCTCCTTTGTGGCGGTTGGGAACGAGGGGTTATGTACGGATGCTAACTAGCGTTAGCAAAAAAACCTTCTTTTTTCAAAATACTTTTTACGGTGTCGGTCGGTTTGGCTCCCTGATCCATCCAATATTGCAGGCGCTCCTGCTTGAAAGAGATCTCAGCCGGGTCTCTTAAGGGATTGTAGGTTCCGACGATTTCCAGAAATCGTCCATCCCGAGGACTTTCGCTGTCTGCCACCACGATCCGGTAAAACGGTCTTTTTTTGGCTCCATGCCGGGCTAATCTGATTTTTACGGGCATTCACTTTCTCCTTGATCGGTTCAGTTTCCTTCTAAACCTGTCAGAACGGCAACATGCCGCGGCCCAGGCCGCGCATACCGCCTTTGTTTATTTTTTTAATCATCTTCAACACTTGTGTGTAATTTTTGAGCAGCCGGTTCACATCCTGGACTTTTGTCCCGCTACCCTGTGCGATTCGGCGGCGCCGGCTTCCATTGATAATGGCATGGTTTTGCCGCTCCTGCCGGGTCATGGAATTTATAATTGCCTCGATCCGGACGAATTCCGTTTCATCCACATCCAGGTGTTTCATCTGCTTCATCTTGCCCATCCCGGGAATCATGTCAAGAATATCGGACAGAGATCCCATCTTTCGGATCTGTACCATCTGATCCCTGAAATCTTCGAGCGTGAACTGACTCTTTCGTAGTTTCTTCTCGAGTTCAGCCGCCTGCTTTTCATCCACGACGGATTGGGCTTTTTCGATCATGGTCAGCACATCGCCCATCCCCAGGATTCTGGACGACATCCTGTCCGGGTGAAATGCTTCAAGATCGTTCGGTTTCTCACCGACACCGACAAATTTGATCGGTTTTCCGGTCACCGATTTGATGGAGATGGCAGCACCGCCGCGGGCATCTCCGTCCAGCTTGGACAGTATCACGCCCCCGATGTCCAGCTGGTCGTTGAATGCCTTGGCCATGTTGACCGCATCCTGACCGGTCATGGCATCGGCCACCAGCAGGATATCCGACGGCTTGACCGTATCCCGGATACGTACCAGCTCCTTCATCAAATCGTCGTCAATATGGAGCCGACCTGCCGTATCCAGAATCAGTGTGTCACATCCGGCCTGTTGAGCCGATGTGCGGGCCTTTTCGCAGATATCGACCGGATCCGCGTCCGTCGTCGACGGATAAGCCGGCACAGACAACTGCCCCCCCAGGGTGCTCAGTTGGTCGATGGCAGCCGGCCGATACACATCTGCCGGAACCAGGTAGGGTGTTCGACCGTTCTTCCTGAGGTGTACTGCCAATTTCCCGGCCGTTGTTGTCTTGCCCGAACCTTGCAACCCCACCAGCATGATCGACACCGGAGTGGCGCCCTTTAGGGTCAGGCCCTGATGCTGGGAGCCCATCACTTCGGTGAGCTTCTCGTTGACAATCTTTACGACCTGCTGGCCGGGGGTCAGACTGCCCAGAACTTCATGGCCGAGGGCTCGCTCCCGGATGTCCTTTATAAATGTCTTGACGACCTTATAATGAACGTCGGCCTCAAGAAGCGCCATTCGTACTTCGCGGAGCCCTTCCTCGATGTTCTTCTCGGTAAGCTTTCCGTGCCCTTTGAGCTTCTTGAACGCGGTATTAAGTTTATCGCTGAGACTGTCAAACATAGAGTCAACCGCCCTGGGAATTAAAACGTTAAATGTAATATAGCCAAAATGCTATGTCAACAGATTCCGCGGGGTTAAAACAGGCTCGCGAAATATACTGGAGACCGCTTGCAATTTCAACCCAACATGCCATCTATTCTTCTGAAAATATTGTAAATGCAGAATCGAACCGACATTCTTGAACTCGGCCGGAGTGAGCTCGCCGACTGGATGCTGAACCACCACCTCGAGAGCTATCGTGCCAATCAGATTTTTAAGTGGATCTATTTACGGCTGGTCGATGAATTCGGGCAAATGACCGATCTTTCAAAATCGCTCAGGGAGTTTCTGCCGGACCATTTTGTCATTGGGCGCCTACCAATTGACACTGTCGAAACGTCCACCGATGGCACCCTAAAGTACCGGTTCCGATTGAAGGACGACAAGTTCGTGGAAAGTGTTCTGATTCCGGAGCGAGACCACCAAACATTGTGTGTTTCCAGTCAGGTGGGATGTGCTCAAGGGTGCCGTTTTTGTTTGACCGGCAGCGGAGGCTTCACACGGAATTTGACCCGGGGAGAAATAGTCGCCCAGATCAGAGAAGTTCGGAAGCATATTGGCAGTCAAGGGAACCTGACCAATCTTGTCTTCATGGGCATGGGAGAGCCCCTGGCAAACTACGGCAATCTCGTGGGTGCCCTTGAAACCATCGGTGACAGTGACTACGGGCTGAAGTTCTCCAGCCACCGTATTACCGTTTCCACGGCGGGCCTGGTATCCCGAATGGCCGATCTGGGAAGGGACACCCGCGTAAATCTGGCAATTTCGCTGAATGCCACCGACAACGACACCCGGGACCGTCTCATGCCGCTGAATCGTAAGTTTCCCATTGAAACGCTACTCGAGGCCTGCCGGAACTATCCCCTTCCCCGGGGCAAACGCATAACCTTCGAGTACATCGTGATCAAAGATGTCAACGACTCGGATGAAGACGCCCATCGCCTGGCGAAGCTGCTCCGCCCCATCCGTTCCAAGATCAATCTCATTCCGTACAATCCCTATCCCGAATGTGAGTTTCAGCGCCCGGAAGAATCAGACGTCCTCAGATTCCAGAAAATCCTGATCGACCACCACTACACCGTCATGATTCGTAAAAGCAAAGGCCGGGACATTTCCGCCGCCTGCGGCCAGCTCATCGGCGACCGGAACGAGTAGATAGGTTTGCCCGTTGGCCAGTTAGCCGGTTTGCCCGTCTGCCCGGCGTAGCTCCTCATGAGCGACTTCTGGGGTCGTAGCTTGAAGAGCGACGTGTGGGGTCGTAGCTCAAAGAGCGAAGCCCCAAGCCCCAAGCCCCAAGCGTGCCGAAGGGTTGGCCCGTTTACCCCCTTGCCAGGTCGTCTGACACGATGTTTGCACCACGAAGTCCCCCCGTCGCCGCTGATCTCTATCATTTCCAACAAGGCAAGGCTACTTATTTGAATGTTGTATGCATCTTTATAAGGAGCGTGTTTACGATTCACGTCAATGCGCCTGATACTAGTTATGGCCTTCCCTCAGATGAGGGTGTTAAAAGGAATTAGACCAATTCCAATAACCCTCATCCAAAGGAGGCCAAGCCATGCGATTCTGTCAAAAACAACACAAGTATTACTGCGGTGTCGATCTTCACGCTCGAAAAATGTATGTAAAAGGCGATGAACGCATTCTGGGCGATAGTGACTTTGTGCTGCAAGCGCTCAAGCATTCAGAGGAACACCTTGAGCGCAAGTACAAAATACATACACAGGGATATGACTTGAACAAAATTGGCTGCCGGGTTGCAGATGTGATGGGCGTTACAAACGAGCAGGTCTTTGCAGCCGGCAAGACTCGCCAAACAGTCAGAGCACGCAGCCTTCTGTGCTACTGGGCTGTCAGAGAAGTCGGCATGACCATGACTTTTCTATCGCAAGAGCTTGGGATCTGTCTTTCGGCAGTCAGCCAATCGGTGCAACGAGGTGAGACAATCGCCAGGAAAAGCGTCTTTTGCTTGATTCCATAACAAATATGCAAATGTGAAGAATGTCCCATAAAATACCCACAACAATTCTCGGTGAATGGTCTAATGAGACACGCGCGGCGGTGCCAGGGGATGGGGTCCACTTAACAGGTACCCTTAAAGATCGGATCCTGTTCGGTGCTGTTCTCTTTCCGGCGTTTCATTGATCAATCGGCCGTCATCATGGAAGGATACAAAGCGAAGCATATTGGGAAAGCGTTCGCCAAGAAGCACTTTCAAAAACAGGTGCTTTGGGACGCGCAATAACGTGGCATACTCCTCCCATTTTTCTATCGGGAAGACCGCCTTTCCGTTTTCCAGGTAGCCGATAAAATTTCCATACCTGTATCCCAACGCCTTGCCCAGCTCACTCTGGGTCATCTTCAGCTCTTCGCGCTTGCGTTTAATCAGCTGTCCCACTGTTAATTTATCGGAAATGGATGCAATTTCGTTATGTTTGGCCAATGCTATTCTCTTTCTAAAGATTGATAATTGATTTGCCGGACACGGCAAAACTATAGTCTGAAACTATTCAGTTACTAAGTAATCGATTGCTTGTCAAGGCTTAACCTCCATACCGGCATCGCTTTGGTTCAAGCTTTTTCGAATGGCCTTTAGCAACCGACCCTTGATGTAGGGCTTGGCAACAAAACCCTTCACCTTGTTTTTAAGCACTGAATTACCGAAAAAATCTTGGGTCAGATAGGCGCTTGCCACCAGGATTTTCACATTCGGATCAAACCGTAACAACTCGGCGATACACTTTTCTCCCCCCATACCGGGCATGACGAGGTCCATGACCACCAGGTCGATACTATCATGATGCTCCCGGTATGTTTCGAATGCCTCCTCCCCGCTCAGAGCGCAGCGAACGGTGTAGCCGTAGCTATGGAGATACTCACTGCCCCGTTCAACGATATACTGATCGTCGTCCACCAGCAGAATGGATTCGTAGCCGCCGATCGGAAATAGAATGACCTGGGCTTCGGATCGTGTAGCCGGGAGAAAGATCGAAAACCGAGTGCCTTTTTTCGGTTCACTGGTGCAGGTAACATAACCGTTGTGGTTCTTAACGATGTGGTAGACGTTGGTGAGACCCAGGCCGGTCCCCTGTCCCATCGGTTTAGTCGTAAAAAAAGGTTCGAAAATATGGGGCGTATCTTTTTCTGCGATGCCGTCACCTTCATCGGTTACTTCCAAAACCACGTGTTCGCCGGGACTCAGACCGGGATAGGAAGCGGCTGATGGTTCCGCCACGAAGAAATCCCGGGTTTCAAAGGATATTTTCCCGCCCAGGGGCATGGCGTCCTTGGCATTCAGGGCCAGGTTGATCAGTATCTGGGTGATTTGAACCGGATCGGCATTTTTGATCTTGAGCGTGGCGTCGAGTTTGTATGCCATCTGGATATTTTGCGGCAACAGGGTATTGAACGAACCGGGCATCCGGCCGATCAACAAATTGATGTCCACCAACTGGCGCATCCCCTCCTCGTCATTTCTGAACATCAGGAGGCTGTTGGTCAGTTCGCTCGCCCGGGTAACGGAATGTTCGATTTCCTTCAGCTTTTGGAATCCGGGGCTGTTTCTTGATTCGGCGGCCATTAACAGCTCCACGTTGGTACCGATAATTTGGGCATAATTATGGAAATCATGAGCGACGCCGGTGGCCAAATTGGCAATGGCTTCCATTTTTTGAGCATTGGCCAATTCCTGCTCCGCTTTTTTTAAAGTAGTTTCCGCCAGTTTTTGCGAATGGATATCCGTCATCAACATGAGTACCGCGTGCTGCCCCTGCCACTCAAGGGCTGTGGCGTTCATCTGGAACCAGCGCCATTTCCGGTGTGTATCCATGGCCCTGATTTTGCGCAGTTTGGTATTATCGGTCATTTCAAGGATCCCGGCAATCATTTGATCGACAACCGGGCGGTCCTCCGGATGGATACAATCATAGATATTGCCGTAATTACCGATGGTCCGCACCATCATCTGATTGGCGAACAAAATGGTGCCCTCTCGCACCACACAGATGGCTTCACTGGCATTTTCAACCACCAGTCGGTATCTTTCCTCGGATTCCCGTAGTAATTCTTCCGCCTGCTTGCGATCTGTAATGTCGGTAATGACATCTGCTAAGCACAGAAGTCTGCCGTCGCTGTCATGAATAGCGAAAATTCCCTGAATGGTTGAGATCTCGCGGCCCATATTGGTTGTAAGCGGGACCTCCTGCAACCAGTGTTTTTCTTCGAGCACCCGTGAAAGGACTTTTCCCCACCAACTCCCCTTCAAGCTTTCCGGAAAGTATTTTTCCATGTTCTGACCCAGCACGTCGTTGGTGCGTTTTTCATCCAGAATCCGGCAAAATGCCGAATTTACATAAATCAGGCTCCCTGACAGATCGGCCATACAAAACCCCTGCTCGGACTCCTCGGCGAATCTCTTGAAAATGGCCAACTGATCTGAGATTTCGTTCTGCCGGATCCGTTTCAGCCCCATTTCCCCGATGTGTTCGGCAAACTTGGCAAAATATTCGAGGATGGGTTGAACGGTTTTTTCTTCGAAAATCGGCACGTTCTCTATCGCATTCAGGTAGGCGCTCTCGTCAAAACCGAAATCAGCAGCCTGTTTACGGAAAAAATCCATATCCGGTTCAGCCAGTAAAAACTGCCCCATGAAGAGGTTGGCCACATGACGGCCTTCGATGCGAATGGGTGCGGCGGCATCCATTAGGCCGTTTTTGCACCTATAGATCACATACTTTTTATCTTTGAGTAGTTGATTGACGAGATCGGTGTCGCTGATGCGGCAGCGCCGGCCGGTTTCCGGATGGCGTCTGTGAAATTCTAAGCATATCGGTTGCCAGTTGGACTGGATCAGTATTTTGCCGCGGACTTCGATAATCGCCGATGAAATGCCGACAATGTCACAGAAGCGGTCGGTCAGAGCCTGCAGTTCGTCGACATCAATCAGGTCATGGAATTTGAAATTCATCATCTCCCATCCCCATTGAAGTGTATTGTGCATCATTTGATCAGGCGGTAACCAAATAGCATTCTAATTAGTGTTTTATTGATCCTGCCGTGGCTTTGTCAATTTTTTAAAGACATCAAATGATATTAAATTTTTTAGTTGACAAGTAAGTAATTAGTTTGTTAGCGATGAGCTCGTTTATACCACCGCCGCGTTTATCCTTCCCTTGATTCTTGGCTGGGTACTGGCGGCGGCGGCCAGCCTGACGGGCATACATCGTGGAATAATTATTTTCAACGTCCCTAATCAGGGCAAACAAGGAGGTGTCTCATGCTACAAGTGGCAGAGGATATTAAATTAGAAGGGTATGAACCGTATGATAAGGACTGGGGAACCGGCTCTTCGGGTCAATTGGACGAACCGAGTCCGTTTTCACGCATCAACGCCTGGCGCAAGCAGTTTATTGAAACCCCGCTGAGCGTTTCCCCTGACAGGGCTATCCTGTGGACGGAAAAATTTAAAGAAAACAAGGATAAGCCCCATAATATACGCTGTGCCGAGGCGTTTGCGCATGTACTGGAAAATGTGCCCATTGAAATTGGTAAATACGAATTGATTCTGGGCAACATGGCGGCCCCTCCCCGAAGCGCCCCGATTTTTCCCGAATTTTCCTATGAATGGCTGGTTCACGAGATGGAAAGTGAACCCTTTGAACAACGCAAAGGAGACCGTTTTCTCATCACCGACGAGACGAAAAACGCATTGAAGGGGATCCAGGAATTCTGGAAAAAAGAAACCGTTCATGATTACGCCAAGTCCTTGATGGATGAAGATACGCTCAAAGGAACCGCGTCCTACGGCAAGGGAGTCTACCTCCTGGGCAACTATTTTTTCGGTGGCGTGGGCCATACGTCCCCCCGCTACGAATTGATTTACGAAAAAGGATGGAAGGGGATCCGGGAAACGGTAGAGGAAAAATTGACAGCCCTGGATGAATTCGCGCCTGAAAACGTTTCCAAAAGGCAATTCTACAAAGCCCAGCTCATATGCCTTGACGGGATCTCAACCTACATTCGCCGCTATGCCGCCCTGGCCCGGGAAATGGCCCAAAAGACTACGGGCGATCGTAAAAAAGAGCTGCTTAACATGGCGGAGAACTGTGAATGGGTATCCGAAAATCCCCCCAGAACCTTCTGGGAAGCCTTGCAGCTGTGGTGGATCCTGACGGTAGCCATTACAATTGAATCCAATGGTCATTCGATCCACTGGGGCCGCTTCGACCAGCACCTGTATCCGTTTTTCAAAAAAGATCTGGCCAACGGCGTCGTCACTTTCGATTTCATACAGGAACTGATCGAAGGGGCATGGATTCGAATCAGCGAATTGACCAAAATCCGCGATGCCGGTTCAACGAAAGCCTTTGGTGGCGTGGAACTGGGCGGTCCTTCGCTTACGGTCGGCGGTCAGACCCCCGATGGCCTGGATGCGACAAACGAACTGTCGTTCATGTGCGTCGATGCCCTGATGCACGTGCGGCTGAACGCCCCCTGGATGACCAGTCGCTGGCATGCCAACTCGCCGCACGAGTGGTGGGTCAAAGTGACCAAGGCAGCGAAGGTGGGCCTGGGCATGCCATCGTTTTTCAATGACGAGGTGATCATCCCATCAATGGTCAACCGGGGCAGAAAAATCGAAGATGCCCGTGATTATGGAGCCCTGGGATGTGTGGAGCCCGATGCCGGTGGCCGGGAATATGGATGGCACGATGCGGCATTTTTCAACATGAACAAGGTGCTCGAACTGGCCATTAACAACGGGCAGTGCATTGACTGTAACGAGGAATGCCCCCGCCATGGTGTCTGCGCCGGCGCAAATTCGCAACTGGGTATCCGCACCGGCAGCCTCGCCGATTTTAAAAGTTTCGAAGAGGTGAAAGAGGCCTACAGAAAACAGATGAAATATTGGGTAGATAACCTCGTCAAAGCGGAAATCGCCATGGATGTGGCCCATCAGACGATCAAACCGCTCCCCTATTTGTCTCTGCTCATCGAGGACTGTACCGAAAAAGGCGTCGACGTGACCGCCGGTGGCGCCAGGTATAATTTCATCGGCCCCCAGGGCGTCGGGACCAGCAACGTTGCCGACGGTCTTAGCGCCATTAACCATTTGGTATTTAAAGAAAAAAAAGTTACTGGCGAAACATTTTTAGAGGCCTTGAAGAACAACTGGGAAGGCCATGAAGCACTTTATGCCCTGGTTAACAGTTCGAAAGTGCCCCATTTCGGTAACGACGACGAAGAAGCTGACCAGCTGGGCTGGTTCGGTGCCAAGACCTACTGCGAATTATTGGAGAGACGCCCCACGCCCCACGGGGGGGAATTCCAGGCAGGTTTGTACCCGGTTTCGGCCAATATCCCGTGCGGCGCCATGCAGGGTGCAACGCCAGATGGGCGAAAAGCCGGGGAAGCGGTCGCCGACGGTATATCTCCGGTACACACCGGCAGAGGCTCCCATGATATCTCCGGGCCGACCGCCGTGGTCAAATCCGTCTCCCGGCTGGATCACGGCATCGCGTCCAACGGAACGTTGCTGAACATGCGTTTTACACCGTCGACGATGGCCGGCGATGTCGGTGATGAAAACTTCATTGGCATGATGAAAGTTTACTTTCAGCGCAAAGGGATGCACAACCAGATCAATGTGATCAGTAGAGAAACACTGGAAGATGCCATGCAACACCCGGAAAAGCATAAAGGGTTGATCGTTCGCGTGGCCGGCTACAGTGCTTTTTTCACGGAGCTGGATCCCAGCGTGCAAATGGATATCCTCGAACGTACGGAGTTGTCCTTCTAATACCCTGTTCCCTGAAACCGGTATCGCCGGGCAACGGTTCAGCCCGGCGATACCACGCCTTCCCAACTCCCCAACCATCGGGCGGCGCAGCAGAACAGCGCCGGGAAAGAAAGCATCCTCACCTGTCGAGGGAGGATTTCCCGCCCGACATAAAGGGGTACGGGTCGGTGTCGAACTGGCGTGAGCGATGGCAGCGTTAGTGGGCATTCAAGCCGGGCTCACGATCCTTGAAACATAATGTCAATTCGAGGTAAACCATGGAATCATCTTCGGCAACGGAAATTAAGACGGGTAAGGGTCAACCCGCATCCGACAGCGATGCAATAATCCAGGAGGCGTTGGATAGTGGCCAAATGGGAGTGGCATTCAATCTTCAGCGCTATACGGTGCATGACGGTCCCGGAACACGCACCCAGGTTTTCCTCAAAGGGTGCCCCTTGCGATGCCAGTGGTGCGCTAACCCGGAAAGCTGGTCAATCCAACAGGAGATCGGTGTTTTTTCACAGCGTTGTATTGGTGTCGATAAATGCGCGTTGTGTCTGGAAGCTTGTCCGATTGTCCAGCAGGCGGTTTTCACCATTGAGGACAATCTCGTCACGGCCATTGACAGGAGCCTTTGCACGGGTTGCCTGGCCTGTGCCGACGCTTGCCCTGCGAACGCGTTGACCGTATGGGGTAACCATATAACGGTCTCGGACCAGCTGAATGAAGTCTGCAAGGATCGCGCTTTTTTTGATCAAACCGGCGGCGGCATTACCCTCTCCGGCGGTGAGCCGTTTGTCCAGTGGCGATTCACTCTGGCTTTGCTGAAGGCATCGAAACGGCGGGGACTTCATACTTGTGTGGAATCCGCCCTGCCGGTCGCTTGGGATAAGATTGAGCCGGCGTTGCCCTTCATTGATTTTTTCATTACCGACATCAAGCATATGGACCCGAATCAGCACCGGATTTATACCGGGGTTTCGAATGAAATAATTCTGGACAACATTCGAAGGGTCACTGCCACCGGGAAACCAGTGGTTATCCGGGTGCCGGTCATTCCCGGCCTGAATGATTCCGACGAAAACATGCGGGAAGTCTGCCGGTTTATCGCAGAAGACTGTGGCGGCAGAATACAACAATTGCAACTTCTCAGCTACCATGAACTGGGGAAAATAAAATACACCTCACTGGGCATCGACTATGCGCTGGAAGGGTTTGAAAAACCCTCCGGAAAGGAGTGTCAAAAAAGAATATATGCGCTCGCTGAATTGGCTGGCACCTACGGGTTGCCGGCGGTGGTGGGAGCCAATACGATAGTTAGCCGCTAAGGTTTCGCGCAGGAAAAATGGAGGGAATGGATATGGATAAGAATTCCCTTTTCGAGAGCGGAAGAGGAGAAGAATCAGAGTTGCGTGCTGTAGTAGGGTGAACCCCAATATGTTGTAGTACCGTCGACATAGTCGCGGCTATAATCATCGGGTTCAGGCCCATCATCATATACGGAAACGCCATCAACAGATGGAGCATAGGCAACCGACTGAGGCTTGTACTTTACATCCCACAGGCCCAAGTGTTTCAGGATTTTTTCTATTATATCCGGGGCCTCTATGAATGCAATGAGCCGCATGGCACCGGAACACCTTGGACACAAGAGGGGGGTCGACCTCGTAAATTCTTTGGACCGGCCGCGCCCAATTTCAACTGAAATCCAGGCCGGTCAGTTCCGATTACAATACGCATTGGATTCTATCATCAATACTTTCTTTTAGCTCTGCCACTGGTCGGATCGCTTTAATGACCATAATAGCGGACATCTGCTCCCCTTTATTGGGCACATAGGAACACATGGCGGCAAACCTCTATAGTGCATCGAAAACTATTGTCTGTAATCCGTCCCTGGATTGATATTCGACTTTCCCGCTTTTCCGATTATTCACTATTCGTTTCTGGGAGAAAGAGGCTCGTATGATGTATCGTGCCAGATTCTCCATGGATTTTTCCTTTCGGGGCAAAATGCGCGGGTCGACGAACACATTGAAACCGGTATGCTGCCAATTGCATAGTAAACAGGATGTGTAAAGTGCTATCAGTGCCTCCCATCCCCATCGGCTCAGTTCGGCAGCTTGCGGTCGTAAAGAAAGCTCGTCGACAAGTCATCATGCAGGGAGCTTCCATTTGCGATCTGGATTGTTATGATCGTAAGTGGACTCAGAGCTACGAATTAACAGACCGAATGAGAAGCCATGCGGAATCACGCGGTCGCTCTCTATATTGGAAACTTGCACAGATTTATCAGGTAAACAACATGCCTGGAAAAGAATATCATCTGCCGGAAACCTTCCTCAAAATCATCAGGAAGGATCGAAACTACAGTATTTTCATTTTAGAAGGTGAGAATCTCATCTTTTTCCCCGCCTGACCCAAGGGGGAGTGGAACATCGGCGATGTTCAACATTCATCTCAGCACCGAAGGGCTACCGATGCCGAGATGGAACACTACCTGGGTCAAATTTTACCCGAAACGGACTGGAGAGAGGCGAAAATCAGCCTCTGGCAAAGTGTTGATGTTTTTGGTGAGGAGGGCAGCAAAGAAAAAGAGGAAGCCATCAAAAACAGGATATTGAGACATCGGAGAAATGGATAAGAATTCCCTTTTCGAGAGCGAAAAGGGAGAAAAATCAGAGTTGCGGGATGTGGGCGGTGTGAGGGTCAGCATGCCTTCAACAGCGAAAAATCCTGCGATCAGCAGCATCAGCATCCTGCAGCTCACCATCGGCCATTTTCCGGAACGCTTGCCCTGGCTTTCTGTTTCGATGTCGTGTGATGCGTCGGTCATCGGATCCTGGCCGTGTTCGGTTGTATGTTGTTGTCCGTCCTGACAATGGTACACGCCACCAGTAGAATACCGGTTACGATCATCACGAGAAGGTTAATGCTGTTTGCCACCCGCTGAGCCAGGGACATCTGAAACGGAAACGGTTTATAGAGCAACAATTTTTTTGCCGCATCCATTTGTGCCACAGAAAAATGATCCCCGGGACGGCACTGGTTCGCCTCCGGCCACACATAGCAGGCCGGATTTTTCAGGTTCAGAAGGCCGTTTATGCCCAACAGGGCCGGCCCCGGCCGCATGGGGCCGATCGGCAGCCCTTCGAGCCGGTACCCGAGGATCGGCTCGTAGCAAAACAACGGGGACACCCGGTTTATAAACATGTCGTTTCTTGCGAGCGACAGAGTGACGCTGCCGTCTGCGGCGTGCGTGACGCCGATGGCCTGAATGCTCGGTACGATCCTTCCTTCGGAGATGCCATGCCAGGCGCTTACCACCGGTTTCGGGTTGTAAGGCTGGTGATGGTAGTAATCCCGGGCTGTCAACACATTCAATGCCAGTATCCCCGCCAGTCCGATGCCGGCCCACTGCCACTGTCGCCTGCCAAAAAGAGCACCGCGGTCAAAGATCACGCCCGTCACCACGACCACGAGGGGAATGTACAGCATAAACCAGCGGACCAGAGTACTGGCCGTTTTCAGCAGCGGGAGTGTTTTAAGGACCCGGTTCCATTCCAGTTGAAATGTATTGATGGCAATGGGAATCAGAAGAATAACGCTCAATCCGGCCAGCGCCAGGATTGTGTTCGGAGAGATGGCCCTCCCCCGCGGTCTCTTCCGAACGGCGACCAGCAGCCGCCACATCCCGTAGGCTAGAACGAAGAGAGGCACCGGGGTCATCGAATACTCCCATTCATGACGTCCCAGAGCCCACTGCAAATTGGTGAGCACCGATGCCCGGTCCACGTCCCATGCCGGGTTGACAAATAGAGACCGGATCACAAGAAGCAGCGCCTCAGACACGCTTCCGGCGCCGGGAAGCGCGTACCCACTGCGCGAAAAATTTGCCATGAAGGCGCTCGCAGCGGTCAGCTTGGACAGCGACAGGGCAATCCCCGCCAGTCCGGAGAGGGAGAGTCGAATCCAGAAGCGGGAGGAGCCTCCGAAACAGACGGCATGTATCAACCCGATGCCGACGAGTGAAAGGATACCCGGCAGCATCAAGGAGCCGAAGCCGGAGTGGACCATGTAGGCGAACATCACACCGACCAGCAGGACATCGGAAATGTCTCTGAGACGCCTGGTCCTCGGGGGCACCTCGTGCGTTCGCAATAAAACAGCCGCCGCTGCAGGAATCAGCATAATCGCGGCAAAGTTTAAATGTCCGATGATCATGCGATGGGTAAAAAAACATTGAACAGAAACAGCCCCGCCGCAAGAAGGGCCGCCGGGGGTGAGGTTCGGAACGGACCTCTCATCAGCAGGTAGGCACCAACAAATCCCACCGATGCAAAAATCACCCAATATAGACGGACTGCCGTGAGAGGATCGAACCAAAGTACCAGAAATCCCGGCAAAGCATAGTACACATTTTGTATGTTCGGATGGATGATCCAGCCGCCGCAGAATGACGGGGTAAACCACGGTACCTCCCATAGTCCGTTGGTACGATACCAGATGAAGCCGTCCAGCAGGGCGGGAAGATAATAGGCATAATCATGGCCGAGAGCGCCGTTGCGGTTTGGAAAAAAATCGACAAAGAGCCAGACATAGGCGATGAGTAAAACACCGGCCGATACGAGGAGTCGGTAACGTTCCGTATGATGAATGGATCGGCTCATGAACGGGCCTATCGGTTAGGTTGCGCGGCTCCGGTTGAAAAAGCCAAACGCATAGAGCCGCTTGGCGCGCGTGGGGGCCTTCTAAAAACAGGCATCTTACGGTCAAGGATATCTTTGAATTCTTTATTAATTTTTACGATAGTTTTTCAATAACGTTATACCACCTTTAACAATCCTTTTGAGTCCCTCAAAATCACGGATGTTTGTTATTTCTTTTAAGATTATTTTAGGCCTGTAATAGTATTTTCGATAGGCTTTTTTATGAATTGTCAGCAGTCGTTCAGGGCTTACGGTTTTAGGTGAATAAATGGGGTAATCCGGAAAATTGAACTCTGGGACCAGCACTTTCTTATAAAATTCGGGGTCGAAATATCCCTCTTCCTTCGATGCCCTAATATAATCCACAGTTCCAGGAAAAGGAATTAATAAGCTGAACGATGCAACATCGACATTTAACTTAATCGCAAAATTAATTGTATCCATCATTTGACGTTCAGTTTCCCCGACGAATCCCAGCATAAAATATCCGCGAATAGGGATGCCTATCTCCTGGGTTATACGAATTGTTCGCTCGATTTCTTTTTTGGTTATTTTTTTGTTAATGCTCTTCAGAACTTCATTGCTGCCTGATTCAACACCATAGGCTATAAAATCGCAACCTGCGCGTTTCATCATTTGCAACATTTCTCGATCAACCGTATCGATTCTGGCTTCACAAGACCATGGTATATCAAATTTATTATTGATCAGGAGTTTGCAGACTGATGAAACGATATCAAAATCAGCTGTAAACGTATCATCTAGAAAAGCAATTTCTTTAGCATTGTATTTGTCTTTAAGAAGAAACATTTCTTCTACAATGTTTTCAGGGCTTCTACATCTAATTTTTTTTCCAAATAGTATTTTGCAGCAGAAGCTACAGGCTCCAGGACAACCTCGACTGACTATCATTGAATGTGAAGGGTTTCGATTGGCGCGAGCCTCACTTGTTTTGTATTTATGCATGGGTAGCAAATGACGCGCCGGTAACGGTAATGAATTTATATTTTCAATCATCGGACGTCTTTTTGTTTTAATAACTTTCCCGCCATTTTTAAAGGAAATGCCTTGGATATTTTCGATTGGATGTGAACTAGTTAAAATGGCATTTACCAGTTCTTTGATCGTTAATTCACCTTCTCCCAAAACAACATAGTCCGCCCCAACTTCCAACAATGATTCGGGTAAGGCGGTCGCATGGGCACCTCCCACAATGATCTGTACTTTGCAGACTTTTTTTATGGCTCGGATCAACTCAGCACATCTTTTGAAAAATGCACTCAATACGGTTATTCCCACGATTTCAAAACATTCTGCATTTTTAACAACGTCGGAAAATGATATGTTCTGTGCAATCCCATCGATAATTTCAACGGAGTGACCTTCTTCCTCCAATACAGCTGCTATAGAGGCTAATCCGAGAGGTGGAATAATACTGGCAGTAGCCTTTGCCCCTCTTCTATACAGCTCTTTGCTCGTCAAGGGGGGATTAATTAGAAGTATCTCAGCCATTTTTTTGTGCCTTAATAAATATCGATAAACCAAAAGGTAAGCTTATAAACTGCATAACCTGTCTTTCCAACTTAAAATACACATTAAAAAATATCGATAAAAATCGAGTTGAAGAAACACTAAAGTCGGAAGATTTACTATTCATATTTTTTGGGGTAAAAATCTTCGATAATCGTCGATAAATGAATGCAGCTGGATATAAGGCGGTATTTGTATACGAAGACTTCATTATTTTAAAATCTGATTGAATAATATTCTCTTTCAAGTTTAAACATGAATATCTTCTTTTATGTTCTAGCCTTTCATCCCACTGACTCCACATATGCATATAAGCGGGCACTGTTATTAGCAATATTCCGGAATCATTCAATATGGTGTGGCACTCTCGAATAAGTTTTTTATCATTTTCCAAATGCTCGAGGACATCTGTAGCAATTATTAAATCGAAACAACCATTTTTAAATGGTATGCTTTTTTCAAGATCCGCATTGACTGTTTTGATGCTTAATTTTTTTCTTCCGTACAAACAAGCTTTCTCCGCTATGTCTATTCCAATAACATTATGTCCCTTTTCCTCCAGTTCTTTGCAAATCAATCCCCCGCCGATACCCAAAACTAGAATATTTTTATGTTTCACATCAACATAGTTTTCTATTAATAATCTCTTGTTTACATGCCACCAATGGTATTTTTCCTCTTCAAAAAAATCGTTTAATAACTTATCTTCCATTTGTTTTAAACCCAGTTTTGTTCTGAATGATATAGTTTGGCCGATTTTTCACCTCATGAAAAATCCTCGATATATATTCTCCCTGAAGCCATATGCAGATTAATTGTATTCCACCTATAAGCAAAATGACACATATTGTTGAAGCCCATCCTTGTACGGGTAGGTCCCATGTCAGCTTTAGAGCGACAATAGTGATGATTCCTAAAAAGCTTAAGCAGGAGAACAGCAATCCCAATAGCATCGCTACCTGCAATGGAACCGTCGAAAACGATACAAATGAATCAAATGCAAGATTAAACAAAGCTCTTGTTCGTACTCTTGACGTGCTGTCATATCTTTTGTCACGGTCTACTAAGATACCGATCTGCGATAATCCGATCCATGTTCTCAATCCTGGAATATATCTATTTCTTTCAGGCAGGTTCTTGATTAAATCAACCGCCTCCCTATCCATAAGGCAAAAGATTCCAGCCGGTTCCAAATTAATATCAGTTATTCGGTAGTTTATTTTATGAAACATTGCATACATGCTTCTTTTTAGAAAGCCTACTTCCCTTTTTCCGCGCCTGGCATAAACGACGTTGTAGCCTTCTTCCCACTTTTTTATAAAGTCTTTTATGAAAACTGGATTATCTTCTAGATCAACATCCATCAAAATAATGGCGTCACCCTCCGCACAATCTATTCCTGCGCTCAAGGCATTTTGATGCCCGAAATTCCTAGCCAATTCCAAAACCTGCACTCGGTTGTCGGTATTTTGTAATTCATGTAAAATCTGCAATGATTCATCTATACTTCCATCATCTACGAACAAAAACTGAATACTATAAGGCAACGGATTCACTATTTCCACTAACCGTTCATACAAAATCCTCAATACACCCTCTTCGTTAAATACAGGCATCACAATACTTATGCTTTTTTTGCCGGACATTCTGAATTCCCCTTTTTACCTAAAAAATCGAAATAGAGCACTATTAGCTAAATTATTCGTAGAAGGATTCTCTTCTCCCACAATTAGAAGCATCCTTTGTTGATATTCCATTCAAAGCTTTTTTTTATTACTTCGTATCTTTGTAAAACTATAACGATAAAGTACCGCAAATTATTTAATGAATATATCAAATTAATCATCAAAATACCAAGAATCATGTATGAGTTGTGGTTGTTGCCCAACCTTGCTCCTACCAGTTTCTCGATTCCGACCTCCGGAATAACAAATAAGGCCTCAATACTAAGAAAGGGGAAAATGTACCAGAATGGTCTTAAGAACTGTAAAAGAGACTCATTGTATTGCTCATTAAAGAACCACCTCAGTGGAACTCCTGGAGAATTGAGACAATCAAGATCGAGGCGCGCGAGTGCAGCGGAGTGAGGCGTGATTCGGTTTGCCGGTTTGCCGGTTAGCCGGTTTGCCCGTCCTTCCGAATTTTAGATTTTGGATTTTGGTTGATGAACCACCATAGTTGCAGCTCGGCGGCGAGCTGTATGGGTTGTCTCGAAAATCATAGTTGACAGCCGTGAAACGAGCATCAGGCTGGCAGGCAGACCATTTATCCGTGCGGCTTGAGACGTTCAAAATCGAGGCGCGCGAGTGTCGCGGAGTGAGGCGTACTTGAGGTACGCCGCAGCGACTGCGGCACGCAGCGCAACAAAGAGATTGGATGTCTCAATTCGCCAGGATTAAATGAGGAGGTGGCTGACCTCGGCGGGTGCTATGGGAATCACCACCACCGTAGATTCCCCTTCCCCACCAACAACGCGAACCTCGGTGGGCAAATCACGAGGAGCCTTACTGTAACCGGCGCAGATGGTAGCAGCCAGTGTGATCATTTCCGGAGCAGCGCTTTGAGGAAGAAGCGAGGTGGGGCCGGGATATTTCAGCGTCTTGAGAACCAGATCAGACACTGCATCGTGATGCTTGAGAATGGCATCATTCTCCTGTTGTGTCCGGCCCACAATAAGACGCGTGTCAGGATTCAGACGGAAATGCCGTCCGTATTTGAGAAGGTTCAGTTCGTCTTCGGTGTAGGTGGATTGGTGTTTGAACAGGTCCTTTAACCGTGCTGAATAGCCTTTGTCTGTGAGCAGGCATCCACCCGCCGGTGCTGGATACTCCGTCACACCGAACTCTTTGGCTAAAGCAATCTGGCGCTTACGTCCCCTGCCGGCAATGTCGAGGAGACGCGAACGGTCCACAAGACCCTGTTGCTCGGGTATTGTTTCAGGAAGCTTCTTCGCGCTCAACGGACGTAGAATATACCCGTCAAATCCGGAATGTTTCTCCACATATCGGAGAGAGGGTTTGGTTTGGGACATCGGTCGTTGGCCCAATACTTCTCCGCTGAACAGAAAATCAAATCCCTCTGTCTGCATAATCTGACCGGCCTTTTGAAACATCAAGGCATGGCAGTCCAGGCATGGATTCATATGCTGTCCGTACCCGCAATTCGGGTTCTTGAGCATCTCAATATAGTCTTCGGTGATCTTTTCCACCCGCAGGGGAATGTTGTTGAGCTGGGAGGCCCTGCGGGCTTTGGCGGCGGGGAAAAAGGGAGTGTCGAAACTCACCCATTCCACATCAACACCCTGCCTCCTGAGAACCAGCGCAGACAGGATACTGTCCAGCCCTCCGGAACAGAGACCCAAAGCACGAACTTTTTTTGAGGCTTGATTCATGGTATGCACTGACCGTTACAAGGAAATGTCCAAACTTTTAATAGCAGGTAGAGACAGCAGAAAGTCAGGTTTCTTCTCAAGGTTAATTGGTGAATAGGATCCAAACACAGAAAGCGTTATTATCGTTTCAATTATAATAACTACAACCGTTTTTGGAACACCCCAGAAAACATAACCACCCTCTTTTTACAGGCAACCGCCCTCCAACCGAGACATCACTCGGAGCGCGCAGAGGTCAATGGAAATGCAGAATACGCGAAAACGACTCGATAACATACGTAAAAAATTAAGAAAAATGTACCCCCGGGTCAAGACCCAACTGGAACACCGAAATCCCTTCGAATTGCTGGTGGCCACGATCCTTTCCGTTCAATGTACCGACCGCCAGGTCAACATGGTCAGTCGGGATCTCTTTAACCACTTGAAAGCCCCACAGGACTTTGTAGATGTTGATACCCCGACCCTGGAAGGACTTATCCGGCCAACGGGGTACTTCCGAAACAAGGCGAAGAATATTAAAGCCTGCGCCGACGCTTTAACGGATAATTTTGGAGGAGAAGTGCCCCGGACGCTGGAGGAACTCGTGACACTGCCGGGTGTCGGCCGTAAAACCGCCAACGTCGTGTTGGGTGCCGCCTTCGGAACTCCCGGTATCGTTGTGGATACCCATGTCTCCCGTATTTCCCAGCGTTTAGGACTGACGACAAATAAAGATCCGGTTAAGATCGAGTTCGATTTAATGGATCTGGTTCCGAAGCGTGCTTGGAACGATTTCTCCCTGCACCTGATCTATTTTGGCCGGGAGTACTGCATGGCGCGGAAACCGCGGTGCCCGGAATGTCCAGTACGGAGACAATGCCCCTACCCGGACAAAACGGAGTGACATTTAAAATTCTGATCAGGTCCCAGTGTCGTGTGTGCAGGCGATAAGATTGAATGGCATCGGTATCATCACAGAGGATTCAAGGGGTCAAGGTTTACCCGCACGCCTGAGGCGCATAAACCTAAGGCGGCGCCGGAGGCGACCAGGGATTCGAGGATTCAAGTGAAAAGCTAACTAATCTGGAGAACAGATAAAAAAATCGCCGGTAAAATGCCGACCTTATCCTGACAAAGCTTCGAATTAAACATCATGACTTCGTCCAAACAACAACCGAAGAAACCACTACTCGGCGCCCATTTTTCCATCGCCAAGGGGCTTGACCAAGCGATATATACGGCTCATCACTATGGCTGCCCAACCCTTCAGATCTTCACTAAAAATTCTTCTTCTTGGAAAGAAAAAACCCTATCCCGAACAGACATCAATACCTTCCGGGAGGCCAGACAGAATACCGGGATGGGGCCAATCGCGTCCCACACGTCGTACCTGATCAACCTAGCGGCAAAGGAAAAGAAAAAGCGGCAACAGTCTCGAAGCGCGCTGTATAACGAACTGATCCGTTGTATGGAAATCGACATCGACTTTGTGGTGCTTCACCCCGGGTCCCACATGGGCCTTGGTGAAGCGCACGGGATGGAGGCCATTGCCGAAGGGATCAATCGGGTTTTTGAGAAACTGCCGACCACCGGAACCCGACTACTGCTGGAAACCACCGCTGGCCAGGGTACGGGGGTGGGTCATACATTCGAACAACTGGCGACGATCCTGGATAAAATCGAGCGTCGGGAATCCACGGGAATTTGTTTGGATACGTGTCACATTTTCGCAGCCGGATATGATATAAGATCCAAGGCGACTTATCAGCAGACCTTTCGGAAGTTTTCGGATATTATCGGATTCGACAAACTGTTTCTAATCCATGTAAACGATTCCAAAAGGGAATTCGGTTCCCGGGTGGATCGCCATGAACACATCGGTAATGGGCATATCGGCGCCAAAGGATTTGAGCTGTTAATGCAGGATCGCCGATTCGACCGGGTACCCAAAATTCTAGAGACGCCCAAGATCGTCGCCGGCAAGGATTGGGACAAAGTGAACCTGACCTGCCTGCGACGTATGGCTAACCCTTGACCATTATATACGGAGCCATGAAACAAATCTTTTTCTCGACAATCCTTATCATGTTCATCGTTGCGCCATGCTCCGCGAAGGTCCATGCCGCGCCGGTATCGGATAACAACCAGGTCCGAATGGATATTTTTGACTGGGTGAAGGCCTGGGAAAGCAAGGATATCGATCGCTACATGGCGCATTACCATCCTGCGTTCCGGGCCGACGGTGAAAATTACCATCAGTGGCGCAAACGCAAAAACGCTTTGTTCAAACGGCCCGGCCCGATCAGCGTAAAGATTTCTCAGGTGTGGATTGCCATGGATCAAAAAACAGCCGTAGCCAGGTTTTTCCAGGAATACAAGGATGCCTATTCTTCAGATATCGGTGAAAAAACATTGGAATTGGAAAAATGGGATGGCCAGTGGAAAATCATCTCTGAAACCTGGACCGCGATTCAGGGCACCATATCCCAACTTCCACCCTCGGATTCCCTGACGGCCACAAAAGAAAATCGTCTATCCGTGCCCAAAAAACAGGACACGCCAGCCACGCCTTCACACCCGAAAACCACTGGTGTCGCCATCAAGGACATCCAGTTTCGTTTGTCGCCAGTAGAAGAATCGGTCATTATAGAAATGGAGCCCTATACGGTTCCTGCTGTGTTCAGTTTAGATGGAGACTCGCCCCGCGTGGTCATCGACATTCGCGGTGTCCATGACTGGATCGGAAAATCGGCCAAGCCGATCGAGGGACGCTTCATTAAACGGATCCGCACCCACCTGCACCCTAAGCTCCGCAAATTGCGAATCGTGCTCGATCTCCACCCGCCGGGAAACTACAAAATTTCCCGAGTCGCCCACCCGAGAGCCAGAAAGTATATGCTCTCCATATCCCCTGAAGAATAAGGATTTCATTTCTAACCACACCCTGACACCATTCTAATGCACGCCTAAATATTCCATCGTTAAGTTGTGGCGCGTGACTCGCCATCATATTTTTCTTTCAATTTCCCACCGGAGAATTATAGCCGTTGCCATAAATATGTTCCGAATGAAGACGAAGAATCCATCGTCATGCCGGACTCCGGTCCGGCATCCAGATTCAGTTTGCTGTTTACTGGATTCTCCTTCGATCCCGCCAAAGGCGGGACTCAGGATGGTGAGCCTGTCGAACCACGGCCTCCACCGGAATGACATCGGTGTTTTTGAGCCATATGTCGTCTAAACGACATACCTCCAATTGGAACGGAATTATGGCAATCACTATAGATGGAATAACTCAGGAGGAAACAATAGATATCAAGAATGTGCGGATAGTCGAAATAATGTTTCACATTTCTAAATTGACAGCATAACCGTCGAATCTGGCAAGTTAACTGCTCCTGCAACTCCCTACGCCACCCGCTTTCTCGCCCCTACATCTTGTGGTAGCCAAGTTGGGTCGAATCAGATTGAAAATAGTGTATTCCTCAGCCTGCTGGGGCCAGCTGTCAGAGAGGATTGTTGGCAATATTCCTTTCCATAGTATCTTCAATGTTTCATGCATCAACAAATCGAAATTTAAGGGTACTACCATGAACAATTCTCATTATTCTCTAACCCTTATATGATGCACTTTCTCCTAAAGCTGCAGTTCGTCAAACCACTCGTTTTGACAATGATATATTCGTGTAAAATTCTAATATTTAATGGTTTTGGTGGTATTGGGTCTACTTGTTTCATATCGGCATAATGCCGATTGTTCATTCCGGTGGCCCGCTGAGGATTGAGGAACTATAAATGCTGCATTTAGCCCAAGTTGGCCAAATAAATCAATAAGGAGAACAAACCATGACAAAAAAAGGAAGCAACAAGAGGGTACAACCATCCCAGGAACAAGACCCGCTCAAGCAGTATCAGGAAAACACGGGCATCAACAAAGAGTTCTATGGTCGGGTGGTCGCCAACAAAGAGAACTGGAAACTGCTCAGCACCCATTTGCAACCCACCTATACCGGTGAGCCCTACTTTGTGCCTGCAGGGGGTGCCGTGACCATTCGCCAAACCCACGGCCCACAGATCAACGACCTAATGTTCGTGAATGCTCATAACTTGGATGAGTATGGGGCTGTTGACAACACATTGCAATTAGAGCGAAGCTATCATGTTACCAAGTACAATCGAGTGTGGACAAACGGTCCGTACATGCGTCCAATCGCTGCCGTAGTTGAGGACGGCGCTAATTACGAGGATAAAAAGTCGCTAAAGACCCCCACGACCAAATGGCATTTCTGGGGGCCACACTGTTGTTCTGAACTGATTGAAGCGGCATCCGGTGTTGCCAATCACCCTTCTTGTCAGACGATGTTCGAAATGGCCTGGGGCAAGTTGGGCGTGCCGTCTAATGATCTGCGTACCAGAATGGTTGACGTCAATGTTTTCCAGCCCGCCGATGTATCAGGTGCCAACGAGGAGGGATTTCATAGAGGTAACTTGTATCCTGGATTGAGTTCAGGTCAGTACATTACCTTCTATGCCGAAATGGACATGTACCTGCTGGTCATCATGTGCCCATTTGGCAACCAGGAAAAGCCCATTCTTGATGCTACCTGTTGGCCCCAGACCGTCGAGATCTATGACACCGGCATTCGCCCCGAGGAGAACCCCAAGTTCCACAAACAGGTCTGGAATCTGCGTGAGAACGAGGCGGAGGCTGATTCTGGTCTCCCGTCCCCGGCTAAGCGGTACTACGGCCTGAATACGTTGGAAGCACCGAGTGTTGATTTCAACGAGGAAGAAAATGAGTCCTGAGACTACAGAGGGAGCGCAAACGCAACCTTCCCCAAAAGGACTGCGCTATAAATTGGGACTGTGGATGTTTATCATCGGGAATATCATCACATTCTCCTCTCCTGTAGTGGTGTCCATTTTCGGTCTGCCTGCGACCTTCGTCGGCCTGCTGGTCATTGTAGGAGAAATACTGATTTTCGGGGCTATTCCCGTATTGGGCAAAAAAGGCTTTAAAGAGTTAAAGGGTAAATTTGGTCAGCTGTTAAAGCTCAAGTTTCATCATGGTGCCCCGTTAAAGCCGGTCAGCCGCTTTCGGCATGTTGTCGGCTTGATCCTGGTCGTTTTTTCACTGCCGGTAATGCAATGGTCCGCAGCTATGCTGGCCATTGGGGCGCACAAGGCGGCATCTCTTGACAACCCTACACCGACTGTTATTGGTATTCCCTATGAAAGCCAGGTAGCGGTTTTCATGGTTCTTATGATTGCAGGGGAGGTGCTTACCATCATAGGGTTTTTTACCCTTGGCGGGCTTTGGTGGGAACGCTTTCGAAAATTATTTTTATGGCCGGATACTGTATCTGGGGACCAACAAGGTTAGGTTAGACGAACAAGTTTTCTATGATTACACAGCTTAGAGATGAACTCATTGCCATGGCAAAAGAAGATTCACGGATACTTCAAAGTTTGATCGATAGCGGCGAACTGGGCACTGTTGAATACCACCCAAAAATGAAATCTGTGCATGAAAAAAACAACCGGCGGCTAAAGGAGATTGTTAAAACCCATGGATGGCCGGGCAATACTTTAGTTGGCAAAGACGGTGCCAAAGCCGCCTGGTATCTTATTCAACATGCAGTGTCCGACACAGAATTCATGAACTACTGCCTGCCATTATTGAAAGCAGCTGTCGAAAATAACGATACTGAAAGCGCCTATTTTGCCTATCTTCAAGACAGAGTCCTTGTTTCGTCAGGAAAACCCCAAATTTATGGAACCCAGCATGACATAGATGATAACGGATTAGCATTCCCACTGCCTATAAAAGATCCGGATAATGTCGAATCAATGAGAGAGCAAGTTGGTCTTGAACCTTTAGTTGAAGCAACCAGCCGCATTCAAGCAAGACACAATGCCACTATAGCTAATCGTGAAAACAGCGAATAAGCGCCGAGTGTATACGTACAGTATTGCTCAGCTCTCAATGAATTCTTGAGATGTATTCAAGATATCCCAGTCGAGGACTACGACCATTTTTGTGCACCTGTCAGCGGAATTCAAATAGTGTGGACTACATCCCCCTAGACGTAATGAGAATATGAATTGACCGATTAACCCATAAAGGTCATTATCTGTCTGATTTTTCTGCCAAATCAGAAAAGAAGGCAGATATGACCGCCGTCGAATCCCCCCAACTCAACCCCGAAATCCCGACAGATAGTCCCCCGACGACCCCAAATGAGCAGTTTCAGCAGTTCCAGCGGCAAAAAGGTGTGATTTTACGTGTCGAATCGGCTTTAGCCGAGGGGCCACACGATCCATTTGCCGATAAAACGCCGAAGGCGGTGCTTCGGATTTTTCGCCGGATCCCCAGGTCCCGGTTCCCGGCAAAGCGCTATCTTTATAAATTTCTCTGTCACAAATATCGTCAAAACTGCAAGCAGAGAACACTGTCCAGTTACTGCACGTCGATCCGGTTCTTCTTAACGTTTGTGGCGGCACGCGGCAAAGAAAAGATCGATCAGCTCACCCGTGACGATCTTGAAGCATTTGTCGAACATGAGCAGGACCGGGGCATGCAGCCAAACACGATTTACCACCGTCTGATCCATATCTATGCCTTTCTGCAGTACCTGGTAGACCATGAAATGCTGCTGGCCAACCTGCTGCTGCGCAAACTTAAAGTCAAGGTTCCCGATCCGTTGCCCAAGGCCATGGATCCGATCGATGTCACTCGCCTGCTTTCGGTCATCGACAACACCCGCGACCGGGCCATGATCCTGGTAATGCTGCGAACCGGCATGCGCATCGGTGAACTGCTGAACCTGAAGATGGCCGATGTACGATTGAGCGAGCAGAAGATCCTGATCTGGGAAGGTGAAAAAAACGCCACCGGCAGAAGCGTTTGTCTGAGCACCGATGCGGCCGGTGCTCTGAGCCAGTGGATTAGCCTTCGGGATCCAGAAAAAGAAAATATTTTTTATGCTCGCGGCCGACACAGCATGGGCTACACCGCGTCTCGCAAAATGTTTATCAAATATCTTACCCGGGCCGGGCTATCAGCCAAAGGATACTGTCTTCACAGTCTTCGGCACACCTTTGCCACCGACCTGTTAAATGCCGGCATGCGCCTGGAGTGCTTGCAGCAACTGCTGGGACACTCCAGTTTGGAGATGACTTTGCGCTATGCCCGGCTCAGCAATAAGACAAGAGAAAAAGAGTATTTTAAGGCCATGGCCGTTATCGAAGGAGACTTGTCCGATGAACCTGACCGATTCGATTGTCCGCTTCCGGCGCCACCTGAAGCGGCGGAACTGCTCGGCGCACACGATCCGAAGCTACATCAATAACCTCAAGCAGTTTGTCGTCTGGGTCGATGCGCCCATCGAAGCGGTGACCTATCGTAAGATCGGCGCCTACATTGACTGGCTCCTGAACAGACGCCTGTCGCCCAAAACGATCAACTGTCATCTGGCTACCATCCGCCGGTTTTATGATTTTCTTCGCTATGAAGAAGAACGCGACATCGACAACCCGGTCAAAAGAGGTTGTCTTCTCAGGCAGGCAAAACCGCTGCCCAAACATCTTCGAGACGAACAGGTGAAGCGGCTAATGGATGTGATCAGTAGCAAACGCGACCGGGCCATCTTCATGCTGATGCTTCGCTCGGGCCTTCGTGTGGCCGAAGTGGTCAAGCTGACCCTTGGTGCCGTCGACTGGCACCGCAAACGCCTCTACGTCTACTCGGGCAAAGGCAGCAAAGACCGGGTGGTGTTTATCAGCCCCGACACCTTCCGGGCGCTGACCGCCTACGTGAAATCGCGGCCTGCAGGCCGCACCAAGCGGCTGTTCCTGGTCGAACGCGGCCGATACAAGGGCAAGCCCATATCGGTGCGGGGCGTGCAAAAACGGATGGAGGCATACGCCAAAAAGGCCGGGGTCAAGGTATCGTGCCATCAGTTGCGGCACACCATGGCCACCCAGCTGCTAAACGCAGATGCGGATCTGGTTACTATCCAGGACCTGCTCGGCCACAGCCGGATCAAGACGACTCAGCGCTATTGCAAACTGTGCAACCTGAAATTGGAGAAGGACTACTATGCGGCCATGGGTCGGGTGCTGCAAAGGGCGGCCGATAGCGTCAGGCCAGATTGAACTTGACAATCGATGAAAAATGAAACAGGAAAGTGGCAGGTAAACCGCTTTAATCAATAGAAAAATCAGACTTTATTACGTCTAGCATCCCCTTATACGCACCTCCGGCGAGTTTGGGTAGACCACAATATATTGGGTCGGTAACTTCAACGGTCGAAGTGCACAAATCGGCTATCTTTGCGCACCCTGGACTTGTAAAAAGAAAGTGCGGACATTTCCGCTTTTTTATGTCTTGCCTGGTTTCCATCGAGCGTGTGGCCTCACGAAATCAAACATGTGGATCAGGGGTCATGGACCCCGCCTACGGCGGAATTTGACATCATTATCCTATTAAAATGGTGTTCAATAAGCGCGGGGAAAGGTGAGCGGTCGATATCCATAGAGGCATTGCGGATTTGCCGAGGGACGGGCCCACGGGCAAACCGGCTAACGGGCGAACCGACTTTAAAGGCTTCCCTTGCGGAGTATGGCCACCAACAACCAAATACCCATAAACGCGGCGGCCACAAAGCCGATGAGACCAATGATGGAGATGCCGTAAAACAGCGGCGGGATCTTGGATATGACAATAAGTGCAGAACCGATGATCAGCCCGGCAATGATGACCGAGAAAGACAGTCGGTTGCTGGCCTGATCGTGTGTGGCCAGCATGTCTTCGAACCCCCGGTGCTCCACCTTGAAGAGAAGTTTCCGCAGACGTGCCATCCGGGACAGTTCCAAAAGATCTTTAGGAAACTGATCCATGAACTGAATTAGATCCGTCCCCATCCGATAGGCATCTTCAGAAAGCCGCTGGGGGCTAAACCGGGCCATCTTGATTTTTTGAACGAACGGGGTGGCTTTCGTGATCATGTCAAAATCCGGATCCAGCATGAGTGCCACGCCCTCTATAGTGGCAAGTGCCTTTAACATCAGGAACAGGTCGGGGGGAATTCGAAGATGATACCGGGCCGCCACATCAAGCAGTTCCTGAAAAACCTTGCCCATCTGGATTTCTTTGAGGGATTTGTACACGTGGCGCCCCATGAACTCGCCCACATCTCTTTCAAACAGGCGGATGTCTGGTTCTTCTTCCCACATGGTCAATTTTAGCAGCACCTGTGTGGCCCGGCCGGGATCCTGGTTGACCACAGCACCCACCAGATCCACAAACATCTCCCGGGTGTGAAGATCGATGGATCCCATCAGACCAAAATCAAGCATGCAGATGACATTGTCGGGAAGTACGAATATGTTCCCCGGATGGGGATCTGCATGAAAGAAGCCGTTTTCAAAAACCTGCGTCAGAAAAAAATCCGCGCCCCGGTCAATAACAATCTTAGGATCGAGTCCGGCGTCCTTCAGCCGGGTCAGATCAGAAACCTTGATCCCCTCGACGTATTCCATTGTTAGAATTCGCGGGCGGGACGCTTCCCGGAACACTTTGGGCACATAAATCCATGGATCATCCAGGAACTGTGCGGCAAAACGCTCCATGTTGGTCGCTTCAATGGTGAAATCGATCTCTTTTTCAATGGAGCGCGCAAACTCTTCAACGATCTTCACCGGTTTGTGAAAGGAAATTTCTTCGATATGCCGTTCCATGAGGGTGGCCAAGTGAAGCATGATCTCAAGATCGACTTCAATGATCTTTCGGATACCCGGCCGCTGCACTTTGACGGCGACTTCTTCGCCGTCTGTCATCTGTCCTCGGTGCACCTGGCCGATGGAGGCTGACGCGATGGGCTCAGGATCAATGGACTCGAATACCTGGTCCGGCGGAAGGGTTAATTCGGTGAAGAATATATGCTGAAGATCTTCGAAGGGGGTCGGCGGGACTTTATCCTGGAGTTTGGACAATTCCTTGACAAAGTCGACCGGCACCAGATCGGGGCGTGAAGACAGGGCCTGGGCAAGTTTGATAAACGTCGGCCCCAGCTCTTCGAAGGCCATACGGATGCGTTCGGCCCGGCTCCGTTTGTCCACCGGCTCCCGGCGCTTTTGGGTGAGCACCTGAAGGCCGATTTCGATATACTGATCAATTCTAAGCAACTCGATAAGGTCACCGAAGCCATACTTGATCAATACCGCCAGGATCTGGCGGTACCGGGCCAGGTGCCGATAGGTTCTACCGATGACGCCGATTTTCCGAATGCTTAGCATGGATTGCTTAGCCCGCGTTAATAACTGGATGCCGGGTTGGAAGATGTGGTTTTATTTCACTCTTCCCAACAGAGCGCTGGCAATGGTGTTCTTCTGAATCTCTTTCGTTCCTTCGTAAATCTCGGTGATTTTGGCGTCCCTGTAAAAGCGCTCCACCTCGTATTCGGTCATGTATCCATATCCGCCCAGAAGCTGAATCGCCTCGTCACAGACTTCCACCGCGGTCCGCGCGGCATACATCTTGGCCATGGAGGTCAATTTCGGATCGATGCGTCCCTGATCGAAATTCCACGCCGCTTTATAGGTGATGAGCCGCGCCAGTTCAATCTTGGTGGCCATGTCCGCCAGCTTGTGTTGGGTCACCTGGAACTTGGCTATTTTTTTGCCGAATTGTTCCCGCTGTTTTACGTAGGCCAATGCCCGATCATAGGCTCCCTGAGCGGTACCGAGGGCCTGGGCCGCCACCTGGATCCGGCTCTCGTCGAAAAATTCAAGCACCTGATAAAATCCTTTACCCTCCGTGCCGACCAGATTGGCTGCCGGCACCCGGACATCCTTGAAGACGACTTCGGTGGTGGCCATCATCCGGATACCCATCTTCTCCCCCACATCGGAAGTGCTGAGTCCCGGCCGGTCACCCTCCACCAGGATGACACTTTGTCCTCGATAGGTGGGAGACACATCCGGGTCGGTCTGGCACAACACCGAGTAGAAACCGGCCAGGCCACCGTTCGTGATGAAGATTTTGCTGCCGTTAATGACCCACTCGTCACCGCCACGAACCGCGGTGGTGTCCATAAAGGTGATATCGCTCCCGTGGTCGGGCTCGGTAAACGCGCCGGCGGAGAGCATCTTCGCCTCAGCCACCTGGGGCAAAAACCGTTCTTTGAGGTCATCGCTGCCGAAATGCAGGATCAATTCCGATGCGAAACTCGATAGTGCGACCGCGCTTCCGATGGTAGAATCCGCCCGACATAGCCCTTCAATAACCAGAATGTCTTCGAGTGATCCCAGACCCTGACCGGAATACTCTTCCGGGAAATGGACTCCGATGAGCCCAAGGTCGCCGGCCTTCTGCCAGATCTTCCGGGGGAACTCATGCTTTTTTTCCAGCTCCATGGCCAGCTCTTTATCGAATTCACCCTTGGCGAACTCCCTCACTGCCTTCTGAATTTCCTTTTGTGTCTTGCTCAGTTCAAATTCCATCGACGAAACTCCCTGTTTGATCGCGGTCAACTAGCGGGCATCTGCCCGAAAATCCTAAATATTAGCTAAAAAGACCTAACACACGGCCTATGCAAAAGCAAGACGAGCGCCCCCCCCGGAACACATTCTGAGGGACCTCTTCGAACGCTGAGATTGCAGCGTCCAGTCCCTTTCCGGGGCCTGAAATGCCCCTTGACTGTCCGGCGGGAGTAACCTATGTACCTTTGATTGTCTCTGTACCGACACAATCCCGGACAACGCACCAACCGCGTGTTGCGGCTGTTGTTGGGTTGCCGGTTTCTTTGGTTTTTGATTTAGACGGAAAGGACATTTGTACCATGGCATTTTCCATTGCATTGGCTGGAAAAGGGGGAACCGGAAAGACCACCCTTGCCGGTCTGTTGATCAAGTATTTAGTTAAAACGGGGAAAACCCCCATACTCGCGGTAGACGCCGACTGTAACGCCAACCTGAACGAAGTTCTCGGTCTGGAGGTCAAAGACACCCTTGGCAACGCCCGTGAAGAGATGAAAAAGGGGCAGGTGCCGAGCGGCATGACCAAAGACGTTTTTATGGAAATGCGTCTTGAGGAAGCTATTGGAGAAACGGAACACTTTGACCTTGTGGTGATGGGGCAACCGGAAGGGGCCGGATGCTACTGCGCAGCCAACACACTGCTGACCAATTTTTTGGAACGGCTTACCGGAAATTACAGCTATCTGGTCATGGACAATGAAGCCGGCATGGAGCATATCAGTCGACTGACCACACACAACGTCGATATATTGCTGATCGTCTCGGACACGTCCAGGCGGGGGCTCCAGGCGGCGGTACGGATTCATGAGCTGGCGAAAGAGCTGAATATCGGGGTCGGCAAGAGCTTTCTGGTCATCAACCAGACCCGCCGGGAACCGACGGAAGCCATGCTGGACCTTCTCGGCAACAATGGGCTCGAGTTGATCGGTACGGTTCCCGAGGATGAAGCGGTTTACGAATACGACATGAACGGGCGTCCGACCATCGAGCTGCCGGAAGACAGCGCGTCGGTCCGGGCGGCATTTGATATTTTCGACAAGATCGTTTCCTGAGAGACGAACCATGCGTAAAACAGGCCTGCTTTTCGACCAGAGATACCTGCTTCACGACACCGGCGACTATCATCCCGAAGTCTCTGACCGGCTCCTGGCCGCCTACAAAGGGATCAAGGACAGCGAACTGCTGGCCGACCTGACATTGTTTCAGGCGATCCCTGCGGATATGCGGTGGATCGAAACAGTGCATGACAGAGCCTATATTGACCGTTTCAATGACGCCTGTGTCTCCGGCAGAAATCAGTTTGATACGGCAGACTGTCAGATATGCGCCGAGACATTCGATACCGCTCTTCTGGCGGTGGGTGGGATTCTTCGCGCCATTCGATGGGTGATGAATGGCCAGATCGACAATGCCTTCTGCCCGGTTCGCCCGCCGGGCCATCACGCAGAAGTCGATCAAGCCATGGGGTTCTGCTATTTCAACAATGTCGCTGTCGCTGCTCGATATCTCCAGCAGGAGTACCATATCGAAAAGGTGGGCATCATCGATTTTGACGTCCATCACGGTAACGGCACCCAGCACATTTTCGAAAAAGATCCCACCGTGTTTTACTACTCCATCCACCAGCACCCTTCGTTTGCATATCCGGGGACCGGCCGGGAGTTTGAAGAAGGGTCCGGTGAAGGGCATGGGTTTACGAAAAACACCCCGGTGCTGCCGGGTGGTGGGGACGAGGAATACCGCAGGCTGATCCTGCAGGATCTGGTACCGGCATTTGACCGGTTTCAACCTGACTTCATTCTGGTCTCCGCCGGATTCGACGCACACGTGGACGACGACATGGCGGACATGAATGTGACGTCCGAGGGCTTTTCGTGGATCATGAGCCGGATTATCGAGCTGGCCGACCGTCATGCCAATGGACGCATCATTTCTGTTCTGGAAGGCGGGTATTCACTCAAACGGCTCCCGGAACTCGTGGGAGAACACGTCGGAATCTTGCTAAACGGAGCACAGGCCGGATAATTGCAGCGGACCACCGGTCGGCTTTTGGCTTTGGAGGAAAACATGCTAGTCACCAAATCAATGACAGAAAAAGTAATTACCATCCAAAGAGATGCCGGGTTGTTTGAAATCCGAAATCTCATGAAGGAACACAATATTCGGCATCTCCCGGTGGTGGACGGAGAGAACCGGCTCATCGGGATCGTCACCGACCGGGACCTTCGAAGTGCCATGCCATACCGTATTTATCTGGAACCGACCACCGCCACCGAGGAGAGCGAGCGTATTTCGCAAATCAAGGCCGCCGACATCATGACCCCCGATCCCATTTCAATCCCGGTCCGATATACCATACAGGACGCCCTGCTGCTCATCGACAAGAACCGGGTGGGGGCATTTCCGGTCACCGAAGAGGACGGCACCCTGGTCGGGATCATATCTGTCCGGGATCTGATACGGGCATTTATTAACGTTCTCGGTATTGAAGAGCCGGGAATCCTGCTGGGTATTGTCGTCGAAGAGAAAGTCGGAGAGCTGAAAAAAATCGTGGATGCGATCACGGAAGAAAATATCTCTCTGGGGAGTATTCTGGTCGCCCGGTACCAGGATGAACAGAAGCGAGCGGTTTTCCCCTACCTGCTGACCAACACCGTGACCCGCATCAAGAAAAAACTGGAGGAACTTGGGTTCAAACTACTCGATCCGATGGATTGGTATTTTGATAAAATAAAAAAATGACCCACTTGTCCTGAGCGCCGTCGAAGGGTTTATCCTGAGCGCAGTCGAAGGGAGCATGTAGAAGGGCCTGTCCCGTCGTAGCTCGAAGAGCGAAGTCGGAAGCATCGCCGAGGGGGGCGCAGCCGACTGGTTTATCCTGAGCGCCGTCGAAGGGAGCATGCCGACAGGGGCGGCGTTGGCGAATCTTCATCCATGGTTACCTCAATGAACGAGCGTGAAGTACATTCACGGTTCTCTCCACCCTACCCTCACCTGTATATCTACCATCTAAACGCTTCGGTGCCATGCGATAGGAATCTGTTTGGGGAAACTTTTATAGGTAACTGGGAAGAAGAAGATTCCTCTTTTCTGTTTTTCTCGAAACCTGCGGAGGACATCGTAAAACAGGTGGTATCCCGACACCCTGGGGTCTCCTTGCTGGAAGGATATGATATGTCCTACGAGCAATGGCAAGGGGATGCGGTCACATCGTTCAAGGCGGGACGGTTTCTGGTTCAACCGCCATGGGAGATCACTGAAAATATTTCCCGAACCACCCGGCGTGCCCACCATACCAACAGAGGAGCGACTTGTGGGGTCGTAGCTCGGAGAGCGACCGGTGAGGTCGAAGCCGTCAGGCGGAGCCCCAAGCCTCAAAGCGGCGACCTCCCAATTATCCTCGATCCGGGGGTTGTGTTCGGCACCGGAACCCATCCCACCACAAGGGATTGCCTTACGGCTCTGGAAATTGCATTCTCCCGGGAAAAGGTCATCACGGTTCTGGACCTGGGAACCGGCACCGGGCTGCTGGCCCTTGCCGCAGCACGACTGGGTGCCCGACACACCATCGCCGTGGACCTCAACTTTCTGGCCGTCCAGACAACAGCGGACAACATCCGGCGAAACGTTCTGGAGGATCGAATTATAGCCGTTCAGGGTCGAGCTGAAGAGATGGTGCCCATATCAGCCGATTTGCTCATTGCCAACATCCATTATGATGTGATGCAACACATTGTCGCATCCGACAGCTTTCTCGAAAAGGGTGCCTTTATCCTGTCCGGTATTTTGCGCAGTCAGGCTCGTGAACTGGAAGCCAGGTTGGCCGAACTCAAGTGTAGCGTACTCCGGCGCTGGGTTCATGAGGACACCTGGTTTACATTCTACGGCACAACAACATTAGATCAATAATTAGTGGTTAAAAGTAGAGCATCGTTTTTTTCTATAACATGGGGGTTACCTCTGCCATTAAAATTCGAAATCCGAATATCGAATAACGAAACAAATTCGAAAATCGAATGTCCAAAATTAAAAAACTGTTGAGATTTCGATGTTTTGAATTTTGATTTTTGTTTCGGATTTCGGGTTTCGTGCGTCGTATTTATGGTTAACGAAAAAAAGTGATATTTACGCTTACCAACAATGCTTGGATACCTGGAATAAAAAACAACCCTGAGGACTTTTATGGATGACCTGATCTCCCGCGCCGCCAAAGATATAGCCGCCGCTAACCATGTCGTCGCATTAACCGGTGCAGGGATTTCCGTGGAAAGTGGCATTCCTCCGTTCCGGGGTAAAGGCGGAGTGTGGGAAAAAATCGATCCCATGGAATATGCCCACATCGACGCCTTCATGAACGATCCGGTCAAAGTATGGAATGTCCTGCTCAAAGACATGAAGCATCTTCTGGAGCAAGCGGAGCCTCATGCGGGCCATACCGTTCTGGGGGAATTGGAAAACCGGGGTCTGCTCAAGACGATCATTACCCAGAATGTGGACGGATTGCACCAGCGGGCCGGAAACACGGACGTCATCGAATTCCATGGCAGTTTTGCGCAGTACCGATGCCTGGCCTGCGAGCAACAGGTGGAAAGTGCCGGCATCGATATACGGGAGATTCCGCCACGCTGCGCTTGTGGCGGAATCTGGCGACCGGAGGTCGTCTTCTTCGGCAAGATGATACCGCCCCAGCATTTATGGCGGTCTAGACTGGCGGCGACCGAGTGCGATCTTATGCTGGTGATCGGCACCTCTGCCGTGGTGCAGCCGGCCGCCTTCATGCCGGTGATCGCCAAAGAATCCGGTGCCAAGGTGATCGAAATCAATCCGGAGCCAACACCGCTGACCGGAAGCATCAGCGATTATCTGATCCAGGGCAAGGCAGGAAAAGTCATGCAAAGGATTCTGGAAGCAATGTCAGAATGAGAAATCTATAAGAGTCTTTCTCTCTTGGACTTGCAAAATCCGAAGCACGAAATTCGAAGCACGAAACAAATTCAAAATTCGAATGTCAAATTTTTAAACTAAATTCGGTATTTTGTCATTTTGAAAGTCGGATTCTTGCCCGCCTCAATCGGGTGAATTTCGGATTTCGATATTCGGATTTCGAATTTATGTATACGAACCATTAAATATGCAATCAACTCACAAAAGATGGGTCATCGACGTAACCCTTACTCCTCCTTCCCTGGGAGACAATACCGGCGATGCGGACCGGCTGGTCGGCCATTTAAGGAAGCAACTGGATTCGCCAAATGTCGCCCTCGACAGGGCCGTGTTGCTATCGTTACCGAGTCTTCTACGGGAAAACCATTACCGGGTTCGATGTGTGCTCTGCAAAGATCTGGGCACATGGGAAGTTATTGCACTAACAGGGCAAGCGGAGGACGTCCCCATGGCCGGACTGGCTGTGGACCTCGGCACTTCCCGGGTGGTATTACGGATGGTCAGTCTGGAAGATGGGCAAACTCTGGCTGAAACTGCATTCGACAATCCTCAGCTTTCCGTGGGTGCCGATATTCTGACCCGGATCCATCATACCGACACGACCGGGGGATTGGCACACCTGCAGGAATTAATCATTGCCGGATTGAACCGCCACATAATTTCCCTGTGCCGTCACGCCGACATCGGACAGCAACAGATCTTTCTGACAGCGGTCGCCGGCAATACCGCCATGACCCATCTGTTTTTAGGTTTGAATCCCCATTGGATGATCCGGGAACCTTATATTCCAGCGGTGAATCGACCCGGACTGACCCGCGCCCCTGATTTGGGTCTCGAAATACATCCTCGCGGCCGGGTCCTGGTCTTTCCGAATATCGGCAGCTATTTTGGCGGAGATCTGATCGCAGGTATCCTGTACTCAGATCTTCACCGCCGGGAAGACACGGCCATTCTTGTGGATGTCGGTACCAATGCTGAGGTGGTCCTGGGCAATCAGAACTGGCTGATGGCATGTGCCGGAGCGGCGGGACCGGCCCTTGAAGGCGGCGTCACGAAAATGGGAATGATGGCCGGACCGGGTGTCATCGATCGTATCGACATTAATCCGGAAACGCGTCTGTTCCAGATCCACACCATCGATGATCAAGAGCCGATCGGTATCTGTGGTTCCGGGCTGATCGATCTGGCCGCCCAGATGTTTCTGGCCGGCATGATCGACATGCGCGGCCGGCTGGTGCCCGGACAATGTGACGGCCGATATAAAGAGAAAGACGGGATGGGCTATCTGGTCGTCATTCCTGGGGATCAATCCGGATCCGGTATGGATTTGACCATCGGGCAGGCGGATCTGGACAGTCTCACCCGATCCAAAGCCGCCATGTTTACCATACTGGAAACCATTACAACCACCGTGGGTATGACCATGGAGGATCTTTCGGCATTTTATGTGGCCGGCACATTTGGATCGTTCATCCGCCCGACCTCGGCCATTTCCATCGGCATGCTGCCGGATCTGGAGATTGACCGCTATCAACCACTGGGAAACAGTTCTCTGGGTGGCGCGACACTGGCGTTAACATCCACAGCGGCGGTCGACGAGATCGATACCATCCGGGAGCGGATCACCTATATGGAACTGAATGTGAACCAGGAGTTCATGAATCGATTCTCCGCCGCCAAATTCTTCCCCCACACCGATCCGAGTCGATTTCCCTCCGTCAAAGTCTGGGAGACCTGACGATTTCCGCTATCGGTCGGTGTTTCGCTGAAAATCTTATCGCAGAGTCGCAAAGTCCGCAGAGTTGATTCATTTTTTTGCTTTTCGCTGAGAATCATTTCATGTGCCGGCAGCTCAGCGGCACATGAAATATATTTCTTCTCTGTGCCCTCTGTGTCTCGAGTCCCGCACTGTGGGACGGGCGGTAGGAAAGTTAAAACTCTCAGGAAAGCGGTTCAGCGGCGCGATCTGGAGTACCGGGGATCGAAGATGTAGCAGGCTTGCGGCGATAAAGCTCCCACAGCTGAGACAGCATCATTCCGGCCAGCATGAGGGCACACCCGGTGAAGCCTCTGGCGGACAGCCGCTCACCCAGAAGAATCCATCCGCCCAGGGCGGCAAACACCGCTTCCAGACTCAACAGAATAGCGGCATGGGCCGGATGCGCATGCCGCTGGGCAACGACCTGAAGGGTATAGGCAATTCCCACGGACATGACCCCGCCATACAGGATCGGGACCAGTGCGTTGACAATTCCGGCCGTGGTAATGGTCTCAAAGATTACGGCAGTGATCAGGCTCAGAACGGAGCAGGCGGCATATTGGAAACAGGCGAGCTTCAAAGAGTCGGTGCGGGGAGACAACCAGCCGATAATCAGCACGTGGCCCGCCCAGAAAAACGCTCCGATCAATACAAGAAGATCGCCGAAAGCGATCGTAAAATTCTCCGTCACGCTCAGCAGGTACAACCCCACCGCCGCCAGAAACGCACCCAGCCAGGTTCCGCCGCCCGGGCACTGCCCCCAGATCAATCCCAAAATGGGAACGATGACGACATACAGCCCCGTAATGAATCCGGCGTTGCCGGCCGTGGTATAGACCAGTCCCACCTGCTGAAGAGACGCCCCGGCAAATAAAGCCAGTCCTGTGAGCGCACCCCCTGCCACCAACATTTTACCCCCCACTGGATCGAGCGGTGTATCGATGGGCGTTTGTCTGCCGGAGTTGCGAATGATCATCGGCAGCAGAACCAGGCTGCCAAGGGCAAAGCGGATCCCATTGAAGGTAAATGGTCCGACGTGATCCATCCCGACCCGTTGCGCCACAAAGGCAAAGCCCCAGATGATGGCGGTCACCAGCAGCAACACATCGGATTTTATGGTTGTGGTTTGCATGGAATCGTTCCCGGCGCCTTCGTTCTCGTTTTCGACCTGCTGCGGCGTCGCAGCCGGAGCGTGTGGACCATACCCATCGGGCTGGATCGGGTCAAGGAAAACCTGTTAGTATACCCGCACATTACCCATTGCTCCCGAAATGAAGTCCAGCAATGCGCAGGTTGGGTAGTATTTGACAAACGGAAGTTCTGCCGTACTTATTTGCCACATACTTGTTCAAAGGAGCGCTTATATAAAATGAACCGTCCGTCCCGAACATCGGTCCTGTGCCCGAACTGCAAACGCTTAGTCAGCGCCGATGAATCCAGGTGCCCCCACTGCGGCGAACGGCGGCCCGGCAGCCGATTGAAAAACAACTTTCTCACCCGCTATTTGGGTCAATCGGACCAGCTGGTGCGCACCATCATCGTTGCCAATGTCGCCATGTTTTTTCTGTCGTTGTTTCTCAACACTAGGATGCCCGGTCTGTCCATGAATCCGTTTCACGTATTGTCGCCGGAGAACCGAAGCCTCCTGTTTCTAGGGGCCACCGGAACCATCCCCATCGATCGGTTCGGCCGTATCTGGACCCTCGTGTCGGCCATGTATCTCCATGGAGGTTTGCTTCATATTATCTTTAACATGCTCGCATTCAGCCAGCTGGCACCCCTGGTCATTCGCGAATACGGCGGTTACCGGGCCATCAGTATTTACACTCTGGGCGGCATCGCTGGCTTCTGGATTTCCTATCGGGCGGGGGGCACCTTTACCATCGGGGCCTCCGGCGCGGTATGTGCGCTGATCGGGTCCCTGCTGTACTACGGCCTGAGTCGGGGAGGGCTTTACGGGCAGGCACTCTTCAAACAAATCGGCGCTTGGGCGGTGGGCATCATGCTGTTCGGATTCATGGTGCCGGGCATAAACAACTGGGCCCATGGCGGCGGTGTACTTGCCGGCGCAGCCTTAGGCTTCTTCATGGGATATCAGGAGCGTCGGAAGGAGGGTCGCCTGGACCGGGTTTTGGGGTATGGGTGCGCCGGTCTGACGCTGGTGATCCTGGCGTTTGCCGCCGCTTCCGGCATCTACTACCGCCTTCAGATCGGGATCTAAATCCAAAAGATTCTGAGGATCAAACCATTCCCCCACCCTCCCTAGTATTTATTTGCCTTATGAGAATTCATCTTCGGTATCGGTATCGGGTTCGGTATCGGTATCGACTTCGAAAAATGTCGTCCTGTTTCGATTCCGATTCCGATAGCGATCCCGACGCCGAACGCCTCCGTCTCAATAGCCTTGACGGGGAAAGTCTTATCGTATATCGACGATTTACGATTAATAACTCGAATGGAGACAAAGACGATGGAAACCGCGGTTGCCGCTACCGATAAGACAATGGACGTCGAGGAGTTGGCTGAGTTGTGCCGGGCGCTGGGTCATCCGGCACGAGTACGGATTCTTCAATTCCTGAAAGATGTGGACCGATGTATCTGTGGCGCAATTGTCGAAAGCCTGCCTTTGGCCCAGTCGACCGTCAGCCAGCACCTGAAGCAGCTTAAATCCGCCGGCCTGGTCAAGGGAGAAATCGAAGGCCCGAGAACCTGCTACTGCCTGGACCGCGAACGGCTTGATCAATTTAAAGAAACCATCGCAAACCTGTAATCGATTGGAAGATAGCGTATGAGGTCTTCATCGATTTTAGTGTGCAATTCTTTTGCGGTTCACTTGAATCCTCGAATCCTTGGCCCCTTGGATCCTTACAGATCACAATCACGCAAATGCGATAAACATTGTCGTTTGTACTGAATCGAAAATGAAATTGGAGCTATCCCGAATTTGAAACCCGATTTTCCCATAGATCAATTCATCTCCGGAGACTGCTGCGCTACACAGAAATCCCCGTGCGAGTGTTCGTCCGAAAAGCCGGCGAGTGACTCGGAAGAGGTCTGTTGCGGCGGCCCGCCGCCTCCGAAAACGAATCCTTATGAAAAACCCGGCTACCGGGTCCAACGATTCGTAGCCGAGTTTATCGACACCGCCGTGGGTACCGTTCCCCGTGTCCGATCCCGGCGGGGGATCTCGGATCGATTCGGTACGATTCTCACCCGATTGGGTGTGGGGCGTCATGATTACCGCATTGCGCCGGGATTATACGGGGTCGGAAATCCCGATGCGGATTCACCGGTGGTGGTCACGGCGAATTTCAAACTGACCTTCGATACGGTAAGACGGGACCTCAAGGGGCGAAACCTGTGGCTGCTGGTTCTGGACACCCATGGCATCAATGTCTGGTGTGCCGCTGGCAAGGGGACATTCTCAACGCAGGAAGTCATATCCCGGGTAAAGACGAGCGGCCTGGCCAATCTGGTACGGCATCGGAAATTGATCCTCCCGCAGTTGTCCGCAACGGGTGTATCAGGACGGGAAGTCAAAAAAGGTTGCGATTTTGAAGTGGCCTGGGGCCCGATACGATCGAAAGACATCGCTGTATTCCTGGATCAGGGGATGACCGCCGACAACACCATGCGACGGGTGACGTTTTCCTTTATCGAACGGCTGGTGCTTATACCGGTGGAAGTTTCCCACCTTCCCAAGCCTACGCTCTGGGTGCTTCTGGCCGCGTTTATCATCTCCGGCATCGGCCCTAGCCTTTTTTCGTTTCAAGGGGCCCTCCTGCGTGGCGGCATGGCCATGGCCGCCTACATCGCCGGCGTGATTGCCGGTGCTGCATTAGTTCCGGCACTGCTGCCGTATCTTCCGGGACGGGCATTTTCCGCCAAGGGCGCCATAACGGGTCTTGCCGCCGGTATCCTTGTCGCAGTGCTCTTTTCGGGCCATACGAATGGATGGGGATTGGTCGGTTTAGCACTCTGGGCTACCGCCATCAGTTCCTATCTGGCCATGAACTTTACCGGCTCCACCCCGTTTACATCTCCGTCCGGGGTGGAAAAGGAAATGCGCCGGGCCATTCCGATTCAGGCCGTATCGGCCCTGATGGCGGTGATCACATGGATCGCTTCGAACTTTGCCGTTTGAAGAGATACAATCACACCCCTCCCTTAAATTCCCTCCCCCAAGGGGAGGGAAGAGTAATATCCTCCCCCTTGATGGGGGAAGCTTGCCCTATTAAATCCCTGCTTCGCAGGGGCCGCCAACGGCGGCATTTAATAGGGTAGAGTGGGGGTGACAGCATTTAGGACTTTCGGATTTTTCCTGTAGATCTGAAGTTGAACTTTAGAAAGGCAACTTTATGAAAGAATTCCGATATCTTCCGGATGTAACGACGTTGAAACTGGCTCAAGACTTATGCGTAGGGTGCGGCATCTGCAGTCTGGTCTGTCCCCATGGGGTATTTCAGCCGGATGGAAGCATAGCGGAAATTGTGGATTTGAATGGCTGCATGGAGTGCGGTGCATGCGCCCTGAATTGCCCGGCGAAGGCCATTTCCGTCAACCCGGGCGTGGGGTGCGCTTTCCTGATCATCAATACTTGGCTCAGGGACAAAGGGATCGTGAAGAGCTCCGGCGACGGGTGTTGTTTCTAAAGAGCCTTGTTATACCGGGCTATATAAATGCCTGAAACGCTGAAAATACTTAACAAGACTAAAAAGTAGAAGATAATTTTCCTTAATTCGTTTTAGGTTTTCTATCCCACTTTTTCATCTATTTTCTTTCTGCCCAAAGCAAATCACCAGCAAGAATCTCCGAAAATTGCCCGAATGAAAAGATTTCTATACCGTCCCTGGTTCGAAGAGCTGGTCCATTGGGATACACGATGATTTTTCGTTGCAATCCCTTTAGCGGAGCGATAGCGCGAAGACCTTTACACCAGAATTCCGAAAAAGTGTGACCTGATTTGGCCTCTATAGCTATCAAATCGTTATCCCGGACCAGCAGAAAATCAACCTCGGTTTTGGATCTGCCGGAGGGGGCCCAGAAATACATCTCGTCGAACATGTTTCGGTAATCTCTATACGCTCGGAGCATTTGCGCGATAAGTCCTTCGAACAGGGCACCCCTTTCCTCCGGTACCACAGGGCCGGTAGCACGCTTCATGGAACGAACAATACCACAATCGCACCAGTACCATTTGGGAAGTTTTCGTTCACGCACGCGTAGCTTGGCCTCGTATGCAGGCAGTCTAAAACAAAGAAGCGTTTCTTCAAGGATGTCGAGGTATCCGGATACAGTCGTTCGAGCCACTCCTGATTCTCGAGCGATGTTTGTCACATTGATCGTCTGGCCGTGGAAGAGAGCTGCGATCGGAAGAAAACGGGCAAAGCCGGGTAGATTTCTCACCAGGGCCTCCGCCTGGATTTCCTCTTTTAAATAAAGCATCGCATAAGCCGCTAGTGTGTCTTCCTTAGCGATAGAATCCCAAACGATCGGAAGTAAACCAAAACGTAGCGCTTCCACTAAATCAAATTGAGCGCCAATCTCCTCGGGCAAAAAAGGATGCATGTCACGGTGTACTGCACGTCCGGCAAGCAAATTGACATCGGCCCGTTTGAGCTTACGGGCACTCGAACCGCACAGGACGAATCGAAGGCTATTTTCTTCAATAAACCTGTGCGCTTCGTTCAGTAGTCCTGGGAGCCTCTGCACTTCGTCCACAATAACCCAGCGATCAGCAGGAATTGCACGCAGCTCATCAGCGAACTGGCCCGGGTTTGCCAGCAGGCGCTGGAAAGTTTCTTCGGCTAATAAATCGATGACATGCGCATCGGGAAAAGTGTTGCGAAGCCATGTACTTTTTCCGGAACCCCTTGGTCCCATTAGAAAAAAACTAAGTTCAGGAGGTTTGAGTATTCTTGGAAGAACCATTTGACCACCACGTCGTCATTTTTCGTCGAAAATTGACATCATAATGGTCAAATAGGTCGGTTTTGTCAAGTCACTCGTGAACAAATGATGCTTTTAAAATCGGAGGAGTTAAGGGGAGCTCATTTTCCTCTAGAGGTTCCAGATACGGTTGTTCCCGCCAGCCCGGATAGTTTAATCTCGGGATGCATGATTTAATGAATTGCTTATAGCCGTACACGGATGGTATGGAGGTTGCCGAACTTATCTAAGTCATGGAGTATAAATTGAATTTGGAACTTTATATCCCTTTTGTAATAGCGGCAACGATCATCCTTATTATACCAGGGCCCACAATCCTTCTGGTCATCAGTCAGGCGGTGGCCCATGGACGCAGGTCCGTGGTGCCCCTTGTGACAGGCGTATTGTTGGGTGATTTCACGGCAATGACGCTGTCTCTGTTAGGGCTGGGAGCGATCCTGTCAACATCTGCCACCCTGTTTAGTATATTCAAATGGATCGGTGCGCTGTATTTGATATATCTTGGAATCAAACTCTGGAGAGTCGATCCCAAAAACAATTCAGTACAAGACAGCCGGAGAAATGAGTCTAACGGATCCCTGCTAAGAAGTTCATTTATCGTCACAGCCCTGAACCCAAAAAGCATTGCCTTTTTTGTCGCATTCCTCCCACAGTTTATTAACCCCCTCACACCAGCTCTTCCGCAGTTAACACTGCTTGGAGGCACCTTTTTGTTTCTGGCCACGGTCAACGCCGCCCTATATGCGATATTCGCCGGTCAGCTGGGCGAGCACATGAGAAAGAAACGCGTTCGAAAGTGGTTCAACCGGTGCGGCGGCAGTGCGTTAATCGGGGCAGGCATATTTACCGCCGGTATGCAGCGAAGTACATAGTTAGCTGCAGAAGAAACCGGTGTCAAACCTTGAATTGTGAATAGTGGGTTGTCACATGGCTATTCACAATTCAAGGTTTGACACCCTTGGCCAGTTATCGCTTTTTTACCCACGACTCTGCATCGCCTTGTACTTCCGATATAAAGCTCGAAACTGATGATATGTAATCCCGAGGACACGGGATGCTTTCTTTTGATTGAAATTACTTTTAATCAGAGCGTTTTTCAACATGCGTACCTTGAGTTCCCATACGGCTTGATCCAATGGTTGATCGTTAGTATCCGATTCAACGGAAGGTTGAATCGATGGTTTCTCCACGGGTTGCCTGGCGGTTGTCTTTTTCGTAGTATCATCCGAAGCAAAGGGGTTTTGAAAGGGATTGAAAACGATGGTGTAAATCACAGCGGAATCTGAACGATACACCGCTCGCTCTGTGGCATTTTTTAATTCCCTTATATTTCCGGGCCAGTCATAAGCTTCCAAAGTGGCTAAAGCCTGTTGGCTGAATCGAGGGGTGTCCTCTCGTCCTATCTCAAAAGCCATGCGGGCCGCAAAGTGATGTGCCAACAACGGGATATCGCCCTTTCGTTCCCGCAATGGCGGCAGATACAACACCTCAAATGACAGCCGGTCCAATAGGTCCCGCATAAACAAGCCTCTTTCTGCCTTTTTTGACAGATCCACATTTGTGGCGGCGATTATTCGCACATCGGTTTGAATAGACGTTGAACTACCCACCTGTTCGTATGCGCCGTACTCCACTACCCGTAAAATCTTTTCCTGGGCTTCAAGGGGGATGTTCCCGATTTCATATAGAAACAGACTGCCTCGGTCGGCCATAGAAAACCGACCGATGCGTTCCCGGCTGGCACCGGTAAAGGCACCCTTTACATGGCCAAACAGTTCGGATTCGATCAAGGAAGGAGAAAGGGCGGAGCAGTTAAGGGTCACGAAGGGATGCTGCCAGCGTTTGGATAAAAAATGAAGTCTCGAGGCCGCCAATTCCTTTCCTGCACCCCGCTCCCCGATCAGCAATACCGGACGGTTTACCGGAGCTACGGCTGATAGCCTTTCCTGAAACTGCAAGAATGTTTCCGATTGTCCCAATGCATCCGATAATGCCCGGTGGGGAATCTTTGCAGCGGGATTGCTTTTTGGAGGGAATGAGGACTCGGTCATGGCTAAAATTGTACAATAAATGGTTAAATTGGCCAAATTATGGTTGAAATATAACAATACCGAACTCGTTCCGTCAACCAAAATTTATATAAGATATTGAAATCGAATGAAATATAGATTTTAGCACATTCGATGCTTTGTCTTGGGGAAAAGCATCGATCATAGGCAAGCAAAGTGGCCAGGAGGAAAATCCATGAGTATTTTTACAAGATTTAGGGATATCGTGAGCGCAAATATCAATTCCATGCTGGACCGGGCGGAAGATCCGGAAAAAATGATTCGCTTGATGATTCGTGAGATGGAAGATACGTTGGTTGAGATCAAATCTTCTTGCGCCGGAGTCATGGCCAACAGCAAGCGGGTGCAACGCCAGCTCCACGAGATCCAGGCACGGGAAAAAAGCTGGAATGAAAAAGCGGCTCTCGCTGTAAACAAAGGCCGGGATGATCTTGCCAGAGAAGCCCTCGCGGAAAAACGAAGGTATTCCCGAAATGCGGGCGCTCTGGAAAATGAATTGGTCGAACTCAATGGGATCGTGGATCAATACAAAGCCGATATCTGTCAACTCGAGGAGAAGTTACAGGCTGCCCGTGAAAAGCAACGCGTGTTGGTGCAACGTCATATCCACGCTAAAAAGAAGATCCGAGCGGAGGAGGAAATCCGTCGGATGGACAGCTCGGAAGCAATCTTGAGATTTAACCGCTTCGAGAATCGGATCGAGAGACTGGAGTCCGAAGCTGACTTGGTTAATTTGGGCAGGAAGCCGACATTGGAGGAAAAAATCGATCACCTGATGAACGATGAAGAAATTGAAAATGAGTTGGCTGAACTGAAAGCTCGAGAAAAGACAAACATCCAGGATGTGCCTCCAAAATAATACCAAAATGGAGATGACCAGCAATGCATCAAGTGCTTATCGTGGCCATCGTATTCGGCAGTATCATCATCGCTTTGGCGATCGTACCGGTGACAATTTTATATGCCATTAGAATTATCAAAGGTGGCGTGTCCGATAATCGCGGGGGATTGGCTGATGAGGAAGCCAAAATGATACAGGAAATTTATCAATCAATGAGCCAGATGGAAGAGCGGGTGGAAACGCTGGAGACTCTTCTTTTAGAAAAAGAAAAAAAGGACGGATAAGCAATGCACAGACACTATTCACACGGAAGGTATAGTACATCCAGACACCGAAGCGACCGTGGAAGAGAAAGAGGGCTGTATCGTTCGCGAAACGGAATGATTCTGGGGGTTTTTAAAGGGTTGGCCGATTATTTTGATTTCTCAGTGGGATGGCTGCGGGCGATCGGGATCATTATCTTCATTTTCAGTGGGCTATGGCCGATTGTTGTGCTGTATCTGTTAGCGGCCTTACTGATGAAGCCGGAGCCGGTGATCCCCCTATCGAGTCTGGATGATAAGGAATTTTATGACAGCTACACCCAATCCCGCAGGGGAGCGGTGCATCGTATGAAACGGCAGTTCGACAATTTGAATCGACGGATTCAACGAATGGAAGATGTGGTTACGGATAAGGAATTTGAATGGGAGCAGCGGTTAAACTCCTGATTGTGTCAAAACCGGTGAGACCGGCGTCAAACCTTGAATAGTGAATAATGGATTTTCACGCGGCTATTCACTATTGAAGGTTTGACACCATAGATTGTGCCAGCCAGATTTGATCCCGTTGCCAAGCTAATATATTGTTATGTGCACCTGAGGATAAATTGTTGAAGGTGCGCACATTTGGCAATAGTCCACTCTTGGGGCTTCCGCAAAAGTGCTGAAGACGATGGCCATCGCTGCGCTGTGTCTGCCCGACTTGCCTTTCTGAAAACCCCCGTTGCATACAGGAAAAACGAGAATTTAAAATTTAATCCTGTGGCTTTGGGCGGTAAGTTCCTGAGCGGATTGTTTCGTCTCGGTCAGGAGCTGTACTTCGATGTGCTCGATGCCCGGAAAAGATTTGAACAAGATCACATCAACCTGCGACAACCTCCCGGGATTCTTGCAAACGAACCGGTATTCTGCCTCGAATTCGCTATGGCGAGCATGCTCGTCCTCGCCCTCTTCATGATGCTTGTGATCCTTGTCTTCGTCTTTTCCGTGATGTTCGTCTTTTTCATGTTCATGTTCTTTTTCGTGATGCGCGTCCTTTTTATGCTCGTGTTCTTTTTCGTGCTCGGCATCCGCGTCATGGTCTGCATCGTGTTCGATGTCCGTTCTCACCGAGGATTTAGAAAGCCGGCATTGTGCTTCAGGGGACGGCATGAAAAGTTTTGAACCGTCTTCCAGTTTTTCAATTGCCCTTCTGACGCTATCCTTTTGTTCCGTCGTTCGCGGTTGATGTTCAAATCCAACGATATTCGCGGCAGGGCTGATAAATTCCATGTGAAGACGGGTTCCTTCCACGGCCGCATTCAGATGGGCAATGCCATGCACATGGGCATCATGATGACGCTGTTCTCCGGCCCAAGTCCTTGATGAATCTGCCGCAAACAAAATTGCGAATGCAAGGATCCATACCGACAGGATAGGATTCCGAAACAGTGGCTTTTTCATGATAACGCACTCCTTATTCTGAACATGATGGGTAGATAAACAGTTGTGGGGTTTATCGTATACGGGATTGTACTAGCTCATGCCGGATACAACGAAGGCATGCATCACGATACAAATGAGAACATGCCTTCGTTGTGCATCGGGTATGTTGGGCCAAACTTACATACCTTTCTTGATCATCTCCTTGCCGCAGCACATCAAGGGAACGCTGCAGGCGTCTTCGGAACCCACAGTGCAGGTGCAGGGTTTGGCCACTGATAATTCAAGGCCGCAAGTTTCACAAAAATACAGATCACCTTCTTTCATGTCACAACAATTTGCCATTAGGAAACCTCCTTGGGTAGTTATTCGGGGGCAATTGATTGCCCTTTACAGCGCTTTTCATTTCGGTTGACGTTTCTCGCAATTTCTACAAATTCCGTCAACGCGGACTTCCACTTTGTCAATTCGGCCGGGATACGTTTTCCACAACGGTTCGGTGTCAACAATTAGGCTCTCTGGGCTTAAGCAATCCATTTGTCCGCAATCTGTACAATAAAAGTGAGGATGCGGTTGGTGGTAATCATTCGGAGCGAGGCCGTAATAAAATGCTCTTCCACCCGTGCTGATGCGTTCCACAACGTCTTGCTCCACCAACAGATCAAGAATGCGGTAGACGGTCACCCGATTAATCGTGCTGCTCCGTTCAAGGATTTTATAGATGTCGCTTGCTGAAAGGGGAAATCTATTATTTCCCACGACTTCCAGAACGCGCACCCGATTCGGTGTCGCCTCTATATCTGCTCCTGACAACAATTCTTCATAATCGCACTGATGGCACATAGGTTATCCTTATGTTTGGCTTCAGGTCCTTTCTCTTCATTTTTGGCCAGCGACGCGTATCTTGTCCACCACTAAGGTAATCAGGAAGGCGACACCGGAAACCATGATAATTGAAGCGCCTGATGTGAGATTGTAGCGGTACGAGAACCAGAGACCGGTAACGGTAAACACGGCCCCGAGTAAACTTGAGGCCACCATCATTTGAACCAGAGACTTGGCGTATTTCTCGACAATGAACGGAGGGATCGTCAAAAGAGCGATGACCAGAATAAGGCCGACGACCTGTATGACCAGAACAATGGCGACGGCCAGCAGGCCGATCAGGCCGAAATAGAGCTTTTTGATCGGAACCCCCCTGATTCGGGCGAATTCCTCATCATAGGACATGGCCAACAGATCCTGGTAATAGTAACCAACCAGGATTGTCATCATCACGACGATAACTGCCATTATGGCAAGGTCCGACCTGGGAACGGCGAGAATACTGCCGAACAGATAGCTCATCAGGTCCACATTATACCCAGGCGTCATGTCGATCAAAATTATGCCAAAGGCCATACCGAGGGCCCATACGACACCGATAATCGTATCGGCACGGTGCTTGACAGTATGACTGATGGCCGCCATTACCATGGCGGCAAACAAAGAAAAACCGACGGTACCCGCCAAATAGGGCCATTTGAAATAAAACGCCAGCCCGATGCCACCGTATGCGGCATGGGCGATGCCGCCGGAAAGAAAGACGATGCGGTTGACCACTACAAGGGTGCCCATAATCCCGCAAATGACGCTTGCCAGCAGACCGGCGGCCAGGGCGTTGCGCATGAAATCGAATTGTAACGCTTCAATCATCGGGATTACTTCTCATGGTCCATCAGCACCCGGTGGGGCAGGCCGTGGGCCACCAATTCCACGGGACAGACTTCTTCCACGGTGCAGGGATACATGGTTTCCAGCATCTCGCCGGTAATTTCGGCCTGGTCATGATAATGCAGCCTCTTGTTGACGCAGGCCACCGATTTCACAAAGCGGGATACCACCAACAGGTCATGGCTAACCACCAGAACAGTGATGTCTGTGTTGAGCTCCCTGAGGAGTCGGTAAAATTCAGCCTGGCCTTTTGTGTCGATGCTGGCGGTGGGTTCATCCAGTAAAAGCAGCTTGGGTTGGGCCACAAGTGCCCTGGCAATGAACACTCGCTGGCGTTGGCCTCCGGAAAGCATGCCGATTTTCTTGTCAGCATGGGCTGCCATTTCCATACGCTCAAGGGCAGCCAGCGCATCGCGGCGGTTGGCTGCAGATTTCAGGGACAAGCGGTTTTTAGGGTCGAGCTTTCCCATCAGCACCACGTCCATGGCCGTGATCGGGAAGCTGTGATTCGTGTGAACATTCTGCGGCACGTAGCCGATGCACGGCGAAGCCTCTTTGGGGGGCTTCCCATCAACGCGAACCGCCCCCTTTGCCGGCGTCAACAGGCCCAATACCAGTTTCAGCAGTGTGGTCTTGCCGCCGCCGTTGGGGCCGATAATGGCCACAAAATCCTTATGCCGGACGGTAAGGTTCACATCCTCAAGTACGGCTTCCCCGTTATAGGCGAAGTCAAGATCTTTAATTTCGATGATCGTCATCAGACGTACACCTGCCTATTTTAATGCTGCCCGGAACTTGTCTGCAACCTCACGCAAATTCGCCATCCAGTCTTCCGCCAACGGATCCGCAAAGGCCACCTGGCCGCCGATCTCCCGGGCAATGAGTTCGGCGCTTTTGGTTGAAAACTGGGGTTGGACGAAAACCACCTTGATCCCCTTTTCCCTGGCATGCTGGATCAACTCTTTCAACTGGGCCGGTTTGGGGTCCTTGCCTTCGATCTCGATGGGCACCTGTTCGAGCCCATAGGCATGGGCAAAATAGCCCCAGGGCGGATGAAATACCATGAATTGAAGGCCCTCTTTTCCTTCGAAGATCTTTTTCAGCTCGGCGTCCAGTTGGTCTATCTGCGCTGCAAATTCTTTGAAATTGGCTTCATAGACGCTTCGATGCGCCGGGTCGGCCTCCTTGAGCGCGTCCAGAAGGGTGCGGGCCTGGATCTTCACCAGCGGCGGCGACAACCAGATGTGTGGATCAAGCCCGGCATGTTCGTGGTGATCTTTATCATGCTCCGCTTCCCCATGGTATTCATCTTTTTCATGATCACGGTCGGCTTCATGATGGTCGGCATCGTGGTGTTCCTCTGCGTGGTCATCGTGATTGTGGTGAGCCTCCATCGGAATCTTTTCGATACCGTGGTCCGTATGGATAACCCGCATGTTGGGATTGGTTGCGGTTATTTTTTTTAAATTTGCCTCTTCAAACTCGATCCCCACTGCAAAGTATAATTTTGCCCTGGAAACGGCGACCATCTGCTGCGGTTTGGGTTCATACGTGTGGGGATCGGCTCCGGGTTGAACCATCACGTGAACATCGACCAGGTCCTTGCCAATTTGTTGCACAAAGTACTTCTGTGGCGCAATGGTGACAACCACAGGGAGCTTGTCAGTGGCGAACCCAACTCCTAAAAATGAAAATAAAATACCGAAAAATATAATTATTATTGCAGACCAGCGGTTCATTTCGGCCTCCTTCCATAGGGATACGGGTTCGATGATAATGTTAACTACGCAAGTATGTTTTTCATCATTTTTTTTGATATTTTGGATATAAATTTATAATATATTGTAAATATTGTATAAAAATTTTATTTTAATCCAAAATTGTAAATGCAACAATATTGCACTAAGTTTTAAAATGCAATATATATTTCGGCAGCGAGGCGACAAAATGAAGATTCGTTCCAATGATACAGTGTACGGTATCGGTATCGACACCGGCGGCACCTATACAGACGCGGTTCTCTTCGATCTACTAGAGCATCAAGTCATCAGCGTAAGCAAACGACCGACCATTCACCACTGCCTAGAACTGAGCATTGTTCAGGCACTTGACGATATTTTTCCTGTGGGTAAAGCCGAAGCCGTCCGGAAGATCGCCGTTTCCACGACACTGGCTACAAATGCCATTGCCGAGGGACGCATGAGCAGGGTCGGCCTGATCGTCATCGGTCGAGTAAAGCCGTTCGATGCGCCAGTGGTTTCGGTCCGGTATGTGGAAGGTGGCCATGATCACCTTGGCAAAGAGGTCACGCCTCTGAATGTTGAACAGATTGTTGATGCGGTAGATGGCTTCAAGGGGCATGTGGACGCTTATGCCATTGCAGCCTCCTTGAGCATCGAAAACCAGACCCATGAGCAGGTGGCGGCCAAGGCCATCGAATTGGTGGATCGAAAACCGGTTGTCTGCTCCAGTGGCGTCAGCTCCAAAGCGGGCATCCGAGAACGGGCGTCCACCGCAGTCCTACACGCCGGCTTGATGCCGGTCATCCAGGGGTTTGTCAAACAGGTGAATCAACTGAAGAAGGATCGCTTCCTTACTTCTGACATACGGATCATTCGAGGCGACGCCACGGCCGACAACCTGACGCAGGCAGTGTCGCGTGCAGCCAATACCGTGGCCAGCGGCCCGGCGGCAACGGCCTATTTCGGGGCCAAATCCACTGCTGCCAGGCTGGCAATGGTCGTTGACGTTGGCGGCACGACCACGGATATCACGTTCATTAAAAATGGAAAACCGGTGGTTTCCAATGAAGGCAGCGTGATCGACCGCTGGCAGACGCATATTAATGCGGTCGATATTCACACGGTTGGAGTTGGTGGTGACAGCCTTGTGCGGCTGAACCGGTCGGGCCAGCTGACCCTCGGCCCCTTGCGGGTACAACCGCTTGCGATGGCCCAAGGGATTCCCGATCCGGCAATTTGGATTGGAGAAGAAAACCGCAGCCGATGGATCATCAGCGTCAATTCTAAACAACCAGTTCAAACTGACGCCTTGGACCCCATTATCGCACATCTTTTGCGCGAGGGAGGGGCAACTCCGGCTGATTTAATCGTGCATTTGGGTATGTCCGACTTTGGTTTGGACCGCCGGTTGGAGGATCTGGCTTTCAAAAATCACGTTTCCGCAGTGGGTTTTACGCCCACCGATGCACTTCATGTGCTCGGCAAGTCTCAAATAGGGGACACGGCCGCATCAATTGCAGGAGCCCGCATTCTTGCAGATTTGCGGGGTGAGACGATTGAGGCATTTTCCAAAGCGGTTCTTGAAATGACGCACCAGAAAATTGCCGACGCCATTTTAAAATATGCGTTCACCAAGCAGACCGGCAAACCCATGGAAGCCTTTTCCACTGTAAACCAGGGTGTTCCGCTTTTTTCGTGCAGCTTCAAGCTCGAAGTCCCCATCGTAGGCATTGGCGCAGCCGCCCGTCACCTCCTGCCTGAGGTGGCCGACAGGCTGCATACCCGGGCTGTTTTCCCACCACATTTCGAGGTCGGCAATGCTTTGGGCGCCATTATGATTGCACTGAACGGTGAAAGGGAAAAATGAAAACACTCATTCCCCGACAGGAGCATACCGTGAGCTGCTTTGAAGCGACATTGGAAGTCGCCAGCGAAACCAGGGATGCTGTTGTCATTCATGGTTGGCTTCAGAACCAGGAGTGCTGGATCCTGCATGCCTGGTGTGAATTCAATGAATGGGTCATCGACCTTACCGAAACCCGGGAACCCATTGATAAATCCACCTACTATCGGATCATGGGCGTAACACCCGAGAGATCCATCCGCTATAATCGACAGGATTTTTTTGCCTTGGCGGCAGAGCTTGGGCATTTTGGGCCCTTCGACAAAGCATTTTTCTTTTCGGAAAAGACGTCACAAGATCCCCTGCTTCCTTAGAGGTCCCTGCATGAGAAAATTTAGAGATCAATCAAAAACGCCTTTCCGGCGGATACCAGTGACCATCCTCACCGGGTTTCTCGGTTCCGGGAAAACTACTTTACTTAATCGGATTCTAAGAGAAAATCACGGCAAAAAAATTGCGGTGATCGAAAACGAATTCGGCGAAGTCGGGATCGACAACGATCTGGTGGTCGGTGCAGAAGAAGAAATTTTCGAGATGAACAACGGATGCATCTGCTGCACGGTTCGGGGAGACCTGATCCGCATCCTGCGCAGCCTGCTGAAGCGTCGTGACCAATTCGATTCCATCATGATCGAAACCACAGGCCTTGCCGATCCGGGGCCGGTAATTCAAACGTTTTTCCTCGAAGAAACTCTCCAGGAGGCTCTCAGCATCGATGCAGTGGTGACTGTGGTCGATGCCAAGTTCATCGAGGCGCACATCGACAGCAACGACAAGGCCAAGGAACAGATTGCCTTCGCGGACGTAATTTTGCTCAACAAGACGGATCTGGTCGATGCAGCAACCCTGGATCGATTGGAGGGCAGGATCCGCAGAGTTTATACCGCCGCGGCCATTCACCGGACCGTCAATGCTGCCATCGATATGGATCAGGTCCTTAACCAAGGCGGTTTCAAGTTGGACCGGGCCTTGTTGGTCGACCCTGATTTTTTGCAGCCAGAATACCCCTTCGAGTGGGTAGGCATGTACCATTTGCAGGCCGGCGACTACGAATGGAACTTCAAACACAGTCCGGTCGCTTTTCTCAACACGGCGTTGATACCCGTAGAAAGCGAGCCAGACGACGTTCCCAAGTCAGCAGTTAAAACCGCCGATTTGGTCTTCTGCAAGACCGAACATATGGTCTATCCGGGAGCGGCCTTTGCTCCGGGCCGTACCCTCCATCGGCTTCAGATGGCAGAAACCGAGTCCGTATATTCGATGCGTATTCAAAAAGCCGGCCACTATGCGTTGGTCAGCGAACATCATCCGGATGAATTCGATGCCATCGTCTACAACGGAATGGAGCCGGTCGAACCCGTCGCCACCCGCGAGTTCAAACATCGGCACGAACACGATGAGAATGTAACCTCCGTGGGCATTTCAATTCCGGGGAGCCTCAGGCTGGGGTTGCTCGAAGCCTGGCTGCAGGTTTTGATAACAACAGAGGGGGAAAATATTTTTCGCATGAAGGGCGTATTGAGTATCAGCAACTATGAAGAGCGTTACATAATTCAGGGGGTTCACATGCTTTTAGAAGGAAGATTCGATCGTGCATGGGGGAAAGAAGAGCGCCGGAACAATCTGGTCTTTATCGGTCGAAACCTCAACCGCGATTTTCTCAATTTTGGGTTTAAAGCCTGCCTGGCTTGAACAGTATTTTACTACATGTAGGAGAAACATGATGGCCAATGCAACAGGACTTTGAAAACTGGAGAAAATCCTGCAATGCTCCAAATGCTGATCATCGGCGGCGGTATACACGGCGCCCACCTTGCACATAACCTGCTGCACCATACACAGCTAACCCGCGATGATATCCGCATTCTTGATCCCCACGAGGAACTGTTGCATGAATGGCGACGGTGCACCCGAAATTGCGGAATGCGGTATCTGCGCTCGCCCTCTGTGCACCACATCGACATCGATCCGTTTTCTCTGGACAAGTTCGCCGTCCTGCCCGAAAACCGGCAGGATTCCAATTTCATTCCACCCAAGGATCGACCCTCGGTGGAACTGTTTCATAACCACTGCCGAATGGTGATCGACACCCATGGCCTGGATTCTTTGCGAATTCAGGGTACAGCTCTGGAATTGATGAATCACATCAATCATGTGAGCGTAGTGACGGAGGACGAAACGATCGATACCCGGATGATCTTACTTGCCGTGGGAATGAACAATCAACCGCTGTGGCCGCGCTGGGCTACCCTGCTCAAGGAGCAAGGTGCGCCGGTTCATCATGTGTTCGATCCGGATTTCTACCTGAATACCGCTCAAAACAGAGGACCGATTGCGGTGGTGGGCTCCGGGATCAGTGGTGTGCAACTGGCATTGCATCTTGCTGAACATGGGTCTGATGGTGTCCTTCTGATTTCAAGAGAGGCCATCCAGGTCAGCGATTTTGATTTTGATCCAGGCTGGCTGGGGCCCAAGTATCTGGACCATTTCAGCCGGCAATCCTTGGACAACAGGCGCTATTGCATTACCGGCGCCAGAATGAAAGGCAGCATTCCCCAAGATGCTAAAGTGCTGATAGATAGCGCCACAGCTGAAGAGAAGATCTCCTGCATCTTGGATGATATCGCCGACGCGAAATTCCACGCCGGCAGCCTGTTGCTGAACGGCCACCATGGTCAGTACCCATGCGGGCAGGTCATTTTAGCAACCGGTTTTCGCGAAGAACGGCCGGGTAACGGGTTTATTGCACAGATAATAAAAGAATTTAATCTGAAAACGGCCTCTTGTGGATTCCCGGTTATCGGGCCGTCGTTGCGCTGGCACGAGCGTATTTTTGTCAGTGGCCCGCTTTCAGAACTCCAAATCGGTCCTTCGGCAAGAAACATCATCGGTGCAAGGTATTCGGGCAGAAGAATCGCCGCCGCTATCAACAAGGAATCGATCCCCGGTATGACGATTTAACCCTCCATTCTCAAACGTCTGCTACTTAGACTTGCGTGATTGGATATTTCCACTTGTATGATCATTGTGGCAGAGCACTGCCATTGACAACGGACAGCAATGATGAATAAAAAAACTGTTTCACACGCCAAAAAAATCAGTCTATGCCAACTGCACACAAAGCGAACCAAAGCACCGAAAAGATCGGTCAGACATGCAGGGCATCAGGGGGCGGAGCCGCAATAGAGTACCTCCCCGCGTTTTTCCTGGTAGCAGCCCTATCTTTTCTTCCCACAGGCTCTGAATCCGGGGCCCTCAATTCCCTGGCAATTGTGTTTGTCAGCATCGTACTCGAAGCCATCCCGTTCATGCTGATCGGATCACTTGTCGGCGGCTTGATCGAAGCCTTTGTCAGCCGGGAGCGCATGGTCACTTTCTTGCCCCGAAAAGGCTGGTTGACCGTATGTCTTGCAGCCGGCGCAGGGATTGCTTTTCCGGTTTGCGAATGTGCGGTCGTGCCGGTAGTGCGACGTCTGATCGGTAAAGGTCTGCCGTTCTCCGCCGCCATCGCCTATCTTCTCGGTGGTCCCATCGTGAATCCTATCGTGGCCGCATCAACGGCCCTGGCCTATACTTTCGACTGGCGCATCGTTATTCTGCGTCTGGGTTTGGGGTATGGCCTTGCTGTCGTCATCGGATTGATCATGGGTAGATTATTTGCCGGCACCGGGGCCTTGAAGGACAACGGTGCCGCTCTCGAGAACGACACCTCGTCCTGCGCCCATCATCACCATACGCTGGGACACACTCATGCGACTTCGGAAAGGTGGGACGATAAGGTAGGGACGGCCTTTACCCACGCGAAGGATGATTTTTTAGCTGTGGGGCACTACCTTGTCATCGGCGCTTTCATCGCCGCACTGGCGCAGACCTATATCGACCGTTCGAGTTTCTTGAGCTTGACGTCCACACCGGTCTTGTCCGTAATATTGATGATGGCCCTGGCGATCATGCTCAACCTGTGCTCCGAGGCGGACGCTTTCATTGCGGCGTCATTTCGAGGTTTGATGCCCATGCCTGCTCAAATGGCCTTTTTGTTGACCGGCCCAATGTTCGACCTCAAGCTTCTCCTCATGTATCAAAGTGTTTTTAAACGCAGGGCCATTGTCGTCCTGGCGACACTTATTCTTGTGGGGGTTCTGGCGATTTCGATCTTCCTCGAAATGATCAATGGGGTGTTTCAATGAAATCACCGGAAGAATATCTCAAGCGTTGGTTGCATTCTATAGTATTTGCAACCTGGACCGTATTTTTACTCTATCTGTTGGCCAGTCGGCGGTATGTGGCTTTCCTGCGGCCTGAATTTGGCCTGCTTTTGGCCGTGGCGCATTTTGTCGCCATGGGCTTTATGCTTGCGGCAATGATTCGTCCAAAGACATCAGAGATGGATGTGCCTGCCATTTTGCGTGCCCTGGTGCTTTTGGTCCCGGTCTTGTATTCGATGGCCATACCGGACACCATTCTGGGCAATCAAGCGTTCAAAAAGAGATTCATCGGGACCAATAGCGGGGCAATGAGCCGGCAGTCGCCCCTCGTGCCTTCCTCACAAGGATCTGAAAACAATCCGGACGCTGTGGCACCACCCGAAGACCTGGAAGGCACTCGGGAAGAAGCACCTCAGGAGCGAACGATCCTTGAGCTTTTTCTCAATCCCAATTTTTATAAAGGTCGACGGGTGATCATCACAGGCATGATTCTGCGCGACGAACAACTCAAAACGCACTTCGGAGGAAGGGACACAGCGGTTTATCGCTTCCTGATCAACTGCTGTGCCGCGGACGCGCTACCCCTGGCGATTGCGCTGAATTCGGATCAGGTAGGTGCTTTTACCAAGGACCAGTGGGTGCAGGTGGATGGGATTTTCGATCTTCAGCTGATCAATGGCAAACCTGTTCCAATGGTTTCAAAGCCCCTGATCAAACCGGTAGAAGCACTTGCAGTCCCATACCTATTCTGACCGCACTCTATCTCTTTCATAAGCAAAGCGATCGGCACTCTATTAAGCTAGGTACCGCCTTTTGAGGTCCATTTCGCACCTAATTTTTCCGAGCACGACGACCATGAGTGAGCACCGGACGTGGTAATGAGCCAAGCGCGGATAGCATCCCCCTAGACGTAATGAGAATATGAATTGACCGATTAACCCATAAAGGTCATTATCTGTCTGATTTTTCTGCCAAATCAGAAAAGAAGGCAGATATGACCGCCGTCGAATCCCCCCAACTCAACCCCGAAATCCCGACAGATAGTCCCCCGACGACCCCAAATGAGCAGTTTCAGCAGTTCCAGCGGCAAAAAGGTGTGATTTTACGTGTCGAATCGGCTTTAGCCGAGGGGCCACACGATCCATTTGCCGATAAAACGCCGAAGGCGGTGCTTCGGATTTTTCGCCGGATCCCCAGGTCCCGGTTCCCGGCAAAGCGCTATCTTTATAAATTTCTCTGTCACAAATATCGTCAAAACTGCAAGCAGAGAACACTGTCCAGTTACTGCACGTCGATCCGGTTCTTCTTAACGTTTGTGGCGGCACGCGGCAAAGAAAAGATCGATCAGCTCACCCGTGACGATCTTGAAGCATTTGTCGAACATGAGCAGGACCGGGGCATGCAGCCAAACACGATTTACCACCGTCTGATCCATATCTATGCCTTTCTGCAGTACCTGGTAGACCATGAAATGCTGCTGGCCAACCTGCTGCTGCGCAAACTTAAAGTCAAGGTTCCCGATCCGTTGCCCAAGGCCATGGATCCGATCGATGTCACTCGCCTGCTTTCGGTCATCGACAACACCCGCGACCGGGCCATGATCCTGGTAATGCTGCGAACCGGCATGCGCATCGGTGAACTGCTGAACCTGAAGATGGCCGATGTACGATTGAGCGAGCAGAAGATCCTGATCTGGGAAGGTGAAAAAAACGCCACCGGCAGAAGCGTTTGTCTGAGCACCGATGCGGCCGGTGCTCTGAGCCAGTGGATTAGCCTTCGGGATCCAGAAAAAGAAAATATTTTTTATGCTCGCGGCCGACACAGCATGGGCTACACCGCGTCTCGCAAAATGTTTATCAAATATCTTACCCGGGCCGGGCTATCAGCCAAAGGATACTGTCTTCACAGTCTTCGGCACACCTTTGCCACCGACCTGTTAAATGCCGGCATGCGCCTGGAGTGCTTGCAGCAACTGCTGGGACACTCCAGTTTGGAGATGACTTTGCGCTATGCCCGGCTCAGCAATAAGACAAGAGAAAAAGAGTATTTTAAGGCCATGGCCGTTATCGAAGGAGACTTGTCCGATGAACCTGACCGATTCGATTGTCCGCTTCCGGCGCCACCTGAAGCGGCGGAACTGCTCGGCGCACACGATCCGAAGCTACATCAATAACCTCAAGCAGTTTGTCGTCTGGGTCGATGCGCCCATCGAAGCGGTGACCTATCGTAAGATCGGCGCCTACATTGACTGGCTCCTGAACAGACGCCTGTCGCCCAAAACGATCAACTGTCATCTGGCTACCATCCGCCGGTTTTATGATTTTCTTCGCTATGAAGAAGAACGCGACATCGACAACCCGGTCAAAAGAGGTTGTCTTCTCAGGCAGGCAAAACCGCTGCCCAAACATCTTCGAGACGAACAGGTGAAGCGGCTAATGGATGTGATCAGTAGCAAACGCGACCGGGCCATCTTCATGCTGATGCTTCGCTCGGGCCTTCGTGTGGCCGAAGTGGTCAAGCTGACCCTTGGTGCCGTCGACTGGCACCGCAAACGCCTCTACGTCTACTCGGGCAAAGGCAGCAAAGACCGGGTGGTGTTTATCAGCCCCGACACCTTCCGGGCGCTGACCGCCTACGTGAAATCGCGGCCTGCAGGCCGCACCAAGCGGCTGTTCCTGGTCGAACGCGGCCGATACAAGGGCAAGCCCATATCGGTGCGGGGCGTGCAAAAACGGATGGAGGCATACGCCAAAAAGGCCGGGGTCAAGGTATCGTGCCATCAGTTGCGGCACACCATGGCCACCCAGCTGCTAAACGCAGATGCGGATCTGGTTACTATCCAGGACCTGCTCGGCCACAGCCGGATCAAGACGACTCAGCGCTATTGCAAACTGTGCAACCTGAAATTGGAGAAGGACTACTATGCGGCCATGGGTCGGGTGCTGCAAAGGGCGGCCGATAGCGTCAGGCCAGATTGAACTTGACAATCGATGAAAAATGAAACAGGAAAGTGGCAGGTAAACCGCTTTAATCAATAGAAAAATCAGACTTTATTACGTCTAGCATCCCCTTATGTGGACATTTAGCTATTTCAAGCAAGCCACAACATATTGTGCCAGCCCACCATTGATCCTAAGTTCCGGATAATCTGTAGCAATCCTCACTTCCACATTGACGAACGAGTCATGAGGAATGGGTTTTCCAAGTTGATGGTGCTACGATTAATGAAAAAAAATTAAAAATGACACTTGGCATAAACGAATGATCGTTTTATATTCCCCGTCATGAGAACGAAAGATGAACAAAAAAAGGAAGCCCTGGTCGAAGCCACCGTGAAACTCGTCAATGAAATCGGGTTTGCTTCCAGCTCCGTTTCCAAGATCGCCAAGGCGGCCAATGTCTCGCCGTCCACGATCTACGTGTTTTTCGAGAACAAAGAGGATTTGCTGGTATCCACCTACGTTGAACTGAAACTCAAAATGAGCAAAGCCCTGCTCGAAGGCTTCGACGACAGCCTGCCGATCCGGGACATCATAAAAAACGTTTGGTTTCGGACGTTTGACTATATCCACGACAACCTGGACGACTACGCATTCATGGAGCAGTTTGCCAATTCGCCATATGGGGAACTGGTCGACAAGGAGGCCCTGGAAAAACACTTTGTACCGATCATTGAAACGTTTGAACGGGGCATCGAACAAAAGATTATCAAGAACGTCGACTTCAATTTTCTGGTAGCGTTTATGTTTAATCCGATTTCCCGCCTGGCCAATCCCCGCATGCATCATGGGTTTGAATTGGATGAGCAGGGACTCGAGACCGCGTTCACCATGGCCTGGGATGCGATTAAGCTTTAAAAACTCAAAAAATTTTTAGCATTATAAAAAACGAACATTCGATTATGCGCAAAAAAATGAAAATATTAATCCTCACAACAGTTGTTCTTTCAGGAGTCGCCATCATGTACTGTTCACAAACTACGACCTCAGCACCGCTTCCGTCCAATACTATCCATAACCAAAGTGCTTCAGATGCCGCCGATATGTCCGTAACAGAATTTGCCGCTACCACCTGGGAGTTTCTTTTCGGCGGAAATGAACGGACACCCGGCCGGGAATTGCCGGTGATGCCGGTAGATCTGTCGCATTTTAATAATCCGAAAGACAACCAGCTAAGCGTGACCTGGCTCGGCCACTCTTCCCTGATGATCAACATCGACGGGTATCGGGTGCTGACCGATCCGGTGTTCGAGAAACGCGTATCCATATTGGGCCCGACACGATTCAACGGTGATGTTCCCCTTGAACTTCATCAACTGCCTTCCATCGACGCCGTGGTCATTTCCCACGATCACTACGACCATCTCAACAAGTACTCCATTGAGCGGTTGAATGCCAAAGCAAAGCTGTTCCTCGTTCCCGTTGGGGTAGGTCAACGCATCCTCAAATGGGGCGTCCCCAAAGACAAAATCATCGAACTGGACTGGTGGGAGGAGTTTCGATTCAGCGGTAAACTGGTTTTTGCAGCGACCCCGGCGCAGCATTTTTCCGGGCGCGGGTTGTTCGACCGAAACAAGACGCTATGGGCGTCATGGGTGATCAAGACCCCAGGTCATAGCCTCTTCTTCAGCGGTGACTCCGGATACTTCGATGGGTTCAAAGACATCGGCGACAAATACGGCCCCTTTGACATGACCTTCATCGAGTGCGGAGCCTACAATAAATCCTGGTCGCAGATCCATATGTTTCCGGAGCAAACCGTGCAGGCGCATCTGGATCTAAGGGGGAAGGTGCTGCACCCGATTCACTGGGGCACGTTCAATCTTTCCCTTCACCCCTGGTACGAGCCCATGGAGCGGTTGGCCGCCGCCGCCCGTGTCAGAGAAGTCGAGATTGCCACACCGATTGTTGGAGACACCACAACGTACGGTAAACACATTCCTGTCGCCAAATGGTGGCAACAGGCGATGGTGGAAGACAATAAGAACCATTCTAAAGATGCGGAGATGGAGCATGCTGTCACCCCCACCGGGCCTCCCCCATCAAGGGGGAGGTATCAAGTACTCCCTCCCCAGGTGGGAGGGAGACAGAGGGAGGGGGTATGATCGGCGTACTCCATATTTCAGTTTAAAGGCACATAAGCAGATGCAAATCATCACAAACCAAGAATAATCAAAGGAGATAGTTCAATGAAAGCACAAAAATGGGACATCAACGACATCGCAGACCAAACAGGCAGGGTCGCCATAGTGACCGGATCAAACAGCGGGATTGGGTTCGCAACCGCCCGGGCACTGGCAGTTAAGAACGCCACGGTGATTATGGCCGTACGAAATGAAGGTAAAGGAGAGGAAGCGGCCGCGAAGATACGAAGCGAATCGCAAAACGCAGACGTCCACGTCATGAAACTGGACCTGTCGGACCTAACATCGATACGAACCTTTACTGACGAGTTCAAAGCCAAATACTCCCGTCTGGATCTGCTGATCAACAACGCCGGGGTGATGGTCCCCCCGTATTCCAAGACAGCAGAAGGTTTCGAACTGCAGATGGGAACCAATCACCTGGGTCATTTCGCTCTGACGGGGCTGTTGATCGATCTGATCAAGCAAGCCCCGAACAGCCGAGTGGTGAATGTCAGCAGCCTGGCCCATACCATGGGAAAACTCGATTTTGATGACCTGAATTGGGAGACTCGAAAATATAAAAAATGGCAGGCGTATGGCGCCAGCAAGATCGCCAATCTGTACTTCACGTATGGGCTGCAGAAAAAACTCGGCAACGGCACATCCAACGTCACGGTGGCCGCCGCCCATCCGGGTTGGACCGCCACCGAACTGCAGCGCCATTCGCCGTTGACCTCGACTCTGAACTTTTTCTTTGCCCAGAACACCTCCATGGGCGCCCTGCCGACCCTTTATGCGGCAACCGCGCCGGACGTCAAGGGAGGCGACTTTTTCGGCCCCTCAGGTTTCAAAGAGATGAAAGGATATCCGAAAAAGGTTGCCTCGAATCCGTTGTCCCACGATGCGGAAATTGCCAAGAGACTGTGGGCCGTATCGGAGAATTTAACCGGGATTAAATTTCCGGATTAACGGGATCGATGACAGGAGCAAGCACTCACGACTGAATTTCACCATATAATAAGGATAAGGAGCGAACACATGAAATCAAAAACCGTATTGATCACTGGTTGTTCGAGTGGCTTTGGAAAGCTGACAGCCCAGACGTTCAGAGAAAAGGGATGGAATGTCATCGCCACCATGCGGTCACCCGAGAAAGAAACAGAGTTAAATGAGCTAGATAATGTTTTGGTAACCCGGCTCGATGTCACCGATCCCGAGAGCGTTAAACAGGCCGTGGATGAAAGCCTCGAAAGATTCGGCACCATCGACGTCCTGGTAAACAATGCCGGCTATGGCGGACATACGCTGTTCGAGCAGGCCACCGACAATGCGATCCGCGCCATGTACGACACCAACGTCTTTGGCGTCATGAACGTGATGCGCGCTGTGCTTCCCATCATGCGCGGGCAAAAGGAAGGATGCATCATCAACGTCACATCGATGGCAGGTATACTGACTGCGCCCACCATTTCCATCTATGCTTCAAGCAAGTTTGCCGTACAGGGATTGACCGAAGCAATGGCCTTTGAATACAAGCCGTTGAACATCAAGGTTAAGGCCGTTTTACCCGGAGCATACCCCACAACCCGTTTCAACGCGAACACCGATGATGACCTTAGCTCCGGCGGTAAGGAACTCTCCGCCCACGCTCACAAACTTTACGATCACCTACAAGGAATTGCGCAACAAATGGCTATGCAGGGCGGCACAGAAGCCGACCCGCAGGAGGTGGCCGACAAGATCTACGAATGCGCGACGGCGGAGACCCCCATCCACAACCCGGTTGGTGCCGACGCCGAAATGCTCACCTGGATGATGAGTGCCCAACCCCGGCAAGGCTTTTTAGATAAAATGGAGCAAATGTTGCTGCCGCAGCAATAGACTGGAATCGGGATCGGACTGTGTTATCTTGAGGACTAATGTGGTCCGATTCCTAGTTCCACTAAAAGAGAAATCAAGCATGGAAGAAAAGGGAGTGATCATCACCGGCGCGACCGGCATGGTGGGAGGGTGTGCCTTGCGCATCTGTCTCAACAGTCCGGACGTTTCCATGGTAACGTCAATCGGCCGCAGCCGCACAGGGGTCAAAGATGACAAGCTGCGGGAAATCATCCTTGATGATTTTACCGATTATTCCAAAGCGACAGATGCGCTGCAAGACCAGGACGTGGCCCTGTTCTGCCTGGGCGTTTACACCGGCGCGGTTCCAGACGACGAATTTCGCCGGATAACTGTGGACTACATGTCAGCCTTTGCAGAGGCGCTATACAAGGTCAGCCCGGATTGTTCCTTTTGCTTTCTCAGTGGCCAGGGAGCCGATCAGACCGAAAAAAGCCGGGTGGCCTTCGCGCGTAATAAAGGAATTGCCGAAAACGGACTCCTCGCCATCGGCTTTCCCCGGGCGCATATCTTCCGGCCCGGGTATATCTATCCGGTCACCCCGCGCAAGGAACCAAACCTCCTCTATTCCATCTCCCGCTTTCTATACCCCCTGCTGCGCCGAATCTATCCCAATATCGGCATCCCCTCCAAGGACCTGGCGGCAGCCATGGTCCAAGCGGGTCTTTACGGCACCGGCGAACACCAAAGCCCGGTCCTGGAAAACAGAGACATTCGAACCATGAAAGTTCTATAACCGTTGCCCACTGCATATTCCAAATGAAGCCGAAGGCTCCATTGTCATGCCGGACTCCGATAAGCCTGCCCCGGCTTGCTCCTGGCCGGGGGCAGCCATAATCGGTTTGGAGTTTTCTGGATTCTCCATCCACGTTGCTCAGGATGGTGAGCTTGTCGACCATGGCCTCCACCGGAATGACATGAGTATAGTTTATCCATATGTCGTGCGAACAAGTTACATACAATGGGAACGTGTTTTTAGTGACTCGTTTTATGATGCGTCTATTGAACAACCTGCTTCGATTAGGGAACGGAAGAAGGTTTCAAACCATAAATCAGTCATAACTCAGAAATCCCTAAGCCGCCCTAACTGGACAAGATCAAGAGGGTAGTCACAACATAATGTGGCTGCCTTTTCTAATTTGAATAAAGATTGACAGGTTAAATCCGCGACTTTAGTTTAAATAAATTTCCCCAGTTCTATCTTCACCTATGACTAACCCATCGATTGCCGGCGGACGATAATCAACCCGTAGGAAAAACCATTCGGTGAAAACGCCAGCCAGTTGAGTTCGGTGCAAAACAAGGAGGGTCGGCAATGAGAAACATTCGACGATCAACGCTAGTATATCTGGTTGCCTTTTCTGTCACAGCAATTATCGCCGCAGTCGTCTATGTAAAGGGAACATACGATGGGCGAATGGGAAAGGGATTTTCAATCATAAAAGAGGCGGACGCCGCCCAAAGCAAGGTCAAGGTGTCCCCGGTCAAGGCCAGAGGGGGCCGAGGTGTCTATTTTCCGAATACCGAAAGTCTGGCAAAGAACGAGATGCGGATCATTTCTCTCGGCACCGGCATGCCGAATCCGAGGCCATCCCAAAAGGCGACATGTTGGCTGGTGGAGCTGGGAAACGGCGACAAGTTCCTTTTCGACCTGGGCACAGGGTCGTCGGAAAACCTTGCAGCACTGTCGATCCCATACGATTTCCTCGACAAGGTATTTCTGAGCCACCTTCATACGGATCATTTCGGGGATTTCGGCGCCCTGTATGTCGGTGGATTGATCAATGGCCGAACCGTCGCCTTGAGAATATGGGGGCCCAGCGGTCCCAAACCGGAATGGGGCACCAAATACGCCATAGAGCATTGGAGAAAAGCCCTGTCCTGGGATGTGGACGGTCGAGCCGGCCGTTTGCCGGCTTCGGGTCAGAAACTGGAGATCAATGAATTCGACTACCGGGGTGAGAATGCAATCGTCTACCAGGAGAACGGCGTGACCATTCGGTCCTGGCCGGCCAACCATGTACTGGACGGCAGCGTCAGCTACAGCCTGGAGTGGAGAGGCCTCAAGTTCGTCTTTGGCGGGGATACCTATCCCAACAAGTGGTACGTCAAATACTCGAAAAACGCCGATGTGGCTATCCATGAGTGCTTTATCGCGGTCCCGGACCTGGTGGAACGGATGAACTTCCCGGTAGGACGCGCGCTGAATGTGGGCACCCAGATCCACACGGCACCACCGGCATTCGGAAAAGTGATGAGCGAGATTAAACCGCGACTGGCCATTGCCTATCACTTCTTCAACGATTTTGACACGGCACCGAAGGTATTGGAAGGAATCAAGTCCACCTATGACGGGCCCCTTACGCTTGCCAACGATATGATGGTCTGGAACGTGACCAAAGACAAAATTACGGTCCGGGATGTAGTATACAACGAAAACGTCTGGTCGCCGCCCCCGGCGAGGAAGCCGCCACCTGTGGACCGGAGCATCATGCAAACGACCTCGGACTGGATCAACCAGCACAATCTGGATATGGGGGATGTCATCCAGAAGATTTACGACCGAGCCAACAAATTGTACGGCACTAACGAAAAACCGGATATTTAAAAAGAAGCTGGGCTCTTAACGACTGCGTCATTCCGGACTTGCCCTCCAAAGGCGGATAAAATCCGGAATCCAGGTATTTTTACTATGTTGCGATTCTGGATGCCGGCCTTCCAGACTGTGTCGCATTAGACCCCGACTGGGTTTAATTTTGTTCTTTGATACTTTTGTCTTCGAGACCGATCACATTTTGCGTTAGAGCTTACGCAGAACGGCCCATTTTGGTTGTTACGTGGGGCAC
>Ga0209780_1000012_pt1 | contig 101931 bp, 71 predicted proteins | sample WorMetexBAHAMAS2_FD_187384 | JGI IMG/M metagenome (GOLD analysis project Ga0209780, IMG submission 187384) | Marine gutless worms symbiont microbial communities from Max Planck institute for Marine Microbiology, Germany - Inanidrilus exumae... | ecosystem: Host-associated > Annelida > Digestive...
CCATGGACACCTCCTGCGAAAAGATGGTTGTCCATGAGATTCAAACGAGTGGCTATTCGATTGTCAAAGAACTATGTTATCGATGTTGTGGCACTTCGTGCTGTTATCGATGTGCTGTCATTTGTCAGGTAAGACCTAAAACGATTCAATTAAAAGGATCACTGCATGGAGCTCTTCTTTCTCGCCATTCTCCTCTTGATGATGATCGTCGCGCTTTCGTCTGGCTATCCGGTCGCTTTCTCATTGCCGGGAGCTGCCATTTTATCCATCGGATTGGCAAGCTTGTTCGGTTATCTGTTCGCAGGGGATTCCAGCGCCTACTTTGTGGAAGGGGGCCCCTTCCAGTGGCTCAGCGCCGGGGTGACCAATTTTCGCAGTCTCTATTGGGATGTCGAGCGGGATACCCTGATCGCGGTGCCGTTGTTTATTTTCATGGGCATCATGCTCCAGCGCTCCAAGATCGCAGAAGATCTTCTGGTGACCATGGCCCAACTGTTCGGGCCGGTTCCCGGAGGGTTGGGAATCTCCGTTGTCCTGGTCGGTGCGCTGCTTGCAGCGACGACCGGTATTGTTGGGGCAACGGTTATTGCCATGGGCCTGATTTCACTTCCGGCAATGTTGCGAAACAATTATGCCAAGCCGTTGGCAACCGGCACGATTTGCGCCTCGGGCACGCTGGGTCAGATCATCCCTCCTTCCATTGTTCTGATTATCCTGGCAGACCAGTTAACCGGTGCTTCGGATCAAGCCAGTACGCTCCGCAAATCAGCGTATAAGGCCGCAACCGGTGAATTCAGCATGCCTTCAATACTGGATGTGACCTCCACCAGCGCCGGTGAAATGTTCATGGGGGCCCTGGTCCCAGGTTTGGTGCTTGTCGGGTTATATATCATCTATATTCTGATGGTTGCCCTGTTCCGGAAAGGGTCCGCTCCGCCAGTGCCCTATGAAGGCAAGTTCGATCTGATATTCGCCAAGCGCGTTGCGTTGGCGTTACTACCGCCGTTGACCCTGATTCTTTTGGTGCTCGGCTCCATCATACTCGGTGTGGCCACGGTCAACCAGGCCGGTGCGGTCGGGGCCATCGGTGCCATGATCATGGGGGGGTACCGTCTTGCCGAAGGCAAACGCAATGCCTATTACCCTGCCATTCTGGCGGTCGTCTCAACCGTTGTCATTGGGATCATACTCGGCTTCTATGACCTGAACGTCAAAAGCATCAAGCCGGGGGATGCCATCGGTATCTTCCTGGCTGCGGTTGCGGTCACCGGGTTGCTGGCTGCCGTGGCCTGGAGTACCTGGCGAATATATAAAATTGAAGAAACCCTCCACTCGGTCATGGTTGAAACGGCCAAAACGACGTCGATGGTATTCATCATCCTTCTTGGTGCGGCCATGTTGACCTCCGCCTTTCGCGGTTTTGGAGGGGAAGAGCTGGTCAAGCATTTTTTGACCAATCTGGAAGGTGGATTTTGGGTCCAATTTATTGTCGTCATGGCGGTGATGTTCATTCTCGGTTTTTTCCTGGATTTTCTTGAAATCGCTGTCGTCGTCGTTCCCATTGTTGCGCCCATTCTGCTGGCCGACCCCGGCGCCAATGTAACCGCCGTGTGGTTTGGCGTGATGGTTGGTCTCAATCTTCAGACCTCATTTCTAACGCCGCCCTTTGGTTTCTCCCTGTTTTACCTTCGTGGGGTCGCCCCCCCGATCGTACAGACGCTGCAAATTTATCGTGGTGCGGCCCCGTTTATCGTTTTGCAGTTGATTGCATTGGTGATCGTTGCGCTGACCCCGGCCATGGTGAACTACCTGCCCACGCGCATTTCTCTTTCTGCCGATACAGCACCACCACCAATAAATCCGCGGTTGCAGTACTGTATAGAAGAATATCTCTTTGATTATTACGATACTCATGAAGAACAGTTGAAAAGTTATGTCAGCGCGTTGCGTGCCGTGGATCTCAGTGTTCTACCGGAGAAACGACAAAAAGCGTTGAACGAAAGCCTGGATCGAACCTTGAATACGTTCGCTCTGGTCGCCAAGGTCCGCGAGGCCGAGGCGGATCGGATCCAGTATGCACCGGAATTCCGTCCACAGCATAAGCATGTGCGTGGTTTGCAGTCCCAAATGCGCAGTCTCAGATCGAACATCGAAAATTTGAAACAGGATTTGACGAGAGTTTCGCGCAGCGATTCCCCGGATAGGGATGTTTTAATGCGCCTTGAAGCGGAGATCGAGAAAGCAGAGGCCGCCATTGCCGGCCTCCAAAACCAGGTTCCCGAGACCTGGGATGGCGCCAGCAAACAGTATGCAGATCTGGAAAAGGCCGAAATTCAAGCGCGTCGCAATTACCGAAACAACGTCGACCAGGCTTATGAAACGACAGCGGAATTACGGCTGGTCATCAATGACGCAGATGAATTGGCCGCTCTTGAACAGCAACTGTCGGCTCTTGAATCAGCGATTGCCAATGAGCCGCGTGACGTTGCCATGGAACGGATCAAACAGGTAGAAAAGGCCCTGGGAAAGGTTGCCGGGACAAGCGCCATTAAGTCCAAGCTTTCCAGAGCGCGTAGGGCGCTTAAAGGAAAAAAACCGAAACCGGAAAAAGCCATTCAGTCTCTGGGTGACGGCCTGGAACGGTATGCGACTGAAGTCGAGTGGCGTCGTCGCGCGGCCGTGGAAATTGCCCCTGCGCTGGCTGCCTATGACAATGCCATCAAGGATACCATCGGTCTTCGGTTGCAGCGACGGATGACGGCGGATCAGATCAAAGAAGTTGCCAGTTGCCGGTCGGTTCATCGCGATTATTCACTGCAATTCTAGCCTCTCCCTGAAAGGGATAACGCCCCAATGGGAGCTCTTCTAATCGAAAGCCGGTCGGTCTCAAAGGGCCGACCGGCTTATTTGTTGGAATATCCGAAGAATGCCTAAAATGCCTTAAATGAGCTAAAATGCCTAAAATAGACTAGGGTGTTCTGTTCCACTTCATTTTAGGCAATTTAGGCAGTCTAAATTTTAGGCATTTTTCTTGTGTTTATCCCGCACTCTTCTTTGTCGATGAAGCCGCATGCCGCATCCGGCTTTCCCGCTTGGCCTTGTTAATTTCCATGGACGTTCGCAAGCCCCGGGTTCGGACGGAATGCCAGACCAGTCGCTTCCGGTCCATGGCGAAGAATCGTTGCCCGAATTTTTTAAGGGCTTTTCGATCGATGGTAAACCCGAGTCCGGGAAGTTTCGGAACGTTGATCATGCCCCGATCATGATAAAAGGGTGTTTCCAGAATACCGTCGCGCGCTTCCACGGTCCATCCGGGTGGGTTGAAGGGATATTCAACCTCCATTTCTTTTGCGTATCCGCTGGCGGCCATGAGCTGCAGGTTGATGGCAAATCCGATTCCGTTGGTCCAGGTATGGGGTGTGTAGGCCAGCCCTTGCCGCCGGCAGAGTCGAATAATCTGGTGGGTCTGTGCAATTCCCCCAGTAAATACCGCATCCGGCTGGAATATTCGGTAGCACCGCCGTTCGATCATCATTTTCAGTTCCGGAAAACCGCCGGTATGCAGCTCTCCTCCGGCAATCGGTACCCGACTGTAGGCGGTCAGCTTGGAGAGATCGTCATAGGCATCCATCGGTAGCGGTTCTTCAAGCCAGATCACTCCGAAATCGGCGCACCGATCGGCAAATCGCTTGGCTCGCTCCAGATCCCAAAGCGGCGCATGTTCAACGATCGTAACCCGCCACCCCTGGTTGGCGTCGACCCCGATACGCATTTTGTGGCCGATCGCTTTTGAGACTTCCCGGACCTGACGGATGTCGATCAGTTCATCAAAATCGTGGACCCGCAGTTTAATGGATTGAAAGCCCTCCTCAAGCCGTGCTTCTGCTTCGTCTATCCGTTCCTCCGGTAATTTGACTTCTCCGGTGGAGGCATACACACGAACCGTGCAGGGTTCACCGCCCAACAGCTCACATACGGGTTTCCCTTCTATTTTCCCCCGGATGTCCCAAAATGCCGGTTCGATCCAGGCATTTCGCCACCCCAGATAAGACATCTCCCGAACCCGTTGCTGGATCAGATCAATGTTTGTCGCGTCTTCTCCGATCAGATAGGGACCGATCAGATCCCCCAACCCGGCCCGCTCCTTTCCCATGGCCGGTCCGGCGCTGTATCCTTCCAACCCGCTTTCGGTTAGAATCCGGATCAGGGTAAAGCGATTTTCCGTCTGGGGAAACCCGGGAATCCAGCTCGGATAGAATCGGGCCGGCAACGGTATGGCGACGTGGTAAAGCTCAATTCGGGAAATGATGGACATAATATGTTCTTTTCTTGCCCCACGCAGGTACGACTTCGGCAATTTTGGATTTTAGATTTTGGATTTTGGAATTTAAGCTCCGTACTCTACACTAGACATGTTTATAGAATTCTTCCGGCTGCAGCTCCACAGATTTTACGCCACAATTGATTACCATGTGCTTACGTATATCAAGGCACAAATGGCATTTGGAAATATAGCTGTTGTTCGGCGTGAAATTAAAACGCTGACTGGCCATTGAGTATAATCCACGGATTCCTTCCGAGTAAAGCAGACTTAACATCGGATACTCGGATTGCGAAAGGGGCCCTGGAAGGTGATCGGTTTGGATGGCTAATCCGGAGCAGAGGCCGGGGATGTAATTGCCGAACAAATCCATGTGGAAATGGCTGGTGTCACAAAGCTCGCTGCAACCGGCCGTATTCAGTGTGCAAAGATCTTCCGGAGTATGTCCGGGAAAGGATTTCGAGAAAGTTTCCAGCGCTCTTCCACCGAAATGGATCCAGTACCGGGAAGGTATGCGTTCCAGGTAATCACCGCCGAACGCAGCGGTATACTCGCTCAGGCGATGAGGCGTCCGTTCATCAAAGGAATCGATTTCCGGGAAGAATTCTCTAATCCAGGGGAAGACCGTTATGCCGGTTTCCCTGCATGCGGAGATGACGCCTTTGACCTTGTAGAACGGTATGTGTTCATTGTGAAACGGGCTCATGGATACCAGCAGGGTGTTTAGGCCTGCCTGGCGCAATCGATTGAGCAGGGGTACCCCTTGGGCATGGTCCTGGTACCAGGACGAGTTGGTCTCTACATAGTCGACAGAAATCCCGGTTTCCGCAGCGGCCTTCAGGGTGTCCTCCAGCCCGTCGGGATTGAGAAAGGGCTCGCCCCCCCCGATGTGGATCGATCGACACCCCATCCGGTCAATAATCTTGAGCATTCTGATTGCCGTCGATTTCTCAATGTACTTTTTCTCCCAGCGGGGACTGCACCCGTAGAGGCAATGCCGACATGCGGAGGTGCAATAGTAATTGGTGATGAGACCGCCGGATTGAAGACGCGGTATCTTCAGAGGTTTAATTGTACTCATTATTCATGCCACGGGTGTCGACATATCGTTTCTTCAAAATTCCAAAATCCAAATTCCAAAATCGGAGTACCAAATACCAAACACCAAATTTCAAATTACAAATGACAAAAAACAAGCCCCTAATTCCTGACACCCGACACCTGAAACCGAACTCCAAAACACCAAAAAGCGCACTTTAAATCAGATGTTTTAGACGCTCTTTCAGCCGGGTAAAGCGATGCAGTGTCTGATCGTTTCGAATCCCGATGGCCAGTGCTTTTTTTGTCCCCACCATAACCACCAGTTCTTTGCCCCGTGTGACCGCCGTATAAATGAGATTCCGTTGAAGCAATACATAGTGTTGAGTCAGTATCGGAATGATCACCACGGGAAATTCCGACCCCTGGGACTTATGTACTGAGATCGTGTAGGCGAGCACGATCTCATCCATGTCCACGGGGCCATAGGATACGGTGCGACCTTCATAGGCAACACTCATTTCCTGGTTTCTCCGATCAATCCGTGTGACCCGGCCGATGTCCCCGTTGTAAACATTTTTTTCGTAGTTGTTTCGGATTTGCATCACCTTGTCACCCATCCGGAAGGTTACTCCGCCCCGTTCCCATTCCGGAGCATCCGGGTTCAATCTGTTTTGTAATTCCCGATTCAGATTGACGGCTCCAACAATGCCCTTGTGCATGGGGGACAGTACCTGGATATCATTCATTGGATCGAATGGAAATCGCCGCGGGATGCGGTCGGTCACTAACGTTAGAATCAAATCCAGCACTTTTTCAGGCTCTTCCTGTTCTATGAAATAGAAATCCGATGCGGATGCTTTCGGCTCGGGATGTTTCAGCTCCGGCATGCGCCCCTGATGGATGTGGTGCGCATTCATAACAATTCGGCTGGACTTTGCCTGGCGAAAGATCTCGGTCAATTCCACCACGGGTAATCGTTCCGAGGCAATGATGTCTTTAAGAACATTGCCCGGGCCCACCGATGGCAGTTGGTAGATGTCCCCGACAAGGATCAGGCCGGATGCGACCGGCAGAGCCCGGAGAAGATGATACATCAGACGGACATCGATCATGGACGCTTCATCAACGATCAACAGGTCACATGAGAGAGGATGGGTGTCGTTTCTTTGAAAGCCCCCCTTCTGGGGGCTGAACTCCAGCATCCGATGGATGGTCATGGCGCTATGACCGGTGGCCTGGCTCATGCGTTTGGCGGCCCTTCCGGTTGGAGCAGCAAGCTTCACCCGGCGTCCATGCCGTGTTGCAATTTCCACAACGGCTCGGAGAATGGTGGTTTTTCCGGTGCCGGGTCCACCCGTGATGACCATCAGTTTGTTCGTCAGCGCCTGACGAACGGCATGGTTCTGTTTCCGTGCCAGCCGAATTCCCATGTGACGTTGAACCCATTGGAGCATCTCATCAACATTTGCGTTGGTTCGCGCCGGTTTATGGATTGCCAGATCTGTCAGGTAACCTGCGATCCGGTTTTCGAAATGGTGAAGCTGATCCAGAAAAACGGCTTTGTGGGTGTCGGGCGGAACCGCCGGTGTATCGGAAAATTCTTCAATGACGATATCCCCCTTGAGTGCAAGTCTTCCCAGTGCTTCTCTGACGACATCGCCATCAACCTCCAACAGATCTCGACATCGCTCCACCAGGGAGGCGTAGGGGAAGTAAATGTGGCCCTCTTCGGAGAGACGCTGCAGGGTAAAGATGACGCCCGCAGAGATTCGTTCGGGAGCCGTGTTCGCATAGCCAAGGGTGGCGGAAATGGTATCGGCTTTATGAAATCCGATCCCAAAAATGTCAGATGCCAATCGATACGGGTTGTTTTGAACAACAGCAATAGCGCGATCACCGTAGCGCTTGAAAATCCGATGGGCGTACACCTCGCCAACACCAAATTCCTGAAGAAACACCATCAGGTCCCGAATCCCTTTCTGGGCTTGCCATGCCGATTGTATCATCTGGATGCGTTTGGCCCCGATGCCTTCGACGTTGGCGAGTTTCTCGGGAGAGCTCTCGATGATGGAGAGGGTTTCCCTTCCGAACCGGGCGACGATCCGGTCCGCCATTTTCGGTCCAATGCCATGAATCAGACCGGAGCCAAGGTATCTGCGGACACCTTCCACCGTCGATGGCACGGTCGTTTTGGAGGTGAGGATCTTGAACTGGCGACCATGTTTGGGGTGAAAAATCCATTCCCCCTCAACGTGAAGTACTTCACCCTCTTTAGGCTCCAGCAGATTTCCCACCACGGTGATCGGCTCCCGTTTCCCCTCCAGTCGGAGTCGGGCAACGGTGTACCCGGTGTTTTCATTGTGGAATGTAATATGTTCGATCTGGCCGTCGAACTGGGTTGGAGATGTCACTTTTTCACACCTGTTTGAACCCATGATGGTATCCGGACGTCGGAAAGGGGCTTCGAGTCCGGAATGTAACATTTTATGTCCAGTACAGGAGATCCGTCAAAGGCGTCGATGTCATCCAATTCGATCACAGGGCCCTCAATGGATAGAATGCGGCAACGGGTCAATGCGATCAGATTTGGCCGTGCCGGGGAATGGGTGGCGAACACGCCTGTGAGTGGATTGTTTGGATCTTTCATGGGATGCACCCGGAGGGTGTCTCGCTGTTCCGGGGAATCATTTTCATGAAACCAGTAGAGCACCCAAATATGTGAAAAACCGTCCAATCCCAACAGTCCATCTGTAAAGGGGAGATCAACATGGATAAACGACCGCTCCTGTTTCTTTTGAACACGGCCCACGGGGAAGACGTTAAAGGAGGTTGTCATGTTCGGATTCCTTATTGCAGGTTAGTGCCAGCCGATATGAAAATACTTGCAGATTTCCCTGAAAAAACGCAAACTAAATCTATATGGATCGTTCCATCCGGGAGGCAGAAGCGTTTCTCAAAACATTCGAGTACATCATGGATGCAACCAGGGATTTGCTATCCTGAATATTTCATGAATGTCCGGGCAGGAGGGGACCATGCATAGAAGAGAATTCTTAACCGTTTCGACCAAACTGGGCATGATGGCCATGTTGAGCATCATGGGTATTGGATGCCAGGGGAAATCTCCATCGGTGATCGGTTTGACAGACCTGCCCTATCCGCTGGATGCTCTGGAGCCCCATATCTCTTCGAAGACATTGTCTTTTCATTATGGCAAGCACCACAAAAATTACGTCGACACGATGAATCGTCTGATCCAGGGGACGGCCTACCGGTCGAAGCCTCTCTTAGACATTATCCGGAGCGCTTCGGGCGATCCCGCAGCCGAATTGACTTTCAATCAGGCGGCACAAGTGTTTAATCACGAGTTTTACTGGAAATCCATGAAACCCGGCGGCGGTGGCCCACCCACCGGATCCATGGAGGCTCACATCAGCGATTCATTTGGAAGCTATCGCCAATTTTACATAGAATTTTCAGACATTGCCTCGGCTCAATTTGGAAGCGGTTGGGTTTGGCTGATCCAAGATGCTCAGAAGCTTCGCGTTATCGCTACAGCGAACGCGGACACTCCGATAGTGGATGGAAAGCTGCCGCTGCTGTGCATTGATTTGTGGGAGCATGCATATTACCTTGACTACCAGAATCGCCGCGATGATTACGTTAAAGCGTTTTTGGATCATTTAGGAAACTGGGAGTTTGCTGAAAGCAATCTGAACGTATCTCAAAACCGCGTCTAAGAGCCCATGGCTGTGTTGCGGGCTGATAAAAAATGCTCACATACTACCGTGTATGCTCCGCTTTTTTCTCATCCCGCGCCTTGCCCTGAGCCCTGATCCGCGATTTTGAGATACGTTCGCGTTTCGGGTTTCACTGCCCTCAGCGCGAGATCTTATAGCAAAGAAATATCCTTGTGTGCTGGTGTGAGAAACTCTCGACATAGCAGGGGCACAATCAATGGCTCGTGAGAAAAGTAGAAAAAAGGTGCTGGTTGTCGACAATCATCCGTTGATACTGAAGTATATGCAACGGCTTCTCGACAAACGGGGCGATGAAGTGCTGGTCGCATCCGACGGCCTGTCCGCACTCAAACTGCTCAATGAGCACCGTCCGGATGTGATTTTGGTAGACCAGGTGATGCCCAACATTACCGGTGATAAGTTGTGTCGTATCATTCGCAGCCGACCTGAATTCAAAGATACCTGCGTCATCATGCTTTCCGCCATTGCCGCCGAAATCGATCTCCGGTTTGCAGAATTCGGTGCGAACTACTGCATTGCAAAAGGCCCCTTCGACAAGATGTCCACACATGTGCTGGCGCTCCTGTATCAGCTCGACGCGGATGGCAAATGTGGCCAATCGGACCGGGTTATCGGCAAGGAGGACCTTTTCTACCGGCAGATTTCGGAAGAATTACTCTATTCAAAGGATCACGCCGAAGCGATTCTAAACCACCTCGCCGAAGGGATTGTCGAAATAACGGCAGAATGTGAAATTATTTATGCAAACCCCAAAGCGGTCGATCTTATCGGTATTGCCGAGGGGGATCTGTTGGGAACGATTTTTACGGATCTGTTCGAAGAAGACGATCGCCGGCAGATCGAAGACACCCTGGAGATGTATCAGGCCGGGGCTCCGGAGGGCGACAGCACGTGTTCCCTAGACTTCAAGAAGCGGCATATCCGTTTCGAGGTGATCAACGCCCACGGCCCTGAGGCCCAAGTTTTTACTATTTTTCTCAACGATACGGCCCGTCCGGAGATTGGGGCAAATGCTTCCCCCGGCAACGCCGAAAAGGATCGAGACCTGCACCCCAAAGCGACGACGCCTTCCGAAGATCATTCTAAGATGATTTCGGATGCCGAGCGATTGCTGGAATCCATTGATCGCAACGTAACGGACGAGTCGACCATCCGAGATCTGGCGAATATCCTGCGCAAGTCCATTCTTCGCATCAAAGGTTAGCCCGAAAATTGCGTGAATTCTTTTCAGCTCATTTATCGGTTGTCGATGGTTACAAAATGTATGTTGACCGAATAACCCGGCAGATTCAATATCAGATTGAGATCGTTTCTTTTTCAGCCATCCGCTGAAAAGGGTTCATGCAATGTTCGGGCTAATTGACTTTTGCACACCTGAATCAATGTTATAGCCATATTAAATAACGAGTCGACCGCGGACCCGGAATCCCACCACATGCCGGGGTTAAGGGGACGGACAACAGGGAAAAGGGCGTATCACGATGGATTTTACCATACCAGCACCCCTTCAGAGCGATATCCAACGATTCAGGGAGTTTATCGGCACCCGCATGAGACCCCAGCTGTCCGGTTGGCAGCGCGATGGCCATATCCCCATGGAATTTTTCAATGCCATGGGCCGGGAGGGATGGTTTGGCTGTGAGGAAAAAGACGGTGTGCTCTCTTCACATTCGGCCCTGAGGGAAGCATTGATCGCAGAGGAACTGGGGGTGGTTTCTCCGGGGGTGGCCATTGCCGTTCTGGCCCACATGGATTTAGGCTTTATGGGCCTCTATATGTTCGGTTCGGATGCCCTGAAAAAGGCATATGGTGGAACGGCGCTTCGAGGGGAGCGCCTGATGTGCGTGGAGAATACGGAAAACATTGCCGGAAGTGATGTGGCCGGCATTGTCATGACCGCCGAGGAAGGCAATGGCGGATGGACTCTCAACGGCACCAAGGCCTACGTCACCAACGGATACATTGCCGATTTGGCTGTGATTACCGCCGTGACGGATCCCGACGCCTCGAGAACCAGACGTATTTCCATGTTTTTAGTCGATTTGAACAGCGACGGGGTCCGACGCACGAAACTCAACAAACGGGTCTGGATACCCTCGGATCTAACCCGGCTGCAGTTTAAAGATGTTTTTGTTCCTGACGATCACATGCTGGGGGAACGGGGTCGAGGCATACAGCAGGTTCTTTCCATCTTTACCCGGAGCCGGGTTCCCATCAGTGCGTTAACCATCGGGACGGCCCGGGGTGCTTTCGAGAGTGCATTGGCCCATGCGAAAAAACGCAGCATCTTCGGCCGGCCGATTGTTGAATATCAGGCAAAAGCCTTCGAAGCGGCTGATTTCTATGCACGGATGGAGGCCGCCCGGCTGATGGTGTGGAAGGCATGCCAGGCGGCAGATCAGGGAAATGACTTTCGACAAGAAGCGGCAATGGCCAAATATCTGTCGGTGGAAGTTGCCAGAGAAGTTTCGATCTGGGCGGCCGACCTGTTCGGAGCCGTCTCGGTCATGGGTGACCATCCCATTCACAAGTTTCCCATGGATGTATGGGGGTCTTCCCTTGGAGAGGGCACCCAGGATGTTCAAAAACTCGTCATCTTCCGCGAACTGATGAAGAATTTTTCATAAAATCGTTACGCGATTTTATTATGGCGTGAGCACGATCTTGCCGAATTGTTCACCGTCCTCCATGATCCGATAGGCCTGCTGACCCTCCTTCAGGGGGATGACCCGGTCGATGACCGGTTTCAATTTCTCTGCCCAGAGCATGGCAACGACATCTAAAAATTCCTGATGGGTGCCCATCGTACTGCCAATGAGACTGATCTGTTTTCCAAAAATATAGCGAATATCGATCTCGGCCATGGGCCCTGAAGTATTTCCGACGATAACGATGCGTCCTCCCCGGGCAACGACGGTCATGCTTTTTTGAAGGGTCGCCTTTCCCACATTATCGACCACTAGATCGACACCTTTCTTGCCGCTCAGCCGATAAACTTCTTTGCTCCAATCCGTTTCAGTACGATCAATGGCCACATCCGCTCCCAGTTCCATCGCCTTCTCGGCCTTGTGTTTGCTCCCGGCGACAACATAAACGAAGGCTCCCGCGATTTTGGCGATCTGTATTGCCATGGAGTTAACCCCGCCGCCGGCACCGACAACCAGAACCGTCTCAGCCGGCTTTAACTGCCCCCGATGGATGAGCATGCGCCACGCCGTCAGGCTTACCAGCAGAGGTGCTGCGGCCTCCACATAATCCACTTCATCTGGGATCGCCGCTAAATTGCCGGCGGGAACACATATGAACTCCGCAGCGCCTCCCCGCAGATGCTCTCCGAGAATTCTATAGCCCGGGCTCATGCTGGCCTCTCCCCGGCGCACGAAAGCATCAGTACGCAGGTTGACTCCGGGATCTGCGATCACGCGCTGCCCTGTTTTCCACTCGGTAACAGCATCACCCGCTTCCACAATGTCTCCGGCGACATCGGCTCCACACCAGTGCGGCATTTCTAGCTTGAGCCCCGGCCATCCGCGACGAACCCAGATGTCGAGATGGTTTGTAGCACAGGCCCTGACCCGAACGGTGACCTCATCCGGTCCGGGAACCGGATCCGGTACATCCCCGAATCGAAGCACATCCAGATCTCCGTGTTTTTTAAAAAACAAGGCTTTCATGGCTCCCTCCTCTTTAGCCGGGCATCGCGTCAAACGTTTCCAGTTTTGTTAATAGAAAAGTATTATTTTAAGCATCCTCATGGATGGAATTGTCGATTTGACATTGACAAAATGGGACTTTCCCGCTAGAAAAAAGGCTTTGTTTAGTAAAAAATAAGGCCGCAATGATACAATTGTTGATTGACATATTTCTGGCAGCAACGGGAATTCTGACGGTCGTCATGGGAGTGCTGGGGGTGGCTTTCTCTGCGCTGCTGCTCTTTAATCCCGGCGCTGTTGCCAAGTGGAGCGTCGTTTTAAATCGATCGTTCGATCTGGACCGGCTTCTGCCGGTATTGGACCGCCCCGTAGCCACCAATGGCCTGGCCTATAAGCACCCGATCATTTTCGGCATAGTGTTGGTGACCGGCTCTTTCTTTGTTCTAAATTTTCTATTTTTCCAGCTCAATGCACCTCTGTTCACAGGGATTTTCGGGGGCATCCTGTTTGAAGTACTTGTGATTATCGGGAAGTTGGCCTGTTTCTGCGGGATTGCGATCGGCCTCGGATTGATGTTTGTCCCGAGTAAAATCAAAAAATTGGAAACTAAGCTGGATGCCTGGTTTGATACTCAACCGTTGGCTCAAAAGCTAAACGTGGAAATTCCGGAAGTCGACCATGTATTTCTTCGGCATCCGCTTCTTTTCGGCGCTATCGGCCTCCTTGCCTCATTTGTTCTTTTGATCCTCGCCGCGGCGAATCTAACCCGCTGATCTTCTGATTCACAACCCCTGATAACTGCGGTTCTATGCTTTTCTCGCATAGTCGGTTATGTGCTGTTTCAATTTTGGATCGGTACCGAACAGGAAGTGCTTGGACATGTCCGGTGAGTAGCGGGATGCCGGGGGCGTTCTTCCGATGGCCTCGGCGACTTCCCGGATATGGATCGGAGCCGCACCGCAGCACACACCCAAATACTGAACTCCAATTTCATAGGCTCTCCTGGCCCAATCCCTGATTTCGTAACGGTTGCAGAAAAAAGGATCCAGCGCCGTGGGGAAGGCCGTTGCATGTGGAACCGGACAATTGCAATGATTGTTTTCCATGTTAAAGAAGGTAGGATTGGCATCTGTAGTCCGATATGGCACCGGCAGGCCTGCCACCGGTCCTGCGACAGCGCGTCGAATTTTTTCGAGATGGGGCATCATGGTTTCAGGGCCTCTGAAACAGTTCATTCCAACCACATCCGCCCCCTGATCTTCCAACCTCTGACACGCTTCTTCCACCGGAGAGCCATCGAGTAGTTTGTCTTCGCCCATAAGCCCTAGAGTGATGACTGCCGGAAGTCCGGCATCCTTTATGACATCCAGCGCGATCGATGCTTCCTCCCGGAAATAGAAGGTTTCCCCTACGACAAAATCCGCTCCCTCCTCGGCCGCCCATGTCACCATCTCCTGAAACATTTTCCGGACCTCATTTTTGGAGGAATTATCGGTGGGATCGAATATATTTGTGTTCGAAATGTTGCCCGCGACAAGGGGCGTTTCACCTTCCCATTCATTGGCCGCTTCCTTTGCGATCTGGAGGGCATTGCGGTTTAACGGTTCCAGCAGATCTTCTTTGCCGATGATCCGCATTTTTTCTCGATGGCCGTTGTAGGTAAATGCTTCCACGACATCCGATCCGGCCCAGAGAAAATCTCTGTGAAGCTGTTTCAGCGCCTCGGGATGCTCCAACGCCACTTCAGGCACAAAGCTGCCGGCTTGAAGATATCCTCGGCGTTCCAGTTCAAAAAGGTACCCTTCGGCGCAAATCACGCCACCTGCTTCCAATCGTTGCATTAGATCTCGTTTCATTTATGGGATCCCCCTCCGAGAAGTTTGGTCAATCAAACCAGATTTCCTAAGTATTACTCAAACTAACCGTTTCTTTTAAAATTTCAATTCGTTCAATTTCAGCAAAACGAATTTATTCGAGAAATTCCTCATCCATGAAAAGGCAGAATGCGCGGACATGTATCTATGGACGACTTAACCTGAGATTTGACAAAACTAACTGATTTTAGTAATAATTAATCCGATTCAGACCTGATTTCAACTCTCAGGGTTTTTAACGACGGCCGGATCAGTGGAGTTGAATGGGATTGCACAATTTTATGTGCGCGGTGCACAATTTTATGTGCAACTTGGTACGTCAAAACCTGTGGCGTTGGCAATCGGTTTGCTCCCCAGGTAGATTTGGCCCGTGAATACAGCGGTTGTGACCATTGCGAAATGCTGGTTATTCTGGCACGAAATTTGATATGAGCTACGTACAACTGCATACTCTCATGGTCAAATACCGGAAATGCACTTCCCTTACTCGAACGGAGGCCGAATGGACCAAAAGGTGAAATGGCAACTTGTGATTGCCATTTTTGCCTTATGCTGAATGGTCTACCTGATGCTGCCCAGTTTTGCAGCACAGGGAGATGTCAGCCGGTTATTCGAGCCTTTTTCCAGTGAGCCCGCCAACCTGGTTTTTCTAATGATCATTTTTTTGGCGTTTGCGGTTGGCATTACCGATGTGTCGGAAGTGGCCTACCGGCAGGTGCGTCGTTTGAAGTGGTTTCGACCTCGGCTGGGCGAAATCCTGATTTCCAGGGGCTACATCACCAAGGAAGAGCTCGAAGACGCGCTTGAAGAACAACAACTTCGGCTTGGGGATGTCCTGGTAAATTCCGGACGGATCACAGAGACTGAACTGGAAAAGGCCCTGAAAGTCCAAAAAGTAAAGCCCAGCAAACGGTTGGGAGCTCTACTCGTTGAGCTCGGTCATTCCAAGGAAAAGGATATCCAGTGGGCGTATAATCAAATCAATCGGAGGCTGGGCAAAATACTGATCGATAAAGGGCTCATTACGGATTACGACCTCAAGCGGGTATTGGGACGTATGTGGTATGGCCGCCACAGGGGATTGTAGCCAGGCGGCAAGTGCATACTCCGAGCAGCCATTCCCTCCATTCTCCTTCCCACCGGCAAAACGATCTCTTTTCTGATTCACACCCAACCCGGATATTGCACCGAGAGGAGAGGTTCTTGGGCAAGGCATTTCCTGACGGGGTTTCACAGGCACTTGCGTGCCCTTTGTTGGCTTACCGCAATGCGGGAAGCCAACAAGACGCCTCGCTTCGCGATGCGCTGCTTACTACGAGGTGAAGTTGTAGTCCTCCTACCGCGAGCCTCGAATAACGCAGCCCAAGGGCTTCTCCTCTTGGCCCGAAGGGTGAACTTTTTTCAGCTCGTTTATCCGTTATCGAAAGATGCAAACTGTGTGTTCACAGAATGGCCCAGTAACTACGATAACATTTTGATATTATGTCTTTTCAGCCATCCGCTGAAAAGAGTTCATGCAATGTTCGGGTTAAACGACAGCTCACAAGCAGGGACACCCACCGATGCCATCTGATTCTATGATGCAGCGATGCTACAACATCCTGGATTTGCCGATGGGGGCAACATTCGAGGAAGCTAAAAAGGCATACCGGGACTTGGTGTCCGTCTGGCACCCGGATCGTATATCCACAAAGAATCCACGCCTCCAGAAAAAGGCTGTAGAACGTCTCAAAGACATCAACTCGGCTTATCAGCTCTTATCATCTTATTATAAAAGCGCCGGGAAGATGCCGTATCCGCCACAAGCCGATGAAAACAAAGATTTTTATGAAGAATTCGACTCCCCCCGTCCGGATGTCGCGCCCAGACCGTGGCGACGGATTGCCGTACTCCTTTCTCTGTTTTTAGCGGCAATCGCTGGAGCCGGATTTTACTATTATCATCAATTGCAGCAGATCAATATGGGCCATCGGGTGGCCAAGGAAATGTTGGAACTTTCCGAGGCCCATGTACGGGAGTTGATCACGAATCTGGCGGTTGGCACATCTACTGAAACAGCACCTCCCGAAGAAGCACCCGCAGCTGCTGAACCGCCGCACCCGCCGCCGGTGATAAAATCGGTAGTTTCGGAAGCCGAAAAAAAGCAGACCGACGGCATCCCATCGGGTAGTGGCGGCGAAGTGTCGAAATCTACCGATTCGCTGGCCGCTATTGACAAACTGATCCATCAAGCCGAGTCTTTGATCGAGGCCGGACGGTATCCGGAAGCACGCGCGGCCTATGACTCGGCCCTTGCCTTGGTTTCCAAGACCGGCGACCTGCCGACCGCAGATCGCCATGCGCGGAAGACAATTATCGAAATTGGGCTGGCCCGGGACGAAATCAAGTATGGCGCCCAAGGCTATGTTTTTTACCGGAATCGCTGGGTATCGCCGGACGTTTATCGCGAGGAGTTTGTAACCTATCGAGGGCAGCCGCGTCACTTTAAAGAGATGATCGGGCCGTTGTCACAGGCCGTCGACCCGGAGGTAAAGGCATCCCTTCTGCGTCGCTACTCCGGCCAGACCATTCATAAAAAAATAATCAGATGTCTTGATGTGGAGCTCATTCAGAATTATTCTTCTTCCACTATATTCCGGGCATTGTGCCAATGGGAGGTATGGACCTTCGATGGCCAGGCCAAGGGGCGCCTATATGTCGTGGCGACGTATCTCCCCGAATCGGATCGATGGCGAATCGGTAAGATTACAGATCAGTAAGTAAAATCGTGCAACGATTTTGCGAAACGCGACGATGTCGCTTATAGAAAAAGAGAGAACTTATGAACGGCCTATTCATACGGTGGTTGATTCTGACGGCGTCGATCATGCTGGCGGCTTATCTGTTGGAAGGGATTCACGTCACCGGGTTTTTTTCCGCCCTCTTCGCGGCGGCCATCCTGGGTTTTTTGAACGCCTTTTTTAGACCGATTCTCATCATCCTGACGCTGCCGATCACGCTTCTCACCCTTGGTCTGTTCACGTTCGTGATCAACGCAATTTTGCTCATGATGGTATCCGGGGTGCTTTCCGGATTTGAAGTCGCAAGTTTCGGCTCCGCTCTCGGAGGATCGCTGATCATCAGCTTGGTCAGTTGGCTGTTGAACTCGTTTGTCAGTGAAAGGGGGAAATTTGAAGTCATTGATCTGAAGCAGAAGGGGGATAGTGATAAGTGGGAGTTATAATGTATGGACCTTCACCCTTATGGTTGTACCGTTAAATCTAATTTATTGCCAATGTCCTCTAAATCGGTAGCAATTAGGATTCAAGGATCCAAGGATCCAAGGGTTCAAGGGGTCGAGTGAAAAACTAAGAGATTTAAGTGGAGCGCCCCGAATTGCGGCGGCTTATGAAAGGTGAGAAATGTCCATTAAACCCCCTCTTTTCACCCTGTTCAGTCTATAAAAGGTGGTATTTAACTCATTTTGTGTCTCTGATTCGACACCGATCACCACTAGCCACAAGGAAATAGGATCGGAGTGGAGTCCCTGTTGCGAAATATTAAAGAGAAAATAGCCAATTGAAGCATCCGAATGCAATCGCTTGAATCCTTGACCCCTTGAATCCTCGAACCCTTTTCTCTTACCACTTTGGAAAAGGGCGATGGACGGTTAACACCGCTTGGTGTCAGGCGAATTGTTTCACTTAATTTTCCATCGCTTTTACAACCAGGGCTGCGACCGTCTCTCCGATGCAGATGGATGCGGTAGCCGCCGGGGAGGGCGCATTGAGCACATGGATGCTGCCCTGGTCCTGCACGATGTGAAAATCATCCACCAGGCCTCCCTTGGGAGACAGGGCCTGGGCACGGACACCCGCACCTCCGGGAACAAGATCGGCCTCCGTGATCTCCGGCATCAGCTTTTGCAGGGCCTTTACAAAGGCCTTTTTACTAAAGGATCGATAGAACTCACCGACACCGGTCTGCCAGTAACGTGCCGCCAATGAAATAAACCCCGGGCTGGTGAACGTATCCAGAGTGTCTTTTAGCGAGAAACTTGTCTTTGTATAGCCTTCCCGCTTAAACGCCAGAACGGCATTGGGGCCCGCTTCGACTTCCCCTTTGACCATACGAGTGAAATGAACCCCTAAAAAAGGGAATGCCGGATTCGGTACCGGATAGATCAGATTTCGGACCATCCCTCTGCTATCGGAATGGAGCTTATAATATTCTCCCCGAAATGGTACGATGCGCACTCCGGGGTCAACTCCGCAGCGGTGAGCCACCCGGTCGCTCTGCAGCCCCCCGCAGTTGACCAGGTACCTGGCCTGAATTTCTCCTCTGCTGGTTTCGATAACCTGGCGGCCGGATTGCTGCTGACGATTTAAAAATCGGGTTCCCGTGAAAATTCGGCCTCCCTGTTCCTGGATGATTCGAGCAAATGCTTCGGCGACCTGCACGTAATCGACTATCCCGGTTTCCGGGACCAGCAGGCCATCCACTCCGGCGACATGGGGCTCAATCTCCCTGAGAGCTTCCAGCCCCAGGCGGCGCATCCCCTGCAATCCATTGGCCCGCCCCCGTTTTTCCAACTCCTCCAACAATGGTAGTTCCTCAACGGAGGTCGCCACCACGATCTTGCCGCACGGTTCATGGGCGATGCCATGTTCCCGGCAAAAAGCATACATGCGACGGCGTCCATCAACGCAATTCTTGGCCTTTAAAGAACCCGGTTTGTAATATAAGCCTGAATGGATGACGCCACTGTTGTTTCCCGTCTGATGAGCAGCCAGTTTCGATTCAGCCTCCAAAAGGCCGATGCTCATACGGGTGCCTTTTGCCAAAGCCATGGCAGTGGCCAAACCCACAATCCCGCCGCCAACGACGACCACGTCATAATCTTGCACCTTGAATTCCCTTCTGTCTACGAGTTGGGTTACGATCTCAGCTCAGGTCACATTTGGATCCACCGGCCTGTACGAGATCCGGTCGACTTTATGGAATACCTGCCTATTATTTCAATCAGAACACTTGATTGGGGATTTTAAGATCTCGATTTTTCCCCGCCGTTTTCGATGCGTGAAAAGAGCGGATCAGATTAAGATCATAATAAAATCGCTGCGCGATTTTATTCGAGGAGAGCGTATCATGCAAAAAGAAACTTTTTCAATTCCGAACATTTCCTGCGGACATTGTATGATGACCATCCAGAACGAACTTGGCGAATTGACCGGTGTCGCCACGGTGGAGGGAGACATCAAGGCCAAAGCGGTTACCGTCCAGTGGGATACACCGGCCAGTCGGGAACAGATCGTAGCGAAGTTAAAGGAGATTAACTATCCTGCAAAAGATTAGTTATCTTGTAGGATAGTTTATTTGATGAGTGGTAAATAGAATCTTCCCGGAATGTCGAATCAACGAATTAACCGATTATCAAATTATCAAATCATCCGTATTTATGACCAATCAAACCATCACACTTCCGATTTCCGGTATGACCTGCGCCAATTGCGCCATGAACATCGAGCGCAACGTCAAGAAACTACCGGGTATTTCCGGGGCCAATGTCAATTTTGCCTCGGAGCAGGCAACGGTGGCCTTCGATCCCGGTACCGTGAACGTGCCCGATATCGTTGACAAGATCGAACAGTCCGGCTTCACCGTTGGCACAACCGGAGCTGAATTCCCGGTACGCGGGATGACCTGCGCCAACTGTGCCATGAACATCGAAAGGACGTTGAACCGAAAGGTTCCCGGGGTCGTAAGTGCATCGGTCAATTTCGCCAGTGAACGGGTATCGGTGAAATACTTGCCTTCGGAAACATCTCTGGAGGATATGGCCGACGCGATCCGTAAAATCGGTTTCGAGGCCCTCCTGCCCAGCGATGTGGCCGATCCGGAAGATGTCGAGAAAGCGGCGCGGGAAGCCGATATCAGGGACCAGACACGCAAATTTATTGTGGGTGTGGTGTTTTCTCTGCCGCTGTTTGTGTTGAGCATGTCGCGGGATTTTGGGCTGATCGGTCCCTGGAGCCAGGCTCCCTGGGTGAATATGCTGTTCTGGCTGTTGGCGACGCCCGTGCAGTTCTACACCGGCTGGGATTACTATGTGGGGGCCTGGAAGAATCTTCGCAACGGCACGGCCAACATGGATGTTCTGGTGGCCATGGGGTCTTCGGTGGCCTATTTTTATTCGGTGGCGGTGCTGTTCTATCCGGCACTCGGTCACCATGTCTATTTTGAGACCTCGGCGGTGATCATTACGCTGATCAAGCTTGGCAAAATGCTTGAAGCCAGAACAAAGGGCCGATCCGGAGCCGCCATTCGGAAGTTGATGGACCTGAATCCTAAAACCGCAACCATACTGGTTGGCGATACGGAAGAGGAGATTCCGGTCAGCCGGGTTCAGGTGGATGACATCCTATTGTTAAGGCCGGGTCAAAGCGTTCCGGTCGATGGTGAAGTTATCGAAGGCCGCTCGGCTGTGGATGAATCCATGCTGACCGGTGAGCCTATACCGGTGGATAAATCCCCGGGAGATATGGTGGTCGGCGGTACCATCAACCAGGAAGGTCTGCTGACGTTTCGGGCGACCCGAGTCGGCAAAGAGACTGCACTGGCCCAGATTATCCGCCTGGTTCAAGAAGCCCAGGGAAGTAAAGCCCCGATTCAGGCCCTTGCCGACCGGGTGGCAGCCGTTTTCGTTCCTTCGGTGATTGCCATTGCCTTGGTTACCTTCACGATATGGTGGATTCTCGGCGGTGAATTCGTTCCGGCCATGATTCGACTGGTGGCGGTTCTCATCATCGCATGCCCATGTGCCCTCGGTTTGGCAACACCCACCGCCATTATGGCTGGAACAGGGAAGGGCGCCGAATCCGGGGTATTGTTTAAGAACAGCGAAGCCCTGGAACGTGCCGCAGCGCTCAAGACGGTGGTGCTGGATAAAACCGGAACCATCACCGAAGGGCAGCCGGCGGTGACTGAAATTGTTCCATTGAGCGTTGAAAAAGAGTCTGAAGAGGCGTTGCTGGGATTGGCGGCATCGGTGGAACAGGGATCCGAGCATCCGCTGGGCCGGGCCATCGTCGCTGAGGCAAAGCATCGAAATGCAACCCTTGAACCCCCTCAGAACTTTAAGGCATACGGCGGTGACGGCGTGGAGGCGCGCATCGGCGCATCCATGGTTCGTGTCGGCAAGCCCGGCTGGATGGAAACCGAAGGCGTGGATCTGGCAGAGGTTCGAGAAGCGATTGACGGATTGCAGAGCCAGGGAAAGACGGTCATGGCAGTGGCAGAAGATGGCCGGACCAAAGGGGTCATCGCCGTGTCCGACAGAGTAAAGCCGGATTCAGAACAGGCTGTCGATCAACTGAGGCATCAACATCTCCAGGTGGTCATGCTGACAGGAGACAATGCCCAGACGGCCCGGGCCATCGCCGAACCATTGGGAATCGTTGACATCGTTTCCGAAGTCCGGCCGGAAGAAAAAGCATTGCGGGTCAAAGACATTCAGACAACCGGCAGATCGGTGGCCATGGTCGGCGACGGCATCAACGATGCCCCGGCCCTTGCCCAGGCCGATGTGGGTATGGCCATCGGTACCGGAACCGATGTTGCCATAGAAACGGGAGACGTTATCCTGTCATCTGGAAGCCTGAAAGGGGTTCCCCGGGCCATTCAACTGAGTCGGGCCACCATGCTCACCATTCGCCAGAACCTGTTCTGGGCGTTTATTTATAACATTATTCTTATTCCACTGGCTGCCGGAGTGTTGTATCCATTCGACGGCATGCCGGAATTCCTGCGACAACTACATCCCATACTGGCGGCGTTGGCCATGTCCCTGAGCAGTGTCACCGTCGTGTCCAACAGTCTGCGATTATATCGGTCTAAATTGTAACTCCGTCCGGGTTTGAACTTTACGGCAATTACTTTGCAAGGTGTGATCCGAAAGGCATAGATCTTTCATTCTGAACCCCGCTTGAGGAAACCCTCCACCGGATATCGCGGTCAATCATCTTAACATCAACTGCGCACTGATCCTTGAGGGCGAAAAACGGCGAAGGATCCCCCGGCACCCCATAGGGTGCTCAGCGGGTGATTTTCTCATGGGTTATTAGGAATGAGGTCTTGACAAAAATCTTTTAACATTAGAATATTAGGCATTGACCCGCTTTGCCTCGCTTTCCCCTTTGTTAGTCAAACTAACTGTCTTTTCTTACACATCTCTGCTCAATGAGAGGCTGGTCAATGAATAAGAAAAAGAGCATTCTTGTTGTTGACGATAATCCGGTTTTGCTGAGTCAAATGACTCGACTGCTAGAGGACGAAGGGCACCAGGTAGCCACGTCCAAAGACGGGTTTTCAGCATTGAACATGCTCGCCTCTCTGACACCGGACCTCGCCTTCATCGATCTAATCATGCCCAACATCGGCGGCGACAATCTCTGTCGACTGATCCGCAAAATGCCCCATCTCAAGGACTGCTTTATCGTGGTGGTCTCGGCCGCCGTGGTGGAACAGGAATTCGATTACCAAAAGATCGGCGCCGATGCCTGCATTGCCAAAGGTCCTTTCGATCTGATGCGCCCGCACATCATGGCCGTGATTCAGGAATCGGACAGTGGGCGTCCTGATAATGGGGAAAAAGCCATTCGTGGTATTGAAAAGATCACCGTTCGTAGAATTACCCAGGAGCTGCTTTCTAAAAGCCACCACCTAGAGACTGTGTTGGAAAGCATCCCGGAAGGCGTTATGGAAATCTTGGAAGGCAGAGTCGTCTACGCCAATTCCATGGCCACAACCACGGTCGAAATGGATGCTGAAACCATGCTGGGGAGTAAATTTTTAGAGTTGTTTCCCCGCCGGTTGCACCCCAGAATCGCTCCCCTACTGAATACCAAGCCCGGAGAGGTTACCGAAATTGGACAGGATCAGCCGCTGTCTCTGAACAACCGAGAGATCATTCTCAAGTGTTTAGCTCTGGTTGAGGGCGGTACGAAATTGATGATCCTAACTGACGTGACCAACTACAAGACCGTGGAGCGAGCTTTGAAAGAAGCCATGGAATACAATGAGAACATCTTAAATACCATGGCTGAATCTCTAGTGGTAATCAAGCCGGACCTGAGCATCAACTTCACCAACCGCTCCACTTGCGAGATGCTCGGCTATTCACCACACGATCTGTATGGCATGCACATCGACAATCTCTTCTTTGATGCGATTTCTTTTGAAAAGGAGATGTACGAGCGGGTGATTCAAACAGGGTTGGTGACCGAGCCGAATATGGCCTTTGAGAGTCGGTCCGGCGAACGCATTCCAGTCAGCTTCCTTGCTTCGACCATGTACGAGACGATAACGGAAGGCCGAAATCTCCTTGGCATCATCTGCATTGCTCACAACATCCGGGAGGTCGAGCAGCTTCAACAACAGCTCTATCAAGCCGAAAAGATTGCTTCCTTTGGCGTTTTAGCTGCCGGGGTAGCTCACGAAATTAAAAATCCATTGGCTGTTATGCTCCAGGGATTGGAAACTCTCCAGACTGGCCTCGCTGGTAGTCTCAGTCCCACGACGATGACAGATGTGATCGAAAGAATTCGCAACGCTGCGCTACGGGCCAATAAAATCGTCGAGGGGCTTCTTAATTTCTCGCGGCAGAAAACCCCCGAATTTATCGAGACCGATCTTATCTCGGTCCTGCATGACAGTCTCAGCTTTATCGAGCACCATTTTCGTACGATGGGTATAGAAATCAAGGAACATCTGGCAACCGGAAGTCACCGCCTCCGGATCGATGCCAATCAGATTCAGCAGGTTTTTATTAACATCATGGTCAACGCCGCTGAAGCCATGACCAAGGGTGGCACGCTAACTATTGAAACCGAACTGGACGACGACGGAAAATGGATGCGGGTCAAGTTTTCCGACACCGGGGGGGGCATCGCAGAAGATGATCTCCAACGGGTGACTGATCCCTTTTTTCAACTAAAACAGAGTCTCTAAATACAGGCCTCGGGCTTTCGGTTAGCCAGGGAATCTTGGAACGGCATCGTGGTAGCCTGCACTTGGAAAGCGAGCCCGGGAAAGGAACCTGGGTCACTATCACACTGCCTACCGGAAAGGGAAACAACGGCGCGCCATGAAATACAAAATAAAAGTTCTTATCATCGATGACGAAGAGGATTTCTCCCACTTGCTTAAGCTGAACCTTGAGAATACGGGCCGCTACAAAGTCTTCACGGCAAGTAGCGGAAAGGAGGGGATTAAGAGTGTCCAGCGCAAAAAGCCAGATGTGGTGCTGCTGGACATTATGATGCCGGGTATGGACGGTTTTGAAGTGCTGTCCTTGATCAAAGGGAATGTCAAAACATTCGAAATCCCGGTCATCATGCTCACGGCGATAGACAATTCCGATTCCCGTTTGGAAGCACAGGGAAATTTTGCAGGGGATTACTTGGTCAAACCGGTGCAGCTTGACCAGGTCATCGAAACTATCGACCGCGTTGCGATCTATGGGTAGCATAAATCATAACGTAGATGGACCGACTCTGCAAAATGGTTGCTCGGCACCTAAAGCGTCTCTTATAACCCCGTGACCAGTACTGCAAAACGTCTTTTGTCTCAACCAACCATAGCATCATAGAATCAACAGCGCTTGTCCGAATAGGAAACGTCACTCCTTTCCCGGTGTTGCCGAAATCCATGAGAGGCCGATTTGAACAGGTTCGAGCGATCATAGCGAAATTGTCGATTTTCGAGGCTGCGGCTTACTTATAGTACCCATATATCCATGGCGTTCTAACACCCTGCTGTGATACGAAAGGGCACAGACCTTTTATTTAAAACAGGAGGAGACCATGATGGACGACGGACAACATATCTGCGATGGCTTCCGGTTTCTGCCTCCAAGCCTTGGGGCCTGGATGCAGACCTTCATCCCGGAACAATACGACGGAGAGATTCCCTGGACGCCCCTTTCAAAACCGGTCAATCAGACCACATTTGCTCTGGTGACCAGTGCCGGAATCAGTCTCAAATCCGACCTGCCCTTTGACATGGAACGGGAGAAGCAGGAACCCACCTGGGGCGATCCCACATCCCGAAATCTGCCCAGGGGTACGACGGAAGCGGATATCGCGGTAAACCATCTCCATATCGATTGTACCCCGATTCTCGAGGATATGAATGTGGTTCTTCCGGTCAGCCGAATGGCTGAGCTGGAGTCCGAAGGCGCCATCGGCCGCCTGGCCCAGACGGCCTATTCCTTCTATGGATTCCAGTGGGAAAGTGATGTATTCATCGAAACCGGCATCGCTCCAATGGCGGAGACGATGACTGATGAGGGGGTGGAGGCCGTCTTGCTGACTCCAGCATGACCGTTCTGCTGCCGGTCCGTGGGACAGGCTGCACGGTTTCTGGAGGAAAAGGGATTCTCAACAGTCGTTCTCACACCGACCTGGGAATTTCACAAAGCGGTGGGTATTCCCCGTTCGGTGGCCATCGAATACCCTTATGGACGGGTGTTTGGGGATGTGGGTGACAGCAAGGGCCAGCGGAAGGTGCTCGAATCGGCTCTATCGGCACTCGAGAGTGCCAAACATCCGGGAGACGTACACCACCTGCCGTTTGTCTGGCCGGAAGCGCCGAAAGATACCCACTGGCATCCACCGGCCATGAGCCCGATCATCAAAATGTACCTGGCAGACATCAAAGCGGCTAGGAAAAAATAGTCTCCCCAAGCTTTCGGCGATATTTTCAGTGAACGATCAACTTAGGTGGATAAAGTTGATCCTTGACATCAACACATTATAATCCTATGGGTTCAAATATAGGTTACCTGTATGCAATGATGGTCCTGCCTTTGACTCTGGCTCAGTCAGTTATGACATCTCTCTCTGCATTTCCCCTACACCCACGATCGAGATAGGACCGTTTGCCCCTTTCCATTCCTGTCGAATGGAATGACGATCATTTCATCACCACCCCCCCTCTGGTGTTGAATGTGGGAGCCCTTTAAAGCTCCCCACCTATCCCCATGATGGCGATCGGCTTCATGAACACAGCTGTGAGGCAGACAGTGGCCATGGCCGTTGCTAGTGAGCGTTGCATAATATTCAACACAAAGGAGGTGCGCCATGAAAAGAATAGCCTCGCTGCTGGTTATTCTCCTGCTGACAATTCCAATGGAATCATTCGGTGCGTTTTACCCTCCTATCCCTCCCGGTCCTGGGGCCCCAGTCGGAACAACGGAGGGGAGTGGTATTCAATCCGGAACGTTTACGTATGCCACCGGAGACTACATTACGTTCGACAGCATTTTTATCACCAACGAACCGACCAACACATTGGACCCTGATCATGATAACGACTGGTTCGGCGTCGGACTGTTTGACGCTACCGGCTTTCAAGTAGACTTTCTGTTAATTGGCGACATCGTTGCAACCCCGGCTTGGAGCACGATCAACAGCGGGACCGGTGTCACAGGACCCCACGGGGACTTTTTCACCTCGCAGACGGATCATTACGATTTATCCGGCGCAGGACAATATTTTCTTCCGGCTGCGTATGCCGGCCAATCGGTGAGATTTGGAATCGGGGTCTTTGACTTGAACAATTTCTCCGAGGCTTCGGCGCTTCTGGTCGATGACATTGCGTTGAGAAACAGCTCAGGTACTATTCTACAATCCTGGGACTTCGATTCACCCGCCGATCCGTGGAGCTCAGGAGGCTTTTTCTATCCGGATGGGGGGCCTGCGGGCGTGTTCGAGGTGCTTCCGGATACGGCACTGTCGGGAGTCACCAAGCCCGGTACCGGAAACTATGCCTACTTCTCCACGTTCGAAGACCAGTTGCCGATACCCGTTCCTAGTGCGCTTATTCTGCTTGGCTCGGGCCTGATCGGTTTCGTGGTACTTAAGAGACGGGGGCCATTAGGCGATCGTTAGCCGGCGGCAAACTGTCACATTGGTGATAAAGGTGATTCGCCGGAGCAGAAGATGGTGCCCGAACGCCTTTCGCGAGTACTGTCATTTTAATCCCAGGCATGGTCTGCGATTCGGCCGCCAGCCATAAGCCCAAGCATCAAAATGTAACTGGCAGATATCAAAGCGGCTAAGAAAAATAGTCTCGAAGATAGCCGGAAATTGTTCCAGAGGAGATAAAAATGATATGCGCTGTAAGCATGACAAAGAGTATATTGTGCTGCAGCGCATATTAAATTTTTAGTTTTAAACAACCGGATGTCTTTACGTTAGTACCACACCCACCAGGGTGCGTGAGCCCTCTCTCCGTAGACAACAATATCAAATAGCACATGCCCGGCAACGGGTGGCAGTATATTTCCGGCCCGTTCCCGAAGCCAGCCGAAAATGATACCTGCGAGCAGGGTCCCGATCGCCAGGAAAAGGTAGTTAATGGTGACTCCCACGGGCGGCGAAAAAAACAGGGCCAGTTTGTACAGGGTGTGAGCTGTAGCTGCAATGATGGGCGCAAGGACCCAGCCCATTCCCTGAAATCTACCCTGTATGTAACCCCGGAAAAGGACTTCTTCGGTTGCCCCGATACCGGCGGCTGCAATCACAAAGCTTCCCATTCGATGAGGAAAAAGTGACAATTCGCTGTGAGACCGGAAAAGCACCCCAAGGGCTATTCCAAAAGCACATCCGGCGACCAGGGAAGGTAGCACCTTCCGGGAAAAAGGCGAAAGGCCGAGAATAATTGAAGGGTCCCCTGCCACAAGGATGGAGCGAGCGATGATCAGGCCGGTAGCAAGCAGCGCGGTGGCCGCAAGTAAGGGCCAGGGCATGCCACGATTGACGAAGAGTCCAAAACAACAGATTCCAATTGCTGCAGCGGTCCCCTGAAGCAGAGGTCGGGTCGATCTCTTTTGCGCTGCCCGTATCTTACCCATGGCACTTGCCCATATGATGCCCAACCCTCCTTCGTCGCCCCGACATCCACCAGGCCCCGGCAATGACCGGGAGCAGCAGAAGTATCCAGCCGGACCCCAGGCAGAAGGGCTCTAATTTTACTATCTCCGTATTTGGCAGAACGCCTTGAATTTCCTTTATTCTCTCTTGGTCATTATCCCCGAAAACAGCCAGCCACTCTAAACGCGCCATTTTGAGCATAGAACTGGGCTCGGCTTGAAGAACATTTACTATGAGATATCTGAGACGAGTAAGATCGTGCACAGGTGCTAGGTCCGTGATATTTTCACAGTTGGAAAGATCCAGGAAGACAAGCTTCGGATTGCTTCGAATAATCGCTACCAGCTGCTCCTGCGTTGTGCTTTCTGGAAGACTGAGCCATCTTGTTTTCTTCAGTTTTTTCAATGGCTCAAAATCGAGTTCATATAGTGTTCCCTGTATGCTGAGCAATCTCAGTGCCCGAAATTGATTCAGCATGGAGATATCCTCCAAGCTTTTGTTTTCAATTATATTTAATTCTCGTTACTTTGCCTGTTTTCCCAAAGAAGACAGGTCAGCAATCGAGGGCTCTATAAGGACAATCCGTTGCAGGGAAGGCAGGTCGTCAGGCAAAGCCCCGGTCCATTCCGGGTCCCATCTTTCAATTACGAGTGTCTGAAGGTTGCGAATTTTTGACAGAAAAGCCAATTGATAATCAGGATCATACAGATGCAGAACCCGAATGTTTCCTTTTGTGAGTATGTACTGCTCCTCCAGGTGTCCATCAAAAAGCAACAAAGTCGGATCAAACATATGATCTACTTGATTCCATGTATCGGCACTAGTCTGAATGCCTAAATCAAGATTGACCTTGGCGATTTCTTTAATTTGATTTACCTGCTGCGCATTCAGTTTATCGGTGATCAGTAAGAAACGAAGTTCTTTAAGTTCCTCCGGAGATGCGTTCCGTATCCAATCCCATGCGTCTTCCTGGTCGAGGTCCAAGGTAACTGTCCTGCTGTTGATCTCTAAACGAGCTTCTTTCTCTAAAAATGAGGGATTGGCCATTTGAGATTCGGTACGGAACAAGAAAAAGTTCATCCGCTAGAGCAAACAGCAGTTCATCGTTTCTCATGACAACTGAGAATTCACGGTTCTCCTCAGCTGGAATATGTACTTTTTCGTATCCATACCAATAAGCAGGGGTGATCCCCGCACCTTGGACAGATACCAGCTGTGGAGGTTCCCACCCGGGTCGACCTGAACGCAACCCAGAGCATGAAACACTCAGCATCAGGGCTGCCGGCAGGACAATGACGCAGAACATAAATCTCCAGACCCTTTGAATGCGAATGGAGTTCATGATTCCTACCTCCTGCAAGAGTTGGGAGAAACGGTGATGTCAGGGCGCCACCGTGAAGATGAAATATTCACGTTCAGAGGCGAAACACTTTATTCTCCTAGGTGATTTTTATAACTCTTATTTCTATATGCTGAAGGAAAAATCTGTGATTCTGGCTTAATTCGAGTGCAGCGAGATCAGAGACGGGACCCCACAGGAAAGGTGTAAACGAGATTCTTTTCAGATGAGAACAGCTGCCGATCCATGGCCATACTTAACATAAACCAAACATTAATCAAGCTTTCGATGTTTGACGGTCCCTTTCGAGACTGTGCTGGAAGCATGTGTTCCTGCCCGCTTTGCCTCAGATGAATCTGGAAGCTACGAAGTGATGGATCGGCACCGGTCATTTCTAAAACACCACACCCAGAGAGCTTATAGGATTGCATTTCATTACCCAATTTAAGAAATTCTTTTCCCACAGGTAGTTCTTTTCTTATTTAATTTTTAAACTAACCATGCCACGAACATTCCAAACCATTAGATATCTCAATAAAAATATCATACCGAGTATTCTCGGTACATATATTGCTGCTCTGTTCTCAAATGGTTTATTACGCTGGTAGCAAAAATTATGGCAATAAGAATCACTAATTTTCTTTCTAGTATCACCGGCATGTGGTTGCACAGTTTCCTGTGCAAACTGCACAGGAAACTGTGCAATGCTTGATGGTGTTAAAACAGCATTATCCCTTATTTTAGGTGGTTATATTTCTGGCATAGATATAGCAGTCAAGCTGATAGTTTTTCTTTAAGGCACATCAATTTGTACCCTATGTGGAATCAATATTTTGAAGCATCAATACAATTAGTTTGGGCATCGTACCCACTTCAGGGGCAGGGCGCGGCATTTCACCCTATAGGAGCGAACCGGTAGATAGACATGGTCCCGGCACAAGGAGGAGGATGTATGAAAAAGGTGTCCGTACTCACAATTCTCGCATTGGTATGGTTTGCTGGTTCGGCGATGGCACTTGACCCCGGTGGCTGTAACCATCCCTTTTGGTTCGATGAGAACGGAAATCCCGTGCCCGGTATGGAAGAATGGCAATGTCTCGGAAAGCTGGAATTGACCGACATTGGGTATAACTTCGAGGGCCCGGAAGCTGAGGCACTTCTGGATTGGGATATGTCAGGCTCGGTAGCGGCAAATCCGCCGTTTCCTGGCAATTTCATTTTTGGGGGTGGTACCTTCGAGATTCGTCGTTTTCCTGCGGGTGTCAGGGACCCTTACGTTCGGTATAGAACCAAGATTGGTCAGGAAGACTTTGTGCCCGTCTATTGGAAAGCACAACGTGTTAGCGGAGTCCAGAACCCTGTCTGTGATCCGGGCGTTCCGTGTCCGTGTCCCGATGGTCAGGTTTCCTATTTCATGAACGCTGTTTCACCGCCAGGGTGTGTTTGTGATGAAAGCAACAACTGGTGTGCTGACATAGATCCAAGCGATACCAGCGAACCTTGTAACCAGCCTTGGGGTCCGGAGATGGAAGCCGTATTTACACCCTTACCGATAGAGGAGGTTGATCAGATCTTGTGGGTTGATAAGGGGGCCACCGCGTTCAAAGAGCAACGTGAATCAGATGCTACGATTCCCAAATACAAACTCTATCCGATGAACTTTTGGGACTACGACAACGCCTGGAAAGAGATTTATTATGATTTTAACGGGCATTTCCCTCCCAACATCCTTCCGGAAGCCAACAGCATTCAGACCATTCAATTTACGATGACAGACGGAACGGTGCATACGAGGGAATTCAGCATCACCGAAACGACTCCGATGCCCACCGTATCGGCCACGAAATTGACCGAAGATGGTCTTAAAATGACCATCAGGGCTAAGGAAATCAAAACTGGCCTGAAGATCACGTGGGATGATCCCAAGTTCAAGGAGATCATGCGACCCGGGATTCAGCTTCGGGTCTATGTCGGGGCCTATGACAGGACCGCCTCAGAGTATATGTCGCAGGACATTCCGCAAAGTCATGAAACCTTTATGTGGATTGATTGTCCGGCACAGCTTCACAAGATGCTTATTACATCCGAGCATTGGAATGCCCTTAAATCCGAATTGTTGGCTGCGGGGTATACCGAAGCGACGATCATGATCGTCTACCGGACAATTGAATACGATGAAAACCTTGGAACGGAGTACATGAACCGAGGGCACTCAGAGCTGATTACGGTGCTTTTGAATTAACAAACAGACTCGCATTGCGTCGCAGTTCATCGTGTCATGTGAATGGCCGGTTTTGCTTTTGCAGAGCCGGCCATTTTCTCTTTGTAAAAACAGAGGGGCGCTCTTTGGCTGCTACTTCTTATGTTTTCTAATGAATACCAAGTTTATTTGAGACTATAGCTGTTGCCAAAAATATGTTCCGTTTGAAAATAAAGTGTTTCGATCAACCGGACACCGTTTCGAAGGAATTCGGACCTGGACATGCTCGGCGTCGAGATCGCTATCGGAATCGGAATCGAGACAGGTTGGCATATTCGAAGTCGATACCGATTCCGAACCCGATACCGATTCCGATAATTCTGATATGTTAACAGGGTGTCACCAATCCACCAATCGGAACGGAATTCCGGCAACCCCTATAAAATCCTATCAAATCGAACCCACTGTCAGTTCCTCTCTGAAGGACTGACTATTCCCCACATGCATGCCTCCGGCAGCAAATCGACTCAGTGCCTTCATTAAGTCTCATTGCCGTTTATTTCTTGGGTTTCATATGGAGATGGCATATACTGTATATTTCTATCGTTTATCGATCTTAAAAAGAGGATTCCGATTCCTCGGCCGTTTTCTTAGAAAACGGGCCGGGGATTTCCCTTGTTAATTGGGGATATCATTGTGGGACTTAAATCCTATCGCATCATTACGTCCGGGCCCGGTCTGACTTTTCTGTACCGGTTCATCCGGGCCTATTCGCGGACCTTTCGTCTCACCGTTGAAAACGAGAAGCCCTGGATGGAGTACCTGCAGAACGGCGGGGCCGTTCTCTTGTGCACCTGGCATCAGCAGTTTTTCTCAGCCATCCGTTATTTTCAGAATTACAGGGAATTAGAGCCCAGTTTGATGATCAGCCAGAGCAAAGACGGAGAGATCATCGCCGGTGTCGCCGAGAGGTCCGGTTGGCGCACAGTGAGAGGGTCTTCGTCCAATGGCGGGGCTGCTGCCTTGAAAGAAATGATCCTAAAACTGCGGGCCTCCAGACTTGCCGCACACATTGTGGACGGCCCCAAGGGACCGGCAGGAGTCGTCAAAGCGGGCGCCATCCGGATGGCCCATGTCACCAATGCTGCGATTGTCCCGTTCTACACCAAAGCCGACAAGGCGTGGTACTTCAACAGCTGGGACAGGTTTTTCCTGCCGAAACCGTTCGCGAAAGTAACGCTTCGATTTGGTGAAGTGATCGAATTTGAAAAGGTCAAGGACGAGGAGAGCTTCGATCGACAGCGCCGACACCTGGAAGACGTGATGCGTCCAGCCCTGATATCCTGAGATCGCCGGGATTCGTTTGCCGGCCATTCCGGGGCAATTCTACCCGGGTGCAAAAACCTATACGATAGAGTGACGATCCGGTGGGCCGTTTACCGGTACCCACAAAAAAACCCCGCAAGCCGTTGCGGGGTTTTTTGGCCGGAGCGCAAAGGTTACCTTGATATCAGTAACCGATTGAAGCCTTTGGTTAGACGGTCACTCCTCCACTCCAGAAGAAATTTCCATTGGCATCGGCGTACCATACGGGATTGCCGTTCACCGGCTGGCCTTTTTCGACAATACCCACGTAGGGCAGCGTGGTGCCGCGAGGCACAGTCTCATGAATCGGCGCCCGGGTATTCGGTGATCCCTTTCGGATATTAAGCCTCACGGTGGTGGTTGCTTCTCCGGACGTTTCAATCATCAGGGCTCCCGGGGGGAGACCGGAGGTGACACCTGTCGTGCACTCCTCGAACTCGGCGACAACATCCTTGAGCAATTGGTCATAGGTGCGGCGGCTATGGGCCAGGCCTGTAACCGGGTCGGTTCGGCGATTTGGATCCAGGAAAAAATGCCCCACAATGCTCTTCTGCGGGTCCAATTCAAAGCGATGACATGCGTACGCCATTACCCAGACATATTTACGGTACGCTTCATCATCGTCAATTCGACCCCCGAAGCAGTATTCCACGCCGATCGCGGCGTCGTTGGCATCGTATCCGAAGAGTTGATCGTCGGTGGGAACGTTGTAAAGCACGTGCCAGGCCTTTTCCGGCCTATCCGTAGTGAAGGCCGGAACACACTCGAGAATCTGGCGATCATCGACAAACAAATGCGCCGAGGCACTATGCTTGTCCCGGGTATCCTCGTACCAGTTTACATTCCCGGACGCCGTGGAACCGGGGTTTCCCGTATCATGGGCCACAAGGAATCTTACTCCGGGCGACATGGAATAACCCGAACGACGTTTTGACGGCTTTGTCAGGTAGCGCCTGTTGATTTGATATTTTAATTTAAAGTCCATGGCTTACCCCATTGCTGGTTGCTCGGTTTCCTCTGGGTCTACGGTTTTCGGCTCGGTTTGCGGAGTTGCAGGCATGCTTTTCTTAATAAATCCTTCTATAAAATCGGTTCCCGCATAGCCGGCGCCAATGATGGTGACAATCAGCTCTTTGGAAGGAGAGGCCACATCCATGGTCCCGGTCACTCCGATGATGGCAAGGCTGCCTGCAATGAAACCGATCAGCAGGCTCACCATCAGCCTGCTGCTCTCGAAGACGGAGCCAAGGTTCTTTCCTTCGGCAGATGCCTGGTCACTGACCTTTTTCAAGCCCATCACCATGCGGATCCCTTGGCCGATCATTCCGAGAATTCCGCCTAGAATCAGTGTTAACACCCAATCGGTTGCACCCATAGCCACCTCCTTGTCATAACCCGCTGTTTCTTACCGTTTACGACGGTCCCTATGGTGTCCCGAGGCCGCCCGGTAGTGATTTGACACCCCTAATCCCGATTTGCTTAATCCGCATACGTCAGCCGGAGCGACCAGCTTTCAAGCAAACCCTCGTCAAATCCGGCCATATCCCGAACGCGAAGTTGCCACGTGCCGTTGATCTGCTGGCCGACCAACGTTTCGAGGCCAAGGGTGTTTTCATGATCGTAGGTCATCTCCAGGTTGTCTGTGCTGCCGCCGGAGCGGGCGTGCAGCATGGCATTGGTTCCGGCCGGTGAGACCAGCTCTACCATCAGGTCACCGATATGGGTATGCTTGATTTGCACGCTGACGCTCGCCGATAACAAGCTTCCGGACTCGGCGATGGGGATGGGACTGCTGACGCCGCTTGGATCGTCATCCGGTATGGTCAAATGCGGAATCGCTTCGCCCGTGGTGACATTGCCGGCCGGCTCAAATTCTATTTCGATATTCCAGCTGTTCAACCGTCCGGTGTCCTGGCGAACCAAATCCGTCACGGTCAAGACCCAGCCGCCCTCGATGGATTCACCCAGAAGCTGTTGTAGATTTTCGTTGTCGGCGGACCAGTATTCTTCTCTTATATCGTCCGTGTATCCCCCCTGTTGATCGTGCAGCAGGGCGGTGTTGCCGGAAGGGGCTCGAAGCTCCACCTGGAGATCTCCGATGTACGTGTGGGAAATGTCCACCCGGACCCTGATCGATCGGGCCGTACCGGCGGCATCGATGGCAACGGTACTTTCTACTCCGTCTGTGGACGCATCCGGTATCAACAGGTCTGCAAGGACCTCTCCGGTGACGATCGGGATGTCCGAATCACCGGTAAAAAAATCAATACCGGCCCCCGGGGCCCCCACATCGCGAAGGGTGAGACCCGAAGCGGACCCATCCCACATTCTGGAGGACGGGGTCGTATCGCCCGAAAGCACAACACCGCTGCTTTGACCAAAGAGGTCACCGCTGTCTCCTCTGTTTCTGTTGCTTTCGAGATCCAGATGACCGTCAGCCTGTAACAGTCCACATTGATAGTGCCTGTTTGCGGTCCCCCCCTGCCATTCATTGGAGCCGAGCGTATCGCAATGGTAAACGGCCAACCCGCTGGCAGGGAGATGCTGGTCCAGATCGATCTGACTGCGGTTTTCCACCAGAAAAAATTCGTTGGGGGCATCGGTTTCATACTTCAACACACTGGCATAATCTCCGTGTCTGGCCTGGTAGTTCCCTTTGCTGTTGAGCCGGATGTCGTTGTCATGCCAGTTCACCAGGTAGCGAAGATAGGCGCACACCGGTGATGGTGTACGGCCGTGGTTGTTGTGATTCCCGGAACCCATCAGGCAGTATCTTCCGATTCCCTGGCTCTTTTCAAAGTCTCCGTCACGTTTTCCGTAATCATAGAGATCCGGGAATCTACAGAGTTGATGGCCGTTTTCGTGGCAGAACGTTCCGATGGACAGATCGATGGCATGACGCCCCAGGCTGGAGATCATATAAAAGTGGGTTTGAATCCCGTTAAACGTCAGGTTGACGTGCCAGTTATGGGGCCAGAGGTCTCCGGCGTATACCGTCCTTCCGGCATACATGAAATTAAGAGCGTCCGCGATGCCCTCGTTGCGGGAATCAAGATCGGCCAGGTCGACGTTAAAGTCATCCACCGCAATCTGCAATGCCTCAGGCACCAACGATACGGTTTCATAGTGTTTTTTATCGTGGCTGAGACGGACCGGACCCACCACGGTGTTGGCATAATCGAGCTTGCCGTTGCTCATGATGCGGAAGTATTCCCTCGCCGAGCAGTAATTGCCGTAACTGCGATAGTTCTCAGAATTTAACAGCGCGTTGACGTCATCGGCGCCCACTGTGGCGAACTCATCGCTGAATTCAACCAATATGGTCAGACCCCGAACGCTTCCTTCGCTTACCCTTCGGCCCGGCAATAGGCCCTCATTGGCACCGAAGGTCCCCAGGAAATGGGGGGCGCCGCTCGGTTCCGGCATCGCCATACGACGGTAGCGTGCTTCAAATTTAGCATTCCGGACCTCTTCGCTCTCTTTGATATGCCTTCTCAAGCCCCAGGGCGCAGGCTTGCTGACCGGCGTTCCGCTGGAAGCGAATTGACCGTTCAGCAATATGGCATAATAGTACTTTTCCAGGTCGGAGTCGTATATGACGGTGTAGCCCTCCTGGGTTTCATAGCGTGCGTAAAACTCGTCCCCAAAAACGGTAAGAGCAATGGGACCGCCGTTGCCTTGTTTGAATAGCAGTTTTTCTCCAAATATTGCGCTCATGATTCATCCTCCTTTAAAAAATACGGGCCTATAACCAATTTTAAGGCCATTGAAATCGGCCATTCCAGCACCCCCACCGATCCTCCCCCATCAAGGGGGAGGACTCTACTTTCTCCCTCCCTTAGTGGGAGGGAGGCAGAGGGAGGGGGGTATGATCGGCATATTCCTTATTTTTGTTCATTGGCCCGGAAAAATATGGTGGTCGAATATGAAAATCGCCTGACGCAAGAAGATCCTCATGATGTCTCGTTCTATCCGTTGCCAGAAATATGTTCCGTTTGACGACTGCAGAGGGCCGGTACGGTGCCCAGCCCTACCTTACCGCAATTGCAGGGCTATCGTAGGGCGGGGCACTGTACCCGCCTGCAACGGTTAATGCTGCTACCCTGCTTCAATCGGAACAGAATTGTAACATTCGCTATAACAAGAGGGCGGGCGGGATAACTTGCTTTGTCCCATTGGGAGTGTCTGACAGTGCCCCGGGCGATCCAACCGGAAGAAACCGATTTCGAAGAGGCACGTTGCGGGGGCCACCCCATCCGGCTCGCTGGAGATAAAGGCGGCGCTGTCTTTACGAGGTCGTTAAGATTTCCCTGGCACGGTCCGCATATTCACCGTTTAATTCGGTCACCTGCGTTAACTGTTCATTTCCCTGCTGAATCTTTCCAAGCTGTCTCAACGCCAGTCCCCGATAAAACATCACCCGCTCGTTGTTATTTTCAACCTCCGCGAGGTTGTCCAAATGGGTCAGCGCTTCCAACCCTCGATGGGCCGACAACAGGGTCACCGCCAAATCCAATCGGGTCCCTTCATCTTCGGGTGCCCATTCGACCACCCGTTGAAAAGCGTCAATGGCGTCATCCGTTTTGCCTCTGGCAAGATGAATCAATCCCAAATGGCGAAGCGCGGTACTATCTTGAGGGTCAATTCGCAATGCGTTCTTCAATGCGTCTTGTGCACTTCCAAAATCTTCACGCAAAAAATGCGTCACGCCAAGTTGAGCCCAGGCTTCGGTATTTACGGGCTCCTTTTCAAGGGCGCGCTTGAATATGCGAACGGCTTCTTTGAGCCGGCGTTGAGCGGCAACCGCGGTACCCAAACGCGTTAGCAGCCGCGGGTCCTCCGGTGCCATTTCAACGGCGCGCATCCAGGCATACTCCGCACCCTGAAAATTGCCGGTATGTAACCGAACCCGCGCCAAATTGTCCCAGGCTTGTATATCTCGCGGGCCCAATTCGACCGCTTTTTCAAGCTGCCTTAAACTCTCTTCCGCATTTCCCATATTCATCAATACCTGGCCCAGGTTGGTCCGAGCCATGGCCATATCGGGCTGGATCTCCAATGCGATCTTCAGGTGCTTTAATGCCTGATTCCAGCGTTGCTGCTGCCCATAGACGAATCCGATATTGTTATGGGCTGTTGCGTTTCCGCCATCCAGGGAAAGCGCATCCTTGTAGGCCGACTCGGCTTTCAACAAATTGCCCGCCAGATGTGCCTTGACGCCACGTTCAATATGTTCGTTCACTGCATTCATCATGCGATCCTCGCTATTAATCCCTTCAACAATTGATCCGTGTCTATTTCCGGAACTTCAAATTCCACATCATCCAGGGAAACATCAAAGGGCTCCCCTTCCCGGTAATGCACCGGCAGCCGAATTCCAAAGCGATAGTCCGAACCGAATCGGAAGGATGCAAATTCCCAGGTCTGGTCATATACACTGAAGCCCAGGGCCCGAACACTGACATAGCCTGAGATATCAAACGTAAAGGCCGGCTGTGCATGTACGGATACGGTGGCCGCGAGATCCAGACCCTGACGCGGCGACCATTCGACGTGGACGCCCGCTTCGGCAGCGCCTTCGATTCCCAGTGTGCCCCCTATTTCAAGCCCGCCGGTGGCGCTGGCGCCGGTAATGCCCAGACCGATTCCCGCCCTTACCGACAACCTCAGTCCGGCATCGGCCGGAACCCTCAGGTGCGCATCACCAGTGATGGTGGTATCTTCCTCTCGAGCGGGATTGTACGTGATGCCAAGCGCCAGTTGATCGATCACGCCAGGACCGATACCGGCGGTGGCCCCAAGCCCCCCGCCGATTTCGGCCACGATGCCCGGAAATATGGGGGCTTGCACCGCTATGTTGAAAATTGACTTGTTAATCTCCCTGCGCGGGAAGATCTCAAGCTCGCCGGGAAGACCGATTTCGCCGGATACCGTAATTTCACCATTTGGGGCGAACTGCACTCCCGCCGTGCCTTGCAGCCAGGGCGCGATTTGAATGGTCAGCTCGCCGCCACCGTAGACGATTAACGGATTGCCCGGTTCGGCGGTATCCGACAGTTGGCCGTCTTCTCCCAGCGTGCGATTGGTGACCCCGGCGTTAACCTGCCCGGAGAGCATCCCACGGGAGTAATCGGCGGTGACTTCAGCTGTAAAGGCACCATCATTGTAGCTGACCGATAAATTCGAATTGATGCCCGGAATGTCCGGCTGAGCTTCCCCGCTGGCACTGACGCTATAGCCTTCGCCGTCCGTTCTTTCACTTATCCGTGCGCTGATGGTGCCGCCCCGGATGCCTGGAGTATCGGCGGAAAGATTGAATGAGCCGCCAATGGAGAATCCTTCCTCTTCGGAGTGGGCAACGGATAGTGTTCCACTCTCAATACCCGGAACATCCAGTTCCGCCTCCCCTTCTGCCGAAAAACCATCTCCTTCCGAATAATCCACGTTAATGGTGGCAGAGCGCACTCCGGGGACTTTCCCTTCCGGTATGGTCAGGGTGCCTCCCACACTCCATTCCCCGCTCTCATAGGCCATGCGCACTTCGGCTGAAGTCCCTTCGCCAAAGAGCTGTTCGTCAAACGTGAAATTGCCGGATAACCCGAATTCCTGGCCAGTTCCCACATTCGCAGTAACGTTTCCGGTGCCCACACGGTCTATTTTGAAGGCGACGTTGCCTTCTGCCGCAAGGCCTCGCTGCGTGCTCAATGATACTGTCAGTGACGCCTCTTCGATCTCAAAGGGGCTCGGGGTGTTGAGCTCCGAACTCGAAAAGGTTTTTTCAATGCCCAGATCATTGCCGCGGATAAAAAAGCCGATGTCGGCACCCTCGAGGAAGCTGATATCCGTGTTCACTGTGCCTTCAACGACGGGGGCTCCCAGTTCATCCATGCCCACCCGGGTTAGGGTCAGCGGACTCAAGGCACTGGCTTCGATGTCTCCGCCAAAGATTTCCCGGATTTGGGCCTCCGCTCGCGATACATTCAGGTATCCGGCCTGGGGCAGGTTGGGCATCCGGCTGATCGTGAAACTGGTGGGAAAGCCATGGCCATATATGGCGGGGTTATCGGCCCATAATGTTCCAATAACTTCGATGTACTGATCATCATTTCCAACAAATCGAGCCGTGGTCGGACGGAAGCCGGTGACAAAATTCTCATCGGTGAACGGTATGGTGTCGCCGGTGCTTGCCGGCAGGGTAATCTGGCGCGCCCGGCCACCTGTGCGATTGTTAAATACAACGAACTGCCCTTCACCCGGATCGAGCCCGGCGCGGCTTACCGCGCGCCGATTCATCGGGACAATACTATCCATTTGTGTGGCACTCTCGGAGATGTCTTCTACCGAGTAGTTGTCCCCGTCACCCTCTACCGGCCCGTCCCAATGGATTTGACCAAGCGTGATCGTATAGTCGTTCCTTGCCGTCTCCCGATCCGGTTTACTGGTCGAAGTCCACGCCCCGAGCAGTTGGTCGATTTCCTGGTTGATCTTGTTGTTGATTCGGGATCCGGAGCTTCGATTGGTTCTGCTTTCAAGCAACCACAGGTTGCCTGCAGGCGACTCATCATGCCCCCCCAGCTGATATTCCTTTTTATGATCCACGTCATAGGTTTTCATACGCCCGCTGGGCCTCCAGTAGGGACGGATCACCCTGTCACGAATAGCCGTACGGGTGCCGACTAGATAACTGGAACTTCTGCGTCCAATTTTCATAAAATAGGTTGGGTTGGATTCGCTGCCGGAGTGCCAGGCGGCATTGGTCTTATCATCTAAGGCGTCACCAAGTCCTGTCCCATCTCTGGTCAGTCGTGACCAGACCTGCACCTGATTTGTGTCCCGTTCCTCACTGCCTTTCCGGATCTGTACATTCCTGCTGCCTGTTTTTTCTTGTTTTTCAGGAATCGCCGGGAAATGAATCTCTCGAATAGTCATGGTTCTGGCAGTTGTGGAGGCGGTTCCTTCCGGCCCGTCGTAGCCGGTTTCAGTGTTGATACTGGTGGGGTCGCCATTTCCACTACCGGTACCCTGCCCGGGCGTAACTTGGCGGTATAGTTTGGGCTGGGCGGATGGGCCTCTTTGCTGCACGACGTGCGTCAATTCATGGGCCATTAATTTCTGCCCTGTGGGGGAGTCTGGGGCATATTCGCCGGCGCCCATGAAGATGTCGTTGCCTACAGTGAAGGCACGGGCACCGACCTGCCGGTTGAGATCGGAAGATTCCCCGCTGTCGTGAACCCCGACCCCGGAGAAATCCGTATTGAATTTATTCTCCATATCTCTTTGGAGATATTGAGGTAGAGGCTGTCCTGCTCCTCTCAGTTGATTGATACGCCGTTCGGATTCACCGGAAAGCGGTGTCGACCCTGTCCCACTGGAATGGGATCCTTTGGCTCTTTGGAGATCCTCCTCGTTTTCGACATCCGGTGTTTCGGTTCGTTGCAGGGGTTGCGCCTGGTTGTCCTCCTCCTCTGGGGGCTCCTCCTGCCGTTGCACCAATGGCGTGATCTGGTCAGCCAGCGGTTTCTTTTGGAGCGTGTCTTCCTCTTCGTCATTATTTGACTGGCGCTGCACGCTATCGGCAGGGCGCATTCTCATCACCTGTTCCGCAACCCGGTCCGCTTCCTTTTCATAGTCATCGTCGGGCTGGCCGACGGTGAGTTTGGTTTGGGCTCCGGTAGCTCGGAGGATCCGGCGGATCTTTGCCTGCTGCGCCCTGGTGTCTGCCCCGACAAAGCCAAACCTGGAAGCCTTGATCCCGTTGACATCGGCAATCTGCCGTTGAATCCTCTTGGATTGAACAGGTTCTTCTTCCTCTGGGTTCTCTTGCTGCCGTTGAATCCGTTTGGCCTGGACCGGTTCTTCCTCTTCTTCGTTCGCTTGCTGTCTTTGAATCCGATCGGCCTGAATCGGTTCCTCCTCTTCCTGATCGGGCTGACGCTGGAGGGCCTCTTCCGGTTCGTCATTCACCGCCCGTTGCAAAGACGCACTACCCCCAGGGTTGCCGGAGTCGGTGCGGGTAGTTGGGGCAAGCTGAAAATCTGCTCTCTGATGGGAAGCATCTTTGTGGGTGCCGACCGGTTCACCCACATCCGGCCGGGCCGGGCCTTCATTGGGACGCAGGATGTTACGTAAAACGGCCCGTTGGGCGTATCCGATGGGTCCGACTGTCTGCCGGCGTTTTGCCGGTGAGTTGTTCACCTTAGGTGTCGATGGTTTCTTTTTTTGTGCAAAGGTCTTCATTATCACACGATCTTCAGCAGGTTGGCGGCGGCATCGGGATTAGTTAGGATCTGATCGATACGTGCACCTTTTAGCTCCAATGCCTGATTTCCCAGGAAGACGCCCGCAAATCCCAGTACGTGGGCCAGGATGTTCTCTCCCGCCGGGAAGGGGAAGTGGTTTCCGGCGATATTTAAAAATTCACCGATGAAACTGCTCCCTTCCTCAGAAAAGGTGTTGTCGCGAACAGTCACGGATTCATATGCTTGTATGGTGATTCCCGGACTCACGCTCCCCGACTTGAGTATTTTGTGAATGGCCAGCAGTGTATCTTCAGCCATCATGCTATGCACTGCGGTGAAGTGGTTGCCGGAAATGTTCAATTGACGTTCCGGTGACAAGCTCTTGTCGAGTTCCTTTGCCCAGGCTTCCTTGAATCCTCTACGCGGGTTGGACTCTGTTGACCCCCAGGCCGACGGGAGTGCTTTTTTCTGCTTGCTGTGCAGCGCCACATAGCCGGAGATATGGTTGTTTTCGATCCAGCCCCATACGCGGTTCGACGTTAGCGCCAGAGCATAATCGGGTTTGTTTATCAGGGAGGCCACGTTACGGATCGCCTCAGTGATGATCAGGGTGTCTATCGAGTCAGTCGCTTTTATCAGATCAAACAACCTCTTTACTTCCCCTTGGGGTGAAATTTCGAGGACTTCTGCTACCCGCTCGGCTCTTTCGCGGATTATCGGTGAGATAGGTGTCGGGATAGGTCTGGGAGGCCGATCTGGCCGCCGTCCGATTATGGTGGGTCGCCTGATCCGAACAGAAGCCTTCGGGAGCCCATCAATAAGGGTGACATTACGATGGTCATACCATTTATTCCGGGTGTCACCGGGCAAGGCTTTCAGCTTTTCGGCGACAGAGGTCGCCTTGACATAAAAGTCTTCCGGATCCTCGTGAGGATTCAGAAGCCAAAGCGTTTTCAACTTGTCGTATATTTCGTAAGTGTCGACCGGGATCATCTCGCGCTTTGGAATCGCGGCCTCGAGGATCTCTTCCTCCTGGCGAACCACATCCATGCGGTTGCCGATCCATTTTAAATTTGTCAGATTATCAACGGTAACGAGTGGTTTCGGCTGATTGCCCTCTTTGCCGTAAAAAACCCGGGAAAACCGGCAATTTTCGACAACGACATGAGCATCCTCGGGGGCACTGAAAATAATGAAACCGGATCCTTTTTCTGCTTTCGAGCCTTTGTCGACTGCAGAAAAATGGATGCCGCTCAAGTCGATGTGATTTGCTTTAACGACCAGCTGCTTCCGTATGAGCACTTTATAGCCATGACCCGTCATCGAAAAGCTGTGCTTTCCGGAAACCGTCTGGTCTTCTATGGTGTGAGGGGTTTCTTTGTCTCTGGGAAGCAAACAGATACGGATGTGTGATGCATTTTTATATTCGTCACTGTCAAAAAACGACTTCAACGTGGCGAAATCTCCTCCCTCGCCCACCGTAACCGAACAACCACCACCTTGGCGATAATCCACCAGTTCATCTATCGCTTGCTGCACTGTTGTGGGCTTGGGATCCCCTTCATCAATTAACTCATCCCATCTGGTCTCTTTGATGGTCGAATTGTATGGCAGCGTTGCTGCTGCCAGATGACACATCAATGCATCCCACAAATCTTCAATTTTGCTTTTTGATTTACCGCCTTCTGTAAACTTGTTTTGCACCAAGTTATAAATGAGGCTCTTAAAACTCGGAAGACTGGGCGTTTCGACACACGTCGGGAAGGCATATTTAATATCGCTGCTTTCCAGATTTTCAACAAGATTGTCCAGCGCAGTCTGAACGGTGTTCGGCACTGTGATTGGTGATGAGGTGTCTTCATTGATGTCCGCCCATCGCTGAGGCTGCTGTGTCGGGTCATAGGGAATCTTCCCTGCATCAAGCTTGCATATCAGTTTCTGCAACACGTCGTGCACATTTGTGTTGCCGGTGATGGCGAGGCCCGACTTGACTGTTGGGGTCAAGTCGGCCGGATCACAATCTGCGGGGAAAAATGGAATATGCTTGGCCCTCAGCTTGCACAACAGTGCGTCCAAGACCTCCTTCACCGTGTAATAATCGGGGTATCCATGTTCCAAGGCTGGAACCGGAGAATCGTTTGCTAACAGATGATGAACCGTATCCGCCGGTATGGGCGCATCGCAAAGTGAGGCATAGGCCACCTGGTCGGCAGTGATTAGATTGGCATAGAAGTAAACCGGTGGATGATCCAGGTCTTGAGTTGTGTCGTGGGGATCGACCAGCGTTGCTTTAACCCTGTTCGTGGCATCTATTGCAGAGTCAGGCGTCCAGTCGAATTCGGCGATACCTTCGGGATCGGTTGTTGCGATCGTTTCGGTACCTATTGGATTATCGCTGGCATCTACTACCTGAAAACGCACCTCTGCCCCTTCTACAGGCCATTCGCCATTGGCCACTCCGACTCGTAAGGGTTGCGGTAACGGATTGCCCGGCACTACTTCCTGGCCATCGCCGCCAGCCGTGAACAGTCGGGTCATCTCAGTCAATGGCGGAAAAGCATATTTGCGGTCCGCCTCGGGATTGTCGTCAAGATCACCGCTCGATACCGTTCCCAACGACAAGTAATGATGCTCGATGCCCTGGGGCGATTTGTTCTCGATGAGCACACTGCCCGGCGAATGTTCGATCTCACGCACATCAGCCAGCCAGAAATCTCCGGCCACAAAGGAGCAATCTTCAATGGAACCCGAAACTTCCTTTGTAAGGGTCAAATCGATTTCAGTGTTCGTCAGTTTTGCCACCAGGCGCGACGAGCCATCTGTCCCGGTTTCGATGGTGATAAAGCCAAGGGCGCTGCTGTCAGCATCCTGAAGCGCTGCCCCCTTGTCCATTCCCAGGATGGTTCCATCCGTATCCTTTTCGATGTCCCAGCTCCCGCCGTCCTTTGATAAAACGCAGAATCCATCCCAGCGTCGGACAAAATCCCGATCGGGTACTGTGGTCGGATATCCCGCGGTCAATTCCTCTCTAGAAGGTGAAAAGTTTGAATCCAGGTGAACACCCAAATGCTTTTCGCTGACTTCATCAAAGAATTCATATGCCCAGATGCCGTTTTTAAAGGAGTCTGGGGGCGAAACATAGTTGCCGTCAGCGTCTTTTATTATGGGATACTGCTCGGCCCCATTTTCACTCGACCATTTCAGGGTAATTTCCGTTGCATCATCGGCATCGCCGTTGACATCATGCACTTCGACACGAAAGAGATAGTTCCCCACCTTGGCCTCTACACCCACCTCTGCTGCGCATGGATCGCACGGATCAGGCTCAACGCTTTTTTTCAGCAGCGTAGCCGTTAAGGTGGCGTCGCCTTTCGTTGGGTTCTTGGACGACTGCTCGGGGGAGGGGATGCCAACCGGACACCATTTGACCTGGGCCATCATCTGCTTGCGGGAGCAGGTATCGGCCCCATGAAGACCGTGGTCGCGGAGGTCATCATCCATCAGATGGGTGACGGTGCGTTCCCAGACATCAGCATACACCACATAATTTTCCGGCGATGTCGGCAATGTCGGTGGCGAGGGGAAATCCAGTTGCTTGTCGTATTCGAAGGTTTTCGGGGCCGGGGTACCCGGGGGATATTCCGAGGGGTCGGGGACGGCCTCCGCATGGTGACCATCCACATAGACGTGGCCGCTTTCGATGGTCAAGGGAGACCCCGCCGATTTTGTTATTTTCAGCGCCCGGTGACGCGGTGTGCCGCCAACGCTGGAGTGTTTGTTTCCCACGACATCCTTGAGGGCATCGTCGAGCCGATCTTTGAGAATTTCGACCAGTTCGTTCCAGTCGGCATCGGTGAGCATGCGCCCCTGCTGCTGATAGACTCCCGAATAGCGCTTCTCCGGAAGATGACTATCCCTGGAAATTTCGGTTTTCATGGGCTTCCTCCATTACCAGTCGATTTTCTGAAACTATTTGCTGGGTGGAATGAGCAGACGTGTGTCTTGAATCAGCACCGGTTCGATGCCGACGGGCAGGAACTCTCGCATTTTGTCTAACACGGCCTCAGCTTTAAGGCAGTAAAATTTGTGATGGTAGGCGCCCATTTCACCGCCGTCCTCGGCGCCGAAACGGATGGCACCCGGTGTTTGTAGCCCCAGGACGCCGTATCCCCATTCAGCATATCTCGCTTTTCGATGGGTTGCGTATGGGCCGTCATCGGTGTCCTCACAGTAACTGAACTCATCGAAGAAGGGTTTTTCAAGGGTGTTCGTTCTGAGCGTCAGCCGGTCTTCGTCATCGATCAACCGGAGGGCCCTGGCCAGCTTTTTATCAGCGCTGCTTTCCGCTTTATCCGAGATGTCTTCTAAAAAACCGGGCGGAATTACCGAATAGCGGAGACAGTTGAAAAAGGTTGCCAGCGAATCATCGTCATTCTGCTTTTCAACGCCGGTGATGGTTCCGGCAAAGATGCAGTCGCTGGCCTGAAGATGCTTGCATGCCATATCTTCCATCACCGTACAGTATTCCAGCCGGACCAGACCGTCCGGGATTAGAACTGACTTGAACAGACAGTCCGTTGCCGATAGGGAGGGAACGGCCTTATCGCTGTCAGCAGGGGAATCGGCCACGAGCACGGGTGCCGCCGAACGGATCAACGCGAGCTGTCCTTCAGTGACAGCCACATCAGCATCAAAAATCAGATCCGCCAGAGGGTAACCTCCGTCTGCCGGCGGCGTAAACGAGATATAACCGGAAGCATTCCCATTGATATGCACCGGCCGGTTGTTCCGGCCGCGATGATAATAACCCATCTCTCCGTGGTCGCTGGCTCCAATAAAAATGGAAGAGGGTGTATTCGGTGAAAGCACGGCCTTGGCTCTCAACGTTGACTGGCCCGGGATGAATAGTGGATCATCGTGGACCGGCCTCGAATTATCTCCCGGGTGATGGGTCGCGATGGCCATCTTGTCCGAGTCGGCAGAAAGAGGTGCATGTTCCGGAATACGAGAGTATGCGATCGTGCCGGTGATATCTTTGCCTTGAATATCCATGAAAATACAGTCGAGGGCCTCTATAGAAGGTATGTTGGCTTCAATAAGAACCGTGCAGCTATCCAGGTTGACTCTGCCCTGGGAGGAAAGCACGCCGAAGAGAGAGTCGCGCGCCGTCAGCACAAATTCTTCGGTCGAAGCGGTATTCACATTAAGCGTCCCCACCTCGACGGCGACGATTTCGATGGTGCCGCCACCGGGTATGGTCAACACGCCCTGAAAACGGATTCCCTCGATACGGTACTGCCTGGCTTTAAGCTCTACATCATTTGTTATCTCAACGATCCGATCCGTCCGGTTGCGGATGGAAAGCACACCGTTGGTTTCTTGTACTTCGATGAGATCCTCAGGGAGGGATTTGGGATCCCCATCCCATGCGATTGGTTCTGGATCAAGCCCGAAAAAGCCCGTCTGTGGCGGCGCATAAACCAGCAATCTCTTATGATGATAGTGACCAATAGCTCCTTGGGGTGTTCGAATATCCACTGTTCTGCGGGAAACATCATCGAAACTGCCGGGAAAGCAGGGAACACCATGAAGATTCGCCTGCCGCCACGTTTGCTTGACGCCGCCGAAGCTGGTAACCCGTGCCGCCGGGTTGGTCGAGTCAGCCGGCACTGCCTTCGACGGCCGGCGCAGGTCCACCATTGCCGCCGGGAGGTTGGGGTGCCGTGCCGCTTCGGATGGGATGCCCATATCCAGACGTAATGTATCATCCCATGCCCGGGCCGGTATGATGGGCATGCCGATGCGCGGCGTCACGGCCACCCGTTTCCAGCCCTCCTGGATTTCCACCTCAATCTGGCCGACCGCTTCGGCTATTTCTTCCGCGCACTTCAGTGTCCCTTTGCGCTGTCGCCATGAGACCGCGTGCTGGATCTCGGCATGCTTGCCTTCCGAGTCCGGTGAAACAATATTCGCAGCCAGCAATCGGGCGAAATATGGTAACAGCCAGTCCTGGCTGGATTCCGGCAAACCATCTTTCAGCTGTTGCTCCAGCGTTGCATGGATCAAATCCAGCAAATGGCCCTGGGCATCCAGAAACTTCGCCAGATCCTCGGTTCCGGAGCCGCCGCTCAACTGCCCCGCAGTCTTATCCCGTGTGCGGTAGACTTCCGGGAGCAACTGATAGAGCTGCTCACCGAGGCGGGAATCAAAGGTATAACTCATGGGTGGTATTCCTCGGGTATCACCACCAGTGTGGAAGGAGTCTCTTTATCTGTAGTATCCAGGTAAACCAGCGTACTCTCATTGTTTGCGTGAATGAGTTTTCTGGCTTTATCATCGTTCAATACACAGATGGAATTCTCAACGCCTTGAACCCCCTCCACGATTTTATACACCTCGCTGAGGTAAAGATGCTCTCCCAGTTTCCTGTTCTCTAGTGCAAAATGGTCCGTGACGGTGGCGAAGGCCTTCTTTGCTACCTCCACAGGGACAAAGGCTTCGGATCTGACCCGGACGGTCACCTTTAGATCGAATAACTCAGGGATAAATGGTGTTACCGTCACGCGAACCCCCGGCAAGGCATGTTTTTGAAGGAAGGATTCTGTCGAATCCTTAAGTTCCGGTGAATACACACCTTCGGCGGGCACAATGACCACTATTACGTTTTCTGTTCTCACCCAATGGCTCGTCTGGCGGTAGGCTCTGGCCTGCCATATGCTGCTTTGGGAGGCTGCCAGATGAGAAAAATCGGAAAGAGACACGGCGCGTTCGAGGGCCAGCAAGGAGGATGGCGCATTTTCACGCAGTGACGACACATCTTCCATCTCGCTGCCGCCTGCTGACTGGCGCGGCTGATGGACGGATTTGATCAGCCGGTGGGGACTGACCGGTTTTTCAAGGCCTCTTGCGGGAACATTGCCGGAAAGCCCGGAGCCGACACGAGGCCGGACGCGAATGTTGTTCTTCCCGGATGGCAGACGGCGGCCATGTTCTCCGTCTCCGAAGACGATGTTCACATACCCATCCTCGGTCATGCGAACGGTATAATGGAAATCGCCCGGGCCTGAATCTTTCAGGGTCGATACCTGCTCCCAGATTCTTCCGGCCACATCGACGTCGATCGCCGCCGCGACTCCGGAACTCTTGGTCGCGTCCGGCGTAAAGGACACCTGATCCACTTCGAGGACAAACTCCTGGTTGGATTTTGTCGCATCGCCGGAGCCCAATATCTTCGTGGGCTTGCCCTCACCGTGACCGGCCAGAACGACGTTGCCGTTAATAATCAATTCACCCTTGGTAAACCCACTCGCCGGGGGATTGGTTGTTATCGTGTTCCCATCAATGGATTCGATTTTCGCTGCAACAGGAACTTTATCTTCGGCTGTCAGCAAAACCTCGCGACCTATGCTAAGCGCCTCCGGAACATCTTCCAGCTCTATCTCCTTCGAATCCAGCGGGGTGTCATTGACCGTGGCGCCTTCGGCAATGAGTTCGCCACGAAAATCGGCATAGACTTTTTTTAGCTCTCTATTGTACGCGCCTGTTACGAAACTGAATGAAAAGGTTTCCGACTCATCGCTATCGATGAACTCGTTAATGGCGCTCACTTTTAAGGCCCTGAGTCCATCCGAGAACTCACCCACCACCCACTCCCCGGATTCGATCGTGTCGGGCTTGCCGTCGAACATATACAGAGGGTCGCTGGCTTCTACAACAGCCTGAGCGATGGCATCTTCCGGCATCGCCAGCAGTGGTCCTATTCCTTCATCTTCCATATTTTCTTTTATTTCTTTGAACATTACTGTTGGCCCCTCTCCTGCCCTTTCCAAAAAAGACTCCAACATGGTCTTCAACGCGGCTTCTTTTTTCGCATCACTATCTAGCGATAGATCCCACTGGATCATTTTTACGCCTTTTATCTCTAATTCATTTAATAAAGAGAATAAATTGTTTGCCGCTGTGTCTAATGCCGTAAGTCCGGTCCCACCCTCCGGGAGTCCGGTCAAGGGAAGTCCCTTAATAACAAATTCTTCAGTGCTCGGTATCTGCATCACCCCCAGGCTCAGCAACATCTCGACAGCCGCTTTGACAAGATCCATCGGTAACAGAGGTGATGGGAACAGGAAGCTACCGATTTTTTCAAGCGAGGCTGATGGCAGAGAAATACTAGGCCCTATTTCAGGTATAGTTGGGTTTACCCAAAAAATCGGATCTGGCGTGCCGGGTGGTGGATCAGGATCTTTCGGCAGTCCAGGAAATTTGGGTTCAACAGGCGGCGAAAGATCATCTCCACTTTCCTTTAACAGTACAATTTCTTCAAAATCGGCAGGCATTACTGGATCATCAAGGGGTTTTGGGAGAAAAATCTCGGTCCCCTTAAGCGGAAGCGGCCCAGTCAACTCCAGCCGGAGGTTTCGCTTGTCGGCCTCGACAACTTTGGCGTATCGCCATGTGTAGCCCGCGCAGGCTGCCGCGTACCCGATGACGTTCTGCTTTTCGGTCAGCGGAACGCCTGAATCGTAATATGAAGCAGGTATCGCCTTTAAGTCGGCTAACGCCTCCCCGGCAAACAGGTGGTCCTCGTCCTTATCGATGACCTTTTCTCCGCCAGGATCGAATATACGGACGTGCAGGCGGTCATCGATTTGGGCGACGATGACCAAAGAGCTGCCACTGTTCGGAAGGTCGTCGATCCCATCCACCGAACTCATCTGAAGCCCGTACCCGATCAGTTCCCTGTCTCTTTTCCAGCAAATGTAAGCCTCGGCGCTGAGGCCGTGGGGTTTGACTGTTCTGATCACATCCCGGTCTTTATTGTTCAGCCAGCATTCGCGTTCCCAGCGGGGGGAGGCTTTCAGATGGATGTCACTCTTCTTCCAGGCGTACCACGCGGTTTGCCCGGGGACGGGTTGTAAATGAATGAGACCGGTTTCTTCTTCGACGTTGGCAATCGTGACAGCCGCTGCGTTGTCAAAATATGGACCGGTGCTTTCACTTTGAACTTCACGGTAGACCATGGCCACCTGGCCGGGCTCGATGTTGGGTTTGCGCTTCGCACGCCATGAGGTGGCCACCGTCTCTAAACTCGGAGGTGCCGGGGGGAGCAGGTCCGCCAATGCCGCATCATTATATTTTCCGGGATCCAGGCAGGCTTCGACAATGTCGAGATCCAGCAGGAGAGATTTGGCCAGGGATAGAGAATTGCCGGTTTGTTCAGCCAGCGCCTCGGCCCCAAGAGTGACAATGTCCGGAAGTTTTAATTCTGCGACCACCGACCAGTCCCCCTCGGGAGCAAAGTGAATCAAAAAATCCGCTTTGTCTTTCCAATCCCATACTTCGGCACCTCCCAATTCCAGACCGGCTGTGTCCAGGTCCAGATCCGGGAAGTCTTTGATCTTGAATTCTTCATCATCCGCCCACGTATCGAGCTTTTCCGCTGAATCGGTTTCCACCCCCTGAATATGAATGGCCGCCTCGTTTGCCATGTTTGAAAGGGGTGGTTCATCTGTGGGCGGTGGAGGGCTGCCATTTTCATCGGGCGGCGAGACGGCAGGGTCTTGTGACTGGTCCCAGTCTTTGGGGCGAAGTTCGTTCAACGCTGAATCGACCAGCACGTCTTCCAGGGTTTCAAAAACCACCTTGGCGCCGCCGTCCTCCGGGCTGTGCTGGACTTGAAATCCCTTGGAGACAACCCCTTTCCTGTTGTCTTTGGTGATCAATGCCAGCCGGGTGATGGCGGATGCCGGCGGTGATGGATGGTAACCCAGCATTTCCACAAGACGCCGGACATTGTCCCATTGTGTCGCGGTTCCCAGATATCCCTCGTTGGCGTAGGCATCCGCATACGTCGTAAGGATATGGCAGGATCGGGCAAAGGTCCTGGTGATCTCCCATGCCCAGTCACGGCGGTCCTGATGGTACATGTCCAGGAGGCGCTTCCGTCTCCGGTTCAAGCGCTCCTGGCGCTGGACCAGCATTTCGGCATCTGCTTTTTCTTCGTTTTCCGGGATCTTTTCCGCGGGATTGAGCCACTCGCACAGATGGGTGTGGGGATCTTCAAATTTATCGAAAAGCTGCTGCCGGAGGATTTCCAGATACTCGACGGCGTTTCCGTCCACGTAGGTGAAGCGGGTTTTTCCGGCGCGGTTCCAGCGGGTGAGATCCTTTCGCTCCATCATCCCCTGCGCCCCCCGTGCAGCTCGAGCCGGTAAAAGCCCATCTCAGGTTTGCCAGCATCATTATTGCAGACAGCCACTTCCAGGCCGGCCAACGCAATAAAGCCGGCTTCGGCTTGATCCGGATACTGCTCGCCGATACGCTTGAAACGGTTTATGCAGACATGCTCAACCCCGTCCAACGCCATCAGCGCCTGGATCACATCGCTGGTATACAGGTCTTCGCCAAACCCCCGGCTTCCGGGCTCGAAGAAGCCATCCGGGCCGCGGCCCAGCACCTGGGTAATGGCATGGCGCATTTCGGATTGGAAGAAGTCGGGTGCCAATTTGACGGATAGGGACATGTAAACACCTATATATACCGGGTCCTGGAGCACCACCTCCTGGCCGGCCATCCGAAAGGCATCGATATAGGGTTTGAGAATGGTCCGGGGACTCGGTGGGAGGCCCGATGGCGAAGTATTCAGATCCGGGATCGGAAGCCCGACCTGTCGGTGAAAACGGCCGATTTGATGTTGCAATTCGTCCGAATAGACTTCCGGAGAGTCGTCTTCGGGATCCGGGTCCAGTTTCAAATTGTTCCAGACAATCACGGCCAGCCGGATGGTAAACCAGGAGCCGCTCCACTCCTGCCATGCATGGGCGTTTACCACCAGGGGATGCTCCCGCAGTCGGACCGCGTAATCTTCGGTGGTGACCATGCGTTTCTGGGTATGGATCTCCCGAGGCCCCTCCCGCTTTGCCTGTTCCATGGCGTGCGGGTTTGCCCGCCAGTAATCCTCAAGCGCTTTGAATGCGACATCGCCGGTGAACTCACTTTGAACGTGACCTTTGGCCTGGGCCGGGGGCAGGGCGTCATAGCCAATGAACTCCAGGAGCCGTCGAACCGTTTCCGGTCGGCGCGCGGTTTCCAGGTAGGCTTCGGCGGCGACCCGATCCAGCATATCGGAGAGAAGATCCAGAAGCGTGGCCAGCACCTCGACGAGAACAACCTCGAGATCCGCCGGGGTCCAGCGTCGACGTTCCGGAAAACGCGCCGCCAGCTCTTCCAGCATAAACATGCGGAAGCCGTCATAATCACGGACCCGCCAGTCGAAATCGTCACCCACTTCGGCCAGGGGCGCCGGCAACATCACCTCGCGCACACCGCAATCCGGGCAGTTTCCTAGAAAATGCAGATCCGCCGCCGGCGTATCAGCCATCAATTTCCTCCCGATGCCCCAAGCTCGAAGGTATGCGATTCATGTGTGTTGATGGCCGCGAGAACGTATGAGATATGGATGATCAGTTTCTCCTCCTCATGGCTGACCTCGACTTCAAGTGTTCTGGGATCCACCTCGCCGTGCAGCGCTTCGGCGAGAGAGGCGTTCAACCGCCGGACCGTGGTATTCCGCAGCGCGGCATTATTGGGTTCGAAAACCAGCCGGCGAATCCCGACGCCGAACTCCGGCCGGAAGACCCGTTCTTTCGGGCTGGTGAACAGCACCTGCTCGATCTGCTCGCGCACATGCTCGGAACGGGAGCTGGTCTTTGGGCCATCTGCACCCACCGAGAAGGGGAATTTGAGATACAGGGAATCACTCATGCCCGACATCTTCGCCTCTTCATATGGTCTTCACCGTCGTTGACAGGGTGCTCACTTCTCCCTGGGGAATGGGCGGCGAGGTCGGCCCACCCACTGCCGGGGCAACCGTATGGACATGGCTGGCGAACAGACCCAGAAAGCTCTGTCCTTTAATCACAGGTTCTCCTCCCTCATCACCGAGATGCACCTGGCTTCCCTTGACGACGATTTTCTGCCCTTCGGCGGTAATTCCTGCCGCGGCCATTTCAATAATGTTGCCATTTGAATCTTCCACCGTTGTTCCGGAGCTGTTCATGGTCATGATATTTCCATTGGCGTCTTCGATGATAATCTCACTGTTTTGGGCATCCATTTTTAAAAGAGCCCCGGAGGCATCCGTCAAAGATATCGTGCCGTTTTTATCTATTTCCATCTCGGCATCCGCCGGATGAAATAAGCGAAAGCGTTCCTCACCCTCTTCATCATCGAACTGGAGGATGTGGCCGGAGCGGGTCTGGAAAAGGCGTGTCGTCGGTTCTTCCTTGGCGGCATCTTCGGGTGGGTCGCCCTCCTGCTGCCAGAACGTGCCGACCCAAATGGGACGGTGGATGTCCCCCTCCTCGAACTCCACCCAGAGCTGGGCATCCACCTCCGGCACCATGAACATGCCCTGCTGGGCCAGGCCGCCATAGGGCAGACAGGGGAGCGCCCAGTCCGTTTCCTGGTCGGCCAGGACAGAAGGAATACGAAGCTTGAGTCGGCCGCGCTTTTCCGGGTCCATGTTGTCGGTTACGATGCCCCGGTACTTTCCGTAGCGTTTTTCATCGATATAACTGGCCAGGCGGATCAACGTTTCTTCCATGGTCACCTCACAGCGGCAAGAGAGTCATCGGTTTCCGGTTCGGTATGTTGTCCGGTTGCGTTTCGCACCAACCTGAAGGACTGGCGATAGCCGTCCTGATCGAAAATGTGCGAGACCGTATCCACGTAGTACAATCCACTATAGGTCTCGCCGACACCATAGACGCCGACCAGCTTGTGGTTCAGCAGGACGTGGCCATACAAGGATCCGTCCAGTTCTCCTTCGGCCTTTACTTTCCAGGCATTCTCATTGGCTTTGGCCTGGGCGCGTGCATTGGCCTCTTCCATGGAACCGCCGACAGGCCGTTGCATCAGCCACACAAACGGGACAAGACCGGCGTTTTCGCTTGTCGCGGCATTGCTTCCCAGAAGGGTGAGGTTCGGCGTAAACGATTCCTGCTCCATTTCGGTCCCGGTGTCCTCGGCACGCATGACACCGACTTCGTCCGGTCGGTGCCCGTCATGGATTACCGAAAACCGCAAGCAGTTGGTTCTCTCACCCGAATACACCATAATGGACGGCTGAGGGTCTTCGTCGAGCTGGGGTGGCTTCATGTAAAGCGTCCCCTCACGGGTATAGCACTCGTATCCGTTGGCCCTGGCACGATCCCGAAGCAATTGAATCGGGGTGCTGTCCTGATTCAGGGTGATGTTGCTCAGCCCCTCTTCCGCCTCGACATCAAGATCATGGTCACCGGCGATCTCCTGTGCGATTTCCCCATCTGTTTTGGGTTCATCTTCTCTGGACCATGTTTTCCTTATGTGCTGGCGATCAAGGAGCATGGTCTGGTCCTGGCAGGTGACAGTCACTTTTGCTTTTCCCATGTACTCCGGTGTATCCACATGGACGGTTTTGACATAACCGCGCATGATTTCTTCCTGATAGTCGCCAAAGTCGGCTTCGATTTTAAAATCGTTCCACGGTTCAAAAATGTCGGCGTCCTGTACCAGCCAAGTGCGGTCGTCCATGCGAATGGTGTCGAATGTCAGGGTGCACACAGAGGATGCACCTCGGCTCATCTCTACTTTGGCTTCGACCAGATACGGCAGGAGATCGGTGATTTCATCGCCCTTTACGGTGAGGTTGCACGTGGCCGGTTGCCTGAACTCCTGCTCTGTGCTCATCGTCCGCCTCCGGGCGCCATCACCCGGGGAATCCGGATGGTTTCACCGATGAAGTCGTCGAGCATCAGATCCACCCCGAAGATGATCTGTGGATTGGCGTCCAGGATGCGCCACCATTTTCGCGGGTTGTTGTAGAAGTGAAGGGACAGCAAATCCAGGCGATCCCCTTCTTTTACCGTATACTCGAGGACGCCTTCCGCCGGTCCAATGGATCGGGAACGAAAACCGGCAAATACCGGCACTTTACCGTCTTCCGTGACGAAGGGTTTGGTTCCTTCATACCTTGAGCCTTTTTTGGTCACGACCACCTCGTGAAATTAATGCCTCGATCAACTCGTCTAACCGCTCGACCCCTGGAACCCCTGGAGAGATCCGGAGGCTTCTTGGGCCGACGTAAATACCCGTCTCATCTCGGGTGTGTAGAATTCATTATTGCTCTGAATGATCCGCAGGGTGAGTGTGGCCTCGGCCCGGTAAGGCAGAAGACTGGGCAGATAAGCCTTTACTGCGAATTGAAACTGGGTCATCAAGACCGGCAGAATCTGATCGCCCCAGTGGAATTCCAATATGGAGGGATACGGGTCCGCCTGGGCCCCCGATCCACCTTCCCCTAAAGCGGCCAGGGTCGTCGCGCCATCCGGTGCCTGCAGCTTTGGCTCGACCATGTAGTATAAGATATCCAGCTCCGGCTGAACGCCCTTTGTCTGTGCATCGGTATCATCGGCATTCATGCGGTCGGTGGCATCCAGCAGAATTTTCACCGTGAAGCTTTCCGCCTTGACCGTGGCACCCTGTGTGACACGGGATACTTCCTCGGGATTATTAAAATCGCGGCCTCCCGTGGTGGCCTGACCCTGGCCGAAGTTGATTTCCACCGATCGTGTTCGCGTAATGGTGGCGGGATTGAATTCAAAATGGAGTTCAAGTGGATTATCCGCATTGGTGTATTCGCGTAAAATGCCCCGCACCACTTTGAGATGCGAAGAGTTTCCACTGGGAACCGGATTGTCGCTCATAGGCTTCCCCTCAGTCTTGAAGCGATTCGTTCGGCAATACCGCGTGCGATCTCTTGATCGGTCGCATGTGGCGAGATCTGGACCCGACCGATGGAGAGCCTGTCCAGAGCTCGGGTTTGGGAGGATTGGAATTCAGCCATGGATTCTCCCACCAGGCCTGCAATGGCCGAGGCCCGATGCTCAAAGCCGGGCGGGAGTCGCATTCGCAACCGTTCAATACTCAGCATGGAGCGCCTCCTTCGGCAGGTATTGGGTGAGTTTTCCAAGACTCGCTGCAATCATCTCTCCCCCGTCTTTTGCCAATTCGGTCCACACCGCGCGGGCGACATGGGAAAGATTGATGGCGGACGATTCCCCCGCTGCCAGAAACGCCGCATGCAGCGCTGCATTTCTGATCTGGCCGCCGGTCAAGCTCAACTCCTTGCCCAGCAGCACCGGGTCTAAAGAACTATCCCACGGCGCGCCCGCGGGGATATGAAGACGCCACAATTTACCCCTTGCCGTGGCATTCGGTCTTGGGAACTCAATGACCATCTGGAACCTGCGTGCAAAAGCCGGGTCGAGGTGGTGTCGCAGGTTGCTGGTCAGAATACATGGGCCTTCATGCCGGTCGATGCGGGAGAGCAGGTGGCTGACTTCCATGTTGGCATAACGGTCTCGGGCCTCTTTGACTTCTCCGCGCTTTCCAAACAGGCTGTCGGCCTCATCAAACAGCAACACGATCTCCTGATCGAATGCGGCATCGAACAGGGCATTCAGATTTTTTTCCGTCTCGCCGATGTACTTGCTCACCAACAGGCCCAGGTCGACCTGGAATAATGGCCGTTCCAGGACATTGGCCAACACCTGTGCGGCAAAGGTCTTGCCCGTGCCGGAAGGGCCGGAAAACAGCGCCACCGGACCTCCGGCCACCCGTCCCCGCCACTCCTGGGCAACCTGCCGCCGATGGGTGACCCAGAGCATGAATTCCCGAAGACTTTGAATGCAGTGAGGAGGCAGCACCAGGTCGTCCCAGGTCACTGTCGTTGTCAACTCCATCGCTCCGGGCAAAGAATGGGCGCCTCGGTTGGACCAGCCCAACAATTCCGAGCAGGCCCGGGCGGCCGGCCGGAGGGGCTGATACACATCGGCCGAATGGCGTTCCAGGAGACTGCTTCTCATCAAGGGAGAATGAGGATCCAGGCGTTGGCGGAATACGGCCGATTCATCGGCCCCCATGATGAACATCTCGCGAATCAATGCCGGTGTCGGGTACGTGGAAGTGATGCCCGGCTGAAGCTCCTGATACATCCAGCCCAATCGCGGTTCGGCCTCCGGGGCCAGACTGCAGGCGAGGATATCCTGATCCAGATTGTCCAGGTGATATAGTTCCACCAACGCCTGCCAGGGAGGCCGGCGCCGCAGGGTCCCGATTTCCTGCTGGAGGGCGCCCAGGCGATGTCCGACCTCTTTCGGAATGCCCGCACCCCTTCGGGCTGCGGCCAGGCTGGTGCCCAGCAGGTCGATCCGCTCCCATTCCGGGGCGAGCTGTGCGCAGGCGTTCATGCACCCTCCTCATAAATGGTGATCAGCAAAGGATTGCTCCGAAGCGTGATCGTCGAGCCATCCGGGCGTTTAAACTCCCTTTCCGCATAGAGAGCGGCCTGCCCCGTCGTGTTGATCGGAAGGTCGCTAACCACCGTCAGAGCCATGTCCACATTTTCCGGATCGATGACCACCGTCTGGATGGCCAGGTGTTGAGGCGAACCGGATCGTTCCCAGCCCTTTTTGGCAGGAATCCAGGCATCCCAGACAAGATGGACCGATTCGGAAGGCTTTCCGGCAACGAGGACATTCAGCTTTAAAAACCCGACCAACGGAAGCTCTGATTTTTTCATTAGCAGGGTATAGGCAAGGTTTTTGGTTGCGGGATCCGCAAGGCAGACATGGGGAGACCATTCCGGTTTCTTGATATCCACGGTAACCTTGGGCACTAACGGCGCGGATGTTTCAATGTTAAATCCACCAGACGGCAGCGGCTCCCGATCCATGTCGCCCCGAACCTCGGTTCCGATCTCGCCGGCCCGTGGGCTTCGCTCAACTGATTCGGCCAGCGGAATCGGCGCCAACGCCATCTCATAGGCGACCGAGAGGCGGTAAGCCGTATCGCCCTGGGTGGACCAAATATGATTCAAGTTGTCCAGGTTCAGTTCATGAGGAACAACCTGTAGCTGGGCGACCTCCTGGTTGTCCTCGTCCTTGACGCGGATCTCCGGCTGTTCATGGAGGATACGCATGACTTCGCCGATCAGTCTCAGATCATTTTCACCGGGACTCGGTGAGCTTTCTTTCCCCCCCACGGCGGTAATCAGGCAATACAGCCGCACATAAAACGGGTTCTCACTTAAGCCATCTGCGGGAAAGCCGTCATAACTGACGTGGTAGAAAAACAGGTTTAAAAAATTCTTGTCCGCCGCGTCGCCCATGTTTTCAAAGGTGTATTTTGGATGCCCGATCTTGATTTGATCGATTTCCAGTCCGGTAATTTCATTCTTAAGGAGGGTGCGGAGTTCGTTTGCCGCAACGGATAAGGAGCTAATGGCAACCATCACAATCTCCTCAGATAATGACGGCTGGCCATGTCGCTGGGTGCCGGTGCCTGTGACGGTTTTGCGGCGGACGGCGATGCCGATTCAATAATGACGTCGATCTGGCCGATCCGGACCCTCGGTGATGCCGGGGGCTTTCCGGGCGACCGCAGCGGGTGCTGCGAAGAAAGGGTGTCGCCACCGGGTGGCATTGCCTCCGGATGAATCGGCTTTGCGGAAGCAGACCTGAGGGTTTTCGATCTTGGCTCAGGCGTTGCAGGCGAAACCTTCGGCCGTGGGGGGCTGTCGGACTCAGGGGGGTTGGGTTTAGTGGTGCCGGCCGGATTCGATCCTGCCCCGACCCTTGAACCGGGATCTTCGGCGCGATCCGGCACCGGCGATGCAGGGGCAGCCACTGCTAACGCTTTGCCGCCGATATCCGAAGCATCCCGAAGCCTGCCCGCGACCTTGTTCCCCGTTTGAAGCCGGAGGATTTTTTTCTGAGGAGATGGACCTGCCCGGTCCGGTTGTCTGGCGGGGGGCGGTAATACCACACGGTTTTTTTCAATATCGGGCGCTTTTTCTATCCCCTGCCTCCCGGCCGGGCTGTCCGGTGTGATCGGAAGGCGGGGTGTTGACGGCCCTAAATCGCTCTCTTGTACACCGCCGGCCGGTTGTGATGGCCGATTCAGGTCGTTGCCGAAGAGTTCGGATGGAGGAAGAACGTTAACGACGGGTTCTATCCCCGTCTCTTTGGGAGCCGGTGCGGTTCCATCAGGCTGCAATGGCACCGATATGTCACCGACGGGCGGCTCGGAGACCTTTTCCGGCGGGAGCGTTGAATGCCCATCCTCTTCCTGAAATGCTTCCGTGAGCAAATCCAGTAAATTGATCGGGGGAGGGACAGGTTCGATCTCCTCGCGATCGGAGACTCGATGTTGAACGTCCCGGGGTTCCGGATGGTCTATGAACGGATCATGGGGCAGGTGGTTTCGAGGACTCTCAATAGGATCCGGAGTCGTTGTCTCGTCCGGCTGTCGGGGCACGCCCACATCTGTCCCGGATGCCTTTTCATCTTCGGTATAGGGTTCCGGGTCCCTGTGGCCGGCAATGTCGTGGTGTGTTGATTCTGCTACATCCGACACCGGCGCAGGTGTAATCACGGGCATGAACAACGGTTGCTCCGGACCAACATTGCTTCCCACGTCACGAATCCGGTCGTTCGCCGGATCATCCACCTGAAAGGTCAAGTCATTTCTCACCATCAGGTCGCCGGGACTTTCCGGAATCGGAAGCGGGGTGTTCAACCGGCTGACGGTATCTGCGGCCATGGGAGGTGTCTCTTTACCGCCGAAGGCATTCCCTTCCATCCTACCGGTGTTTCTTCCGGCGATTTCCTGTGGAGCAGCCGAAAGCTCAACCAGAGGTTTGCGGGATCGTGCATCGGTAATAACGGATCGGAGGAAACTCATGGCACGCCTCTCGAGGCGTACATGCCGGTCGCCCGATGGATCATCCCCAGATAGAGTCGGCGCCTGTCCCGGGGCAAATCCAGGATGGATGCCTCACTCCAATGGTAGTGGCTGGCCAGGGTATGGACCTCATCGTAAACGTCGTACCCGTTCAGGCCGACCAGGGAATAGTGGTCCAACTGGGCGTATTGATCGTGACCGCACTCAGGGCAAGAGACCAGCAGTTGGTCGCAAACGGCGGGGGATGCGTCATCCAGGGCCAGGTCAATGGCCCGGAGATCCGATTCGGAGAGGCGGTCCACAACATCCGTTTCGGCGGGGTCGCCATTGACCGAGCAAATGCAGCGCTCCAACAGCAGTCGGATGGCTTCCTCTTCGGGGTGGTCTCCAACGACCTCCTGATCCGCACCCGTGGGGACCCGGACAGCCATCGTCGACCCGTTCAGGCGAACCGTAATCTGCGGAAAGCCCGGGCCGGCCGGTTTTACCGGCAGATCGCATCGTCGGATGTCCACGTCGAACGGGGCGCTACAGTGGGCGCAACCGACCTTGAGCCACATCTGTTCGCCGTCAATCATGGCGGACAGACGCAGCATGAGGTACTGGCGGTCGGCCACACATAAATCAGCCACCCGCACGGTGTCTACGGGTTGGTTCCCAATCCTGTCCAGGGCGGCAGCGAGCATGGCGGTCACGTCGCCGGGCCGATTCGGCCCCGGGGACCATTCGACCAGCGCCTGCTCAATCCTTCCGGTCAGGGGGCGAAATCTGGCGCTGCGTTCAATGCTTCCGTTCCTGGGCAGGCCACCGGGGAGTATGATGTCTACGCCATGCACCGCGTTGACTCATCACGATTCCGTGGGCTCGGGAGTTGCATCTTCCCGGTCCCAGCCTTCATGTTCCAGTTTGATGGTCTGGATGCCGACGGTATTGGTGGTGCCTGCATCAAAATCCGGCAGTGCCTGATACTCCGATACCCAGGCCCGCTTGACTTGATAGGCAATCGCCACCTGGCCCTGAAGGTTCATCACGTTGATGACGATATCCTTACGGAAATTTTTCAGAGACATGGCCGAATCGCCGTCGATGTTGTTCACAAGGTTAGCCCATTGCTCAAACACGGGATCGTGGGTCAGTCCCTGTTCCAGCGTAATGGCTTCGTATTTGGTGCCACCCGGGAGCTTGCGCACATGTGTCGGATCACCGCCGGTGCGCCAGTCCACCGCCTCGGTGGTTTTCTTCAAGGCGCTCATTTTTTTCAATCCGGCGACGGGCTGACCGTCAATCAACACTTGAAATTTGAAGGTGCGATAGGGATCATGGCGGTGCGTATTCACGGGAAATAATGGTGCGGCCATTTTCCTCCTCCTTTATTGCTGGTTTACTTTCTGCTGGATGCGGACGATGACGAACTCAGCCGGCTTGAGCGGCGCAAAACCAACGATAACAATGACCTGCCCGGCATCGATGTCGGTCTGGGTCATCGTATCGCCCAATCCGCATCGAACGAAATAAGCGTCCGACGCCTTTTCGCCCTGAAACGCGCCCACTCGGAACAGACTGTTCATGAAACCGCCGATATTTCCGCGCAGGGCGGCCCACAGGCGATGATCGTTGGGCTCGAAGACCGCCCACTGGATGCCGTTGTAAATGCTCTGCTCAATCATGATTGCCGTACGGCGCACCGGCACATAGCGCCACTCCGGATCGGCCTTGGTCGCCCGTGTGCGCGAACCCCATATGACTTTTCCGGCCCCCGGGATGCTGCGCAGGCAATTCACGCCCCATGGATTGAGCGAATCCTGATCGTCGTCTTCGACTTTGTATTCCAGGCCGGCAAGACCCAGCAGACCGGTTTCCGTTCCGGCGGGGGCTTTCCAAACCCCACGCTTGCCATCGATCTTGGCCCACATGCCGGCGGCATAGCCGCTGGGTGGGACCAGGACTTTCTTGGGCAGCCCAGGTGCACGCTCGGGATGATAAAACCGGTTTGCCACCTCTACCCAGGGGTAGTACACGACACAATAGGTCTGGCTCGGAAGCTCCATATCCACGACCATTTTGGGATTCTCCAATTCGTGCGTCGGATGTGGATCGACGATGACCATTCGATTTTTCATTTTTTCCGCATGACCCAGCGCCTTTTGAACAATCGAGTTGCCGGAGCTGTCCTTTGTCCACCATTGACCCGGAAGGCAGATGATATTGATGTCTCGATACTTAATGAAACTGGTAAACACCTCAGCGTAGTCATCATCGCCGGGCTGCCCGCCGTCTGCCCCCCCATCGAGGGTATCCTTTGGAAATTTCGTATTCGCATTCTGCAGACCTGTCACTTCAGACCGCATTTCGGCGTCAAGGTTCTGCTGGCCGGTTTTCTCTGCATCAGGATTGGTGGATGAAACTCCCAATTTCAGGGTCGGCGCAATGCCGGCGCTCGGCGTAATCACCACCGATGATGTGGGGCCTCGTGTATCTGAAGTTAACACCAACCTGTTCGTACCTACGACTGCGCAGGAAAGCCCCGAAATTTCACTTATCTTGACTGCCACAGCACCCAGGTCAGGAAAATTTGTAGCCCCCAAATCAAGCGGTGTGAATGGGGTGCCATCGATGCTTCCACTCAATGTCCTGGCGTTGGCATCTGAAATCCCCGAAAAGTCTAAGGGGACACCTGCCAAATCACCACTTTTACTGGTGCCGACGGACAGGAGCGCTTCATAGTGCTCTTGACCCGTCACCTCGGTGCCACCATGAGGGATGGGCGACTCTCCCAATTTCAGGGTTGGCGCAAGGCCAACATCCGAAGTAATCACCACTGCCGACGTCGGCGTGTGCGTGTTCGATGTCAGGACAAGTCGGTCCCCCACTTTGGAGCAGCTAAGCCCGGAAATGCCATCGATCTCTCCGGCGACCGCATTCAGATCGGCAAGATCGACCGCTGGAAATACGAACGAAAAATCACTCCCGTCCATGCTTCCCTGTAATGTCCTCGAGGCCTCATCCGGAAAGACCGCTGCATCCGACAAGGCCAGAGGGGTGAACCCGCTTAAATCGTTGCTGGTGCTGGTGCCAATAAATGAGGCGGCCGAATCAAGGCCTAGCTTTAACGTGCCTGCCAGACCCACCGTTCTGTTGACCACCACGGCGGATGTCGCCTTTCGGGATCCGGAAGTCAGGATCAGTCGGTTGTCGACATTCTTACAGGTGAACCCGGTATGGCGCTCGTTGGAATCATCGGGTCCAGCCGGTGAAATAGCCCTCATGGCTTTTTGGATGGCTTCTGCGACATCGTCCAGCGAGGCATAGTTCTGATCAGTCAGTGTAATGGTGTCCGCCGGTTTATCGTCCAGGGTGATTTGGAGCTGTCGCTGCGTGGCATTCAATGCGGAAAAATCCAGGGAGACACCCTCCAAATTCGCACTGGTCGTGTAACCCACATAATGATCCGATATCATGGATACGCTGGACACATCTGCCACCAGATCCACGGTGACCAGCTGTGAAACCCCATCGATCACGTCTTTGATGAACACCGGGTCGGAATCGTCGAGGCTGACATCGGCAAACGTTTCTATGGGGGAGAACTCACCCTTTTCGTTGGTTTCCCCGATTTCCACATTGTACAATTTGCTGTCGATGGTACTGGATGACAGTTTGACAACGAGCCCGTTCGCCCACTCCCCTTCGTTCACCGCCGTAAAGAGTATGGCCTCTGTGCTGCCGCCGGCGGGGTGGTCCACGTATCCGACCGCTTTCTCGGCATGGGGTATGGAGGAATTCTTCTTCTTCCAGTCTTCAGCAATGCGAACGATATAGGCTTTGGAACCGCCATTTTGATAAAACGCAGCCACCGACAAACCCATTGGGTCACCGGCGTTTTCTTTTTGCAAGTTCCGTATTCCACCAAACTCGTTATCGTAGTCATCCCACCGGGAAATCAGGGTGGGCTCTCCCATCGGCCCCTTGGTTGTATAACCGATGAACGCCGCTGTGGACGTTCCGACCCCCTCAATCGGTTTCGAACCACTTGGGATCTCTTCTACATAAACTCCGGGATGCAAATAGCTTGGCATGGCGACACCTCCTTCATGTCATTCAAATCATTCATCGCATTCCCGGGAAAAGGGAAACGATGCAATTCTCCCTATGCATATCGTCTGGATTGTAGAACTTGGATTGCGATTCGGCCGTGGCAGCGCTTCTGTCACCTCCCTGGGTAGTAGAATGCTGTAGGGAGATGTCCTTGTAATGGTGAACCATCTTTTCAGATCGCCGTGGTGAACGCTCCTAAGGTTCCTCTTCACCAGGGATGGTCCTGATCTTTGTCTCGTATTGCTTTACAGCACTCCGAAGTGTCTCCAATAAGGATTTCGCATATTCAGGACTGGTAATGATTCGAGTATAAAGCTCCGCTTGGTCGTTTCCAGAGTAGCACTGCCCGAAATCGATGATGAACTCAGCAGAGTTGTATCCGACTTTAAAAAAGTTGGCGTATCTTCCTTCTAGAACATGCGCTTCCCTGGAAGATGTTCTTTTCGGGCCCATTCCAACCTCGCCTGTGTATGAGATGCAATTCCTTTATGTGAGCCCAGGTCTTCTACGTACAAAGCAATCCCGATGCCATGACTTGAGAAGAAATTCACAAAATGCCCAGGCATTGGATATCATTTAAATTTGTCGGAGTGGGAGGGCCGAGAAGTACTTCGTCGGACAGATGACCTTCTTATATTAAATGTTACAGTTATTGATATTTTTTCTGGGATTTGGGCAGGAAGAAATTGAAAACAGAGCAGAGGACTGAATAACAGGAGGTGCGTAAATTCGAGGATTCCGGGTGAACAGGTCGAATGTCGATCGAAGAGCAAAACAATGTCATAGAAATGTTACACTGAAAAGTGACACTGTTACATGAAACAAGACCCAATCGGGGTCGCAACGGGGGCGGGAGTAATTAAGAGTTTCGCCAACCATGAGCTACCGAGCAGCTCTCCGGTTTTCAACGATATGATATTTGCTAATCTTGCGGTAGAGGGTCATCCTTGACCATTTCAGTTTGGCGGCTGCGGAGCTTTTATTCCAATTGGTTTCCAAGAGTGCCGAAAGAATGCGTTTTCGTTCATCCGAAGACGCATGTTGGTATTCGGTTAGCTTCTGTTTTATATGTCTCGGCAAATCCGCATAACTTATTTTTTTCTCCGGAAGATTTATGAAGGCTCCTTCGAGCACATTGATCAGCTCTCGTACATTACCCGGCCAGGCGTAATGCAACAACAGGTTCATGACGTCTTCCTTCAACCCTTGAACGTTACGGTTGAATTTCCGGTTCAGTTTCTGAATGGCGCTGGCCGTCAACGCCGGTATGTCCTCCCGGCGTTCCCGAAGAGGGGGAAGATGCACCCGGGCCACGTTAAGGCGATAATAGAGGTCCTCCCTGAACTTACCCTCATCGATAAGGCTTTCAGGATTCTGATTTGTGGCCGCGATGAAGCGGACATCCAGGGGTAAGGCCGATGTTGCGCCCAGGGGGTTCACCTCTTTAACCTCAATACTTCGTAATATCTTCGCCTGGGTGTATGGCGACATTTCCCCTATCTCGTCCAGAAAAACACTTCCGCCCTTTGCCAGTTCGAACTTCCCCGGTGTCGTTGCCGTGGCACCGGTGAATGCGCCCTTGCTGTAGCCGAACAGTTCGCTTTCGACCAAGGTGTCCGGCAGAGACGCACAATTGATGCAAACAAACGGTTTCCGATGTCGCACTCCTTGTTTGTGTATGAAATTTGCGGCCAATTCCTTTCCGGTGCCGGTCTCCCCGGTGATTAGCACCGTGCTGTCGGTTGCGGCGACTTTAGAAAGGTAGGCCTTGATTTTCCGCATGGATGGGCTTTCCCCGCTGATGTCTTTCGGCGTGTTGAAATCGGGAAAGATGACTCTTTCTTCCGTAAAACATTCGCCCGGCGTATCACGCAGAATGTGCTTTATCCGCGTTACAAGCTCGTCAGCTGAAAAAGGTGCTGTAAAATAATCGCTTACCCCCGCCCGAAACGAATTGATGACGCGGGCTTCGGAACTGTGACGGGTTATCAGAATGACCGGTGTGCGGTTATCTCTTTTGCGAATGTATTCCACGGTACTGAGATCATCATCGTGGTCCTTATGGCAAGATCCGATAATCACCAGATCCGGTTTCCGCCTCTGAAATAGACGAAAGGCTCGGGATTTCTCTGGAACATCAATGACCTCAAAACCATTTTGCCCCAACAGGAACTTGACGCCTCTCCTTAGCCTTTCATCGCCTTCTGTGACTAGAATCGACTTCATTGTATGTCCTCCGGGATCTCTCCTATATCCCCATGTCAGAGGTTACAGCCGGATAGTTCTATAAATGGAGATGCCCATGCAATGGCCCGGTTATCCATGTCCGTGGTTTCCATTGCAGGCAAAACCAAACAGCCCTTTCGCAATGACGGCCCGCGTTGGGGCCGATGGTGATGTGGCGATTGAATGATAGAGAACCCCTAGCCAGTATTGAGCTTTGTGAACTTTCCGGTCAGATTACACACGCGCTTGATAATGAAATGTGTAGCGGGTTCAGCAGCAACCGAACATGGAAAAGAGGGTAAACCGTTTTCGGACGGAAACCCTTGCATGGGATGGCGTGTCTACGGGGTCTATCACGATCAGCAGGATTGTTCGGATGCGCTTCAAGGGGCGGATGGTACGAACTGAGAGATCGCCCAAAATGAAAACCCCCGGTCCTTCACCGAGAATCGGAGGATCCAACGATTCTGAAGCATTCTACTCCGGCTAAAGGTTAGAAAGGGAATCGTTCGTCCGAATTGGATTTATGTATTTAATTATAAATCGCCATTTGAGATGTCAAGGTTGGAAAATAATTTATTTGTATTAACAGGAGGTTAACAGCTACTCTCCAACTAAATTGGAGAAGAACCTTAACTTTTAGCATCGCGACCAACGTCAGAGGTACGATCCATTTTGACTGTGCGGAGGTGCATCCAGGGCGAATCCCGAGAAACGGACCATGGCAGAGTTGACAAGGGCATTTTAAAATATACTTTTTGAAGAGATGCGCAATTATGAAGTTCAGCGATTTTTTCCTTCCAAAAATTGCGCGTTCCAACCCCGAGGTCCGTAAAGATGCGGTCCGAAGCGAAATTAATGTTGAACTGCTGAAACAGGTTGCTGAAAAAGACGCCGATCAAGAGGTTCGCGAGCTGGCCAGACAGCGGGTGCAAGAACTTCGGGTGCAGAGCCCAGCGCTGATCGTGAAAGACGGATCGGTGTCGATGCTGTGACTGCAGGAGTTGTGCTCACCATCTTTTGCGTGAAACAGAGCTGGCGGAACGGGTTGTAAATGCCGGCGATGTCCCCTGCGCCAATGGTAGAGGGGAAGTTTGTACCTAAACCATTCCTCATTTCCCTCCTACTTTTTCTGAGAGAGAATAGTTCGCCCTGATGGACCATTTACAGGTAAAGCGTGTTCTGGCCGGGGGCTAACGCCATACGGGCTCTCGCGGCTTGAAGACCTGTACTTCATGATCCGCTCTCACTTCGACCCTGGTCCAAAATAGCGTTGACCAATACACACCGATGACCTCTCCGTCCGGAGTGACGATATCGGATGCCCTCGGCTCGTCGTTACGATGTCGCATCACGCTGCGGATGAGTCGGTTGAGGTCCTGAGACTCCAGATCGATCTCCTGCCAGAACCTGGCGGTTTGCCGCCACGGCGGCTTGAGCCCGATGATGGCGTCAGGTGCCCGATTCCTGCCAGTGGAATAATAGCGAAGATCGGCCGGAGGACGGCCCTCATTGAACGCTTTCGTCATCTCCGCGTTTCGCCGGAGCTCACCGGATCCACCGGCAATACCCATGGGTGGTACAAGAAGTAGAACGACAAAAAAGATGGATAGGCATACCTTTAACTTCATGGGGCACCCCTTGTTATTTAAATGATGCGTCTATCCCCTGAAATTCTGAATATAGGATAGTTATTGCATGCGATAGCCATCACCAGGTCACACTCATCATAGTACAGTTCAACCCGCTGCCGATGCCCATCAGGGCCACATGACTACCCGAATGCAGTCTGCCTGTTTCGTCCGCCTGGGCCAGGGTGATGGGCAGGGCCGCCGGGCCGATATTCCCCAGTGTGTAAAAATTCAGGTGAAATTTCTCGGGGGTGGTCCCCAGGGTCTGGTTGAGCACGTCCATGTTTCGCTGGCTGACCTGATGGGGGATATAGATATCGATGGTTTCGTCGCTCCAGCTGTCCAGTTCCGTTTCGGCCAGCTTCCAGGTCCGTTGTGCCAACTGGACACCGTGGATCAATACACTGCTGGCATCGGCATACATCCGGTCCGGCTGCCCGAGGCAGAGACGGCTGTGGGCGGTGGCGGCCCGGGTGACCGCGCCGTTGATGACGTGGCCCGACCTGGACAGGCTTCGATGTCCAAGGATCATGGCGACCGCCCCGGAGCCCAGGGTCAGCGTGGCGAATTCATCCCGGAATTCCTTTTCTGAAATGGAATCCGACTGAAGCCGTTTTAGGGTCGCATGCATCACCTCCTGGGATCCCTCGCCGTCGACGATCATCCCGTATTTGATGATCCCGGATTCGATCATCAAAGAGATGGTGACCATGGCGTTCATAAATCCAAGACAGGCGTTGCCAATATCATAGTTGATGCACGAGGGTGACAGCCCCAGGTTGCCGTGAACCATGCAGGCCACGGACGGTTCGATATAGTCTTTGCAGACCGAGGTATTGATGATGCATCCGATTTCCTGGGGATCGATTCCGGATGCGACAAGGACTTTGCGTCCTGCAATGGTTGCCACGTCACTGGGCATAGTCCCTTTGTCCCAGAACCGGCGCTCCTGGATTCCCGTCAGACCGACTATGATGCCGCGGGGTATATTCAGACGTTTCATGGTCGCTGAAAGTTGCTCTTCGATCCATTCGGAAGTGATCCGATGGGGAGCCAGTTCATACGCCACGGCTTCTATGGTGACGTTTCCCGAAAGTTTCAAGTTACATCCACTCCTTTCAGTGATTTTTTTTACGAAGTCCGGATCTTAAGGCGTTATGAAACGGATTTCAACTGTTGGTAGGATTGCATCGCGATTTTACCGGCGAGCCGGCGGGACGAAGTTCGCGATATAGAAGTCCTCGATAATTCCCTGTCCTTTCAGGCTTTCTCCATAGGCGCGGGCACTTTCCTTATTGGGAAATCGCGATACCCGGACCTGATACCATTCTTTATTGCCTCGTTTCGTCCGGATCCAGTAGGCGGCAAGCCCCTTTTCGCGAAGCTGTGCCATGAACCGCTCCGCATGCTCAGGTTTCAGATAGGCAGCGACCTGAACCGTGAAGCGACCTTCCACCGGAAACGTCAGCGTTTTTTCCTCACCGTCGGATTCCGGTTTGAGTAGATAGTCCGCGGTGTTGATCACAAGCACGACCGCCGCTACGACAACTGCACCGATCAGACCCCATTGTACGGCTTGTCGGAAACCTGCGGATGTGCGAAACAGGTGAATGGCCTTTCGAGCCAGACCAAAGATCGAACCTACCCCGGCAGCGCATGCTTCGAAAACGGAAGCCATCTGCCTCCAGAGCGCTGTAAATGCGGCGGCCCCCGACTGCCGTTCATCTTCGGAGACCTCAGGGGGCGGTTCCGGACCGGGAGTAGTGAAGCGGCCACGCATATCCGTCAATCGGACCGGGTCCTCCCCGGCGATTGCCTGGCGTGCGGATTCAAACAGCCTTCTGTTTTGATCCGTTTCGTCGATCCAATACATGCAAGCCGCAATACCGGCAAGCAGCTCCGGGTCCTGAACATCATTCTGAAGGGCCTGAATATATACCCTCATCGCCCATTCGTCCGCACGACCTTCTCGGAGAAGAATTGAGGCCAGCCGAACCGCCAAATTCGATGCGGGCGCACCTTTTTTCTCCAGGACACGTCGATACGTCTGAAGCGCCTCATAATCGGTTCTCTCTTCAGCAATATAGAAGCGGGCGAGCAACTGCTGAATATACTCGTTCCGGGGTTGGGCGTTGCCGATGCGAGCGGCCAGCTCCAGATAGGATTCTGGAAGCCAACCCCTGCCGCCGGCCTGATTGAGCCAGGTCTGGGCCGCTTCCCTGTCATCGGGTTGCATGATCAAATGGGACACAATAAACCGCTCGGATTCGAGGGCCCGATCGGCTCTTGCCAGATAAAAGCGGGCAAGCTGTTCCACCGTCTGACGGGAATACCGTTTCCGGAGTCGTGGCGAGAGCAGGGAGCTGTCAAACAGAGACACGACCTTCTGATAGGCGGCCTCGGCTTCATGAACACTCCCGGTCCGTGCCAGTTCCATTGCTGAGGCCGTGGATTGTTGAATGGCACGTTCCCCAAACAAGTTCATGATCCAACCCACGATCAGGAACATGATAATGAGGACTGCCGCCGTCACCGCTGCAGTTTGCATCGCATCCCCGGGTGGACCGACCAGGGGCAATACCCATAGGCTCGACAGGCCACTGATGAAAAGTGACAACCAGAGTTGAACGGCCGTATGTTTCAGGGTGTGCAGCATAAATACTTTAATCTATTCTCCAAATTCTTTGGAGCAGAAGAGTCAAGGATCCAAGGATCCAAGGGTCCAAGGGGCCAAGTGTTTTCAAGAAACAATGGAAAATCTATGTTTACGCGAAACCGCGCTTACCGGCAAACGGGCCCACGGGCTAACGGGCCAACGGGATAACGGGCTAACCGACATCAGGCCATCATTCCTCTTCATCTCCCAGCACAGAATCGATGTCGATGGTATCCAATTCGGGAATTTCTCCCAGAACGCTGGTTCCTGTTGTTTGCCCTTCCCGCAGCGCAACTCGAATGGCACCCGGTCCGGCCGATTCTCTTTGCGCTCCCGTGGCAGGGTCGACAAATTCAAAGTGAATACCGGGCGGAACTGGAAATTCCCTCGGTGGTTCGCCCTCGGTGGCGTTCATCATAAATCCGGTCCAGATCGGGGCAGCCCCTCGACCGCCGGTGATGCCAAGGCCGTTTGAATCCCGCATTCCCTGGTCACGATCAAACCCAACCCAGACACTGACACCCAGGGTGGCCGTACAACCGGAAAACCAGGCATCATAATAGTTGTCGGTGGTCCCGGTTTTCCCGGCGGCCGGAAGTGAAAACCCGAGACTTCGGACGATCCGCGCTGTGCCCCCATCGATGACTCCCTTCATCATGTCCAGCACCTGAAAGGCAATGGCCGGATCAAGGGATTTTTCCCCGCTGACGATGTGCTCCTCCAGAATGTGGCCGAAGGCGTCTTCCACTCGCTGTATGGTGTAAGGTGTATGGCGGATACCACCATTGGCGATGGTGCCAAAGGCACTCGCCATGTCGAGCGGACTTGTGCCGGACGTACCCAGTGCCAGGGAAAATACCGGCTTTAAGGCGCTGGAAATACCGGCTCGCTTGGCTGTTTCCATGACAGGGGCGGGCCCGGTGGTATCGATGAGTTGGGCGGCCACCGAGTTCACCGATCGGGTAAAGGCCCGTTTGAGGACCATGGGACCGTCATGGTGCCGGCCAAAGTTATCGGGTGTCCAAGCCGTCCCCCCTTGTATGGGGATGCTCACCGGCCGGTCGACAGCCAGCGTGGCCGGATGCATCCCCTGACTTTCAAAGGCGGCGTAATACAGAAATGGTTTAAACCCGGAACCCGGAAGTCGGTGGTGTTGAACGGCCCGATTGTACTCGGTCCTTCCATAGTCTCGGCCCCCGACCACAGCCCGGACGGCACCGGACTGAATCTCAAGGGCGATCAGCACCCCCTGGGGTCGCATGGATTCCGGAGCATCTTCCGCCAGCCCGAGATGCTTATCCAGGCGGGTCAATCCGTTTTTGACCGCCGCCGTGGCAAACTTTTGAAAACGGGGGTCGAGTGTCGTCATCACTTTCAAGCCGCCGTGAAAAACGACTTGCGGGCCATATCGTTCTTCCAGGCGGTGGATGACCATGTCGAGGAAATAGCTGCCGGAGCGGGCGGTCTCCTGGCGGGCCCGAAGTTCCAGGGATGTCCGGCCGGCGATATCGACCTCCTCCGGGGTGATATACCCCACCGCCGCCATTCGGCCGAGTACGATGCGCTGCCGATACTTGGCCCTCTCAACGTGTCGAAATGGATTGTACCGCGTCGGCGATTTCGGCAGCCCGGCCAGCAGGGCGGCTTCCGGTAGAGTCAGATCCGATGCCGGTACCCCGAAGAAAGTACGGGCCGCCTGCTCGATGCCGTGGGCGCCGACACCAAAGGCAATCTGGTTGACATACGCCTCCAGGATTTCTTCCTTGCTGTAGCGGGATTCGATCTGGATGGCCACCAGCATTTCCTGGAACTTCCGCATCCAACTTCTTTCAAAGGTGAAAAACAGATTTTTAGCCAGCTGTTGCGTGATGGTGGAAGCCCCCTGGATTTTGCCCTCTTCGAAAAAGGTAATCCAGAGGGCCTTCAGGGTGCGGAGCTTGTCGATGCCATGATGTTCCCAGAAACGATGATCTTCGGTAGCGATGACGGCATGGAGAAAGTGATGGGAAACCCGACGCAGCGGTATGAAGTCCCGGCCCCCAAGGAGCATCAACCGTTCACCGGTGGCGGCATAAAATTCCGTCGGAGGTGTTTCGATGATTCGACTGAGGGGGTGCGGCACTCGAGGCAAGTTTTGCAGGACCGTGAAAAAGAATCCAAATCCCACCAGCACCGCGATGGCGGCACCCAAGGCGGTCACGTAGACCAACAGCCGAAATCGGCGGATGAATCGGCCTGCCCGGGTCATCGATCAAATCCCTCCGCTGGTGGGCTGTCTTCCCCTTCCAGAAGGAGGCTGAGCTGCCACACGGCCCAATCCCGGGCCTGTACCAGAAGGACACGGTGGGATCCGTTTTCCTGAAACTCAAAACCGATGTCGATGAAACCGGACAGCGCCTCATCGGAAATACCGACTCGGCGAACGGGATCCGATATTGCCAGCAGTGTTTCCGGCTGTTCCAGAATTTCGATCCGTGCTTCTTTCGGCAACGCTTCCAATGCCGAAAAAAATTGGTCTGCCGGGTATATTCTGTTCTTTAAACTGGAAATGACTTCCAGGGCGCCTTCGAAAACAATCCCTTCCCGTTCGATACGCCGAAGAAATTCCGGAAGAACGTCGATCTCTCTTAAAACCCGGTTCCCGGGGTCGAGAAGATAGATATTGAGTCCACCGTTCTGCTTTTTCAGGTATGCGCGCACCCACTCACCGCCGCTGGAAAGCCGAAGCAATTCGATGGGAGACATCAAATCGACCGCAAGCCGATCGGGTAGATTCCGATACAATCCCCGGAACCGTTCGGCCGACAGCATCGCACCCTGGTCGTCGGGCAGGGTGGCGACCAGTTCTACCAGTGTGGCGGCATCCATGGCGCTGCGCTGGTGGGTCTGACGGTCGGTGACGATTTTTTCCAGGGTTTTTCGGGCGAGAACGGTGTTTCGGCTTTTTTCCCAGATATGGCCGGATTGAGGTCTGGCCGAATTGGTCGTAACAAGGAAGGCACCGATGGAACGCTCTACCCAGTCGAATCGAAGCTCTGCAAGAGCCAGACAATATATGATCAGAAGGGCCATCAGACACCGGAGTGACATCAACCGGCGAAACCACTCTCTGAAACCTCTCGGTTCGGACCAATCCATGGCGGGGACGTTAGCGGGAAAAACGACGGGGGTCAAACGATTGGGACCTGGCAGGCTAAAGTTTTCTTGTAGTGATGACTTGTGTCTGATTGGCCGTGCGATACAACTCTCAAAATGCCTAAAATTATAAATGCCTAAATTGCCTAAAATATAAGGATTGGATGTTGAGTCCCATTTTTAGTTTTTAGGCATTTTAGCTCATTTTAGGCACTTCAGGCATTTAAAAGCGCCGATCTCAACGGTGTGGATCAGGGTTCAGGGCCCCGCCTGCCGGCGGGATTTCACGTCCTGCTGTATTCAATTTGTGTTCAACAAGGCGTGGGACGTCCGAAAAGCGGAGCATACACGTTAGTATGTGAGCATTTTCTGACGGCCCGCAACGCCGCCATGGATCCTTAGACGCGTTTTTAAGATCGGTTTTAATCGGCGGTGACGCCGTAAAGGTTACCCACCGGCGGCGTCCCCCGTTTTTCAAGGGAAATATGACACTCTGAATAATGGGGGCGGTCTTTGCGGTTGCAGCTCACCAGCGCCTGGATTACATCCCAGCTTAATTTTCCCTCTTCTCCCATGGCGGTAATTTGGTCCAGGGCGGTTCGAGTGTCGAAGGCCAGTTGGCGGTAGGGCCGCGTGGCAATCAACGCGTCAAAGATGTCGGACACCGTCACAATTTCCACCATGCGGTCGTTCAGCTTCTTTCCAGTTGGATACCCGGAGCCGTCTTTCCGCTCGTGGTGGTCCCTGGCGGCTACCGCCGCCGGGTTGGTGGGGTTGCCGGTATAATAGGTCAATAGTACGTAACCGGCCAGGGCATGATGTTCGAGGTGTTTGCGTTCGTCGAGGCTCAAGGGTTCTGTCTTTTTTAATACAGGCAGGGGTACGCACAACTTGCCGAAATCATGGGTCGGTGCCCCTAACGCTTCGCGTACTGCCACTTCCGTATCCTTTTCCAGGACATTGGCGAGCAGCATGGACAGGGCAAATACGGTCAGGGTGTGCTGATACGTGTAGAAGTCCTGATCCCGAAAATAATCCAGAAATTCGATCAGCGGAGCGGAAAGCCGGATGCGTGCCATTTGTTGAAACAGTATTTCCAGCTGTTCCGCATCGGAAAAGATGACATCATACGGCGGTTGGCGGCAAAACTCTCGTAAGTCATCGGCCACCGTACCGTGGGCCAGCATTTGGATGTGGGGGGTCTCCGGGGCGTTTCCGGCGTACGCAAGCTCGATCAGAACGTCCGGCGTCAGCCGGGTGCCTGCCGGCAGGAGCTGTTCGTTGTCCAGTGTAAACACCGGATACGAAAGAACGGGATCTGACATAATGCTCTCCCCTGAAGTCCGTTATTCTCGTATTCTCGGAGATTCTAAAAGGGGTGCAACGCTCTGCTTTTTTTAGTGTGACGTGAATCACTTTTTTATGGGGCTTCGAATATAACTACTTGGTTTTATATGATTTGTCAAGCGAGCGGCTCGACCGAGTCCACCGTCAGCGTGGTGGCGCCCCAGTCCTGCTCGACCAGCCCGGCCAGCAGATAGGGCCGGCCGATGTCGATGATATGGCAGAACCGGTGGTAGGGCTCCGGAAAAAATGTGGTCTCTATCACACCGGTTTCATCCTCAAAGGTTAAAAACTCCATTGCGTCACCGTGTTTGGTCCGCACCCGTTTCCCGGTGATCAGCCATCCGGCCGTCCGGACGCGCCGCCCGAATCGGCGGGGCAGATCCCGGGCGGTGACGGTCCGGAGATTTTCGATCCTGTCGGCATACAGGGCCATGGGATGGCGATCGCACAGAAACCCGAGGACGGTAAACTCCCGCCGCAGGCGTGCCCTGGGATCTTCCGGCGGTAGGTCCGGTACGTCGCCGATCGGCTGGGTGCCGAACAGTATTTCGGAAGTTGTGCTCCGGTGCCGGGACCGGTGCCACAACGCCAGTTCCCACAGGAGCACGGCCCGATTTCCGCCGGGATTGAATCGGTCCAGCGCGCCGCAGTGGATCAGGGCTCGAGCCTCGGCCTCGTCCGGCCGGACGCGATCCAGAAAGTCGCCCATGCTGGAAAAGGGGCGGGGCTGTTCGGCAAGGATCCGGGTTCGGGTTTCCTCGGAAAGATGCTTGATGGCGATCAGTCCTACCCGGATCGCGCTGTTTTTACCGGACCACCGCTCGCTGCTCAATCCCACATCGGGCGTGAGAATTTCCAGTCCCATCCGGCGCGCTTCGGACACGTAGGCAAAGGTGCTGTAAAATCCTCCGCCGTTGCTGATGACTGCCGCCATGAACTCGGCCGGATAGTGCACCTTGAGGTACGCGGCCTGGAACGAAACCCGGGCATAGGATGCACTGTGGGGTTTGCAGAAGGAGTAGCCGGAAAAACTCATGATCATGTCCCACACCGCATCGGTCTGCTCCGGAGTGACACCCCGGGCGGCTGCGCCCTGGAAGAAGCGGTCGCGAAGATCGCGGAGCGCATGTTCCCGGTCTTTTTTCGAGAGAATTTTCCGAAGACCGTCTGCCTCTGCGTCGGAAAAACCCGCCAGGGACACGGCCGCCTTTGACACGTCTTCCTGATAGACCATAATGCCGAATGTTTCGTCCAGCGTGTCCGCAAGCAGAGGGTGAATGGGCTCCCAGTCGCCACCATGGAGGCGCCGGAGATATTCCTGGATGCAGTCGTTGGCGGCCGGCCGGATGATGCTGCTGTGGATGACCAGGTGCTCGAAATCCCCGACGCCCGCTTTTTTCTGAAGCAGACGCATGGCAGGGCTTTCGATGTAGAAGCAGCCCATGGTGCGACCCTGGGCCACCGCCTCCTGGGTGGAAAAATCGTCTTCCGGCTCCCAGCGGGACTCATCAAACGTCCTGCCGTTGTTGCCGAGATTGATCACGGCGTCGCGGATAACACCGAGGCTCCGGTTTCCCAAAAGATCGATTTTGACCAGACCGGCGTTTTCGGTGGCATCTTTTTCCCACTGGATAATCGGGACGCCCTTGGGTGCCTGCTGAATCGGCACGTAAGTGTCGATGGGTTCGGGGGTGATGACCACGCCGCCGGAGTGCACGGAGAGATAGCGGGGTGTGCCGAGAATCCGCTGGGCATGTTCCAGGATGTCCGGCCATGGATCCGGAAATTCCAGAGCCCGGGCTTCAGGCCGGACCGCAATTTCCTGGTGAAGGTCCGCGTCGGCCGCTGCTGCCCGCCAGAACATGGGCAGGCGACGGGTGACCCGGCCGATTTCGCCGTCGGTGAGCCCAAAGACTTTGGCCACTTCCCGGATGGCCATGCGGGGCTGAAACAGCACGTGGTTGGCCACCATGGCGGCGTGGCCCCGGTATGTTTCGAAAACAGAGGCGAGCACGTCGTCCCGTTCGTCCCAGGCAAAATCGACATCGATGTCCGGAGCATCCTTCCGCCCCGGGTTCAGGAAACGGCCGAAGTACAGATTATGCTTCAGGGGGCAGACATTGGTGATTCCCAGGCAATAGGCAATCAGGGACGCTGCGCCGGAACCGCGGCCGCAAATCCGGGGACTCTGCCGGACAATGTCCCGGACAACCAGAAAATAGGCGGAAAATCCCATTTTGGATATGATGCCCAACTCGGTTTCGAGCCGTTCCACCACCGCCTCGGACAACTCGCCGCCATAGCGTGAACGGGCGCCTGAATAGGCGTCTTTCCGGAGGGCTGCGGCGGCATCTTCCTTTTTCCAGGGCGGCAGCACGATACCGAAGTCGGGCCCTGTAAAGGACAGCGTTTCGGCAAGTTCATCGGTGGCGTCCAGTACCTCGGGGCAGGCGGCAAAGCGTTGCAAATACCCTTGGGGGCTGTCCAGCCAGGCGTCAGCCGGGGCAGTGTCGGCCGGCACCAATCGTGACAGATTGGTATTGCGGTCGATGGCCCGGAGCATCCGGTGCGTGGGACCGTCTTCCGGACCGAGAAAAAAACTGCTGGGCACTGCCGCCATGGGAATGCCCAGGGAGGCTGCCGTGCGGCGAAGCCGGTGGCCCGGGGGTAAGGGATGCCGGGGCATGGCCGCTGCGACCGAAACCCCGGCGGCGTGCCAGGGGTGCAGCAGTTTGGGATCGCCGGTCAACACGAGTAATCCCCGGGACAGGGGCGGCAGCGCGGCTTCCAGGGTAAAGCCTTTTTCCATGTGGCGTCGACTGAGCAGGCGGCAGAGGTTGCGGTACCCGGTGTCCGTTTGGACAAGGCACCAGGCCCGGTGTTGCTGTTTTGGGTCCGTGACTTCGGCTCCGATAATGGGCTCGAGCCCCTCCCGGCGGCATGCGCTCAAAAAGGGCCATAGGCCGTAGAGATTATCGGTGTCGGTGAGGGCCAGCCGGTGATAGCCTAGCTTCCGGGCTCTTCGACAAAGGGCCGGCACCGACGCCGTTCCCCACATGAGAGAATAGTGGGAGCGGACAACTAAAGGTGTCATTTTTTAGGTTTGCCGGTTTGCCAGTTTGCCGGTTAGCCGGGGATCGGAATAACCAGCTACCGGGGAATGCAGCTTTTCAAGTATTTGATAAGCCCGTCGATCATCTTACGGATTTTTTCGCATTTCTGGTAAGTATTGCGAAAATCGGTTTCTGCAATGTAGCCCTGATCCAGGGCGACATAGAGACAGTTTTGCACTTCAGAGCAGGAGCGTCTCGAATAAATAAGAAACCGTACGAATTCATTGGTTGATCTTGAATCAAAGCCTTCGCAGATATTGTTCATGACAGAAATGGCGGCTCCAGTAATCTGGCCGGACAATCTGAAATCCTTCGAAAAACGATTTTGGTTTGTGAATGTGTAAACGATTCGGGTCAGCCCTCTTGCTTCCTGCCAGCAATCCAGATCTTCAAATCGTTTGAGTTTCATGTCGGCCTTCCTCATTCGTTTGATGGTGGTTCAACGTAACTGGCCAAACCGGCAAACCGGCAAACCGGCGGCTACGCCGCCAACGTTCTACCCATTTGAACCGCGCCTTGCCCGAACCGGTTGCGGATATTGTCAATGGCGCCGACGAGGCGGTCCTGCTTGCGGCGTTGTGCCCGGGCCCGGGGAAAGAGCTCCAGTTGGGCCGGTGGAAACACCAGACGATCGAAGATCAGACGGATGTGGCGGATGCGCACCCGGCGAACCCAGGACCGTTGCAGGAGAGCCTGAGCGGAGTGAAACAGCACCAGGTCGTTGGCCGAAGCCGACTGGACAGATGTCTGGCGGATGTGGCGGATACCGTCCGAGTAGTCGAGGATGATGCCGATGCGGCGGGCCGCCCGGCACTGGCGGCGCATATCGGCCCCGGCCTGTTCGACCAGGCGGTAGAGGGCACGTTCCAGGTCGGCGGCGGTGTTGGTGTCGTCGGGAAACTCGTGATCCTCGACGACCCGCGGCGGCTTCCGGCCGGCTTCCAGCACGGGAGAATCGTCAATACCGCGAACAGCATCGAACAGAAATCGGGAGCGGGCCCCGAACATGGTCTCGAGCTGCTCCGGTGTCAAGACACCGACCTGGAACACCCGGGAAAGGTTGAATTCAGCCAGCCGCCGAAGGTCACCGGTCTCGATGCCGGGTATCAAAAAAAGTGGCAGGGGCGCCAGCAGCGATGATTCCTCGCCGGCCCCGACGATATATTCGCCGACCGGTTTGACCAGCCGGGAGGCCACTTTGGCGACCAACTTGTTGGGGGCGACGGACCAGATCGGCGCAAATCCAAGATCGCTCTTGACCTGCTTGTGGAGCCGCCAGGCCACATCCACGGGAGGACCGAACAGGCGACTGGTGCCGGTGACATCCATGAACAGGTGACCGTCCACGTCCCCCGGCTCGATCAGGGGAGAGTAAGGCAGGGCACGGCGGAACATATCCTTCATGGCCTGTTCGTAGCGATCCGGATGGGGCGACACCAGTCGAACGTCGCGGCAACGGCGCAGGGCCCGGCGCAGCGCCATGCCCTTGCGCACGCCGGCCTGGTAGGCTTCTTCGCTCATGTCGTACACCGAGGCCCGGGCCGCCCCTTCGGGGGCGATGATCACGGGGCGGTTCCGGAGCCGACAGTCCAGCACCCGTTCGACGGCCACGGCAAAATCGGCCACGTTGATATGAATAATGGAACGTTCCATGACAAAAATGCCTGAAATTTAAAATGCCTAAAATGCCTAAAATGTTTTTACTTTCGGGAGATAGAGGTGAAGATGGCGAGCAATTCGCTGCATTCATCATGATCACTTTTTAACTGCTCCCATGTGAGCCAGCCGACCTCGGTAATGACCTCCAGCCAATACTGGGTTTCGCTGGCTTCGCTTTCGCAGATTTTTATTTTGTTTTTAAAATCGGCTTTACTTCTCGAACGATTGGCTTCCCGGTAATTGGCGCCTACCGATGTTCCGGATTTGGTGATTTGGTTGCGGATGGCTCTTGCCTCCGGTGTATTGGGCAATGTTGTGGACAGTCGAATGATTCTCACGGCAAATTTGCGCGTTCGCTTTTCAAGTTGCCGTGCAAAATCTTTTTTGTCATTGGTTTTGATTTTAGGCATTTTAGGCAATTCAGCGCATTTTAGGCATTTCGTTCAAGAGCCCCATCGATACCAACAACTCAATCAGCTTCACCGCATTCCGGGGGGCCTGGGCGCGGACGTGGTTGTTGAAGAAGACAACTCCCTGCCGGGCCTGCTCGGCCATGTTTCGAATCGGACCGGCCGCCCACTGCCGCAGCTCTTCTTCCCGGTAATCGTAGTCGAACTGTTTTTGCATGTTTCCCGATCGCCATCCTCCGGCATTGCGGCCATGGAAGCGGATGTAGATCAGATTCGGATTGGTAACGACGTCCAGGCATGGAAAGAGCCCCGGCAGGTCCGGTTCATCCACGGCGACCAGTGTGGCGCGGCGCCGTTCGAGTTCTGCAAATACCCGGTCGGTGGCCCAGGACGCGTGGCGGAATTCCACCGCCACGGGCAGGTCCGCCAGTTCATCGAGGAGGGCGGCGAGATAACGACGGTTTTCCGGGGATCTGCGGAATCCGGGCGGCAACTGGGCCAGCACCGCCTTGAGTTGCTGTGCCTGGATCAGGGGGGCAATGCCGTTCCGGTACTGGACGGCCTGGCCTCGCCAGCCGTCGGGATCCACCTCATGGGTCAGGGTGCGGGTCAGCTTGGCGGCAAAGCAGAATCCCGGCGGCGTCTTTTGCCGCATGCGCTCAACGGCTGCGGCTTTGGGCATCTGGTACCAGGTGTAGTTCAACTCCGTGATGGGAAACGTGCGGGCATATATCGGGAGCATATCGCCGGCCCGGGTGCCGGGGGGATAAAATCCGGCGTCGGTCCATTCACCATAGGAGTAGCCGCTGGTGCCGACCAGCAATCGGCAAACACCATGGGAGATGTTTTGTGTGTTTTCAGGTAGCACGATAATATCTCGGAGAAGTACTGCCCGCTTGCCTGCGGGACGCGAGAAAATTCGAAATTCGAAGCACGAAACTCGAAGCAAATTCGAAATTCAAAACGGCAAATTCGAAACAAAAGATCTCTGAGCCGTGCCGGCAGTTTTGTGGTTTGGTTATTCGAAATTTTGACATTGTTTCGGATTTCGGATTTCGAAATTCGGGTTTCTTATATAATTCCATCCGGTCCCCGCTGAATGCCCACGACCTTTCCCTGGATCAGCACGTCGCTGAACTTGTAGCGCATCGCCGGGTACTCCGGGTTTTCCGGGCGGAACTCGATGTGGTCGTCGTGGAGAAAAAACCGTTTGACCGTGGCCTCTTCTCCTTCAATGAGCGCGACCACAATTTCCCCGTTTTGGGCATATTGTCGAGGTTCACAAACGGCGATATCGCCGTCGAGAAGCCCTGCGTCTTTCATGGAATCGCCTTTGACCCGGAGGGCGAAGAGGTTGCGTCCCCGGTAGACGGCGGCATCCACGACCAGGGTACCGGCCCATTCCTGCTGGGCGTACATGGGCAAACCGGCAGTAACGCGCCCCACGACAGGCACTTCGCGCCAGCGATGCAGGGCCGACGCTTCCTGTGCCGGATTCAGCAGAAAGACCGTTCGGCTGTACCGGCCCTCCCGTTTCACATATCCTTTTTCCTCGAGCGCTTTCAGTGTTTGGGCCACCGCCGCGTGGCTCACTCCCAGATCACCGGCGGCTTCACGTAAACTGGGCGGCCTGCCGGTGTGGGAAATGGTCTGCTCCAGATACTCGAGGAATGCCTTTTGTTTGGGGGTCAGTTCCGGTCGCATGGTTGTGCCGCTCCTTGCAAAAAGTTGGTGAGATACTTGAACGAATGTAGTGGGTAAAAATGTAAATGTCAATGTATATATATTTATGAACAAAACAGTTTTCTATCGGGTATCTGAGCGATGAGAGGGGCAGGCGTGTTCGCTGGGTGTGGAAACCGTTGAAACCGTTACGTAATTGTTTCGGCGGTATTTTCCAGGATTTTCTGAACGGTTTTCTGAAATAGGGGTATGGTGATCGGCTTTTGGATGATGGGCAGGCCGTGGGTTTTGCCGTAGCTTTCAAGCTCTTCGGATAACTCGCCGGCGCACAAGAGCACCCGATGGGCCAGATCCGGATCGGCCTGGATGATACTTTCAAAGAAATCGGTTCCGCCGTTCTCGAGGGAATCGACGTTGCAAATAACGGTGGTGTAAAGTCTGCGGCCGATTTTGTGCAGTGCCTCCCTCTCGCCGGAGACGGTAAGCACGGTACCGAACTGCGCCAGCAGGCGGGAAAAAAGTGAAGCGGCGGGGCCCTTGTTGTCAATGATCAGAATTCGATATTCCCACATCCCGGCCGGGATGTGAAGACTCTGGTAAGATCTCAGATCATCCGGCAGATCCTCCAGCAGGGATTCGATCCGGCTTCCATGGTCCTGCAAGGTGTCGTAAACCGGTTCAAAGGGCCTCGAATACTGCCGGCAGACATCCAGCACGTAAAGAAATATATCGTTCCATTCCGAAAATTCCGCACGGCAGATGCTTTCCACCAATTCGCTTTCCTGGAGATTATCCTGCTTGAGCCGGTGAAATCCCTTCTTTAACGGAAGCTCGACATTCTGCCAGGTCTCGGCGTCGATTTCGATCAACGGGCCGCCCTGCAGTTCATATCCTTCAAGGAGTTCTTTGGCGCTGCCCATGAGGTGAAAGCGCCAGGCTTTGTCCATCGCCATTTGTATCAGGAATGACAGAAGCGGGGAGGGGGAGTTAAATCGCTCGGCGGATTCCCGGTAATAATGAAATGCCAGGTCCTCCATCTGGCGAAGCCAACTGATTATTTTACTGATATTCTGTTTCACAATGCTCCCGTATCAAGTCACAGGATACCTTATCACATAGCGCATATTTTATATAAAGTCAAGAAAGATCAATGGGTTAGACTTGTCCTGGTTTCCGGGACGAACGCATCTGTTCTGTGCAAAGAAATAAAGGGCATCCTGTTGCCCCCAGGATGCCCTTTTTTTAAAGCGGCGTTCAAGACGTTACTTTGCAGAAGCACTTTCTTTTTCAACACTCTGGAATAACACGCTATAATTTCCGTATCCTTGAGTCTCCAGCTCTGCCGCCGGGACAAATCGGAGGGACGCCGAGTTGATGCAGTAACGTAAGCCGGTGGGGGGCGGTCCGTCGTTGAACAAATGCCCCAGATGGGAATCCCCGTGGCGGCTTCGGACTTCGGTGCGGACCATGAAAAAACTTTTATCCATTTTTTCGACAATGTTATTCGATTCAAGAGGCTGGGTGAAACTTGGCCAGCCGGTCCCGGATTCGAACTTGTGGGTAGAGCTGAACAGAGGTTCTCCGGAAACCACATCCACATAAATTCCCGGTTTTTTATTGTTCCAGTATTCATTGTTGAAGGGCGGCTCCGTGCCGTCCTTTTGAGTCACTTTGTACTGCAACGGTGTCAGCTTCGCTTTCAGTTCCTCGTCTTTCGGCTTATTGTAGGAGGTCGTGGTTTTTGGGGTGGATTCCGCTTTTTTCACCGATGCCCAAGCCTGGGTCAGAAACTGGTCGCGGCCGGATCCGGCCCGGTACATCTTGTACCGGAAGGGGCTCTTTTTGTAATAATCCTGATGATAGTCTTCGGCCACGTAGAATCGATCCAGCGGCAGTATCGGGGTCACGATCGGTTTGTTGAATACCCCCGACTTTGCCAGCTCTTTTTTGGAGGCCTCGGCAAGCTGCCGCTGCTCGTCATTGTGGTAGAAGATCGCGGACCGATACTGATCCCCCCGGTCCACGAACTGGCCTCCCGGGTCGGTCGGGTTGACGTGTCGCCAGAAGATGTCCAGAAGTTCTTTGTAATTGATTTTGTTTGAGTCGTAGAGAACTTGAACCGCCTCGAAATGTCCGGTGCCACCCGACGATACTTCCCTGTAGGTCGGGTTCCGGCTCTGGCCTCCGGTGTAACCGGACACCACTTCAATAACACCGTCCACCTTCTCAAAGTCGGACTCCGTGCACCAGAAACAGCCGCCTGCAAACGTGGCGCGGTCGAAATTTTTTGTCGACGTGGTCATGTCTTTTTTCTCCGATGGGCTCATGCTGTTGGTATATTGAATCCCTGCAAACAGAAGGAATAGAGTCAGTATGATAAAAAGGACCGTTTTCATATCGATCCCTCCTTTTTCGAATTGTTGTTATACCTTTATAACGTAGGACGGCTTGCCCGCCTGGCAAGTCTGTTCATTTCCGGCGAACCGGTTCTGTTTATTTCTTTTGGTTCTTCTCAAATTTAGTCGGGAGATGATCCATTTTATTACGGGCCTATAAACAAAAATAAAGAATGCGCCAATCATACCCCCCTCCCACTGGCTCCCTCCCGCCAGGGGAGGGAGAAAATATAGTCCTCCTCCTTGATGGGGGAGGTCTTGCCCTGTTGTATGCCGCTTCTGGCGGCCCCTGTAGAACAGGGATTCAACAGGGTAGAGTGGGGGTGAAAGAATTGCTGAATACCGTAGCCTTAGTTTTGTTTATAGGTCCGTTTTTTTAATCAGAGGGATGTCGCAGAAAAGGGTGGTGACCTTACATCACTTTCGGGGAAAAAGGCTGCTTTCGCCCGGATATTGCCCTTTTCAGCTAACTGCTGAAAAGATTCATGCAATGTTCGGGTTACCCCAGAAAAGGCCTTCTGATGATGGTATCCTTGAGCCAGCGGTGATCGTCGCGGTCGGGGTACTGTAGGTTGTAATGAAGCCCTCGGCTCTCTTTTCGATGCATGGCGCACTTGATGATCAGCTCGGCTACGACGGCAATGTTTCTCAGCTCGATCAGATCGCCGGACACCTTGAAACCCCAGTAGTAGTCCTGAATTTCCTGCTGAATGATGTCGATTCGCCTCCGGGCGCGATCCAGTCGTTTATCCGAGCGGACAATTCCGACATAGTTCCACATCAAACGACGAATTTCATCCCAGTTATGGGAAACGACGATGGCTTCATCGCTGTCTGTAGTGCCCACATCATCCCATTGGGGTACTTCCGGGATGGCTCCATCGGGGATCCCTTCGAGATCGGTGATCGCCTGGGTCGCCGCCCGTTCGGCATAGACTAGGGCTTCCAGCAGCGAGTTGCTGGCCAGACGGTTGGCGCCGTGCAGGCCGGTGCACGCGCTCTCGCCGACAACATAGAGCCGCTGGATGTCCGAGCGTCCCTGGAGATCGGTGACCACGCCGCCGCACATGTAATGGGCGGCGGGAACCACAGGAATCGGGGTCTGGGTCATATTGATTCCAAAGGAAAGGCATTTTTCATAGATATTCGGAAACCGGGACCGGATATATTCCGCATCGCGATGGGTGATGTCGAGGAACACCGATTCGTCGCCGCTCCGTTTCAGTTCGGTGTCGATCGCCCTTGCCACCTTGTCCCGGCAGGCGAGATCTTTCAGCGGGTCGTATGCTTCCATGAAGGGTCGGCCGGACTGATCGATGAGGGTGCCACCTTCGCCGCGAACGGCTTCGGAAATGAGAAAATTTTTCGCTTCGGGATGATAGAGGCAGGTTGGGTGAAATTGGACGAATTCCAGATTGGCGACGGTAGCCCCGGCCCGATAGGCCATGGCGATGCCGTCTCCGGTGGCGATGTCCGGATTGCTGGTGTACAGGTACACTTTGCCGGCGCCGCCGCTGGCCAAAAGCGTGATCCCGGAGTAGAAGGTTTTAACGCGGTGTTCCTTCCGGTCATATACATAGGCACCGCAACAGATATCTTCGCGGGTGGTAATGACCTGGCCACGGCGCACCCGGGTAGACAGGGAGATCAGGTCGATGGCCATGTGGTCTTCGAACAGATGGATCCGGTCGTTTTCTCGGACCAGGTCGACCAGAACCCGTTCGATGGCGGCGCCCGTCATGTCGTGGGCATGGACGATCCGATTTTGTGAGTGGCCCCCTTCCCGTCCCAGGTCGAAGGATTCCGGATCCCCGGCTGATGTGTTTGTGTTCCTTGTGCTGAATTTTACACCCAGGTTGACCAGTTCCAGGATCCGGCCGGGACCATCCTTGACCACCATGTCCACCACATCCGGGTTGCACAGACCGTCACCGGAAGCAAGGGTGTCCTGGATATGCAGGTCGAACGAGTCGATCTGGCTCATTACCGAGGCAATGCCGCCCTGGGCTAAGTTGGTGCTGCTTTCCATGGCCGCCTTCTTGGTGACCAGGGCTACGGTGCCGTATTTGGCCACCTTGAGGGAAAAGCTCAGGCCGGCAATGCCGCTGCCGATAACGAGAAAATCGGATTGGAAGTCCATATAAAATCGCTCCGCATAAAACCGCTTTGCGGTTTTATGAGGCACCGCAGCACTGCTGCGGCGCGAAAGAAAACAAACGCATTATTATGCCGGAAATGTCCGCGCACTTTATTGCAGGACGTGATTTCCGGTATCATTCGATAACCGAAATTACCCTTTGATGATCGGTTACAAAAGTGAGGATCGCCTCCGTTGCCGTTTGGTGCTGAAGCCGATGATAAAGCCGAGCACCAGCACGCCCGCGCCGGCAAGAAACCATTTGATGGTACTGTTCAGTTCCAGTCGCCGGGAGTGCTCTTCCAGCGCTTCGACCCGTTCTGTTTTATCGGCAAGATCGGCAGAGGCCCGTTCGTGGTCTTTTTTCAGTTTGAGGAAGTCAGCGGATTCACGCTTGAGGGTCTCGTAGGTCTCCTTTAGTTTCGCATAGGCCGCTTTTTGAGTTTCCAACTCCTTTGTGTAGTTGGTTTGTCGTTTTGCAAGCTCCGCCCGCATGGTTTGATTTTCGCTTAACAGGCGCTTGTTCTCATCGACAAGCCGGGCGTTCTGATCTTCTGCCTGGGCTTGTTTGAGCTTCAGATCCGAGAGCTCCATTCGACTGGGCGGGCTTTCGGTCAGAAAACGGCTCAACACCCAGCCCTCGGTGCCGTTCGGGGTTTCCACCATACTCCATTCGTCGCTTGTCATGACCACTTCCACCTGCTGGCCGGATTTAAGCATGGTGATAATTTTGTGGTCGGTCCCGGGGCCGGTTCGCATTGTAATTCTGAACTCGTCAGTAACATACAGGGCTTGGGCCCATACCTGGGCGGGTACCATGATCAGCCACAACGCAGCAATTATCCAAATCAACCGTCTCATAAATAGAGTTCTCCCACTCGAGGTTGTATCAAACGACATGAGGCCCTATTTTCTGGATAAAGGCCATTTGTGTCAATAATTACTTTAAAAACCGATTTAGCTTTGATATCAGCAGTTAGTACAACTAGGCTAGAAACAGAGAAGGAATGACAGAAGCGATTATGATTGCGTACGATCTACAATGCACCAACGGGCACACCTTTGAAGGCTGGTTCGAGTGCATCAAAGCGTTCGAACAGCAGCAGAAAAAAAGTCTTGTGGCGTTCCCCATATGCGACGACAACCAGGTGGAGCGGCTTCCGTCGGCCTTTGCCATCAAGAGCTCCCAGAGGCCTTCGGTCGCGACCGACGAACAGCCCGTCACTGAGGCCCAAAAAGAGCAGCTCACCAAAGAAATAGTTGATTTTGTTCAAGATAATTTTGATAACGTGGGTGCCGATTTTGCCAAGGAAGCCCTGAAAATGCATTACGGCGTGACCGAGCCTCGGAACATCCGGGGCGTCAGCAGCGAAACCGAAGAAGAGACCCTCAAAAAAGAAGGCATCGAGTTTTTCAAATTTCCCCTGCCCACGAGTCCGGACTCGGACGCCTAATCTTTCCAACCATATAATTTTATATATTTTTCAATAGGTTGTGGTGAGTCGTGTTGCGCCTTTGCCTCCCTGGCAACAGGATCCAAGGATTCAAGGATTCGAGGGGTCAAGTGAAGGACTAATGATGCTGCAAGCATATCCGTCATGCCGGCCCCTGCCTGCGCAGGGACAAGCTCCGGCCGGCATCCAGAAAAGTAGTTGATTACACCAACCTTCTATCCATACCGTGAAAAAGTATCATGTAACCTTCGGACAAGGCCGGTGCGCCGGTGCATAGGGCTGTCCTTTTCCAACGCCAGTTCTAGGGCGCGTCGGGAGCCGACGATAACGACCAGGCGTTGGGCACGAGTCACCGCCGTATACAGCAGGTTTCGCTGCAGCAGAGCAAAGTGCTGTGTCACCAGGGGGACAATCACCGCCGGATACTCCGACCCCTGGGACTTGTGGATGGAAATGGCATAGGCCAGGGTCAGCTCGTCAATTTCGGAAAATTCGTATTCGACTAAACGATCGTCATAGTCCACCACCAGAATCCGGTTTTGGCGGTCGATGTCCGATACGGTCCCGATATCCCCGTTGAACACCTCCTTGGTATAGTTGTTCTTCAGGTGCATGACCTTGTCGTTGAGCTTCAGGGCCAAGCCGTCTTTATCGAGGATGGAAGGGCTGGAATTCAGGGCATTCTGGAGCCGGCGGTTGAGGTGTATGGTACCGGCTTTTCCCTTGTGCATCGGCGTAAGCACCTGGATGTCTTTTACCGGGTCCAGCCCGAAATGATCCGGCATGGACCGGGAGCATAGCTCGATGACGACATCGGCGGTTTTCTCGGAATTGGCGGCTTCCATGAAATAGAAGTCGGAATCTGTAACTCCGCTTTCCTTGGATGGGATCTCCGGCGTTCCCCCCTGCCGGATGCGGTGTGCATTATGAACGATCAGGCTTTCCTCGGCCTGTCGAAATATCCGGTTCAATCGATAGACGGGGATCCGTTCGGATCGGATCATGTCGTCGAGTACGGTTCCGGCGCCCACCGACGGAAGCTGAAATGCATCTCCCACGAGAATCAGCATGGCGGTAGCAGGGACCGCCCTCAGGAGGTGATCCATGATCAGGGTGTCGATCATGGAGGCTTCATCTACGATAACCGCATCGGCATCGAGTGGGGATTCCCCGTTGCGGCTGAAACGGTTCTCCGATGGAAGATATCCCAGCATCCGATGGACGGTGGCCGCATCATGCCGGGTGACGGCGGCCAGGCGGCGTGCCGCTCTACCCGTGGGTGCGGCCAGCGATACGCGCTTTCCATCGGTCTCCAGGACGGCGCAGATCGAGCGGATCAGGGTGGTCTTCCCCGTGCCCGGCCCGCCGGTGACGATCACCACTCGGTGAGAGAAGATGCCTTCCAGCACGGCGAGCTGCTCGTCGGACAACGAGATGGCCAGATGCTTGAATACCTTTTTCGAGGTGCCGGTCGCATCAAATGCCGGATGGGGCGGAGGAACGGCCAGAAGAGCACCCATCCGATTGGCAATGCTTTTTTCCGCTTTCTGCAGAGAGCTCAAATAAACGGCCGGGCTCTCAGCCGTGGCATCCGGTTCTTCCATTACGATCTCGCCGCCCTTGGTCAGGTGATCCACCGCGTATTCAATCGTTCCGTCGTCAATTTCAAAAAGGCGTCGGCACCGGTCGGTCAGGTCGTCTGCCGGCGAAAAGGTGTGGCCGTTGTCTGCGTCTTCCCGGAGGAGGTGCAGCAAGCACGCTCGGGCACGTTCGTCTGAATCGATGGGAAGGTTCTGATATCGGAAAATGGCGTCGGCAATGTAAAAGCCGATTCTCGGAAGGTCTTCGATCAGTCGGAACGGGTCTTCCTGGATGATGTCGACGGCTTCCGGGCCATACAGCTTCAGCAGTTTGCCGCCAAAGGACGGCTTGACCTCGATCTCCCTCAGGAATGACATGAGGCGCCGGGCGCTGTGGTGGTCCTGCCAGGCAGATCGGATGACCTCGGCTTTGGATGCACCGATGCCGGCTACTTCGGTGAGTTGTTCCGATCGATTTTCAATGATATCCAGAGTCTCTTCTCCGAAATGCTCCACCAGCCGGGCGGCCATCTTGGGGCCGATGCCGGGAATCATGCCGGAAGATAAATAGGCCCGGATGCCGTCGGCGGAATCGGGCAGGAGAACTTCTACCGATGCAATCTGGAGCTGCTGGCCGAAGCGGGGATGATCCTTCCAGGTGCCTTCTACTCGGAGGGACTCACCCACCGCCGGCTCCGGCAGTGTGCCGACAATCGTGATCAGGTTTCCGGTGCCCCCCACCCGCAGCCGGGCCACCGTGTATTGGTTTTCGGGATTGTGAAAAGTGATCCGTTCGACGTGGCCTTCAATAATTTCCATGGAGGGTTGAATATACCAAAGCGGCCTTGAAGGAAAGGGGAGGGTCAAACGTGATTTCTGAACGCTGATTACGAATTGCCGGCACAGATTACCTCTCTCCTGGTGTGAGAGGCCAAGGTGAGGGGGTGCTACTAAATGGGGCATTGACTATGTCATTCCGGACAAGCCCCTCGCACAGGGGCAAGATCCGTGGTTCGACAGGCTCACCACCCTGAGCTTAGTAGAAGGGGAATCTTGGGGTACCTGTCTTTTGTTCATTGCCAGGAGAGCTGCTGTTAGCAAAGCCGAACCGGATCACCTGAGGGAGGGAATGTCTAAACATCCCTCCCCTGGGGGAGGGAAAGAGGGAGGGGGAAATAGAACAGGTTTACACCCGGTTAAATTCCTGCTTCGCAGGGGTTACGGAAGGTGACACCAAACACGAATCCACTATTCATCGGCAAAAATCCACTTCTCCCTTTCATCGATAATCCACTTCACCGCATCCAGCAGATCTTCCGCCACATAATCCGGCGGTGTCCCGTTTTTCATGAGCTCATTCTGTGCTGTTGCCCCACATCCTGTCATGACGAGAACCGTTTTCCCGACGCCGGCGTTTTTCCCCACCTGCACATCCTTGCCGTTGTCGCCCACCATTATGGCCTTGGGAAGGACGACACCATATTCTTCTTTGGCCTGGAAGATGAGTCCGGGTTCTGGTTTCCGGCAATCGCAGTTTTCGTCCGGACGATGGGGGCAAAAGAAGATATCATGTATTTTTCCACCTGCCTTCTGGACCTCTTCTCGCATCTTGGCGTGCATGTTCATCAGAGTTTTCATGGTGATCATGCCGCGGCCGACGGCCGACTGATTGGTGATGACGATCACGCAAAAGCCGTTTTCATTCATCAGCCGCAGTGCCTCCAGGCTTCCGGGGATGAAATGAAACTCGTCCCAGGATTTCACATATTCGGTCGAATCCTGGTTGATCACTCCGTCCCGATCGAGAAAAATTACCTTTTCTAACGGAATCCGCACTCGTTCAACTCCTCATATTTATTGCCGCCCCAAATGTTATCGCGCCCTGTGCTTAACATGTTTTTCCCAATTTTCCTATTCTGATGCCCAAATTCCAGTGCAGCTTGCACTTTAAAATGTGCACACTTTCGCATGCCGGATTCCTAGCCTGTTCCTCGGGGCATATAAAATAATATAATTACAATTAGTTATGTCAAGATGAAATTGATTGCCGGATCAAAAACCTTCTGGAATGGACCTTGCAAAGATGTTAGCCCGAACATTGCACCAAACGGAGACGTTCATGGGCAAGGCACTTCGAGGTGCAGCTGTAGTTCTCCTACCGCAAACCTCGAATAACGCAGACCATGGGCGTCTCCGTTTGGCCCGAAGGGTGAACTCTTTTTAGCTCATGCGTCGGTTGTCGATAGTTACAACATGTATGTTGACCAAATAACCAGGCAGCTAAAACAGCTATTTGAAATTATATCTTTTTCAGCCATCCACTGAAAAGAGTTCATGCAATTTTCGGGTTAGTGCCATTCCTCCAAAAATAAGAGTTTTTCCAATATATAAGCCTATTTGCCGGATCGAATACTGAGAGTGAGTGCTCAACTCTGAAAAATGCGGGGCCTCTATGTCTATTTGGAGTAAGTCGGCAAGCGCAATTTGTCTGTTTTTATTCTTTTTTCTTTCCACAATTCTTTTTCCCAACACGCTTCTGGCACGTCACCGATCGATCAATCTCCTTGATGTTGAGGTGGCTGCCAATGCCTGCCCGAACAAGAATCCGATCACCTTCCGAGCCGACCTCCTCATCCATGAAGAAGCGGACACCGCCAGAGTTGTTGTCGCCATAAAGAAGAAACGGGGACGTCTGGTTCGGTTTGTCACCGGTGAGGTAGAGATTCCGGCAAGTTCTGGAGCGTATCCAATAAACACCACTGTCTCCACAGAGTGGGATGGTAAGGACTGGCGTGGCAGAGTACAAAAAGATGGCGCATACATTTATTCGGCAAGAGCCTTTCTTATCAAAAAAAAGAAGCGAAACAGATTTCGGATCAGAGGCATTACAAAGAGACAAAGCGGCAAGATTTTCATTGACTGCGTTCCCCCGCAGATTCAAATTACTTCACCTGCTGACGGGCTGACCACCGATCAGGCCCAGATCAAACTGACCGGTGTGATCAGTGATAATAGGAACGTTCAACAAGCGGTATTGGTGCACAATGGAGTGTCCAGTCCTCTCTCTCTGGATGCCCAGGGTGGATTCTCGGTGCCTGTGGCCCTGACTGGCGGGCTGAATGTTATAGCAGTTTCAACAACGGACACTGCCGGAAACCAGTCAGAAGCCGCCATTCAGGTAACACGGTTGTTACCTCCTGAAATTACCTTTTCATCAAAACCGACTGCCATAATCTCCGGACAGGCTGCAAGTCTAGTTTGGTCATCCCAAAATGCCGACTCCGTTTCTATCGATCAGGGGATCGGCAAAGTACCGATAAACGGTACCTATTCGGTGTCGCCAACGGAAACCACCACCTATACGATTACCGCCACCGGCAAGGGAGGCACTACCAGCGCCGCGGTAACGGTTACCGTATATTATGTTCCGACGGTCGACTTCGGTGCTTCAAAACCGGCAATCATAGAAGGCGAATCAACAACATTGACCTGGAGCTGTGAGCATGCCGATACGGTGACGATCGATCATGGAGTGGGCGACGTCGGTCCTATCGGAACGGTAGGCGTTTCGCCGACGGAGACTACCACCTACACGATCACCGCCACCGGCAAGGGCGGCACTACCAGCGCTCAGGTAACGGTCACCGTGTACCATGTGCCAACGGTCAGCTTCGATGCAACACAAGAGACCATCATCGAAGGCGAATCGGTGGCACTGATCTGGAACAGCGAACATGCTGATACGGTGACGCTCGAGCCTGGGATAGGAGAAGTCGGTCCTGTCGACACGTTGGAAGTGTCGCCGACGGAGACCACCATCTACACGATTACCGCCACCGGTAAGGGCGGCACTACCAGCGCACAGGTAACGGTCACCGTGTACCACGTGCCGACGGTCAGCTTCGGGGCTACACAAGAGACCATCACAGAAGGCGAGACGGTAACGCTGACCTGGAGTAGTGAGCATGCCGATACGGTGACGCTCGAGCCTGGGATAGGAGAAATCGGTCCTGTCGACACGTTGGAAGTGTCGCCGACGGAGACCACCATCTACACGATTACCGCCACCGGTAAGGGCGGCACTACCAGCGCTCAGGTAACGGTCACCGTGTACCATGTGCCGACGGTCAGCTTCATTGCATCGGAAGAGACAGTCATTGAAGGCGAGTCGGTAACGCTGACATGGACCTGTGGGCATACCGATACGGTGACGATTGATCATGGGCTGGGTGAATTCGGTCCTGTCGGCACGTTGGAAGTGTTGCCGACCCAGACCACCACCTACACGATCACCGCCACCGGTAACGTCGGCAGCACCAGCGCCGAAGTAACAGTTGTTGTGTACTACATGCCGACGGTCAGTTTCAGTGCGTCGAAAGAAACCATTAACGAGGGCGAATCGGTAACGCTGACCTGGAGCAGTGAGAATGTGGACACGGTGACCATCGATCCTGACATGGGCGACTTCGGCCCTAATGGTGCAGTTACTGTGACACCAGTCGATTCGACGACCTACAGCATCACCGCTTTCGGTGATGGAGGCAGTGCCGGTGATTCGGTCACCGTTGAAGTGCTACACCTTCCAGTACCGCCTACTGTCACGATAGAAGCAAGCCCTTCGATTATCGATAAGGGCTCATCGACGACCCTATCGTGGGATTCAGCGGATGCCCACAGCGCCTATATCGATAATGGAATTGGAACGGTCGATGCATACGGGACCGTTGTTGTTTCTCCCAACGCAACGACGCTTTACACCATTACAGTATCCGGGCAGACCGGCAGCTCACATGCAGAAGTACTGGTTCAGGTCAGCGCCGATGTTGCTGATTCGCCGAAAGGTTCGTTCGGCGATCAATATCGCGATTTCTTCCCACCGGATGCTTCGATCGAGGACTACGATCCCAAACGATTTTCATTGATAACGGGCCTGGTCTACTCAATCGATGACGAACCCCTTGCAGATGTCAGAGTTGGAGTTCTCGGGTATCCCGAGTACGGGCATGCCATCACCGACGAGGAAGGTCGCTTTACGCTTCCGGTGGAAGGCGGAGGAGTTCTTACTGCCGTATATCGAAAAGATGGATTCATTTCAGCCCAGCGAAACATCAATGTTCGACTGAATGATATTGCCGTGGCTGAAACGATCCAGATGATCTCCGAAGATCCAATTGCCACAGCCGTCGAATTCGACGGCAACCCGGATACGGTCATCACCCATCAAAGCTCAGAAGTGATCGATGAATACGGAAGCCGGTCAACATCAATGGTGTTCACCGGAGATAACCGGGCATTTGTGGTCGATGAGGCTGGAAACGATGTCATTGAGCTTGGAACCATCGTCACCAGGGCAACGGAATTTCCAACCCCCGAGTCGATGCCGGCCATTCTTCCGCCGAGTTCGGCCTTCACCTTCTGCGCCGAGCTGAGCGTCGACGGTGTCCAGCGCGTTCGGTTTGAAAAGCCGGTGATTACCTGGGTCCACAATTTTCTGGGATTTACTGTCGGCCAGGCGGTCCCGGTAGGATTCTATGACAGGGATACGGCGAGTTGGAAACCATCGAACAACGGGGTTGTGGTGAGGTTACTTGATTTTTACGGTAGCGATGGTTTGGTTGATTCCCTGGATTCCAATGGGACAGGCACACCAAACGACTTAAACGGAAACGGTTCCTATTTAGATGAGGTCACGGGCCTCGACGATCCGCAGCAATACCCCCCCGGTGCCACCTTCTGGCGTGTGCCGGTTACCCATTTCAGCCCTTGGGATTTCAACTGGCCCTTCAGGGCTCCGGCTGATGCAATTGATCCTAATTCAGGTAGCACAGCTCAAGTCTTGGCGCTGACTGATACCGGGGAAATATGCAAGACAGATACGGGCAGCTACGTAGATGAACGGAACCGCATCTTTCACGACGATATCCCCATACCCGGCACCGATCTGACGCTTCATTATTCCGGTGATCGGGTTCCGGGCCATAATATCAATATCGTTGTGCCGGCAAGTGGTGATTCCGTTCCAAATAGTTTGAAGCGGATTCTTGTTGATCTGCAAATTGCCGGTCGGACAATGACGAGGGAATTGGATCCCCTGCCCAATCAAATCGCCGAATTTCTCTGGGACGGCACGGACCTTTACGGCAGGACATTGAGTGGAAAGGCGATCGCTCACATCAGGGTGGGCTTTGAATACGACAACATGTACTTTACGGCCGGCAACTTCGCCCGATCCTTTGGTCAGGCAGGAGTCAATCCAACCGGAATTTGGGCCCGAATACCGGTTGTTTTCTGGTTGGAAAACGACACGCTGGTAAATGTACACAAAGGTCGGGGAACCATTGCCGAGGGCTGGAATCTTTCCAATCATCACTACATGAGTCCGGTAGCACCGACTGTACTATTCAAGGGTGATGGAACCCTGAATCAAAACTATGGGGAAATCATCACAACATTTGCCGGTAACGGCGTCTTCGGGTTCAATCGCCCCGATGGCATTCTGGCAACCAAGGCTGAGCTATTAGGGGTCGAAGCGATTGCATTAGATAACAGCGGCAACCTGCTTCTAAATGATAGTCCCAAAAACAGCATCCGAGTCATCGATAAAAACGGCATTCTCCATACAAGATTTAATGCTTCGTCCTCGGGCTATATTAACGTCGATCCGGAAGATAACGTTTACATCATTAATAGCTCTTATAGCGTAGTACAGAAAATCGATCCGAATGGAAATGTGATACATGTTGCCGGGGCATGGAGAAATGGGTTCGCTGGTGACGGAGGACCCGCGACAAGCGCTTGGTTAAATGGCATCGCCGGGATCGCTTTTGATGCCCATGGCAACACTTATATTTCGGATTACAACAATCATCGTATCCGCAAGATTGACACAAACGGAATAATCTCCACGATCGCGGGAACAGGACAATCTTGGGGGCCGCTTGGAGATGGTGGCCCCGCCCTTAACGCAAACCTGTACAAACCGGGCAAGATGGTTATCGATCAGCAAGGCGCGATTTACTTCCTGGATGGGTACAATCGAGTCCGAAAAATAGATACCAGCGGTATCATTTCTACTGTGGCCGGCAATGGAACCACCACTTACCTTGGCGATGGCGTGAGGGCTACCGAAACAGGGCTGGACCATCCTACTGAACTGCAAATCGACTTTGCCGGAAATCTATACCTGGTTTTCTCCAGGGGTGTAAGACCACGAATTCTGAAAATGGATACGAACGGTATCCTAACGACCGTGGTCGGAAATGGGGTGCCGGGTTTTACTGGGGATGGCGGCCCAGCGAACCAGGCTTCGTTAAATTATCCTACATCTGTTTCCGTCGGATCTGATGGTACCATTTACGTGATGGATCGGAACAATTCTCGAGTCCGCAAGGTGGCGCCCCTGGCCATTACCATAGAAGACATGTTTGAAACAGATACATTATTTGTGGATGATAGCGGGATGGGATTCGTCCTATCCGAGACCGGCCACCATAAACAGACGATCGATATGGATACGCGCGCAACTCTTTTTGAATTCGCATATGATCCCGACGGCCATTTAGAAACGATCATGGACCGACTGAATGATTCAACCGTTATCGAACGGGACAGCAGCGGTGTTCCTACCGGAATCGTATCACCCGATGGCCTCCGGACAAGCCTGACAATCGACAGCAATAACCATCTGACCCGTATCACCTATCCGGATGGGAGTTATTTTGATTTCGAGTATACCGATGACGATTTGCTGACTGCTAAAACAGAGCCCGAGGGAAATCGTTTCGAACATCTGTTTGATTCCGCCGGGCAGTTGACAGACGCCACAGACGATGCCGGCGGTCATTGGCAGTTCGGAAACTATCTGGGACCAGACGGTGAAATCATAGCAGAAATCACGACCGGTGAAGGAGACGTGACCACGTATGTCGATACGGTTGATGCCAAGGGGAGCTTTTCTTCAACAATCATCGCGCCGGATGGTTCCGAGACGCTGTATACCCAAACCTCGGATGAGATGAATGTCACTAAATCACTTCCCTGCGGTATGTACATAAACACCCTGTATGACTACGACTCCGAGTACGCTACAAAATATCCTCGCCGTATTATTGAAACGACCTCCGACGGGCTGATGCGGACCACCCAGAATGCGAGAACCTATCAGGACACAAATGCGGATAACATACCCGATCGAATTACGGAGACCGTAACTGTAAACGACAACCAAACCGTTCTCAGAACGGAAAACCTTCTTTCCCGGAAAACACTGACTTCGCCGGAAGGTCGGACAGTGACCACACAGTTTGACCCGGCGATCCTCCAGACGCTGTCTGTCCAGACGCCAGGGCTTCTCAGTACTGATTATGATTACGACGCCAGAGGCCGAGTGGTTTCAACCACGACCGGGACCCGGTCCACCTCTTTCACCTATAACGCACAGGGCTTTCTGAATTCTTCCACAGGTCCTGAGGGTCATACGACAACATATGACTACGACGACGTCGGAAGACTGACCCAGGTAAGTCGCCCGGACGGAGGCTCGGTCGGGTTCAGCTATGATCTCAACGGAAATATGACAGTACTGACGACGCCGGTCACCGTGGATCATGGTTTCAGTTTCAACGGAGTCAATTTACAGACCGGCTATGACACGCCGTTAAGCGGGAGATACAGCTTTGTGTATGACCGGGACCGGCGGTTGAAGGAGATCGGCTTCCCTTCAGGGCGCCGGGTCATTAACGAGTATGAGAATGGACGTCTTGTTCAAACCCAAACGCCGGAGGGATTGATAGATTTCACCTATTCCTGCAGCGATAAGATCGAGTCGATTTTTAAAGGTCCTGAAAGTATTACTTATGGGTATGACGGCAAACTGGTGACGTCGGAATCGTACGGCGGAACCATCAACCAGTCACTGACCTATATCTACAACAACTTCGATGTCATTGAGATGACCTATGCCGGCGTCCCGACAGCTTATGCGTATGACAACGACGGCTTACTGATTAATGCCGGTAATTTCGAAATCACCCGTGATCCGGACAACGGGTTGCCTGATTCGGTCACCGGTGGTGACTTTAGCCTAAACCGAACGTTCAACGGATACGCTGAACTGGAGGCTGAAACTACATCCATCGACGGCGTGGCCCTGGTGGCCTACAGTGTTGTCAGGGATGATAACGGCCGGATCATCCAGAAGACCGAAACTGTCGGCGGCAACTCCGCGTTGTTTGATTACGAATACGACGCCATGGGAAGGCTGCTGAAAGTCTGGAAGGACAGCATCCTCGTCGAGGAATACCGGTACGATCTCAACGGCACCCGAGTCTATGAAATGAACAGCCGGAGAGGGATATCCGGGCGAAGCTTCGTATACGACGATGAAGACCGCCTTCTGGAGGCGGGGGACGCTTCCTACCAGTACGACCTGGATGGGTTTCTTACGTCAAAAACAGATGGTCAAGACGAAACCATCTATCAATATTCATCACGTGGTGAGTTGCTACGTGTCGATCTTCCGGGCGGTCGTGTCATCCAATATCTCCACGATCCGTTGGGTAGAAGAATTGCCAAGGTTGTAGACGACTCTATCGTGGAGAAATATCTCTGGCAAGGTCTTACTCAGTTGCTGGCTGTCTTCGATGGAAACGACAACCTGCTAATGCGTTTTGAATACGCCGACGGCCGCATGCCCGTGGCGATGACTAGGGAAGCTGCGACCTATTACCTGGGTTATGACCAGGTCGGATCCTTGAAGGCGATTTCCGATTCTGCAGGAAATGTGGTAAAAACAATAGAATACGACTCCTTCGGGAATATAATCAGCGAAACCGAATACGACGCTCTCGGCAATGTTCTACCTGGGCCGGACATAGTCTATCCTGTTCCCTTCGGTTTCGCCGGCGGCCTCCACGACCGCGAGATTAGCTTGGTCCGTTTTGGCTACCGAGACTACGATCCGGACGTCGGAAGATGGACAGCAAAGGATCCAATATTTTTTGGAGGGGGCGATTCTGATCTATACGGATACCTTCTAAATGATTCTATCAATTGGATTGATCCTTATGGGCTTAAAGTATATGGCGCTGCTAATGCAGGCCTTTTAGGTGTAACTTATTCGGCGAGCACACAAAATCCTTCCGAAGCAACTCTAACAACTGGTGATGGAGTTATTGTGGGGGGTAGCCTTTCGATAGGTTATGATTTTGGTAAAGGAATAATGGGTTCAGTAGCTCGGGAAATATTTGGAGAGACTATGGTAAACATTGGATTTGGTAGATTTCTTGGTATCTCTTTTACTCCGAATCTGTCAAAAGTCCAATTTAATTTCGGTATTAGCCTAGCTCTTCCGGCTTCAATAACTGTCCCAATCGCTGACGAAAACTATAAACCCATCGATGCCACATTTGGTGACAATTTTTATGATTTTTTTCACGATAGCAGTTGTTACTCAAACTAATGAAATTGGTAGAGTAGAATGGATTATTTGGATATAAAAAAAATGCTAGGGCAATGGGCGAAGAAAGTATTTGCGTCATTCTGTGTGTGTGCATTGGTTGTTTATGTTTTTTCAATCTTAGTTGAAGAATATAATATCTCAGAGATATATATGTTATCAGCTCTCTTGATATGCTCTCTTTTCTACCTTTATCAAATTTTTTCGATAATAAAAATAAAATGTCCTCACTGCAAGAAACCATTGATAATTTCAATCTATTCAACAAAATTGTCATTCGATTTTAAAAAGATGTTTAGAATATGCGGAAACTGTGGAAAATTAATATAGAGGGGTTAAAGGGGTCGCCCATTAAAGGGCGTGTCAACAGAAAAAACACCTCACCGTAAGGAAAAATAGTAAACTTTTCCTTTGTCACTTGTGCATTACGACAACTAAAAGCTCTGTTCCCATTTCGAACCGCATCC